>VYLH01000018.1_pt1 | contig 69851 bp, 55 predicted proteins | sample 5114361 | NCBI WGS metagenome assembly VYLH01 (sample SAMN12291772, study PRJNA351875) | freshwater metagenome | isolation source: freshwater lake | place: USA: Michigan, Kent Lake | collected 2013-08-15
GGCGTCGACGTAGTCGGCGAGGGTGTTGCCGAAGGCGGTGGAATTGGCGTACGCGCTGTTCGTCCAGGTTGCGACGGCGTGGAAGGGGCTGAGGGTGGCAAGTGCGGGCACGGCAGCGTTGGCATCGATGCGTGCGACGCCGCCGAAGCGGCGGCTGGCGATGAGCTTGTTGACCGTGTCGTCCATGGCCGGATCGGCGGCGACGCAGGCGATGTAGGGCTTGACGGTGGAGAGCAGGGCGTTGGCCATCAGCTTGCCGCCGTCGGTGTTGGGGGTCCAGAAATCGGAGAAGGCGTCGGAGGAGGGCGGGAACATCCCCAGGTCGACGCGGTTGTGGCGTTTGGTGGAGACCGCGACGAGGGTCTTGCCGTCGGACCACTTGGCGACGATGAGACCGCCGGGGTTCACGGACGTCGAGGTCGGGCGAAAGGACGTGATCCCGCCGTTGAATGCGGCCACGCCGTTCATAATCGGGTGGGAGGGGTAGGCGACAGCGCCGAGCGTGGCTTGGCCTTCGCTGGCCGAGGACAGGGCGGAGACGATCTCGTAGTCGCCGGAGATCCAGCGTCCGCCGAGACGGAGGGAGTCGAGGGAGTAGCCAGTCGTAAAGAGCGCGGAAACGACGCCGCCGCCGGCGTCGACGTAATCGGCGAGCACGTTGCCGAGCGCGGTCGAGTTGTTGTATGAATCGTTGGACCAGACCAGGACAGCGTCGTACTTCTGGAGTTGGGCGAGGGTGGGAGTGCCGAAGCGGGCGTTGAACACGTCCACCTGGCCGAGCGTGCCGGTGGCCCTGAGCTTGAGTTGCACGTCCGCGGAGTGAACCTGAACGTCGGCGGCGACGAGCAGCACCTTGGGGCGGATGACGTAGAGCAGGGCGTTGGCCATGAGCTTCACGCCGTCGGTGCTGGGGAGCCAGCCGCTTGAAAAGGCGTCGGCGGAAACTGGGAACATGCCCAGATCGCAGCGGTTGACCTTGGGGCCGACGGCGACGAGGGGCTTGCCGTCGGACCAGGAAGCGACGAGTGTGGCGCCCGGTGTGAGGGCCGTGCCACTCGGGCGGATGCTGCTGGTGCCACCGTTGAACGACTGGACGCCGATCATGATGGGGTGGATCTGATCGGCGATGGTGCCGAGCGTGGCGTTTGTGCCGTTGATCGAAGGGCCGAACGCGATGCAGTTGTATGCAGCGGTCCAGGTGCCGCCGAGGTTGCTGCCGGACGATCCGGCGGTGGTGAAGATGGTCTGCACCACGCCGCCGCCGGCGTCGACGTACTGCTGCAGGACGGTGCCGAGAGCCGCGGCGTTCGACCACGGCAAACCATTGGTGACCATCACGGCGTCGTACTCGTTGAGCTGCGTGAGCGTGGGAGTGGCGGCAGCGGCATCGAACGCGGCGACGGTGCCGAACAGGCCGGTTGCCGAGAGCTTGTTCACGACATCGTTCACGCGGGTGGGAACGTTGGCGATCGCGTGCACCAACAGCACGTTGGGCTTGCGCTTGGCGCCGGCGAGTGCGGCGGGCGCGCAAAGGCAACAGACCAGCGCGGCGATCAGGGCGATGACGAATCGGGGCATGGGCGACCTCCTCCGAGAAAAGCGGCGGCGGCCGCGTGCTTTGACAGGCGGAGAGTCTACCGGACGGGTGCAGACATACCAACGGCAATCCGCGACGGCGGTAGCCCGATAATCAAGGGATCGGGTGGTGCGTCAACGGACGCGGCGCTTCACGATGGGGCCGTCATCGAGGGCAACACGTCTGCGAACACGTTCGTGTTGTTCGTCGGTGGTTCACTGTCATGGGCGGAGCCAGTGCGGTGGAGCCGTCGGCGAAGCGAATGAAGTCGGCATCATCCACGAAGCCATCGGCGTTGGAGTCGCCAAGGCGACGCTCGTGGCAGATCGGGTAACCAAGGGTGCTGGCCATGAGGCAGGCGATTTTGGTGCGCTGGTTCGAGGCTCTGGCGGGGGACGACAGGAGCCGGGGAGGATGCCCGGGGCGACGAGGCGGCCGGAAATGATTGGAAGAGCCGGAAAAGCGCTCGGGGTGGTCGGGCGCGTCGCGAAAGGGGTTCGGGAGCGGGCGAAGCCGGGGCGGAACGCCGGAAATACGGTGCGTCGGGCTTGTCAACGGCTGTTTGTTTGCAGATACTCACCGGACCGACGGCCGCGCCGGCTTGGCGTTTGGCTGCCGGAGGGCCGTTCATAGGACCGCGCGGGTCGTCAGCGACACCCGAGCGTGGTCCGAACGAAGTCGTCCGACTCGACGTAGGTGGCTCCCCCATCGCCGACGCGTGTCGGCGGCGGGTGTGGTGTGCTTCGGAAATGGAATTGATGGGGGGCCTGCACGACGCAGGAATGGCCATTTGCACCCTTACGGAGGTTCGCCGCATGTCATTCGAAGCCGCCGTTCACGCTCAAGCAATTGAAATCGACCGTCTCGCGCTCGAGATGACCGCCGCCGCGGGCAGCGGGCATCCCAGTTCGTCGATGGGCATCGGCCACCTCGTCACGGTGCTGTTGTTCCACACGATGCGGTGGAGCCCTGACTACCCCGACTATCCGACGAGCGATCGGCTGGTGCTGTCCGAAGGCCATGCGGTTCCGGCGGTCTACGCCGCCCTAGCCAAGCTCGGCGTGATGTACGGCAAGGACCCCAACGCGCGGCGCAAGCTGACGGTGGACGACCTCAAGAACCTGCGCTCGATGAACAGCGAGCTCGACGGGCACCCCAACCCGATGGAAGGCATGCCGTTCTTTGACTCGGCGACCGGGTCGCTTGGTCAGGGCCTGAGCGTGGCGGCGGGTCTGGCTGAGGGCGCCAAGCTCGACGGGCTGGACAAGAAGATCTACTGCATCATCGGTGACGGCGAGTGTCGCGAGGGACAGATCACCGAGGCGCTTGATTACATCATCGATCACAAGTTGCACACGGTGCTGCCGATCTTCAACTGCAACGAGTACGGCCAGAGCGACCGCGTGAGCGGGCAGCAGAGCGCTGAGCGGATGGCGGCCCGGCTGACGGCGATGGGCTTTGAGGTCAAGGACATCGACGGCCACAACCCCAACCAGATCAAGAGCGCGTTCGACGCGTTCGCCAAGACGACCAAGCCGATGGCGATGATCGCGCGGACGGTCAAGGGCTGGGGCGCCGAGTCGATGCAGGGCGCTTCGTGGCACGGTAAGCCGGCCAGCGGCGACGCCCTCAAGAAGGCGCTCGCGGAGCTTGATCAGAAGCGGATGGAGCTCACCAGCAGCCTCGGCCAGGGCGATGCGTTCACCATTGAGCCGCCGCCGGACATGAACACGCCGGATCTCGCGGTCGGCGACATGCCGAGCCTGCCCGAGGCGATGAAGGCGATGGACATGGAAAGCCTGTACCAGTCGGGCGTCATTGCGACGCGCCGCGCGTACGGCATCGCTCTGCGGGCCCTGGGCAAGGTGAACAAGAAGGTCGTCGCGCTCGACGCCGATGTGTCGAACTCAACGTTCAGCGATATGTTCAAGAAGGACACGGCGAGCAGCGCCCGGTTCTTCGAGTGCAAGATCGCCGAGCAGAACATGGTGGGCGTGGCGACGGGCCTCTCGGCGGCGGGCAAGGTTCCGTTCTGCTCGACCTTCGCGAAGTTCTTCAACCGCGCGTACGACCAGATCGAGATGGCGATCTACTCCGGGGCGAACCTGAAGCTCGTGGGCAGCCATGCGGGCATCACCCTGGGTTCCGACGGGCCGAGCCAGATGTCGATGCCCGATATCGCTTGGTTCCGCGCCTTTGCCACGATGAAGGACCACCGCGGGAACCCCGGCTGCTACATCCTGCAGCCCAGCGACGCGTTCGCGGCGTATGCCCTCGTCGGCGTCATGGCCGAGTACGAAGGCTGCTGCTACATGCGGACCCTCCGCGCCGACACCGAGTTCCTCTACAGCGAGAAGGACGTCTTTAACCTCGGCGGCTTCCAGACGCTTGCAGAGGGCAAGGACCTGGTCATCGCCGCCAGCGGCTACATGGTGCACGAGGCCAACAAGGCACTCGACCTGCTCGACAAGGCCGGCATCAGCGCCACGCTGCTTGATATGTACAGCCTGCCGTTCGATGCCGACGGCGTGCTCGACCTGATCAACCAGGCCGGCGGCAACGTGCTGACGCTCGAGGACAACTTCGGCGGCGGCCTGGGCTCGGCGATCGCCGACGCCCTGACCGAGAGCGGCGACGCCTTCAAGCACAAGCAGATGTTCGTCAAGCGCATCCCCAAGAGCGCCAAGACCCCCGACGAGATGCTCAAGATGTGCGGCCTGACGGCGACCGACGTCGTAAAGGAAACCAAGAAGCTGCTCGGCGTGGACTGACGCCCGCGGATCGATCGATTCACGCAGAATCGGCCCGTCCGATCCTCAATCATGACCCCAAAGAACGCGGCTTGCGGCCGCGTTTTTTATTCGTTCTCGGACCTGCTGCGGCAATGTGGTGACGCTGGAAACTGCGGCGTGACGCCGTTCGTATGGTCTGTCAGACCCGGGCGGAAGCGATGCTGCCGCGGTGTCGATGCTGTTGCACGCGGCCCACGCCAGAAGGTGGGCCGGACGGAGAAACCTCGTGGCCCGGGTGTGTTCCACTTCCCATTGTGCGCGTTCATTGCCGGTGTTGCTCGCGCTCGTCGCGGGTGCGGCTGCGGCCTTGGCCGAGCCGGCGCCGATCGAACTGCGTGCGGCGCGGGTGAAAGTGGGGGATCAGCCGAACCTTGTTCGCGAGCGATTGATTGCGGGGTCGGCTGTGCCGCGGATCCTCGTGCTCGACGGCCCGATGAGTCCCGATCGCGAGGAAGCGCTCGCGAAAGCCGGCGTCCGCGTGCGTGGTCATCTTGGCTCAAATGCATTCCTCGCGACGATCCCCGCCGGTTCGCCGAAGCGGATCGAACAGCTCGGGTTCGTCACGGCGATTACGGACTTTCGTCCGGAGTGGAAGCTCGCGCCGGAAGTCCGGGTGCGTGCCGATGGTCTCGCCCGCGGAGGCGACCAGGCTCGGCGCAGCGGGAGGACGTTCCGCGAAGCGGCTCGGGTCGCGATTGAGCGCTCGAGTAGGCTCGGATTGATCGTCACACTGATGCCCGGGAGTGACCTCGCCGCGGCACGCACGCGACTGGCGGCGATCCGCGGCGTGGAGGTGCTCCGCATCGACAACGCGGGCGGGGACCTGCTGGCCACTGTCACCGCTCCGGCGGCGTCGGTCGGCGCGATCAGCGCGCTGCCCCCGGTGCATTTCGTTGAGGAGTTCCCGGAGTTTGAGGATCGGTTGACGAGTTCACGCTGGATCGTGCAGACCAACGTGTCCAACAGCACGCCGCTGTACACCGCGGGGCTCGATGGCGCCGGCCAGATCATGGGCATCGTCGAGGCGTCCACCTCGCCGCTGTTCACGCACTGTTCGTTCGCCGACCCCGAGGGCGACCCGTTCGGCCCGAATCACCGCAAGATCGTTTCGTACCTCGCGTCGGCTCCCCCGCGAGCGACGGGGCTGCACGCCACCCATGTCTCTGGCATCGCGATCGGCGACGCGGGCGTGAACGACGACACCCGGGGCGTTGCGTACGGCGCGCGGATGGCCTTTGCCAACGGTCTGGCGCTCAACGAGTCGGTGATCTTCAACCTCTTCAACGCCAATCGCAGCGCGGGCGCGTTCGTTCACAACAACAGCTGGGGCAACTCGAGCACGACCGCGTACGACGTGACGTGCCGCGCGATCGACAACTTTCAGTGGCTCAATTCGGACTGCTTGCTGTTGCAGGCGACGTCGGAGTCTGGCGGGCTCACCAATCCCGAGAACGCCAAGAACAGCCTCGCCATCGTCGCCACTGGCGACACGCCGAATCAGCAGAACGTGGTGTGGGGCGGCCTGGGGCCGACGCCCGACGGTCGTCGCAAGCCCGACATGGCGGCGCCGGGCAACGGAACCATTGCGCCGAGCAACTCCGGCGCGTGCGCGACCATCGCGCAGAGCGGCACATCGATGTCTACGCCCATGGTCAGCGCGATGGGCGTGATTTATCGTCAGTACTTCATGCAGGGCTTCCATCCAAGCGGTGTCGCGACGCCGGCGGACTCGTTCACCCCGAGCGGCGCGCTGCTGAAGGCGATGTTGATCAACTCCGCGGTCCGGATGACCTCGCAGACGTCGTATCCCGACAATCGCGCCGGCTGGGGGCGATTGCTCGCCGACCGCGCCGTGTACCTGCCGGGGGATAGCCGCACGCTGCTGGTGCGTGATGCGTTGAACGCCAGCGCCGGTGCACTGACGACCGGGCAATCCCGCACCTTCCGCTTTGTCGTCAAGCCCGGCAGCGAGGACCTTCGCATCACGATGGCGTTCCACGACGCGCCGGGTGCCGCGAGCAGTGCGAACCCGGTTGTCAACAACCTCGATCTGTCGACCACCGTGCCCGGTGGCTCATCGATTCTGGGCAACGTCTTTTCCGGAGGCTGGAGCACTGGCGGCGGCAGCCCCGACGGGATCAACAACGTTGAACAGATCATGGTGCAGACTCCCGCTGCGGGTGTCTGGTTTGCAAGGATCGATGCGACTGCGGTGAATGTCGGTCAGCAGGGCTATGGGCTGATCATCACCGGAAACGTCGCCGAGGCCACCTGCTTGTGCGATCTGAACGCGGACGGCGTGGTCGATGATCTCGACTTCCAGCTCTTCGCCGTCGCGTACGACACGTTGCTCGATCCGCTCGGCGACTTCAACAACGACGGCGTCACCGACGACGCGGACTTCTCGATCTTCGCGCCGGCATACGACACGTTGGTGTGTCCGTGAGGAGAGCGGCAAAGTGACCAAGTGACCAAGTCCCTTGAAGTCTGTGCCACTCTGCCCCTGCCGCACTATTCCTCAAAGAACTCTTCAGCCGTTGTCTCGTCGTCGAACGCGACCGGCGCAGACTGATCGTCCGCCAGGATCGTCTCGTCGAATTCGCCCTCCGCGGCCACCCACACCGCGTCCTGCGTCTCGTGCTTCGAGCGCGTCCCGCCGCGGCCCATCCGCAGCTTGGTGTTGAACTTGCCCGTATCGATGAGCTTGTCGTCGTCCTCGCGCTGGCGACGTGCCCGCACCACCAGCCGCAGCGGCACTTCGACAAACGGGGTCTCTTCGCGCAGACGATTGATGAGGAACCGCTGGTAGTTGGGGCGGAACAGTTCCGGGTGATTGACCACCATGGTGATCGTCGGTGGGTTCGTGCCGGTCTGGGCCACGAAGAAGACCTTGGCCTGCGTGCCCATGGTGTCGGTGGGGCCCTGGCGGGTCACGATCTCGCGGATGAGCCGGTTCAGCTTGCCGGTGGTGACGCGCTCGCCCGACTGCTGCTTCATCTCGAATGCGAGCTCGATGGTCTCCCGCACGTTGGTGCCGTCGGCCCCGCTCATGAACGCGATCGGTGCGAACGCCAACGCCTTCAGTTCCTTGCGCAGGTAGTCCTCGTACTTGCCGACCGTCACCGGCTTGTCGTCGCGTCCGATCTGGCCTTCGGCGAGGTCCCACTTGTTGACGACGATGATTGTGGGCTTCCAGCTCTTGGCCGCCACCGCCGCGATCTGCTCGTCCACCTGGCTGATCTTCTCCGTCGCGTCGATCAGGAGCAGGATCACATCCGCCCGCTCGATCGCCTTCACCGCGCGGTCAAACGCCCAGTGCTCGATCATGCTCTGGAACGACTTCTTGCGACGCACGCCAGCGGTGTCGATGGCGATCATCGTTTTGCCGTCGAATTCGAAGCGCACGTCGATCGCGTCCCGCGTCGTGCCCGCGATCTCCGACACGATCACCCGCGGCTCGCCCGCCAGGGTGTTCACCAGCGTGCTCTTGCCGGCGTTGCGCTTGCCGACAATCGCGAGCATCAGATCCGCCCGGATCTCCGGCTCGCTCCCGATCGCGGTATCCGGCGTGAGCGCGTACAGCGATTCGATGAACTCACGCCGCATGTAGTTGTTCATCGACGAGACCATCAGTGGCTCGCCGAACCCCAGCCCCGACAACTCGTGCGCGTGTGCTTCCCACTTGGGCCCATCCACCTTGGTGGCCACGATGTGGATCGGCGGACGCGACTGCTTCTTCCCCTTCGCCGCTCCGTCGCCCCGTCGCTTCGTCGCTTCTCGGCCGGTTCCCAGCTTGCCTTCCCGCAGGAGCTTGGCGATCTGCAAGTCGTGCGGCGTCACCCCCGCCTGTGCATCCACCGCAAACAGGATCAGATCCGCACCCTCGACCGCCGCCGCGATCTGCGACTCGATGTCGTTCGTCAGCGTCGCCAGGTCGGCGCCGATCTCGTCGAAGCGCTCGCCCTCGGCCGCGTACACGCCGAAGCCGCCCGTGTCCATGATCTCGACCGTCTTCTTGGGGTCGTGCACCCCCCGAGGCCCGGTCAGGTCGACAATGGCCGCCACGCGGTCGCGGGTCACTCCGGGCGTGGGATCCACGATCGACACCTTCGACCGGGCGATCATGTTCATCAGCGAGGACTTGCCCGCGTTGGGGCGTCCGACAATAGCAATACGTGGAATGGGCACGGGGAATAGTAGGGGAAGGGGTGGGGCATGAGGTTGGAGCGAGGGCCAGGTCGGAACTCACACGCACCGATGCCTTGACGAGCCCCGAGCGTCAGCGAGCGGGTCTCCTTCGCTCACGTCGGCCAATCGCCCGCTCGCAACTCAACCCACTCGCTCAGGCTCGGGGCTCGGTTCGTCTGCGCCTTCTCTTTCCTACCACCAAGAGCGCTGGCACCCCCGCCGCCATCAACGTCCCCTGCGGCGAATCCCGCAACGGCCTCCACCGCGGCTTCGGATTCTCCTCCCGCAGATACCGCACCATCTCCGCTCGCTGCTTCCAAGTCAGGACGCCAAACAGATCACCCAGCAACTTCAACCCATCCCGCGGCTTCGGTTTGAAGTTCGTCCCCGTCGCGTACTCCTGGATCAGCGTCTGAATCCGCCCCTCCTGCTCCGGCGTCAACTCCAACCGCCGCCCGATCTTCTCGAATCGCTCGCGTGCCTGCGCCAGCGACGCGTCGGTCGGCCGCCGGATGTCGGCGAGTTTCTTTGTGCGTTCGAGCGTCGCAAGACGCACAGCGTCCGAGTCCGCGTCGACTCGCGCCATCATGGAGTCAGGCATTGGCTCGGGGCTTGGAAGGCCCCGCCCCCGCTCCGTGCCCGGCTCCGTTCCCCGCTGCTGCTGCAGCCACGCCGCCCGGTATTCATCCACGATCGCGCGATACGCCCCGCGTACATGCTCCGGCAGCGCGCCCTCGATGATCACATCCAACGCCGTTGGGTTCGCCCACGTCGGCCGTGTCGCGCCGAAGCGCCGCAGCACATCGTCCACCTTGGCATCGTCGCCGCTCGCGATCGCTTCCTGCAACTCAAGCAAGATCGGGATCTTCCCGAGCCCGCCCGACATCACTTCCGCGACACGCAGCCGCACCAGCCGATCGATCGGATCGCGCTCCGCGGGTGTGAGTCGCAGCAAGTCGATGGCGACGATCTCCTCGCGATCCTCTAGCTCGGCCAACATCCCATCCGGCCCGATCTTCACCAGCGACACCCGACGATCCGCCACCTCGACCCGCGGCCCTGCCAAAAGCCCCGGCTCGGCCGCGGGCTCCACCGTCGTGGCCGCGAGCGACGCTGGCGAGAGCCCCGCCGCCGAACCCATCAGTCCGAGAATCGCCGCGATGGTCGCCGTCCGCATCGGGAGCCTCCTGAGCGTGTGCTTCTTCCTATTGGGAACGACGCATCGCGGGTTGCATTGCCAACACCGCGGCACCTCGTCGCTCCCGAACGTTCCGATCAGAAAGAACTCTCCGCCGGCAATTCCGATGGCGTCTCGCCCGGCATCTTCATCTCAAACAGATCCAGCGGCGGCAACCCGGCCACCCGCCGCTCGTGCTCGAGGAGCCACCGCTTCCGCCACAACTCCCCGGCGTATCCGCCCATCGTCCCGTCCGATGCGATCACCCGGTGGCACGGCACGATCACCGCCACTTTGTTGGCGCCGTTCGCCGCACCCACGGCGCGGAACCCATTCGCGCTGCCGACACGCTTCGCCAACTCTGCGTACGTGATCACCTCGCCAAAGTTGATGTGGCACAACTCCGCCCACGAGCGGCGTTGGAACTCCGTGCCTTCCTGGTCGATCGGCACCGTGAACCGTTGCAGCCGCCCCGCGAAATAGTCCTTGACCTCACGCTCGAGAGCATCGAGCAGAGCACCCGCGCCGCTCGCGATTCTTCCGTTGGCGGCATCGGTCGCTCGCATCTCGTGCGGCGGGAACCGCAGGGCCCGCACGCCGCGATCGGTTGTTGCCAGCAGCAACTCACCCAGCGGCGAGCCGATGACGCGTGTGGCGATGGTCCCCCCGTTGGGCATGTCTTCAGTGTACCGCGCCGTGCAATGCCGGCGGTGGGGCCGGCGGTGGGGCCAGCAGTGGAGCGAGTGGAGGGGGCGCGGTGCCTCGACGTGAAGGCGCGAAAAACAACCGGCGATCCCGAGGGGATCGCCGGCGCTACGTTCAATTACGTAGGAGTCGGGCCGCGCAACGCGCGGGCTCCGTCGAGCCTGGCGCTTAAGCGCGCAGCCCCTGCGTACAACGATCTATCACTGGATCACCTCCTTTACCGGAACACCTGCGCAGCCGTCGCGGTTTGTACGTCCGCCGCCGCTGGATTCCTCCGCGGGCCGTCACCCGCGGCACATCGCCCGGCGGGTCGCCCAGTGAAGGGTCAGATCGCGCCGGTCGTGGAGGCCGTCTCCGGCACGTTCGTGCAGTGCACGTGTGAACCGGTTCAAGCCACCGATATTCCATTATCGCCGAAACGCGTTGCGGATGCAACAAAATTCGCGGGAGTTGAGCAAGGCGACGCCGCACGGCGTGCGAACGAGGGACCGAGAAGGAACCAAAGGAGGCACAGAGGTACAGAGAGATGGGATTGCGTTCGAGCCAAGGCAGAGAGCCCAAGCCCGCGGCATGGCGCGAAACCCGATCGCCGCGCGAAATGCCGCTGGAATCAAGGCCCTTTTCTTTTCTGCGTCTCTGTGCCGCTCGTGGTGAATTCCTCACTTGTACTCATCGAACGAGCCGGCCTTGGCTTGCTCGTCGACGTACTTCTGGAACTCGCCCATCTTGTAGCTGATGAAACAGAAGGCGTGGTGCAGCGTCAGCCACTCGAGGTCGGACTTGTCCTCGTCGAGGTCCTTGCGGAGGCGGTTGAGTTCGGCGAGCAGGGTTTCGGCTTTCATGCCCGATCGTTGGCGCGGATGCCGAAGCCGTCACTCAAAGGTCACCAGCGGTGCGAGGCGTTCGAGGGTCTTGGTTCCGATGCCGCTCACGCGGTCGAGGTCCTTCAGCGTCTTGTAGTTGCCGTTCTTGGCGCGATCGTCGAGGATTCGTTGGGCGAGCTTCGGACCGACGCCGGGGAGCGATTCGAGTTCGGCGAGCGAGGCGGTGTTGACGTTGATCTTGGCGCCGGGAGACGCGGCAACCGGCGCGGTGGACGCCGGGCTTTCGGATTGCGTCGGGGCGACGGCGGGTGCCGGAGCCGATGGCAACTCGGTGACGATCGGTCCGCTGGCTTTGGGCTTGGCCTCCGACGCTGGTGCGGCCTGTGCCGCGACGGGAGCGGACGGCTTCGCGGCGTTTTTCACCGGCTCGGGCTTTGGAGTGCTGATCGCCGCAGCGGTGGGCGTCGCTCGCGACGAAGACAGCGACCAAGACAATCCAACCGCCGACAACGCGACGACGAGACCGACCCCGATCCATCGGGCCGGGCCGTAGGTCCAGTCTTCAACCACGGGCGGCTGGGACATGGGGGGAGGATAGCAGAAATGGCAAATGGCAAAGAGCAAATGGCCAAAGGGCCAAATGGCTAAAGGGCCAGATAAAAAACAAGGACCCGATTCTAGAGAATTTGGCCCTTTGGCCATTTGGCTCTTTGGCCCTTTCTTCCCCCGTCCCCTCGCTCGCAACAATCCCCATCATGAACTACTACGACATGTGGGTGAACATCAAGGACTCGCGGAAGGACCTGGAGTTCGCCGAGGCGGTGCGGGCGTATCTCGATTACCTCAAGGGCCAGGGCATGATCGCGGGCTGGACGCTTAAACGCCGCAAGTTCGGCTTCGGGCCCGAATCGCTCGGCGAGTTCAACATCACGGTGTGGGCTGAGAACCTCGCCCAGCTCGATGCCGCGTTCAGCCATGTTGCCACCCGCAGCGGCGAGGTGGAGCGGCTGCACATTCCTGTGTACGCCGCGGTGACGGACTTCAAGAGCGCGCTGTGGCGGGATTTTCCGGATCCGGAGCGGGTGCGGTCGTAGGTCGATTGGACAGAGAGAACGCGGAGAGGCGGAGGGGGGCGGAGTGGCTCGGAGGGGATCGAGTGGGGAAGACCCCAAGCAAAGGTGCCCATGGCTGACACGTTTTCTGACATCACGATCCGAACCCTGTCGAGGCTCGACGACGCGCAGGTTGCGCAGTTGGCGGACGTGCTCATCGATTGTGTCGACGGCGGCGCGTCGGTGAGTTTCATGTTGCCGCTGACGCGGGAGCGGGCGCTGGCGTTTTGGAACAAGGTCGCGGCGGGCGCTGCCGCGGGTGAGCGAGTGGTGCTGATCGCCGAAGACGGACACGGCATCTCCGGCACGGTGCAGTTGATCCTCGACCTGCCCGAGAATCAGCCGCACCGGGCGGATGTCGTCAAGATGCTGGTACACCGCCGGGCCCGACGCCGCGGGCTCGGCGAGGCGCTCATGCGGGCTGCCGAAATGGAGGCGAAGAAGCGCGGCCGCACGGTGCTGGTGCTCGACGCCGTCACCGGCGGCGACGCGGCACGGCTGTACGAAAAGCTCGGCTGGATCAAGGTCGGCGACGTGCCGCGGTTCGCGCTGATGCCCGATGGGCGGGAGTGCGGGACGACGTTCTACTACCGCGATCTCGCAGGCTGAGGCGGGGGAGAAATGGCAAATCGCAAATAGCGGATAGCAAATTCAAGGCAAAGGCATTGTGCCTGATGGGCCGTGTCATTGGCCATTCGCCATTCGCCATTCGCCATTCGCTATTTGCTATTTGCGTTCGCACCCAACTCCCGCAGCAGCGCCTCATCCATCCCCAAGTACTCCCGCATGTGCTGGTCGTACGTCTCGGCGTGCTCGTCGCGCGACAGGTCCAGCCGCAGCTCGTTGATCACCTTCGTGCCCTGGCCGATCCAGTCCTTCCACGTCTCGCTCGAGATGTTGTCGTAGATCCACTGCCCGATCGGACCCTTGAACGGCGGGCGCGGCAACTGATGCCCTGGCCGCCCCGTCTTCTTGCACACAAACGTCCCCGGCGGCAACGCCACCTCTTCCTTCGCGCCCGCCACCTCGGGCAGCGCCACGTTGAGCTGCTTCAAGAGGTCCGCGATCGCCTTCTTGGGCATGAAGTCGCCCCGCTGGGCCGCGACCGTGTAGCCCTCCTTCAGCACCTCGGCGGCACTGACGGTGTCGTTGCACTTGATGAACTCGGCCCCCGCGAGCTGGTACGCCTTGGACATGTCGCGGTTGGTGCGGAAGCAGCGGACGTAACTCTCCGCGGCGTCGCGATGCCGCCCCGCCTGGGCGTACGCCCCCGCGAGCGAGTAATGCGCCATGTCGTTGGTCGGATCGGCCTGGACCATGTTCTCGAACTGAGCGATACGCTGGGCGATGTCCATGGGGGAGGGTACGCGGGTCGTCGCGATTCGCCGCTTGATCAGGACCGGAGTATCCACAAGGCAATGCCGAGGATCGTCGTAACCCCTTGAGTGAGCAAGCCAATCACTCCACCGAGCAGCACCGCCCACGCGAGAAATCCCCAGAACTCCTCGGGCGCGGCCTGAACGCGAACATGGCGTCGAAATCCAATCGCGGCTACGCCAACGCCAGCGAGCGATGCTGCAGGCACAACGATCAACAAGATGGCAGGATGACTCCGCGGGTTTGCCCAGAAAGCCATGAGTGTGAGTAATGTGCCTGCGAACGCGATGATCACAACGCACCACATGGCAGTGCGCAAGACCGACCGCCGCCAAAGACGCTGTTTCAAGAAGTACGTCGAGGCCAGCGACCCACACTCCGGGCACGTCCCCGACTCCTCGCCGTTGGCGAACATCGGGGAGAGGTCGTAGCCGCAGTTTCGGCAGTAGAGGCGTCGCACGTGAGGACGATCGTACTCGTTACTCAGCCTTGGACTTGCGAATTACGATCGGCCCGCTGCCGCGAGCGATCAGGGCGACCGTCTTCTGGTCGGGATCGGCGACACAGATCTGATCGCGTCCGAGCTGGAACACCAGCCTCGTATCGGGCAGCACGGTTGCGTACGCGATACGCCAGCTTTCCAGGGCGTTTTCGTGTGCGAGCTCGAGCAGTTCACGTCGCGGCGGACCTTCATCCCACAGATATGTAGTGCGACCGGCCCATTCACCGACCCAGACCTTCACAGATTCGGCAAGCCCCGGGAATCGCCGAGCGTCGATGTCGCCGTACCACCCCGGTACACGTCCCTCGTCCGCCGTCGCCACGCTGCTCTCTGGGAGGGCCACAACCCGCTCCGTGGAGAAATTCTTCACGCTTGAGGCAATCACAGAATCTTCATCCGCTAGAACCGCGAGGTACGTCGCGTCTGGATAGGCCGTCTGCGTGATCTGCTGGCGGTGCACGCCATCGAGCCCGACGGCATGCACTCGGTGCGTCTGTGCATCGAGGTACCAGATCTCATAGGCGTCGTCACCCTGGACATACTGCCCGGTTCGGACCGGCGTCAGCGTCACCAGAAGCGTTTGCGCACTGGCACGCGAGTACAACACCGCAAGACCGGTGTAGCTCACGGCGTTCGCTATCAGCAGAGCGGCGAATCCCCACCAAACCCTACGACCGGCGCGCTTGGCCATCCAGAGCGTGAATGGAGCTTCCACGAGAAGTGTCAGAACGAACGCGGCGGCTGCGAATGCCGCAAGCCGTGCGTTGGCGTTGAAGATGTCGGGCTCGCCGAACACCGGGGCAATGAGATCGTTGAACCGTCCGCGCATGAAGAACCCAAGGCCCGCGCTCGTGTAATTGGCGGCCAGCATGAACCAGAAGCAGCGAGAAAGGCTCTGTCGGAGCACAACCCAGACCAGCAACGCCTCCACCACGGCGATCACGATGTTGCCGATGCTCAGGTGCAGCAAAGGCATCCACATCATCGCGGTGCCGGCGTTGGCAAGGAGCGCCATCATGGGACTATACAGAACGATGGAGCTCGCGGTTTCCTTCGAATGGCCGTGATATCGTCTGCTCGTGCCCTTCCCCTCCCTCGCCACCAACCTCGCCGGGCTCGAACTCGCCTCGCCGCTGATCCTCGCCGCGGGCACGGCTGGCTACGTCGACGAGCTCGACGGCGTCACCGATCTCTCGCCCTCCGGCGGCGTCGGTGCGGTCGTCACCAAGTCCATCACCCGCGACAGCCGTGAGGGGAACGCGACGTGGCGGATCATCGAGCACAAGGCGGGGATGCTCAACGCGATCGGGCTTGCGAATGTGGGGCTGGATGCGTTTGTGCGGGATGTGGTGCCCAAGGTCGACTCGTTCGCACGCCGCGGCGGGGCGAAGGTCATCGGCTCTATCTCCGGCTTCTCGATCGACGAGTTCGTCGCGGTCGCCGCCGCGATGGACGCGGTCGAGGCGATCCCCGCCGTGGAACTCAATGTCAGTTGCCCCAACGTGAAACACGGCTGCGAGTTTGGCAGCGACCCGGCCCTTCTCAGCGAACTGGTCCGCGAGGTGCGCCGAGTGCTCACGCGGACGCGGCTGTTCGTCAAGATCTCCCCAACTGTCATTGGCCTGCGAACCGGTGCCAGCAAGGACTCCACCCGCAACTACCGAGGTGAGGGCGTCGTCGCGGTGTGCGAGGCCTCGATCGAGAGCGGCGCACAACCGACCGGCCCGAACCAGCGCCCCGGTGCCGACGCGATGGTGATCTCAAACACCATGCCCGCGATGGCGATTGATGTGCACACCCGCAAGCCCCGTCTCTCCCGCGGCAGCGGCGGTCTCTCCGGGCCCGCGATCCATCCGATCGCCGTGAAGCTCGTGCACGACGCGTACACCGGCATCTGTCGCGACACCAAGACGCCCATCATCGGCCTCGGCGGCGTCACCGGTTGGGACGACGCGGCGGAGTTCATCCTCGCTGGCGCGTCCGCCGTCGCGATCGGCACCGCGCTCTTTGCCGATCCACGAGCCCCGAAGCGCATCGCCAAGGGGCTGGACGCGTGGGTGCGTGAGCAGCGCAAGCAGAACATCGCCGAGTTGATCGGCGCGGTGGAGTTGGCATGACCGCGGGCCTGCTCGTGACGCTGCTCTTCGCGTCGGCGATTGTCGCCGGCTTTGCGGGCGCGCTGACAGGCCTCGGCGGCGGGGTGGTGCTCATCCCGATCATGGTGCTGCTCTTCGGGATCGATCTGCGCTACGCCGTGGGCGCGTCGCTCATCGCCGTGATCGCCACCAGTTCCGGAGCCGCCGCGGCGTTCATCAAGGAGGGGTACACCAACGTCCGCGTCGGCGTGCTGCTCGAGGTCGCAACCGTGCTCGGCGCGATCGCCGGCGCCGTCATCGCGGCGTACGTCAGCAAGGATCTGATCGCGGTCGTCTTCTCGCTCGCTCTTTTCTGGAGCGCGTACACCACGCTGCGGCCGCTCAAGCCGTTGCCGCCGGATACGCACCCAGATCGTGTGAGCCAGTATTTCCGGCTTGATTCGGAGTATCCGACCAAGGCCGCCGACGGCACGCCGACGATGACGTCCTATCGCGTGCACGCGGTGCCGGGCGCGCTCGCGATCATGCTCGGTGCCGGCGTGCTGAGCGCTCTGGTCGGCATCGGCAGCGGCATTGTGAAGGTCTTTGCGATGGACCGCCTAATGCGGCTGCCCTTCAAGGTGAGCACCACCACCAGCAACTTCATGATCGGCGTTACCGCCGCGGCGAGCGCAGGCGTGTACATGCACCGCGGGCAGATCGAGCCGGCGATCGCTGCGCCGATCGCGGCGGGCGCCCTCGGCGGGTCGCTGATCGGGGCGCGGGTGCTGCCCCGGATCAAGACGCTCTGGCTGCGGCGGCTGTTCGCGGTCCTCGTCATCTGTGCGGGTATCGAGCTGCTCCGCCGCGTCATGCAAGGAGGGATGTGATGAGCGATCCCCGCCCTGCTTCCGACTTGCGTCCATCGCCGCCTGCCGCCGCCTCTGATGACCACGCGATGGAAGTGCGGCTGTCCAAGTTGCTCACCCTTGGCACCACGACCTCCGCGGCCGTCGTGCTCTTCGGTATCGCGATGTACCTCTGGCGTCACTCCGGCGATCGCCTGGACTTCACCAGGTTCCGCCTGCACGCCGACGAGCTCAACGCCCCAACGACAATCCTGTCCAAGGCGCTCGCGCTTGATGCGCCCGCGATCATGCAGCTGGGCGTGCTGCTGCTCGTCCTCACGCCCGTCGCTCGCGTGGCCTTTACGCTGGTCGCGTTCCTGATTCGGCGCGACTGGATGTACGTGGCAATCGCGGCGATCGTGCTCGTGGTGCTGAGCCTTGGGTTGGTGGGAATCCGGTTGCACTGAGAGATCGGTCGTCACGAACGACGATAATGGAGCCTCGCCCGTAAGGGCGAGGTCGCTTGTGCGTTCGTGCGTCGATGCGACCTCTCGCTTACGCGAGAGGCTCTATGTGGAGAAACGCCGCGGCTATTGCCGTGCGTCGAGTTCTGCCCAGCGCTCAAAGAGCGTCGCGACCTTTGACTGTGCCGCCGCGAACGCGCGGGAGACTTCCTCGAACTTCTTGTAGTCCCCGATCACCGCCGGGTCGTTCATTTCGGCTTCGAGTTTCTTGGCGAGTTCCTCGGTGCGGTGGATCTCCGGCTCGATCTCCGCGAGTTCGCGTTGTTCTTTGTACGTCAGTTTCTTCTTCGCGGCGGCGGGAGGCGTGCTGGCCGCAGCGGGAGCGGCCGCGGCGGCACTGTCCGACGGGACCGAGCTCGCGACGGCGGTGCCCTTCTTCTTGGCCGCCGCCTTCTTCGCCGCGTCGGCCCGCTGCCACTGCTCGTAATCGACAAAGTGCCCGGCCTCGCCGTTCTCGCCGAACCCGATCGCCAGGATGTGCGTCGACAGCCGCGCCAGCATCGCGCGATCGTGCGTCACCAGCACCACCGCGCCGGGGAACTCTTCCAGGCTCTCTTCCAGCACCTCCAGCGACGGGATATCGAGGTCGTTGGTCGGCTCGTCCAGCACCAGCACGTCCGCGGGCTCGAGCATCAGCCGCGCGATGTGGATCCGCGCCTGTTCGCCGCCGCTGAGCGATCGCACCGGCTGCTTCAACTGCTCGGCACGGAACAGGAACTTCCGCGCCCAGGTGTTGATGTGCAGCGTCCGCCCGCGGTAGATCACCGCGTCCGAGCTCGGGCTCATCGCATCGCCCAGCGTCATCGCCGGATCGATCTCCGTCCGGTGCTGGCTGAACACCACAGTCCGCAATTTGTCCGCCCGCTTCACCGTGCCCGGCGGCGGCAACCCCGGCGGCAGGTTCACCGCATCCGCCGCCGCCTTGACCGCCTCCGCGGTCGGCGCATCGGGCTGAATCTCTCCCGTCAGCACCTTGATCAGCGTTGACTTGCCGCTGCCGTTGCGCCCCAGCAAGCCCAGCCGCTGCCCGGGCGACAGCACCAGGTCCACATCGCGGAAGAGCACTTTGTCGCCGTACGCCTTGCTCACCGCCCGCGCGACGATCAGCTTCTGCGTCAGCCGCCCGGTCGCTTCCCAATCGATCGACGTCGCCTTGTTCGCGGCGTTGCGCTCCCGCAATTCCGCCAACTCATCCATCCGCTCGTACGACGCATCGATGCGGCTCTTGGACTTGGTCCGCCGCGCCTGGGCCCCGCGGCCCAGCCATCGCAAGTCCTCGCGCACCTGATTCGCCAGCGCCTGCTCCTGCCGTGCCTGGCCGTCCAGGAACTCCGCTTTCCGGCGCAGAAACTCGCTGTAATCGCCGTCGATCGCAAACAACCCCTGCGGGTACTGCCGCGACAATTCCGCGATCCGGGTCGCCACGCTCTCCAGGAACTCGCGATCGTGCGTCACGACCACGCTGGCGAACGGCCCATCCCCCAGCCCCGCCCCCAAGCCGTTCGTCAGCACGTCCTCCAGCCAGTCGATTCCTTCCACGTCCAAGTGGTTCGTCGGCTCGTCAAGCAGCAGGCAATCCGGCAGCTTCGCCAGCTCTCGCGCGATCGCCAGCCGCTTGCGCTGCCCGCCCGAGAGCGACGCCGCGGGCTGGTCGAGATCCACGAACCCGACGCGATCCAGCGTCAGCGTCGCCGCGAGTTCCGCCTCGTGCTCGTCGTGCAGATGCGCCGGCGCGTTGGGCCCTCCTCGCTTCATGCACGCCAACAGCTCATCCAGCACCGCCGATCGCACCGTCGCCCCGTCAGGAAACGCGTCCTTCTGCGGCACATACGCCACCCGCACGCCCTTGCGGATCACGACCTCACCGGTATCGGCCCGATCCTGCCCGGCGAGGATGCGCAGGAGCGTGGACTTTCCGCTCCCGTTGGGCCCGATCAGAGCCAGCCGCTCGCGATCGTGCACGGAGATCGAGATCTCATCAAAGAGATGCCGCGAGGCGATGGTCTTGGTGAGCGATTGGGCGGAGAGGAGGGAAGCCATTTGGGAAGGGAGGGAAGTCGGATGGGGTGAGGGCTGCGGGATGGGGACGGCAAGAGCCGGGGAAAGTAGGGGCTGCCGCGGACTGGGACGCTCTCTGCACGCTTTGAGCACAATCAAAGGTCCAGTAACTCTGCCGTGTGGCGCATGGAGGCCAGACGGCGTGGTGCCGCATCCGCGGTTGCATCACCCCGATCGTTTCAGTACGCTTTGCTGGCAAGTTCGCGAGCGGCGCGAGGCGTTGGTCGGGGGTCCTCATCTCGGAGCACGAAATGAAGACGCGCGGGCGTGGTTTCACGGTGGTTGATCTGGTGGTGACGATCGGAGTCGCCGGGGTGTTGTCCGCCGTGGGAGTGCCCGCGGTGCGGATGGCAACAAGCGACAACGCCCTGCAGCGCTGCCGGTACAACCTCCGCGGCCTCGCCCAGGGCAGCGCGATGTACACCGAGGACTTCGGCGGCAGGATGTGGGCGCTGAGTTGGCGGCAGGGGATGAAGGACCCTTTCTACTCCTTCAACTACAACTACGGGTCCGACATGGAAGCGCAGGGGCATCAGGCCATCTACGCGCTGCGGCGAGTTCTTGGGATGAACGCGAATCAGTTGCCGCTGCCGTCGGGTTGGGTGCCCACGCTCATCTACTCGCACGTGGCACTTCTGGACTACATGGGTGCGAGGCTTCCCTCGCAGTCATTCATTTGTCCGCTCGACACGCCGCGAGTGCCTTGGATCGTCGGCAACTACAGCGGCCTTCCGACCCCGGGCGGTGATGGAGGCAACGCCGGGCAGTACCGATGGCTTGCCACGATGAGCTACAGCTACAGCGTCTACCAGTGGATGCCCGATCGGCAAGTGACCTACACAAACGCGTTTGGTCAGGTGAAGAAGTCGCCCACGGCGTTTCCGAGTTCGTCCAACATTCTTTTCTGGAACCTCGACCCAAGCTTCGGCACCGAATCGGGCTGGTGGGGCCCCAAACTTGCAAGCGATGTCCGCTACCCATCGCAGAAGGTGGCGATGTTCGACGAGTTCGCGAGGCACAACGGGGCGCAGCGCTACCACGCGTATCAGACCGCCGCTCAGGATCTGCTGTTTTACGACGGCTCGGCACGGTTCTATCGCACGGACGCGACCAATCCGGGCTGGAACCCGTCTTCGCCAAGCGATCGCAGCTCCATGACCCGGCGATTCATGTTTACTCGCCAGGCCGACTGGCTCGGCGGACTCGACAACAACAGGACCAGCGACACCTTCGCTGCCGGCTGGTACCGCTGGACCCGCGGCGGCCTCCTTGGCTGGGACGTGCCGCGGCTGTCGTCGATGGTCGGTAGGCCACCCTCCAATACCGTCGTCGAGAACGAGATCGACACCCGCAGCGGGCAGTGGTAAAGGATCGACCTCAGTTCGCGCCTTACCGCTCTTCGGGTGTAAAACTCATCGCCACCGAGTCGGGGTAGACCTCAAACAGCAGCGTCCCCTTCGTCGCCTTGTCGTAGCGACGATCGAGCATTACCTTCAGAGTGCGTTTGGTCCCCGTCGCCAATTCCCACTCCACCGTCGCCTCGCCGCTGGCCACGCCGAGGTACTCGGTGAAGTCGCGGCGATCGCCCGGCAGGATCATCCCGGACCGGAAGCTCGATTCCTTGAAATACACGTGTGAGTTCTGGAACGTGTTGTGCGTGCGGTTCGCGACTGCGACCGTGAGCTTCGAGGGGCCGAACCAGCCGCAGCCCGCGACACAGAGTGTGGCACACGTGGCGATCGCGGCCGCGGCGCGAACCGAGCCCGGGGTTGTGCGCAATCGTGCCACCGCCGAGAACATCGGGCGACTCCGCACGGTTCATTGGTCGGCGGCTGAGCTTTCGGCGCAGCGATGACGACCTGCAACGGAGCTGCCTCTGAGTGCTTGCGGCGAGGCAGAGATCTCGGACCTTCTGCCGCTGATGAGGTTGGATCACTTCGCCACCGGCGCCACATCGATCACCACCGGCAGGTGATCGCTCACGTCGCTTGATTCGGTGGTCAGTCCCATGGTGGACAGCGCCGAAGGCGTGAGCCGCCGCGTGTCGAGGACGAACGACTGCACGATGGTTGCAGTGGCGTCGCTGTAGGTGAGCCAGTCGAGGCGGCCGGGCGAGAAGCCTGTGTTCCAGTCACGCCAGGTGTAGTACGTGTTGTCGCCCAGCACCGCCGCGTCGGCGGGCGTCATGTCGCTGCCATCGAGATCGATGTCGGCGCGGAGCAGATCGAGCGGGTTGCGGCTGCCGACGAGGTTGATGTCGCCGCCCAAGATGCGGATGCTCGCGGCGTCCGCTCGACTGGCCTGCTTCACGGTCTCGTTGATGGCCCGCGCCTCGGCGAGGCGGAGTTGATCTTCCGATGAGCCTGCCCCGCCGCAGCACTTGAGGTGCATCGCGCCCACCAGCACGCCGCCGATCGGCGACTGCGCAACCGCGGCAACATATCGCACCGAGCGGGGTTTGCCCTCGACGAGCACTTCGGCCTTCGCGGTGGATGGCGCGACGGGGAATCGCGACGCGATCGCGACACCGCCGCGGCTGACGGCATGCCACGGTGCGGACTGCGTGTTGGGGAAGACAGTCTTCATGGCTTCAACCAACGTCTTGTCGTCGTTCTGCCATTCGGATATCAGCAGCACATCGGGATTGATCGCCCGGATGATCGGGGCAAAGCGGGCCGGATCGCTCGCCATTTTTCGCCACACGTTCCACGCCATCACGCGGATCGTGCCCTCGGGCTTCGCGGGGATGTTCGCGTCCGCCAGCCTTGGCTCGGCGGCGATTGGTGGAAACGTGATGTCGAACGGCTCGCTATAGCCGGCGATGCGGCCGCCGGAGCGCCCGCCTTCACCCGGGGCGTAGATGACGAAGATGCCGCGGCCCTTGCCGGAGGAGGCCATGCCGTTCTTGGTGATTGAGGCCGCGAACGCGCGGGACATGCGGGCCTCGTACCACGCCGAGGCGTAGGCGGGCGAGAACGTCAGGTCGGACTGGTCCTTGGGCAACTCCGAGCGAGTTCCGTTCTTGTCGAGGGCGTAGAACGCGACGCCGCTGGCGACGGCGCCCTTGTCGGAAGCGGGGGAGAACTGCAGTTCAAGATCCGCGCCGATGGAGTTGAAGGGCTTGGGCGTGCGCTGGTAACCGGTGTCGCTGCGGCCGTCGACGTCGAGGAGCAGGGCGACGGTCTCGTCGCTCGCCTGAATGGTCTTCGTGTCGGGCCCGACGCTGAAGCGGAAGTTGAGGTAGTGCTCGTCGGCCCGGGCGACGGTGCCGGAGGACCACTCGACCACCGCCCCGTCGAGGCGGTCGCGGCTGGTTTCGACGCGAGTGGGCGACGACGAGCACGCGGCGAGCGCGAGCGGGAGGAGGATGAGTGCGCGAGCGAGCACGCGAGCGGTGGGGGCGGTGGAGAGCATGGGGCAACTATCGCGGGTCTTGGGGCCAGATGCAAACCAGATCGTGATCCCAAACGAGCCCCGAGCGTGAGCGAGTGGGTCTCTCACGCGTTCACCAGCACCGCCAAACCTGCTCGCTCAGGCTCCGGGCTCGTCAAGGCTGGGCTCGTCAAGGAGAGGTGAAGGTCGACGCTGGGGCAGGAACTCGGACCTGCCGGGGAATAGACTCCCGCCCGGTTCGGAGGCCTGAATTGGGCCCGAGTCGGGCAGGAGTTCGGCCGGATCGGTGGATTCTGCGGCCGGTGCGGGTCGCCCCGAGCTCGCCCGCTTGGCCTTGACCGGGCTCCGCTTGGCCGATGCCCCCGGATCGACGATACCGCACCACAGGAACCCACTTCGCATGGCGAACAAACAACAAATCCTCGACGCGATCTACGGTGCCATCGACGAGGTGAACGCCGCTCAGGGGTCCGAGAATCAGATCGCCAAAGACCCGAAGTCGGTGCTCTTCGGCCAGGGCGGCAAGCTCGACTCGCTCGGGCTGCTGACGTTTGTGCTGCAGGTCGAGCAACGCGTGCAGAGCGCGGGTCATCCGAGCTTCACGCTCACCGACGAAAAGGCAATGGCCGACACACCCACGGCGTTCCGAACCGTGGACACGCTGGCGGACTACGTGGTCGGGCGGCTGGGAGCGTGACGGAAAATGGCAAAGAGCAAATGGCAAATGGCCAAAAGCTGCGGGATCGGATGCCTTCATTTGCCATCTGGTGATTTGCGATTTGTGATTTGAGCCTTTCCCATGGACCTCAAGACCCTTCACACTCTGCTCATCGCCGACCACACGATCGACCAGCTCGGGGCGATCCTCAAGAGCGACGCCGACGTCCCGTCGATGAAGACGACGGTGGCGCACTTCGATCAGGTGCAGCAGATCCTGATGAACCCGGCGCTGTCGTGCTGGAAGGAAGGCGCGAACGCGGCGGTGGTGTGGACGCGGCCGGAGCGGGCGATCGATTCGTTCCGGCGTCTGATGAACCACGAGCGGGTTGCTCTTGATGAGATCCTCGCCGATGTCGACGCCTTTGCCGACCTGATTCTGCGTGCGAGCGATCGCGTCGAAGCGATGTTCGTGCCCACCTGGGTGCTGCCGTCGTGGTGGCGCGGCACCGGCGGGCTCGAAATGAAGCAGGGCAAGGGCACCGTCGGTGTGCACCGCGCTCTGATCGCAATGAACGCCCGGTTGTGCGAGAAGCTGGACAAGGCCAGCCGCGTGCATGTGCTGGATGCCTCGCGGTGGATGGCGAGCGCCGGCAAGACCGCGACGAATCACAAGCTGTGGCTGATGACCAAGGTGATGTTCAGCCTCGAGGTCTTCAAGGACGCGGCGGCGGACATCAAGGCCATCGTCCGCGGCGTCTGCGGCGTCTCGAAGAAACTTATCGTGCTCGACCTCGACGACACCCTCTGGGGCGGCATCGTCGGCGAGAACGGTTGGGAGGGCGTCGCCCTCGGCGGGCACGACCCGATCGGCGAGTCCTTTGCCGACTTCCAGCGGGCCCTCAAGAGCCTGAAGCACACCGGCATCATTCTGGGCATCGTCAGCAAGAACGACGAAATGACCGCGATCACCGCCATCCGCGAGAACCCCGAGATGGTGCTCAAGGAAGGCGACTTCGCGGGCTGGCGGATCAACTGGCAGGACAAGGCGACGAACATCAAAGCGCTCGTCGAGGAGCTGAATCTCGGCCTCGATAGCGTGATCTTCATCGACGACAACCCAGCGGAGCGGGCTCGGGTGAAGGAGACCTTGCCGCTGGTGACGGTGCCGGATTGGCCGGCGGACAAGATGATGTACACGCCGGCGCTGCACGCGCTGCGTTTGTTTGACCGTCCGAGCGTGACGGACGAGGATCTTGGTCGCACGGAGATGTACGTCGCGGAGCGGCAGCGGAGCGAGAGCCGTGCGAATGTGTCGATGGACGAGTGGCTGGCGTCGCTGCAGCTCAAGATCACGTACGAGGCGCTGGGCTCGGGCAACATCAAGCGGGCGGCGCAGTTGTTTAATAAGACCAACCAGATGAACCTGACGACTCGGCGCATGACCGAGGCGGAGCTGCTGGACTGGACGAAATCAGGGAAGCGGGCGATGTACGCGTACCGCGTTGCCGATCGCTTCGGCGACTACGGGCTGACGGGTCTGGCGTCGGTCGAGGTCGGCGCGGGTGGCGAGGCGATCGTGGCCGATTTCCTGCTCTCCTGCCGCGTCATGGGGCGTGGTGTCGAGAAGGCGATGCTGACGACGCTGCTGAACTTTGCCAAGCAGATGGGCGCGAAGAAGACGACGGCGAAGTACCTCGAGACCAAGCGGAACAAGCCGTGCTTGGACTACTTCAAGGACGAGTCGGGGCTTGCGAAGAACGACGCGAACACCGAGTTCTGGTGGGACCACGCGACGGCGTTCCCGATGCCCACGCACATCACGCTCGTCGAAGGCGACGGGAATGCGCCTGCAGCCGAGACCGAGGCGGCCCATGCCTGAGGTCTTGCCAGCCAAGGGCGGCGAGGTGAAGCACGAGCAGGCGAGCCTGTTTGGCGACGGGGCTCGCGTGCACCACGTCGGCATGGTGGTGAAATCGATCCAGGCCGCGGCGATGGCGATGGGTGTGCCGAACGTTGACGTCGTCCACGATCCGATCCAGAAAGTGCGGGTCGCCTTCGTCGACGTGCAGGGCGTGTGCATCGAGTTCATCGAGCCTGCCGCGCCCGATTCGCCGGTGAACAACTCGCTGGCCAAGGGCATCAAGCTGGCCCACATCTGCTATAGCGTGCCCGACATCGACGCCGCGGCGGCGAGCGCGAAGACGAAAGGCCTGATGCAGATCGCCAAGCCCGCGCCGGCGACGGCGTTCGGGGACCGCCGCATCGCGTGGTTCTTCTCGGCGAATCTGGGGCTGTTTGAGTTGGTTGAGAATGCGCTCAAGGCCTGAGCGGCGATGGTGGTTTGGGGGCGGGGCCTTCCAGGCCCCGCAGTCGTGGCTTGACTGTGTTTCCAGGCGGATCCGAGGCGCACGCTCTTGAACGGAGTCGGCGGGGCCTAGAAGGCCCCGCCCCCGGTGTGCGGCCTTGCGATCTTGTCCAAGCCGAACCGGTGGATCACCCGATACAACATCTCCATGGGTTCACTCCGCGTCCAAGCTCTCACCGTTGCCGACATCGGCGACGACGGCCTGACGAATCGCTTCGACGATCCGCACGGCTACATCGCGCGCAACGACGCGACCTGGGCCCGCATGCTCCGGGAGAATCCGTTCGCGCAGCCCACCGATCTCGCCATCCTGCTCGCGGTCGAGGAGCGCGAGGGGCAGAAGCCCGCGGTGGTGGGGCGGCTGGGGTTCTACGCGGGTCCGGGTGAGATCTTCGACGCTTCGGGAGTCAAGAAGGACTTCCGCACGTTCTGGATGGACGGGTTCTTCCTCGCCGAGCAGCACCGTTCATCCGGCATCGGCGGCGTGATCATGCTGCAGGGCGTGGCCCGCTGCAAGTCGCTGCTCGCCTGCGGCGGGCCGAGCGCGGACGCACAGAAGCTATACAAAGCGGCGGGATTGAAGGAGATCGGGCCGCTGAAGCGCTGGGTCGCGTTCAACAGCGGCGTCGGCCCGGCCCGCAAGGCGTTCAAGAACGCTGCGCTGGCGGCGATTGCGGCCCCGTTTGCATCGGTCGCCGCCAAGCTCCTCTACGCGACAAAGGGCGCGACCGCCAAGCCCGCGCGCTTGACGTTCAAGCCCGTTTCGTCCTTCTCGCCATTGCTCGATGCGTTGGTCGTCCAGGCCGCCACGCAGCCGGGTGCGCTCAGTCGTTTCCCGCGCGATGCGCGGACACTGAACTGGGCGATGAAGTACCGGCGCATCAAGGGCTTCGAGGTCTACGAGGGAGGAGCGCTCACCGGGTATGCCCTGCTGAAGCGTTCCGTTCTGGATGCGACGCAGCACGGCTTGGGCCAGATCGTGGTTGGCGCACTGCTCGACTACTTCCTTGTGAACCCGAGCCGTGAGAACAAGCGGGATCTGGTGTTGTTCACGCTCGGGCACTTCCGCCGCGACCGCGGCGACGGCGATTTGGCGAGCGAGCAGGGACGCGTCGATGTCACCGAGTTCCAGGTGTTCGATGCGGACTTCGACGCGATCTGCAAGGGCTTCGGCCTCATGCACGCGGGCGGGCTGCGGGTGCTCTTCCGCCCCGCGCCCGCGGCACCGATGACCGACGCGACGAAGTGGACGTTCACCCACGCGACGAGCGACATGCTGCTCATGACACCTTAGCGGTTTCACCACAGAGGCACAGAGACGCAGAGAAGAGAATTCAACTCAAAGGGCTCGAAGGGCTCGAAGATGGAAAGAGGAAAAGTCTGTGTGAAGACATTTTGTGTCGATCGAGCGCTCGGTCCCGGGAACGAAATGCCTTGTACCCTTCGAGCACTTTGAGCTCTTTGAGTTAAAACTCCTCTCTCTTGGTCCTCTCTGTGTCTCTGCGTCTCTGTGGTGAATCCCCAACCATGACCCGAGTCATCATCAACGCCGACGATCTGGGCCTCTCGCAGCGCGTGAACGACGCGATCTTCGGGCTGATGTCGCGTGGGCGGCTGACCAGCGCCACGATTATGGCCGCGGGGCCGGCGGTCGAGGACGCGTGCCGCCGGGCCAAGGACTTCCCGGCGTGCTCGTTCGGCGTGCACATGAACCTGACCGATCTTGTGCCGATTACGCGAGATGACGCGCTGCGTCCGCTACTGAACGATCAGGGCGGCTTCGCCCGCAAGGCCCGTGACGCGGCGTACGCGCCGTCGCTGCTCGCGGCGGTGGAGCGGGAGTGGATCGCGCAGATCGAGAAAGTGCGCGGGTTGCTCACGCCGCAGGGCGTGGCGATCAGTCATCTCGACAGCCACCATCACGTCCACACTCACGCGCCGCTGTTCAAGGTGCTCAAGCGGGTGCAGCGTGCGACGGGCGTTCAACGCGTGCGGACGACGATGAATCTCTACCATCCGACCGATCCGCTGGTCGGCGGCGTGAAGCAGCGGGCGAAGAAGAAGCTGTGGGATTTGGGTCTGCGCTGGTCCGCGCCGCGGACGCGGTGCGCGGACTTGTTCACGTGGTTCTGGATCTATCACGACCTGCTGCCGAGCGTGCCGAGCGCGCGGACGGTGGAACTGATGGTGCACCCGGGGTCCGACGATCCGATCTTCCGGCGGGAAGAGGAACTGATGGATACGCCGTGGGAGAAGCGGGCGAGAGGGCCGGTAGAGTTGATCTCGTACAACGACCTGTAGGTGGGACCGGCTTCCAGCCGGTCGATTCACACGCCGCGGAGGCGTTCGCGGATCAAGGTCGCTCGCTCGATGCGGCGGTGTTCCTGATCCAGCTCGCGCCCGACCACGCGTTGCAGGTGGGCCGGCTGCACCAAGAGCCACAGCAAGCTCGCGGCCTTGGCGTTCACTTCGTCGATCAAGCCCAGCACGACGCCCAGGCGCACGAGGCTGAGGAGTTGCATCGCTTCATCCGCCCCGATCATGCGGGCGTGGCGCAGGCAGCCCAGGGCGCGATAGACCTGATCCTCGAGGGCGACGCGGCGTTTGCTCATCAGGTTGCGGCGGGCGACGCGCTCGTACTGCACGACCTCGGGGATGATCGCGTCCTGCAGGTCGGTGAGCACGGCTCCTTCGGGCTTGCCGAGCGTTGTCTGGTTGGAGATCTGGTACAGATCGCCGACGGCGTCGCTGCCCTCGCCGAAAAACCCGCGGACGGCCAGGTTCATGTCCGTCGCGGCCCGCTTCACCTTGTCGATGTCGCCGGTGATCTTGAGGGCCGGCAGGTGCAGCATGACGCTCATGCGCATGCCCGTGCCGACGTTCGTGGGGCAGGCGGTGAGGTAGCCGAACTTGGGGCTGAAGGCGTAGTCGAGTCCGGCCTCGATCTTGTCGTCGATCGCGCTGGCGGCTTCCCAGCAGGCGTCGAGCGCGAGGCCGGCGCGGATCATCTGCACGCGGAGATGATCCTCCTCGTTGACCATAATCGAGAGGCGTTCGTCGGGGATCGAGATCGCGACGCCGCGGGGTTCCTCGGCGGCGGCGACGGGCGTGCCGGCGGTGGGGGCGGGCTTGCCCTTGGCATGCTGCTTGGAGATCAGGTGACGCTCGACCAAGAGGTTCCGCTCGATCGCCGGGGATTCGTGCAGGTCGACCCACATGATCCGCTCTGAGATCTTGGTGGAGAGGATCCAGTCGCGACAGGTCTGCAGCACGGCCTCGCGCTCGTCGCGGGTGGCCTTGTGCACGAACGGGTGCCCGGCGAGGTTGCGGGCGAGGCGCACGCGCGACGAGATCACAACGTCGCTGGAGCCGCCGGAGTCGCTGAGCCACTCGGTGACGGCGAACCCGGCCGCGGGATCGGGCTGGCCACCGGGGGGCGGGGCGGGGTTGTCGGGGCGGTTGACCATGTGGCAGGCCAGAACGAGAGCGAGACCGAGAGTGCGAGCGTCAGGGCTCGGAGCGTTCTTGCACTCCCTTGGGGATGATGGTGACGTCGACTTTGCGGATCTGATCGCGGAGTCGGGCAGCGAGCTCGTACTGCTCGCCGCGGACGGCTTCGTCGAGTTGACGCTGCAGAACTTTCAGGCGTTCCTGGCGTTCGCGGAGCTGGGCCCGGGCGAGCGCCGCCTCGGTTGCGGCTTCGTCCTCGCGTCCCGCGGCACGGGCGGCGATCCGCTTGGGGACCTTGCCGGCGTGCTGCGTCGCGCCCTCGTGGGCACGCTCGATCAGAGGGGTCAGCAGCGTTTCAAATACCTTGTAGCACGCCGGGCAGCCAAGCACGCCAGCCTGGCGGAACTGATCGAACGTGAAGCCGCAGCCGGGACAAGCCGCGACACGGGGCTTGTGTACATGCTTGGGCTTGGCGCCGACCTCAGCGTCCTGGGTCATGAACTTGGTGAGCAGTTCGCCGAGGGAAGCGCCCGCGATGCCTTCGCCCGCGGCGCAGGCCTCGCAGAGGTGCTTCTCCACCTTGACGCCGTTGCGGACGGTGACTTCGTGGACGGTCGCGTCGTTGTCGCAGCGGTCGCACTTCATGGGGCACCTGCAGCGTACTCGATTCGTCGCTTCCAAACCAGTGGGATCTGCTCATGGCCCCAAACGGTGGGACCGGCCTCCGGCCGGTCTGGCTTGATTGCAGGACCGCTGCCGGGCAGTTCTGCTGATCGTGATGCAAAGTTCTATTCGTTGACCGGCCAGAGGCCGGTCCCACGAGTGGGCGTTTCCCAAAAACAAAAACCCCGACGGCTTCGTCGGGGTTTGGATGCTCGAAATGGAGATCAGGCTCAGTTGGCGGCCTGCTTCTGCTGGCGGGTGTAGCCGTACTTCCGCTTGAGGGCCTTGACGACCAGGCCGGAGCGGATGGCCTTGGTGCTGACGAGGACGCGCTGGGTGCGGCCGTCGACGACAGCAACGACTTCCTGCAGGTTCGGCTTGAAGTCACGCCGGGTGATGCCGGTGGGCTTGAGACCGAAGCCGCCCTTGGCGACCGCCTGGCCGCGCCAAGCCCGCTTCATGCCCATGCTCTTCTTCTTGCCGGTGAAAAAACAGGTCTTGGCCATTGGAGGAATCCTGAATCAAGCCGCCGCTCCCGCGTCCGGCAGTTGCCCGGGACGGTCGGCGGTGGGTCAGGATGATAGGCGGGTCATCCGTAGCAGGAAAGCCTTGGCATCCCTCGCTCGCATCCGTTAGGAACGAGTCAGGTTCTCGCGGCTGAGCATCACTTCCAGCGTCTGGGCGACCAGGTCGATCTCCCGCATCGACAGGTCGTTAAAGAACGGCAGGGCGATGGTCCGCTGGCTGACCGTCTCGGCGATCGGGAACATCCCCGGCTCGAAGCCGAACTGCTCGCGGTAGAAGGGCTGGAGGTGGATGCAGGGGAAGTAGTCCCCGGCCCCGACGTCGTGGTTCCGCAGGCCCTTGATGATCCGGTCGCGCTCGACGCCGGTGTACGAGGTCGCGAGCCGCACCACGAAGACGAACCACGACATCACGCTCGCGGGGTCGATGGTCGGCATGATGAGGTGCTTGTTCCCGCCGAGGCGTTCGATGTAGGCCTGGGCGACTTTGGAGCGCTTGGCGAGGATTTCGTCGAGGCGGTGGACCTGGGCGACGCCGAGGGCGGAGTTGATCTCGCTGAGGCGGAAGTTGTATCCGAGGCGCTCGTGCTTGAGCCATGAGCCTTGGGCGGTGCCGCCGGTCATGGAGTGGCCCAGCGGGCGGCCCTGGTTGCGCATGGAGCGGCAGAGTTCGGCGAGGCGAGAATCGTCGGTGACGATCATGCCGCCCTCGCCGGTGGTGATCTGCTTGTTGGGATAGAACCCAAAGACGCCGACGCGCCCGAAGGTGCCGGCCTGGCGTCCCTTGTGCACTGCGCCGAGGGCTTCGCAGCAGTCCTCGATCATCGCGATCTCGTGACGGGCCGCGATCTGGGCGTACTGGTCCATGTACGCGGGATTGCCAAAGGTCTCGACGGCGAGGATCGCTTTGGTCCGTGGCCCGATCTTGCGTTCGACCTGGGCCGGGTCCATGTTGAGGGTCTTGGGGCAGATGTCGACGAAGACGGGCGTCGCGCCGACGAAGAGGATCGCGTTGGTGCTGGCGATGAACGAGAACGGCGTGGTGATGACCTCGTCGCCGGGGCCGATGTTCAGGGCCTTCATGACGAGGTGCAGGCCGCTGGTGCCGCTGTTGACGGCGACGCCGTGGCGGACGCCAACGCGGGCCGCGAGGGCGTTCTCGAAGCGTTCGACCATGGGGCCGATGGACAGACGCCCGGAGCGGAGGGTCTGCAGGACCATCTCCTCTTCGAGGTTGGTGATGTCTGGACGCGAAAGCGGAATCTCGGCGTGACCCATGGAAGAACTATCGGACGGTGGGGGCGGGGAGGCGAATGAAGGCAGGCAAAATGGGAGCCGCGGAAGGGGCCGCGGAAGAGTGGGTGGGAGGTCAGGGGGTGAAAGGAGGTTCGGGCGACGGTTGTGCTTAACCCTTCGCCCCGTCACCATTTCATCCAGTCAGGCTCACAGGTATCCCTCATCCTTCAGCGCCTGAATGATCTGATTGACGATCGGCCCGCTCACCTTGCCGCCGCTGCCGCTGTATTCCATGACCACGCTGATGATGTACTTGGGGCGTTCGTTGCTGCGGCCGACCATGACGACGAACCAAGAGTGGTCGCCGGAGCGGACGACGTCGCTGGCGGTTGGGCCGAGGCCGTCGTGTTCGTCGTCGGCTTTGACCTTCAGATCCGGTGCGGCGGCGGTGCCGGTCTTGCCGTAGACGCGGACGCCGGGCACGTTGAAGATCGGGTCGCGCACGCCGTCGATCGTGAGATGATGGCCGGTGCCCAGGTCATCGCCAACGGAGCCCGCGAGGCCCTCCATCGCGTCGCGCACCGCCCACGACGGCAGTTCGAGATCGCTGCTCGCGGGCGTGGCTCGGTTGGCGATGATCTTCGGCGCGACCCGCACGCCGGAGCGGGCGAGCGTCGCATAGGCATTGGCGGCGTGCACCGGGGTCCATGTCACCGGGCCCTGGCCGATACCCATCTGGATCGCCTCGCCCATGTTGACGGGGCGGTTGGTGCCGTAGACGGCGAGCGAGCCGGGGTACTCAGCACCGATGCCGAGGTCGAACGCCTGACCCACGCCAAAGTCGCGGAAGACGTCGAGCGTTGCTTCGGGCCCGAGGCGCTTGCCGAGCGTGAAGAAGAAGATGTTGCAAGAGACCTTCAACGCTTCGGACGCGGCGGGGGCGTGACCGAGTTGCTGCGTGTGCGTCTGGTCGAAGCGCTTGTAGATCCAGCAGCGGAGGATGTTGGGCTCGTTCGGGAGCAGGTGCCCGGTGCAGTCGATGGTCTGGCCCTGCAGGAAGTTGCCGCGTTTGGCTGCCCCGGTGAGGATCAGCGGCTTGACGATCGACCCCGGCGGATACGGCTTGGCGATCGCGCGGTTCAGGAACGGCACGTTCACCTTGTCATCGAAGACCGCGTCGGGGTTGTCGCGGATAAGCGTGCGGGAGATCTCGGGCATCGACGCCATCGCAAGGATGTCGCCGGTGTCGACCTCGAGCACGATCGCAGCGCCGGCGAGCGGCGTGCCCTTGGGCATGGTTGGGCTGGGCGTGCCGTGCCAGTCTTGCACGACGGCCAGCCCGGTGGCGGGGGACATGATCGCTTGCACGCGGCCCTGCAGCATCGCGTCGATGGTCAAGGGCACGGGCTTGCCGACCTCGGCGGGGAGCATCTCGAGGCTCTCGGTGTCGAGGTGCTTGGTGCGCAGGCCGCGGAGACCGCGGAGCTCGGCCTCCATCGAGGCTTCGATGCCGGCGCTGCCGACCCGATCGCCCTCGCGGTACTCGCCGCGATCGACGCCGGATTCGGTGAGCACCCGCCTCGAGAACGTGCGGTCGTTGGCGAGCAGGTTCTTGCGGCGTTCGACATCCTCGCCAAAGACGCGTGGGCGCATCCAGCCGAGAATGTGCGCGCCCACGCCCTCGACCGGGATCGAGATGGTCTTGTCCGCCCGCATCGGCAGCGGGAATCGGGAGAGATCGAGCGTGACGGTCTGGGTGTCGAGCGGGTATTCGCGGTCGCCGGCGTCGATCACCCGCACGCCCGCGACGCGCGAGACGAGGAGCTTCTCCGGAGCCACGCCTTCGATGAGATCGGCGGCCCCTTCAAGCTCAACTTTGTCTTCCGCGATGAGCTGCAGCTCGAAGGCGACCGAGTCGGGAATGTGCCGCAGGATCGTGACGGGCCGGAGCTGCTCGGCGATCGGCTTGCTGGCCTGGGTCTCGATCTTCTGAAGGTCTTCGGGCGTGAGCGGGCGCTCGGGCTGGCCTTTTTCGCTGCTCGTGGCGGCCTTGATCGCATCGCTGCGGCGGCGCTCGCGGATGGCGTCGTAGAGGGCATCGACCTCGGCAACGGCGGCGCGGGCCTTGGCGTTGAGTTGGTCGCGGTCGATGCCGCAGACGCGGGCGACCTCGGCGAGCGACCGATCGGCCCGCTTCGCGTACGCCGAGGCGAGCTGCTCGATGAGCTCCTCGCGCTGGACGGGCTTGAGTTCCGCCCACTGCGAGCGATTGCTGCGCGCAAGCTGCTCCGCCGCCTTGCGAGGCCAGACGCCCTTGAGAACCTCGTAATCGACCGCGACGTCGTAACTGGGCCGGTCCTGGGCAAGCACGCGGCCCTTGCGGTCGAGTATCTGACCGCGGACGGAGGGGGTCCACTGCCGGGTGATGAGGCGAGCCTCCGAAGCGCGGAGCAATTCGGCGTGCCGCGTTGTGGTGAGGCGTGCGGTCTGGATCAGCGGCAGGGCCAGACCAGCCACCGTCAGCGTGCCGATGAGCAGCAGTCGCCGGTGGAACATCCTCGGGATGAGATTACTGATCGGCATCGGCGCGCACCCTCAGCGCGATGGTATCGGGTGTTGGGAGAGCGATGCATGAGTGGAGAAGTGGGGGAGTGGAGCAGGGGGGCAGCAAGGTTGCGTCGGGTGCCATGACCGGGCCGGCTCGGCGGGCCGGTCGTGCGAGGGCGTGCGAGGGCGTGCGATTGCGGCGTGAACGCACTGCCTGGCCCAGAGCGGCCAATCAGTGGCACCCGGAATGGGATTCCATTCCACGCTGCGTAGGGTGAAACACCCTGCCCCGACTCCCCTAAACTTGGCCCTTTCCTACGCACGATCGCGTCCGCCGACGCTCTTGGAGTTTGCCATGTCCGAAGCCTCCACCCCCGCCGCCCAACCTGCGAAGAAGTCGATGGACGCCATCATGGCGCTGTGCAAACGCCGCGGGTTCATCTATCAGACCTCGGAGATCTACGGCGGCATCAACGGCTTCTGGGATTACGGCCCGCTGGGCGCTCAGCTCAAGAAGAACCTCCGCGATGCCTGGTGGCAGGACATGATCCTGAACCCGTGCTGGGGGCGCAAGGGGCCGAACGGGAATCGCGTGCGCTGCGTGCCGCTGGAGACTTGCATCATCCAGCATCCCAAGGTGTGGGAGGCGAGCGGCCACGTGGGCGGTTTCAACGACCCGATGGTGGATTGCAAGGAGAGCAAGGGCCGCTATCGCTACGACCACGTGCAGGTCTTCGTGCCCGAGAGCGGTGATCCGGGCGACAAACCGGTGTTCGCCTACGTCGGCGATCAGCCCAGCGAGGCCAAGCAGCAGAAGAAGGCGGAAAAGACGTTTGGCGCGATCAAGAGCGTGGCGTTGTCGTCGATCCCGCAGCCGTGGGCACGGGTGATCGGGCCCGACGCGGAGAAGCCGGGGACGTTGACCGAGCCCCGCATGTTCAACCTGATGTTCGACACCATCCCCGGCGCGATCCGCGACGAGGCGAACAAGGCGTACCTGCGTCCCGAGACGGCACAGGGCGTGTTTGTGAACTTCAAGAACGTGGTGGACACGACGCGGGTGAAGCTGCCGTTCGGTATTGGCAACACCGGGCGCTCGTTCCGCAACGAGGTGACGCCGCGGAACTTCACGTTCCGCAGCCGCGAGTTCGAGCAGGCCGAGCTGGAGTTCTTCTGCCATCCCGACGAGAGCGTCGAGTGGTACAAGTTCTGGCGCGACTTCCGCATGGACTGGTGGAAGGCGATCGGCCTGGCGGGCGAGAACCTGATCCTGCGCGAGCACGACAAGGACGAGCTGTCGCACTACTCGCAGGGCACGAGCGACGTGGAGTATCGATTCCCGTTCACCGCTCCCGGCTTCGGCGAGCTCGAGGGCATCGCTCACCGCGGCAACTACGACCTGACGCAGCACGAGAACACCTCGCGCACCAAGCTGAAGTACTTCGACGCCGAGCGGGGCGAACTGCTGCCCAACGGCTCGCGCAAGGGCGAGTGGTACATCCCGCACTGCATCGAGCCCGCGGCGGGCCTGGATCGCGGCGCGCTGGCGCTCATCTGCGAGGGCTACACCCGCGATGAGTCGCGCCCCAGCCCGGAGTTCCTGAAGCTGCACCCGCGCGTGGCCCCGATCAAGGCCGCGGTGTTCCCGTTGGTGGCCAAGGACGGCATGCCCGAGGTCGGCGAGAAGCTCTACGACGAACTTTTCGCCAAATTCGGACGCATGGGCTTCATCGAATTCGACGAGAAGCAGTCGATCGGCAAGCGCTACGCCCGCATGGACGAAGCCGGCTGCCCGTTCTGCTTCACCATCGATGGCGACACGCTCACCAACCAGTCCGTCACCGTCCGCGACCGCGACAGCGGGCAGCAGGAGCGGATCGGGATCGACAAGGTGGGTGGGTTCTTGGGTGAGAAGCTGGGATGAAGTCGACGTGAATCAGAAGGCGTAGTGTGTGCGATGCAGTACTCACTCGCCTCTGCGCTGCCCATCCTCCAACGCACCCCCAGCGTCGTGCGGGCGATGCTCCAGTTCCTGCCCGAGGCGTGGACCCACCGCGACTACGGCGTCAATGCCGACGGGTCGCCCACGTGGTCGGCGCACGAGATCGTCGCCCACCTGATCTTCGGCGAGCAGACCGACTGGATGCCGCGGGCGCGGCACATCCTGGAGTTCGGCGAGACGCGTCCCATCCCGCCCTTTGATCGGGCCGGGCATCGGGCGCTCATGCAGGGCAAGACGCTTCGCACGCTGCTCGACGAATTCGATCAAGCACGGCGGGACTCGCTCGCGACGTTGGCCAAGCTGAATCTCTCCGAGACCGATCTGGCCAAGTGCGGCGCCCACCCCAAACTCGGACGCGTCACGCTCTCGCAGTTGCTCGCGACCTGGGTGGTGCACGACCTGAACCATCTGGCCCAGATCAACAAGGCGATGGCGTATCAGTACAGGGGCGAGGTCGGCGCGTGGGAGGCGTACCTGTCGATCCTGCGGCCGCCGGAGCCGCGGTGAAGAGTGCGTGTCGTTTCATGATCGGTGCCATCAGTCCGCCGGCTTGGCGGCGCGACTGATGCGTCTGGAACGATGGTGCGTTCTTCGCGAACGCATCAGTCGCGAGGCTCCGAGCAGCCGCGGACTGATGGCACCAGCCACAGGCCACGAGAAATGAAAACGCCCGGCGTTGCCGCCGGGCGTTGAGGAATCAGGTTGAAGTGTTGTTCACCGGGTCACGACATACGACGCCTCGAGAGTCTTGGCGATGCGGGTGCGGGCGTCGTCGAGGTGAGCCTTGGTGTAGGCGTCGGGAGAGGCCTTGAGGGCGGTTTCGGCGAGTGCGTCAACACGCTTGAGCTCGAGCCGTGCGAGCGATGAGATCGCCCGGATCGATGCGCTGCCGCTGTCGCGGAGCAGCGAAAGTGTGACAAGCCGTTCGAGGTGCTCGCGCTGCAGGTTGCGGCGGAGCGAGCTCGCCATCGGCGACGTCTCATTGAATGAGCCACTCGGCTTGGCGTACTCCCGCCAGACGTTGTCGGTCACGGTGCGGACGACCTCGTTCATCGGGATGAAGTTGTCGGTGCCGCTGGTGCGGAATTCGTTGTCGTAGAGCCGGCGCAGCCGCGTCGGATTCATGATCATGGTGAGCGCGACGGACTGCACAGCGCCGATGGAATCGTGCACGGTGAAGCTTGCATCGGGCACGATCTCGTCGCTGTCGAAGAAGTGCTCCTTGCCGAGGTGGCGCACGATCTCGGGGGTGAGCCCGAACGATGCGTCCTCAAAGCCGTTGTCCATGATGAGCTTCAGAGCACGACGCTGGCTCTCGGCCGGGACATCAGCGATTGGCGATCGGTTGCCGGGGTCACCCTTCGCGTCGTTGTTGAGGAACGAGCCGCCGATCCAGCGTGACGCGATCGAGAGCATCTGGAGCTGCGAGTTGAGCGTGGCGTTGTAGCGGCGACGTGCGACGGCCCACGATTCGCCGTCTTTCACGATCGTTTCCAGCAGCTTGGCACGCACTTGCTTGATCAGCCCCAGCCGGCTCTCGGCGAACTGCAGGTTGTCCGCGCCGAGGTCCCACGTGTTGTTCCGCGGGTCGGCGTCGAACGAGATCGCGGCCTGCGACTGGTACACCAGATCCGGCTCACCCGCCCGCTTCAGCAGCTCGGGCAGCTTGTCCTCGGGTCCGTAGCCGTACGCGATCACCCACTTGTCGTACGGTCCGAGCATGGGCGTGGCGTACGGGCCCTGGACCTCGCCCAGGTTGTAGTTGATGTTCGCCGCGGCGTATTCCATGACGGAGCCGACGGTGGGGCCGCTGAATCCCGGCGAGTTGATGTCCTTGAGCGACCGGATGGTGCTCGAGATCATGTTGTGCTGGAGTCCCAGGCAGTGCCCGACCTCGTGGGCGCTGATGTAGCGGATCATCTGGCCCAGGTACTCCTCGGGCAGATCGTCGAGCGTGTCGGGGCTCTTGGGTGTCACGGCTCCCGAGGCGAACGCCGCATCGGCCAGTCCGATGTCGAGCGACAGCATCGTCCCGATGCGGCAGGCGCCGCCGCCGGACATCGAGGCGAGCGCCCACTCGCTGCGGCCCGCGGCCTTCGCGTGCTCGGGATTGGCGGCGCGCAGAGCCCGCTCGCGGAGGATCGCCTCACGCTGCTCCGCGCCGACGAGCCGCAGACGCGGATCCCACGTCGGCTGCTCTTCGAGCCACTGCAAGGTCTCGGGGCTGAAGGCATGCTCGGCGATCGACAGCGAGAAGTTCTCCACCATGCTCCGCACCGCGCGTGTCAGACCCTGGTGCCAGACGACATCGGCGTCGAGGATCTCGCCCGTCAGCGGGTTCGTGCGGCTCGGTCCGATCGCATAGCCGTTGTCGCTCGCGTTCCAGCGGAAGAAGTTGTAGCGGCTGTCTTCCGGGTCCTTGTCCATGTTCGCCCCGGTCGTCGCGTCCTGCTGGTACACGACTACCGCGTTGTCGAACCCGATCTCCGCGAACGCCTGGTTCCACATCTCGATGCCCTCGCGCACGTAGCGGCGGAAACGCAGGGGCGTCGTGTGCTCGATGTACCAGACGATGGGTTCCTTGGGGGGGCTGACCTTCAGTTTGGGGTCGGCCTTCTCGAGCGACCAGCGGTTGATGTAGCGTTCGGTGATGTCCTTGTTGGTCGTCTTGCCGAAGTCCTGATACGAGTCGTAGAAATAGCCCGTCTTCGGATCAGCCTTGCGGGGCTTGAAGCCCGGTGTGCCCGCGAGTTCGCCGATCGAGTACGCAAAGCGGACGAGCTGCCCGTCCGGACGCGGCGCCTGGTACTCGATCACGACGTTCTTCGGGAACGTCTTGGCCTTGGTCAGCTTGATGAGCGACGGGTTCACCGCCGGGAGGACCGGGCCGTAGCCCGCGAAGACCGCCGGACCAAAGAACTTGGAAACATCACGCGTCGCCATCGAGCCCAGATCGATGACCGGGCGATTGCCGGGCGCCATCGAAACGATCGGCACGGTGGTGATCACCCGCCCGGTGTAGAGCTGGCTCACAGAGTCCTTGAGCTGCTTGTCATCGCTGCTGGTACGGACGCTGAAGTCCGGCGCGATCAATGCGAGCTGCTTGTCGTACCGCTCCCACTTGGTGTAATGCGTCGGGCCCATCACTCCGGCTTCCGAGTCGCCTGCCGTGACAGTGCAGGCGATCATCATGAGCTGCGACTCGAAGTTGGCCGGCAGCACCGCGAGCAGCTTGCCGCTCTTTTCGTCCTTGTAGAGGTCGTACAGCGGATTCGACCCGTCGGCGGTGCTGACCACCTTGGTCAGGCCTTCGGTTGCTTTATCGAACGGCGGGAAGTCCGGTGCCTTGGCCGGTGCCGCGGCCGCAGGCTGGGCGGCGCCCGCGGGTGCCGGCGGTGCGCCAGCCGGCTCCGCGGCGACGTCGGGGTTTGCGACGCTCAGGCCCGCTGCCATTCCGGCTAGGGCGATCAGGAATCCAAGCCGAGCCCAGCCCACTCCGCCGCGGGAGGGGGACGAGACAGCGCCAACAGGGCTGGAAGAAGAGCGGTCGGACTCGTTCACGCGAGGCTCCTTGAGGAGGTTGGAAGTGGCAGCGAGCAGAGTACCGCAAGTCGCGGGGCTCGTCGGTGTATGCATCCGGGGGAGGGCGGTTGCAAATGACTGCTTCCCGGGCCAAGGAACCGCCCCGGCGGCGGGGCGAAACGTGCCGAGATTGCCGGAAGATTTTCTGCTGGGTCCCCGATCGCGACGGTTTCCTACCATCTGTGCAACTTGCTTGCCGCGAATCCAAAAGAACCCCGGGTACGAAGCGGCGGGGCGGGTTTGACGATCGGGGTTCGGGGCGAGGTTCGATGGATGTTCGGACATCGGCGGCGGCGAACGATCCGGTTCGCGGGTCGACGACGCACAGAACATGGACGGATCGAGCCTTTGGGTGACTGCCTCTCGTGACAACGAGACTCGGAGGATGGACGCGTGTGGAAGTGGATTGTCGGTTTCCTTCTTGTCATCGTCCTGGCGCTCGCGGGCGGCGGGGTCTGGTTTGTCCAGTCAGGCCAGCTGTCCAAGATGCGGGAGATGTTCGACCCGTCGGCGAAGGCCACGTACGTCCGCGTCGAGGACGTGAAGCGCGGCGACCTCGTCCGCGTCGTCAGCGCTCCGGGCGTCATCGAGCCCTTGCAGAAGGTTGACATCTCCGCTCAGGTCTCCGCCCGCATCGTGGCGATGCCTTATCGCGAGGGTGCCCGCGTCAAGAAGGGCGACGTGATCGTGCGCCTCGATGCCGACGACCTGAACGCGTCGCTCGAGTCGGCCAAAGCCCAGCTCCGCAGCGAAGAGGCGCGGCTGGCAGGTGCTCAGGCGAGCATGGAGAACATGACGCAGGAACTCGGCCGCAAGCGAGAGCTTTTTTCCAGCAAGGACATTTCCAAGTCGGAGCTTGATACCGCCGAGGCGGAGTACAGCCGCTCGGTGAGTACGTTCAATCAGGTCACGCACGCCATCTCGATCGCCAAGGCCAACATCTCGCGGGCCGAAAAGAACAAGTCGTATACCACGATCAGTTCGCCCTTCGACGGCGTGGTGACCAGCGCCGCAGCAGAAGAGGGTGAATTGGTCGTCGTGGGCACGCTCAACAACCCCGGATCGGTGATCATGCAGGTCGCCGATCTGAACTCGATGATCGTCAAGGCCAAGGTCGATGAGACCAACATCGCCCCCGTCAAGATCGGTCAGCGGGCCAAGGTCTACATCAACGCGTTCCCGAACCGCACGTTCGGCGGCGTCGTGCAGACCATTCAGCCGCTTCGTATCGTCGATCGCGACAACACCGCGTATTTCATGACGGAAATCAAGCTCGAGATCCCGGAGGATGTTGTTGTTTACTCCGGCATGACCGGCAACGTGGACATTGAGGTCGAGACCTTCAGCAATGTCGTCAAGGTCCCGAGCCAGGCGGTGGTGGAGCGGCTCGTGGAGGAGCTGCCCGCCGACGCCGTGCGCGACGGTGCGGTCGATCGCAACAAGAAGTGGGCACGCGTTGTCTATGCCTACGAGAACGGCAAGGCCCGCGTCTTCCCGGTTGCCGTCGGACCCAGCGATCTCACCGACACCGTGATCCTCAAGGGTCTTGAGGAGAGCACAAAGATCATCGTCGGCCCGTTCAAGGCGCTGGTGGGTCTCAAGGCCGATCAGAAGCTGACGGATAAGGAAGACAAGCCCAACAAGAAGGGCGGGGCAGGCGACGCGGGCGAAGTTCGCACGACCAGTTCTGACACGAAGAACGCCAAGCCCGAACCCAAGGCTGACGCCAAAGCCGACACGAAGGTTGACGCAAAGTCGCCGTCCACCGAGAAGAAGCCCGACGGCCAAAAGCCGGCAGACGCATCGACGGGCAAGGACTCCAGCCTCTCCACTCAGGCCGCGACACCGACCCAGAGCGGCAAGAACTGATCGCGCGAGCCCGTCGAACACCGCACCCGCTTCCCACCCGCTCCACACCTGCTCCCATGCTCGCCATCAAGATCCGCAATCTCCAGAAGGTTTATCGCATCGGGCCAGAGAAGGTCCACGCCCTCCGTGGCGTCGATCTGGATATCGCCACGAACGAGTTTGTCGCCATCATGGGCGCCTCCGGCTCCGGCAAGTCCACGCTGATGAACATTCTCGGCTGCCTCGACCGCCCGACCGCGGGAAGCTATGAGCTCGCCGGAAAGCCCACGCACAAGATGAGCGCGACGGCGCTCGCGAAGGTTCGCAACGAAGAGATCGGCTTCGTGTTCCAGTCCTTCGAACTGCTCAACCGCGCCAACGCTGTCAATAACGTCATGCTCCCGCTGCTGTACTCCGTCAAGTATTGGTGGGGTGCTCGGCGGATGGCGAAGCGAGCACTGGAGCGCGTCGGCCTCGCCGACCGCATGGGGCATAAGCCCAACCAGATGTCCGGTGGTCAGCGTCAGCGCGTCGCCGTCGCCCGGGCGCTTGTCACCAACCCGTCGATCCTGCTCGCCGACGAGCCCACCGGAAACCTCGACACCAAGACCAGCGAGGAGATCATCGGCCTGTTCAAGCAGCTGCACGCCGAAGGACAGACCATCGTCGTGGTAACACACGAAGAGGACATTGCCGGCCACGCCAAGCGCATCATCCGCCTCCGCGATGGCCGGATCGTCTCCGACCACCCGACCGACGAAGACCCGATTCACCAGGATTACCTGCGGCGTGCCGCCGACCACGCGGTGAAGGCTGCCGTCGCCGCCGGCCTCGCGCCCGAACCGGTCGCCGCTTCAAACTGATCACGCAAAGACGTCCGCTCCTGCCCAGCCCGAGACCCTCCATGATCATCCGCCTTCTCTTCCAGACCGTGCTGATCGCCTTGGCGCAGATCTGGGCCAACAAGATCCGGGCGGTGCTCACGACGCTGGGTATCGTCATCGGCGTCGCCGCCGTTGTGTCGATCGTCGCCGCCACCAAGGGTCTTGAGAAGTTTGTGCTCGATCAGTTCGCCACCATCGGCGCCAACAAGGTCTGGGTCTTCCCCCGCATGCCCGACAATCGCCGCGACCGCTACGGCTGGCGTCAGCTCCGCATCAACACCCGCCAGGTCGACGGCATGCTCGCCGCCTCGCCATCGCTCGCACGCCTCACCCCGGTGATGAATTTCACTGTGAGCGTGCAGGCCGGCGACAAGGTCAAGGATCTCGTCACAGTGACCGGCATCCGCCCGGACTGGCACGAGATCGAGTCGCGGTCGGTCACCATCGGCCGCCCATTCATGCCCAGCGACGAGGAAGGCAAGCTTCAGGTCTGCCTGATCAACGACAAGGGCGTCGCGGAGCTCAACCTCAACTCCGATCCCACCGGCACAGTGCTGCTCGTCGGCGGGCGTCGCTTCAAGATCGTCGGCGTCGTCGAGACCAAGTCGGTCAGCCCCATGTTCGGCGGCAACGAGGCTCAGACCGAGATCTTCATCCCGTTTGCCACCGGTGAGATGATGCGACCCGAACCTCGCATCTACGTTGTCGCCCAAAGCAAGGGGCCGGAACTCTTCGAGGACGTGAAGGCCGAGATCACGACGTACATGCGACGTGTCCGAAATCTCGAGCCCGGCGAACCGAACACCTTCGGCGTGGAAGCGATCGACCAGGCCATCTCGCAGTTCAAGTCGCTCGCGGCCGGCCTTCAGGCCTTCGCCGGCGGCATCGTCGCGATCTCCTTGCTCGTCGGCGGCATCGGCATTATGAACATCATGCTCGTCTCCGTGAGTGAACGCACCCGGGAGATCGGCCTGCGGAAAGCAGTGGGGGCCAAGCCCAGTGTCATCCTCACCCAGTTCCTGGTCGAGGCCGTCACGCTCTGCATGCTCGGCGGCGCGATCGGATTGTTGATCGGCCAAGGGATCGTCTTCGCCATGCGAGCCGTCGCGAGCAACGCTCTCGGCGGCGCGGTCATCCCGTCCTGGGCCGTTGTGCTTGCCGTCGGCTTTTCCGCGGCGACAGGTCTCATTTTCGGCATGTTCCCGGCCATCAAGGCCGCCCGTCTGGACCCCATCGAGGCTCTGCGGCATGAATAACCCGCTCGGCGCACGACGCGCCACTCGCAGCTCCGGCGCTTCCCGCGCCCGCGCGATCTCTGCCACCCTTACGGTCACTCTTCTCGCCGGTTGCGCCGGAAATCCCTTCGCGTGGGAAGAGGGCGACTACGGCCGCGACGTCGCGCTCGAACGGCTGCGCCGCCTCGAGCCCGCCGGCTTCGACAAGTACGCCAAGCCCGAGTTCAAGGTGCCCACTGATACCTCGGGCATGATCGACAAGGAGGCCATCGACCGCGCCCGCAAGCGTTTCGATGGCATCGAGAACTACGCCGTCGGTCTTGAAGAGGCCCGCGCCAGCACCCTTTCGAACAACCTGCAGCTCCAGATCGCGCTGATCGATCCGGCCATCGCCCGCGAGACGATGAGCCAGGAAGAGGCCCGTTTCGAGAGCGCGTTCACCCTTCGAACCCTCTGGGACGAGAACAACACCCCGACCGCCTTCGCCAACCCCGATCGGACCTTCAGCGGCACGCGCCTCATCGAGCCCGGCGTGCGCATCCCGCTCCGTACCGGCGAGATCGTCGATGTCAACTTCGCCGCCCAGCGCAACAACACGAATCCCGGCGGCATCCTGAACCCGAGCTTCAGCGACGATCTGGGCTTTTCTGTCAGCCAGCCGCTGCTGCGCAACGCAGGTCGTCGCGCCAACACCGCTCCCCTCCGCGTTGCGTCGTACAACCAGAAGGCCGCCGAGGCGACGACCAAGCTCGAAGCCATCCGCCAGCTTGCAGCAATCGATCGCTCCTATTGGCGTCTGTACCAGACCAAGAAGAGCCTCGAGGTCACGCAGCAGCAGTACGAGCTCGCCCAGGCGCAGCTCGAACGCGCCGAGCGACGCGTCCGGGCTGGCAGCGCGCCCGAGATCGAGGTCATTCGGTCACAGGCCGGTGTCGCCGACCGGCTGGACGCGATCATCCGCGCCCAGAACGCTGTGCTGACGCAGCAGCGTGAGCTGAAGCGCGTGATGAACATGCCGGGTCTCACCATCGAGACGCCGACCATGCTCTCGCTCTCGACCGAGCCCGATCTGGTGCTGTATCAGTTCGATCGCGTCGTCCTCACCGAGCAGGCCGTCAACACCCGCATGGAGATGCTCGAGCTCGAGCTGCGTCTGGCCGCCGACGCTGCCAACATCGACCTCGCGCAGAACCGCGCGCTGCCCCTGATCACGATGGACTACACCTACAACGTCAACGGCCTCGGATCCGTCCGCGGCAAGGCGTTCGAGGGTGTCGCCGAGTGGCAGCACACTGATTGGAGCGTCGGGCTCTCCGCCGAGATCCCGCTGGGTAACGAGGCGGCCCGTTCCGCGGTACGCCGAGCGATCCTGACCCGCATCCAACGCCTCAGCACCCGCGATGCTCGCGAGCAGAGCATCCGCCAGGAAGTGCTGAACGCGATCGACACCAGCGAGGCCGCCTGGCAGCGTGTCATCGCCGCCCGGCAGAGCGTCATTCTGAACACGCGGGCGCTCCAGGCCGAACAACGCCAGTTCGACGTCGGCGCCAGCACCAGCACGAACGTGCTCGACGCCGCCACGCGCCTGGCCGAGGCGCAGCTCCAGGAGATCGGTGCGATCACGGATTACTCGATCGCCCAGGTCGACCTCGCGTTCGCCACGGGAACCCTACTGGGACAGAGCCGCGTTGATCTCACCATCCCCGATCGCCCGAATCCTGAGCAGCCCGCGCCGAAGGAGGAGATCCGTGGCGAGGGCGAAGCCAAGCCAATTCCAGGCCCGGCACTGCTCGAGCTCTTCGGCAAGAAGGTCGCCGACGACGCGAAGACGAAGAACGCCGAGCCGACGAATCAGGAACCTGCGCCAAAGCTCGAACCCATACCGGAGCCCGCGGAAGCGCCAAAGAAGTAGTGCGTTCGGTTGACGACGCTTCTCGTGGTCGACGGGTGTCGTTCGACATGCAATCCCGTGCATCGTGGCCCCGTTCTTACGGCGGGACCGGCATCGTCCAATGAACGCCGACGGTCTCCACGGGTCCCGCGTGGAAGTTGGTCGCGCCCAAGATGCCCCTTGAGCGAGCCTGAACGAGCAAGACAAAGGGTCATGTGACCTACTTCTTCGCGGCCCGCTCCGCATCCCTGATCATGAGCTTTTGTCGCACAAGCAGCAGGTCGATCGGCTTGGGCATCGGAGCAAGCGTGGCGGCGAGTGACTCCGTCTTTGCGAGCTTCAACTTGCGCTGCTCCAAGGCGTTGATGGCGTTCGGATCGACCGCAAAGAACTCGGCACCGGCGCGATAGGTCTCAAGCTCTTTCAGCCACGGGTCATCGGCCTTCAGCATCGATCGCCAGATCGGCGCGATCCGATCGATGTGCGTCAGAGCTTCGTTGCCGCGTTCTGCGCGAATCAGCCACACGCACAGCGAGGACTCCATCAGGAGCGACTCGAGAGAGTCTCGCGTCCCGGCTGCATCGGCAATCTCGAGATGCTGCAGGGCGACGTCGATCCGTTTGTCCCAGAGCACCTGGTTCGACCTGGCATCGCCGAAGAGTGGCGATCCGGTGGCCGCTTCGAAGAACGTTGTCGCGTGAATCCAGTTCGCGGGAACGCTATCAGGGCGGCCGTGTTGTAGCGTGTTCAGGAACATGTTGCCGACTGCGGTCGCTCGGCCTGTCTTTTCCTTCAGGTCTGTGAACTCGATGTTCGCGGCGTGCAGCTCTGCTTGGAGACGGCGGGCCTCGGCGTTGCTTAGCTTCTGCGTGACCATGATGAACCCGAGCGCTCCGATGATCGCGGCGACACAGGCGATACCCCAAACGCTGGGGTGGCGTTGGATCGAAAGGCGAAGCTGTCGCCGCAACGGCACCATCTTCCAATCCAGTGGCAGACGGGCGACCCATCGCTCCAGATCGCCGACGAGCGCGTCGGCCGACCGGTACCGCTCGCCGGGATCGAACGCCACAGCGCGGCCGCAGATCGACTCCAGATCGTCGTCAAGATCCGGACGCCTTTGGCGCAGCGGCGGGACTGAGCCATCCGTGCTCGCGAGGAAGCTCGTTGCATCGGGCGTGCGCTGTCCGTTTGGGAAGAGCCCCGTCAGTAACCAATACAAGAGCCCGCCGAGGGAGTACACGTCATCTTGGAGCGACGGTGGCGCGTTGCGGAACTGCTGCGGCGAGGTGAACGCGAGCGAGCCGACGCGTTCTTGTGGTGCTTCGGTCTTCGCACGCTGCGACACCCCGAAATCCGCGACCTTGGGCACGCCGTTGGCCATCAGGATGTTCGAGGGCTTGATATCGCGATGGATCAGGCCTTCGGCGTGAGCGGCTTGGATGCCGCGGCCGATGGCCATGATCAAGTCGCACGCCTGGCGGGCGTCGAAGCGACCCGAGATCGCGTTTCGAACATCCTCCAGCGTTCCGCCGTGCACATGCTCGAACACGTAGAACATCTCTCCAAAGTCGCCGCGGAACGAGTCGATCGCGCGGACGACGTTGGGGTGGTTCACGCGCCGTGCCTTGACTGCTTCATCCGGGGTCCCCTGCACGTGCGTGCGTTTGACGGCGACCCAAGTCTGATGGCCGGGCGGTGAGAACGCCAGATCGAGCGCCAAGTACACGACGCCCTCCGAGCCGGTGCCGAGACACTGCTGCAGCGAATACCTCTTTCGTCCCTGACCGACATCCGGCCCAACGTCCGTCGGCAGGTTGAGATAGTGCAGATCGATCAGCTTCTTGCCGATCTCACTGGTGCTCAGCATGCTCGTGCCGAGGCGCAGCGCCGTCTGAATCTGGCTCGTGAACTCGGGATACGCACTGACAAGTTCGTCAGCGGCCTGTTGGAGTGAGCCGCATCGGCTCCTGCGGCTATTGAGACACACCTCGATCGCGGCGTCCAGAACGATCTCCCGCTCTGTGATCTCGGGGAGCGCCTGCAAGAACATCGAGAGCTCAAGATCATGGAGATCGCGTGCGCCGTCGACGATGAGATCCGAGAGCGGATCATCAGCAAACCACCGTCCTTCGACGAGGCGGGCTTCGTACCGCTGCAGTGCCGCGATGTGGTCCGGCGAGACGCGCTTGCCCATCAGCTGTTCCCCTTTTCCATATCCCCGCGAAGCTGCTCACGCAGCCGATGCCAGCGCTGACGCACCGTGACGGACGGCACTCCGAGGTCATCTGCGATGAAGTCGTGGCTGTGACCCATGAGCCACATCGTGAGAATCTGACGATTGGTCGAATCCGGGATCGACCGTAGAAGCTCGTCGAGTTCGGTTTCCAAGCCTTGTTCCTGCCCCAGTCGCGTCGCGATCCGTTCCGCTCGAGCAAGTCTGCACCGCAACTCGTACGCCAGCAGAGAGTCCGGACCTTCGACGCGATGAAGCTTTTCCACGATACGCGCTTTGTCAATCATCGCGTTGTCGCCGATCGTGAAGATCAGCGACCAGAGCTCTTCCATGCTTGACGCCCGGACGCCCTTTTCGTGAACAAGTCGATCGAACCGCCTCAGAATTGTGGCGAGCAGGTCCTGCGAGTCGCACAGGCGACGTGCTCTGCGGCTCAGCTTCTGGCGGTAGCGCCGCCGAATGAGCGCGGAGTTCGCCGTAACGAACGATGCCGCGGCATCGCGATCGCCCTCTCGAATTCGTGAGATCGGATCACTCATGGGATCTCAAGGCAAAGGATGACTGCGCGGGGCCCGGGCCTCGGAGGGCGGCACCACAAAAATACTTGATTCTCATGTCACACGCAAGCCGTGTGCTCCGTCCGTACCCGGCCCATCTCTGGGCTTCGGGAGGCGGCGACATGCGACATGGCGGGGTTCGCATCGTGGTCGGTGGCGCGGTCGTTTGGGGTGCGACCTGCGTATCGACCCATGCCAAGGGTGTTCCCTTGGTGCCCATGCCCGATCGGGGCGCGTGCACTGAAGGGATGGATGCCGAGGACACCTGGGAAACTCTGCTTGAGTATCTCCGCGTCCTTTGCCAGATTGTGGGGTGCGTTATAGATCGGTCAGGCCCCACGATCGCGAATGGCGATGTCGAGTATCAGGGCTGGGCCGTTGTGCTTTCGTGCGCCGCCAATGGGGTTCGTACGGATCTGAGCACGAGCGAGCGGTATCAGGGTGCCGCCGCAGCCAGTGGATTACTTGGGCAATTGTCGGAGCATCCATTCGTCGTGAGTGACGAGCTTCGACCTCTGCTTCGAAGCACGGCTGAGGCGATCGGCAAGGAGATCGGCCCGTGATTCCGTCGCCGTCCAGTGAACCCTCGTCGTCCCAGAGGCGGGAGCCGCCCGAGCGTCCGGCCGGCAAGCAGACGCCGCACGGCCCCCGAAGTCCTGATCCAGTCACGGACGCGATCCGAATTCGGCTGCGCCGTGTCCTGATGCGATACAGCGCTCGCCAAGTTGCACAAGCCACTCGTCACAATCACGAGACGGTGCGGCGATACCTCCTTGCCGGAACGCTTCCTGCAGATTTCCTGCACGCAGTATGCGTGGTGTACGGCGTCTGCCCGCGGTATCTGCTGTTGGGAATCGGATCCGCGGGTGCGCTTGGCGAATCGGCGATCTTGTTGAAGACTGCAGACGCCGACTCGACGGCGACCCGGACGTCCTCACTTGCAAAGGTCGTCGTGGCACACGCCAGCAGGGACAGCCAATCGCAGGCTGCCGAGGGTTGATGGAAAGCGCGTAACGACCGAACGCGACCTCGTTCGTTCGCTCCGAACGCTTCTTCTACGACGGCACCCGCCGCATCCAGGAGGTCGTCACCGATCCGATCATCGTGCACGAGGAGGGCGATGTCCCGTCGATCAACGGGCAGTTGCTCACTCCGCCGCCGGAGGGAGTGGGGGAGTTCACGCGGCTCAAGACCCAGTACGTGTGGGGCCCCGGCGACTCCCCGACGAGCGGCGTGATGGAACTGCTGCGGGTGACCGAGATCACCAAGAACGCGGCGGGCACGACGATGGAGTACCCGAGAGTGGTCCTGTACGACGCCCAGGGCGATGTCGCCGCGCTGGTGCAGCCGCCGGGAGTCACCGCCGCCGCCGCGGTGACGGCGCAGTGGACCTGGAGCCCCTACGGCGAGGTGCTGACGTACGAGGAGTTCTACCCGCACCAACCGCTGCACGTGGGGCACAAGGGTCTGTTCGTTGATAGACTGAACTCTGGCCCGCTCGTCTTTGACATGTACACATGGACCGCCGCCGAAAGGCCGCGGCTGGAACCGGGCGCGAAGCTAATCGCCCACACGCCCAACCGAACGTACGCGCCGGACCTGGGAAGGTGGTTGCAGCAGGATCCGAATGCGAGTGGGCAGAGTGTGGTTGCAAGCCATCAGTTCAACGGCAGCAGCGCGATGCTTCTGAGTCCGAGCATTGGGCTTGGGTCACGGGTCAGAGACGGATTATCGATGATGCAGTATGCGCGAGGCAACCCGATTACATGGGGCGACGCCCTCGGCTTATACTCAACCGACGACTTGATGGAGGACGTCTACGGCTCGAACCTGAGTATCCCCGGCCCATCGGACTTTATCTCTGGGATGCTCGAGTCACTCGTTTCTGACTACGCGGCAAACTTGGAATGGGACATTGAGTGGGCTTTGGACTGGTCGATGGCAGACGATGACCACACCCGCAATGACTCGAGTTGGATATGGCAGTCGATGGCGCGAGGGGTCTACGAGCAATTCGAGTTCGGGATTCCAAGCATCGGAACCTATAACCCGCTGGAGAGTGCCATACAGATGGCCGGCAGTCGTCGTGGAGGTGGCGGAGGAGGTGGTGGAGGAGGTGCCGGGGGTGGCGGAAAGAAGCGAGGCCCCATCGCCACCGGACCAGGGCCGTATAGAAGTGGAAGCGGCCCGTATGGAGGCAAAATTGCAGAGAATCCAACCGTCACAACCGGAGGAAGGTTTAGTAATCGACAGATCAATGATGCAATTGCAGAAAACAAAAAGAGAAATGGTGGCGAACTACGATGCGATGTGATTGGCCGTCGCCTTGTGCAAAACAGTGGTCATCCAAATTCTGTCGAAGCGGATCACATACTTCCAGCGGCATCTGGAGGATCGAACTCATCTATTAATATTCAACTTGTCTCCAGAAGTTGAAACCGCAGTAAAGGCAAACGATTTCATGGGAGAAGAAGGAATGGGAAAAGATATTCCATCACTTCATATTTTATGCAATAGACTTCGCGGCATGGATATGCTAACGTCGCTCGCGTTTGGTGAATGTCAGAATAACTTTTTCTCGACAAAATTGTCGAAACCCGGCGTTCTAGACATTTCTATGAATACATTTCAAGGGTCGTGGTGTCGATTGATATGCTCTGAATCTAAGGGTTTATTTTATGGAGAGGACTCTGAGATCGCAGCGGGGGATCTTATTGCAAACGAGGGCGTGGCGAGAGCCGCGTTCAAGAAACTGGGGTCGTCTTGGCGTGATCTGAGTCCTCGACGTGTCCGCAGATCAACCGGTTGGACCTTTGCATTTACTACTTCGTCCTCATCGAGTGGCTGGAGTTCCCTGCAATTGCAAGCGACTTCTCGCAAGGTCGCGGCAAGCTGGTGGATGAGGCCGTTCGCGGACTCGTCGTTTAACGCCATCGAGTACTGCCGGTCAGAACTCGGCGTCAACGACATCGCGGAAGCCGATAACATAGCCAGATTTTTCCCAGTAAGTCGCGACCGCATTCGCGAGTACGTTGGTCCCTCAAGGGTCGCCCTATTCGAGAAGGTCGCGAAACGAGTCGGTTATCCGGTAATTTCCGGGTAGAGATCACGCCAGCCGAATTCAGGGCGTTCGGCACGAGCCACCTTTGCGCAACGCTGCGAAGGTTGCGGTGTTAGGTGCATAGCTCGGCTGGATCTGGGATTCGGACTTTTCTGGACCAGGTGATTCACCGTCCCGCGGCGTACACCATGGGGCCCCGGCGACTCCCCGACGAGCGGCGTGATGGAACTGCTGCGGGTGACCGAGATCACCAAGAACGCGGCGGGCACGACGGTGGAGTACCCGAGAGTGGTCCTGTACGACGCCCAGGGCGATGTCGCCGCGCTGGTGCAGCCACCGGGTGTCACCGCCGCCGCCGCGGTGACGGCGCAGTGGACCTGGAGCCCCTACGGCGAGGTGCTGACGTACGAGGAGTTCTACCCGCACCAACCGCTGAACGTGGGGCACAAGGGGCTGTTCGTTGATAGACTGAACTCCGGCCCGCTCGTCTTTGACATGTACACATGGACCGCCGCCGAAAGGCCGCGGCTGGAACCGGGCGCGAAGCTGATCGCGCACACGCCCAACCGGACGTACGCGCCGGACCTGGGGCGGTGGTTGCAGCAGGATCCAAACGGCGGTGGCTCTTCGACGATCGGTGACAGCCGTTATCACGGCGAAGCACCAAGTGAGTGGTCCCTCGCGGTCGACGTTCAGCGCCGCATAGGCGATGGGTTGAATCTCTTCGGGTATCTCGGCTCCAGTCCGTTGACGAGGTCAGACCCGATGGGCCTTTCGTGGGACCCGTTCGATGACATGGTGGATGACTTCGTCGCTACGAATGCCGCGCAGCAGGCGGCGTTCATGGAGCGAATGCGCGGAGGGTTCAACAGCGGCCTGCATATCGCATGGCAAGTCGCGCAGTTGCATCCCGCCGTGGGAGTAGCGGTCGCGGGTTACAACCTCGCAACCGGCAACTTCTCGGCGTGGGACCTGTTGTCAATCGTGCCGGGTGGTGCCCAGGCGAGGGCGCTGGCGAAGGCCGGGGCCATGATGGGGAAAGTGCGTGGCGCGTACGAGGCCACGGCGGTTGCTGGCTTGGTCGCGAAAGGAGTCTCTCGCGCGGGTAAGATGGCATCCAAGCTGCCCGACGCCTTTCACAGCGGGCCAAAGAATACATGGGTGTATCTGGGTTGGAGAAAAGGAGTGCCCGTTTATGTGGGGATTACGAACAACGTGGAGCGTCGCAGGAACGAACACAGAAAGAGATTTGAAGTTATCGAGCTTCCCGGCGGACCCTACACGCGGTTGCAGGCCCTCTCCATCGAGACCGCGATCTATTTGACGATGAAAGCCACGGGCACGTTTGAGAATAAAATCTCACCCATGTCCGCCGGTCGAGAGTACTATGACGATGCCCTCGAATGGGCGTCGCGCAATATGCCGAGTCTTCCGTGGTAAAGATCGACTCTATCTTCGCAGATCTTGGAAAGGACCGCAAGAAGAAGCGGCCGGGGGAAGTGTTCACGTTCTGCGTGAAACCGTCGCGTTGGTTCCTCGGTCAGATCACGACGACAGATGGGAGCGTCGGTATCTTCAAGAACATCATCGTAGCAAACTTTTTCGGCAAGGAGTTCGCATCGGAACCGACTATGAGCGACTTTTATCAACTAACCGTCGAGACCAAGTCGCTCATCCCGCCGCAGTTGATGAATGCAACCGGTTGGCGGGATGGTCAGTTCCGGACGATCGGTGTCGCGGAGGTGCTGCAGCCACTCGACGTAACGCCGCACGCGTTTTATGATCCGTTTTCGAAGCTGTACAAAGATGAGTTTGAGAACGTTGTTCTGAACCCTCCGGTGCTGAAAGGGTTTCGTGGTCTCGGAAACGTTTATGTTGTGAGCGACAAGATCGAGGACGTGCTTCGCTCATAGTCGTCAGTGATCCTGACGTCTCTTCTACGACGGCACACGCCGCGTGCAGGAGCTGATCACCGACCCTCTGTTGTACACCCAAGAGGGCGACGCGATCACGATGGCGAACGAGCTGTACGCGGGGCAACCGGGCAGCAACGTGCTCGTGGCGGGCGCTCCCTACGTGCGAGCGATGTACATCTGGGGCCCGGGCGACTCACCCACCAGCGGCGTCGATGAACTCCTCGTCCAGATCGACCCGCGCGACACAGGCCCAGGCGTGGTCAGCGCCTTCGGCGGCAAGCCGTGGTGGGCGCTCAGCGACGCCCAGGGCGATGTGATCGCGCTCCTGCACAAGGCCAGCGCGTCATCGACCGTCGAGGTCGCCGCACAGTGGACCTATTCCCCCTATGGCGAGGTCCTCACCTACGAGCAGTTCCACCCCCACCCGGTGGTGGTCTTCGGCCACAAGAGTCTGGTGGTGGATCGGCTTGACAGCCAGTCGGTCGCATGGGACACTGACCTCGGCACCCTCTCTGAAACGCAAAGACTGATCCCGGGCGCGAGCCTCATGTCGTACGCGCGGAACCGGACGTACTCGCCCAGCCTAGGCAGGTGGCTGCAGCAGGATCCGAATGCGAGTGGGCAGAAGCTGAGTCAATCGATCGGATTCCACGGCCGCACTGACGTTGCGATCGCTGTTGGACTTATGCTCGAGACGCGTGCGTCGGACGGGCTCAACCTCTTCGGCTACACACGGAGCAACCCGATCACGGGAGATGATCCGCTCGGACTCTTCGTCGGTTCGGCGCTGATGCCGTATGCGACGCTCGGAGCAACCGCCGGCCAGATCGCCTATGGACTGGCGTCGGGGTACGCGGACAACGAGTCATTCAACGCGGACTGGGCGTCGGACTGGAGCCTCCCCGACGATTGGCATGCCCGCGGCAACAACGAGTGGATTCAGGATGTCTACAACGAGGCAGGCGCGGCGGGAACTGTTGACGGCTACCTCAACCCGCTGCCCGACTTCGGCATGGCGTCGGCCAGCGGCACGGTGCGGTTGCTCAAACTCGGCGGGCGGGTGCTGAAGTTCGGACAGAAGCACCATCTTCTTCCGAAATATCTTGGGCGGCTGATCGGCAAGCAGAGCGATCTCTTAGTGCGACTGCCGCAGCGGCTACACGCGAAGGGATCGAACTCAATTCATAAGTACATCGATGATGCGATTCGGAAAATCGACATCAAGGCCCCCGTTATGCGGTCCCCAAGGGATGAGTGGACTATGTGGATGAAGAATAAGTCGGCCGCCAAGGTTCAGGGCGTCATCGAGGCCGGGCTCCGCAACGGAGTGAACAAGTGGGCACGCGACAACAAGGCAACCAAGGAAGAGATGAAGTACATCAACGAACTCTTGGACCAGGCATTGGGAGTCATCGAGTGAAGGCAAGCACACGCGCACAACGGGTTCTACATCGCCTCGAATCATCCAAGGATCGTCCGGCGTGCTTCTCAGAGCAGTACGACGCGAGGTACCAAGCGGAGATCCGATGCCCAGGAACAATGTTCAACGGCGACGACACCGTCTACTGCGGCGATCGGACCCTGCGGTTTACCAAGAGCGGCAAGCCCATCAATGTTGAGCTCATCGATATTCCGACCGCAACGATCGTGGGGCTTGCACTCAGCGACGTGCTCGCCCTCCACGAGAAATTCTACAAGGCGATCGCACGGTGGCTGGTTGGGTGCGTGCGTGGCTCCGTGCACCATGTGACGGAGAAAGGCGTTCGCACGAAGTTGCCCTACGTCACCGTTTGGACGCCTCCCCACAACCGGTTGGACATCAACCGGGGTGAATGGTCGCGGCACAACGTCTGCCCGGAATGCGGATGCATCACCGCGTTGAACTTTAACGACAAATGGTCTGCCGTGGAGTCAGCCCTGGATAACCGTTTGGCGTACTTGTCGAACCGGGAGTATCTGATCTTGGACCAGCAGCTCATGGATCGTCTCGATCTTCGGAAGAAGTTTCCTGATCTTAGAACGAGGCGAGTTCCGGTGCTGGAGAAGCCGCTCGACGGCGATGTGCTGCCGGGCGATCCGGGTTGGACCGGGACGTTCGTGCCGCAGGACCTGAAGGCTTGGGATGCCGCACTTCGACGCAAGCATGCGCGAGAGTCTGCCGCCTGGCACGCGTCGATCGCCGCGGCGAAGAAGAAGGCGTCGAAGAAGACCAAGAAGGTTTCAAGGAAGACTGTGCCGAAACCATCGGCCGGAACGAAGCGGAAGCACTGAGTTCGTTACAGTAACGTTTCCGATCGGCTGAACTGACGATCGACGCCCAATCCCGGCACGATCCAGTCCGTGAGTGCCTTCGGCGGCAAGCCGTGGTGGGCGCTCAGCGACGCCCAGGGCGATGTGATCGCGCTGCTGCACAAGGCCAGCGCATCAACAACCGCCGAGGCCGCGGCCCAGTGGACATACTCCCCGTACGGCGAGGTCCTCACCTACGAGCAGTTCCACCCTCAGCATTGATCGCTCAATCAACGGCAAGTATGGCCTGAGGAGTCGAGTCGAGAAGTCGATCGGGAACCCCGGAAAGTCTGGCAGTCATCTACCAAAGAAAAAGCCCGGCAGGAGATTGCGATGAAGCGGGTCATGTACTACCTCGATATCCGAACGAACCTGCCCGCGGGCGGTCCCGACCGAGACTTCAGCCGTGAACTGCTCAAGAAGGGGCTTCGCTGCCGGGACGGCTGCGGTGGCATCCCGACTGAGCATGAAGGAGAGCCGGCAACTGTTCGTTACACGTGGAAGCCGAGCCTCGCGATCGAAAGTGCGACACGCGCAGAGGGCCTCATGACTCCAATGTGGCGTGCAATTTCTAGGTATCTTCCGAATGCCGTGGTTGGTACATTCGAGTGGCACCGGCCAGATGGCGTGATCGTGCCGGTCAAGCAGTACGTGTCGGTGTACGTTCCCGTACTTGATCGGGTGTGTCTCCGTGGCTTCCGCAAGTACAGCATCTGTCGGCAGTGCGGTGCGGTGCGGTGTCGGGACGTCAATGCCAAGAAGTACGTCTTGACGGGCGATCTAAGGGATCGCCGCGTCGCGATGACAATGTCCCGTGGCATCCTCGTGGACAAGAAAATGCGCGACAAGCTCGCGGCGATGAAACTGCGAGGCTTGAGGTTCTACCCCTACGAGATCCGGGACGAGCCGCTCGACGGACGCCCGGCCAGTCTTGACGACTGGCCGCAACTCGCGAAGTGGCGGAAGAAACGTTCCCGATGACCCGGAGAGTCGTCAGCACCGTGTGAGGAGTCGGCGCCGACTCGAGCGACACAGGCACCGGCGATGTGAGCCGGATGCACGGCAAACCCTGGCACGCCGTGGACGACGCTCAAGCCGACCTCGTCGCGCCGCTCGACAACTGGGAGACGAACGCTGCCGCCGCGAGCGCGACTCTTTGGCCCTGAAATCCGCTGGCGCGGCGAGAGCCGGGCGGATCGCCGCCACATCAGCGCAGAGAAAAAGCCCGAAGAACGGGCTTGTTGTATCAAGCGGAGAGGGGGGGATTCGAACCCCCGAAACGGTTGCCCGTTTACGCGATTTCCAGTCGCGTTCCTTCAGCCTCTCGGACACCTCTCCGGCGAAGGGGCAAAGTGTAGAACCGCCCCGGGCCAAAGGCTCGTCCGCCGATGTCCGAGAAATCACGTGCGGATCGCCCGCCCGGTCAGGCGGCCGCGGCTCGCGCGTCGATCCGGAGGCTCGGGACCGCCAGCGACGCAAGACGCGATCCCAGTTCCCGGCGCAGCGCAAACGCCGCGATCAGCCATCCCAATGCCGCACCGATGAGCACGTCGCTGACATAGTGCGCGTTGAGCAACACCCGGGCCGAGCACACGATCACCGCGAGCCCCACGCACAACGGCCGCAGTCTCGGGTAGAGCGTCGCCAGGCAGAACGCCAGGCACGCCCCGGCCATCGCGTGGCTGCTGGGCATCGACCACAGGTCGCTGACACCCCTCGCACCCATCTCCCACGCCGACATCAGACGCACGCCGCCGCTCTCACTCTCGACGGGGTACTTGCCCAGCGGGCCGAGCAGATGCATCGGGTCATCAAACAGCGGCCGGGGACGGCCGAAGAACATCTTGAGGAGGTTGCCGATCAGCCCGCTCAACGCCGCAGCGCCCGCGATGTCCGCGATCCGCCGCCACTTCAGCCGTACGCCCGCCGGATCCACAAGCAGGATCACCAGCGAGATCAGCACGATCGAGGAGATCGCTCCGAACTGCTGCAGGAACTCCAGTTCGCGTTTCACATCGCCGCCGACGCGACGGGTCCAGAAGAAATCCCGCACCGCGCCGTCGAGCGGCACCGTCGCCAGCCCGAGCGCGATCAGCCCGAGACTCAGAAGGAGCCGTCGCCGCTGCGTGACCGGGTTGTCGAGATGGAGCGTGTCCCGCACGTCGGATTGTTGGTAGAGCCTCTCGCGCAAGCGAGAGGTCGCTCTCTCCCGTGTTCTCCACCACGCTGCCGCCGCCCCGACACACCCGGCCCGCTGCGTACCGTTCGCCTTCGCGTGATGCCCCGCTTCCGGCAACTCCTCGACCGCACTCGCACCCGACCCCTCGACGGTCTTACCGGCCGCCTCGCGCCGCTCTGGCTCGTGGTGCTCTGTCTCACGGCGTACCTGCCCGGGCTGTTCAGCATCCCGCCCATCGATCGCGATGAATCCCGCTTCGCGCAGGCCAGCCGCCAGATGTTCGAGAGCGTCGCGCTCCCGGCCGACCAGCGCGTCCCCGCCCTGCACTCCGGCGGCCTCGCCGTGCCCTACGTCGGCGCGACGCCGCGGCTCAACAAGCCCCCGCTCGTCTACTGGCTCCAATCCGCTTCCGCGGCGGTCTTCACCGGCGGCGTGCCGCTGCGCGACGCCATCTGGATGTACCGCGTGCCCAACGTGCTCTGCACCATCGGCGCGGTGCTGCTGCTCTTTCGGCTCGGCTCAACCATGCCCGGCATCGGACGAAGCGCCGCGTTCCTCGCCGCGGCGGGCTTCGCCGCGTGCCCGCTGGTCGTGGTCGACGCCCATCAGGCCCGCGCCGATCAGTTGCTTTTGCTCACGGTCGTCGCGACGCAGTCGCTCTTGTGGCGGATTTACGCGACGCCTCGCACCAACTGGGGCCTCGTGCTTGCGTTCTGGCTCAGTGTCGCCATGGGCGTGCTCGCCAAGGGGCCGATCACGCCCATGGTCGCCGCGCTCAGCGCGATCGCCTTCAGCTTGATCCGCGGCGAGTGGCGCTGGCTCTGGCGTCTCCAGCCCGCGCTGGGCGTGCTCATCCTGGCCGCCGGGGTCTCGCCGTGGGTCATCGCCGTCGGTCGGCACGTCGGGCTGTCGAACTATCTGAACGAGGTCTACTCCGAGACCATCGGGCGCAGCAAGGAAGCAATGGAAGGGCACTGGGGACCGCCCGGCTATCACGCCGCGTTGTTCGTGTTCCTGCTCTGGCCGCTGTCGCTCGCGCTGCCGCACGCGCTCACCCGCATCCGCCGCCGCTGGCGTCGCGACGCCTCGACCGCGTTTCTCCTCGCGTGGCTCGTGCCCGCGTGGATCGTCTTCGAGATCGTCAGCACGAAGCTGCCGCACTATCCGATGCCGCTCTTTCCCGCGGCGGCGCTGCTACTCGCTCGCGCCGCGGTGCTGGTCTCCCGTCTGCCATCGCGTCGCGCCTCCGGCATCTTCCTGCACTGGAAGCGGTTCTGGGCGGGCACCGGCCTGGTCGTGATCATCGCGATCGCGGCCCTCGGCGCGTCGATGCCGTGGTGGCGCGACTTTGGTTGGATCGAAGGCCCGAACTGGGAGCCGACCGCCTTCGCCATGCCGATCGCAATCGCCTTGGGCGTTCTCGCGCTCGTCGCCGTGTTCCTTTCGGGCGTTCTTGCCGGTCAGCGCCGTGTGACCACCGCGATCCTCGGCGGCACCCTCGGCGTCACGCTGTCCTATTGGACACTCTTCCACTTGGTCGCGACCGCCGCGCTGTCGCTACCTTCACGCGTCGTCTCCTCATGCACGCCAGAAGCCGCACCCAGCTTGATCGGCTACGACGAGGACAGCTTGCTCTTCCTCACCCGCGCCCGCGCAGTCCGAGGTGGAGACGCCTCGGCTCTCCAGCAAACGCAGGTTGGCGTGCTCTCGCAGCGTGCCGCCAATGAGAGCGGTCTGTCGCTCCCGGACAACGCGGTCCGCCTCCGCGGCTTCAACATCGCCCGCGGCCGCTGCGAGACGGTGATCGTCCTGCCAGGAACGTTGCCGGGAGCGTTGCCATGAGCGACACCCCGGTAACGCCGCCCAACGCCACGCCACTCCCAACACCCCGCGGCCTGCTCGTCATCGACAAGCAACCCAAGTTCACGTCGATGGACGTCTGCGCCATCCTTCGCACGCGTCTCCGCCGCGGCGGCGCACCCAAGCGCATCAAGGTCGGCCACGCCGGCACGCTCGACCCGCTCGCCACCGGCGTGCTCGTCGTACTCATCGGCAAGGCCACCACGCTCGTGCCCCGGTACATGGCCTCCGAAAAGGAGTACGAGACCACCATCGATCTCTCCCGTCTCTCGACCACCGACGACCTCGGCGGCGAACTCTCCGACGTGCCGATCGCGCACATCCCGAGCCGACCCGAGATCGACGGAGCCGTCGCCCGCTTCGTCGGCACGATCCAGCAGACCCCGCCGCAGTACTCCGCAATGCGCATCGGCGGCCGCCGCGCGTACGAGATCGCCCGCGAGGGCGAAGTTGCGCCGCTCCAGCCCCGCCCGGTCGTCATCCACACGATCGACGTTCTGGCGTACGACTGGCCTTCGCTGACGCTCCGCATCCGCTGCGGCAAGGGCGTCTACATCCGCAGCCTCGGGCGCGACCTCGGCGCCGCCCTCGGCGTCGGGGGCGTGCTCACCAACCTCCGTCGCACCCGCGTCGGCTCCTGCGCGATCGATCAGTCCCGCACGCTCGATCAGTTGCCCCCGATCCTGCTGCAGGAACACCTCTTGCCCGCGGAGTGACCGCGTCGTCGCCGCACCCGTCGCTACGCTTGCGGCGTGGCGGCATCGGCGGAACATCCGACCGTCGCCGGCATCTCACGCGAGCGACCATGGCACTTCCCACCATCTCGATTGATCTCTCCCGCCTCTCGCCCACGCAGCGCGAGGCCATGCTCCGCCGCGAGTGGTTCCTCACCAACGGCCTCGGCGGCTTCGCCAGCGGTACGGTCCTCGGCGCGCCGCAGCGCCGCTACCACAACCTCCTCAACGGAGCCCTCCGCCCGCCCGTCGGACGCGTCGCCGGTCTCAGCAGCATGCTCGAGACCGTCGTCCTCAAAGCCGCGGCCAAACCGGGCGCCCCGGCCGCGGAGCAGCGCCTCGAGTTCTCCGCGTTCATGTTCCCCGGCACCGAAGCCCGCGCCGGCGACGCCGCATCGCCGTTTGTCTTCGCGCCCAGCGGCCACACCCACCTCGAACGCTTCGAGAAGGACATCACCTGCCGCTGGTTCTATCGCTACGGCCCGGTGGAGTTCAGCCGCGAACTCGCTTTGCAGCGCCACGAGAACATCTGCGTGCTGCGCTACCGCGTCAACGCCGAGCGCCACGCCGCCCGTCTCGAACTGCGCCCGTTCGCCGCTCTACGCGATTTCCACGAACTGGTCAAGTTCTCCGAGCGCGGCGGCGACTACAGCGTGCTCGCCGGGGCGACCGCCTGCGAGGTCGCCTGCCGCGGCTCGCGCCTCCAGATCACGCCCGGTTCCGGCTCCACGCCCGGCTCGTTCGTGCAGGATCGCCAGTGGTGGTACAACGTCCGCTACCAGCGCGATTTCGAACGCGGGCAGGATTGTCAGGAAGACCTCTTCTCTCCCGGCGTCTTCACGTTCGACCTGCCCGCCGGCCGCTCGCACACCATCGAGATCGTCGCCACCCTCGACAGCGAGCCGATCCGCTCTCTCAAGAAGCCGCTGAAGCCGATCTCCCGCGATGAGGTCGCCGCGTCGGAAGCGGCGCGGCTCGAGCGCCTCATCGCAGCGACCACGACCGGACTCGGGCAGCGAGCGCTCTCCGAGGACGAGCGGACCGTCGTCGCCCTCCTCGTCCAGAGCGCCGATCAGTTCGTCGTGCAGCGCGAGAAGACCCCGACCCAGGCTCGCGTCGTCAGTGCTTCGACAGACCGATCGACCGGCAAGGACGAGCAGCACGATTACTCCGTCATCGCCGGCTACCCGTGGTTCAGTGATTGGGGCCGCGACACGATGATCGCGCTCCCGGGGCTGCTGCTGACGACCGGGCGTCTCGACGAAGCGACGCGGGTGATGGAGGCCTTCGCCGCGCTGACCCGCCGCGGCCTCGTGCCGAACTGTTTCGACAACGGCACCGGTGCCGCGGAGTACAACACGGTTGATGCTTCGCTGTGGTATCTCCACGCCGCGTTCAACCTGCACAAGGCGTGCGTCGAGGCCGGGCATCGCGACCCCACCGGCGAAGGCTCGCCGATCCGGCGAGCGTGCCTGGCGATCATCGACGCGTATCAGGCGGGCACGGACTTCAACATCCGCGCCGACGCGAAGGACGGCCTGATCGCCGCGGGCGAGATCGGCACCCAGCTCACCTGGATGGACGCGAAGCGCGACGGCGTGGTCTTCACGCCCCGACACGGCAAGCCGGTCGAGATCAACGCGCTGTGGTACTCGGGGCTCATGGTCACCGCCGACCTGTGCGAGAAGGACCTGCCCCGCCGCAGCCGCGAACTGCGGCAGATCGCCGAGCGGGTCGCCAAGAGCTTCCGCGAGCAGTTCTGGAACGACGAGGACCATTGCCTCTACGACGTGCTCTCGCCGCGGTCGGGCGCGTTTGTGGGTGTGGACGAGATCCGCCCCAACCAGATCTTCGCCTGCAGCCTGCCGTATTCCGCGCTGGAGCTGGAGCGTCAGCAATCGGTGGTGAAGGTGGTCACCGAGCATCTGCTCACACCCCGCGGCTTGCGCACCCTCAGCCCCACCGAGAAGGGTTACGTCGCCCGCTTCGAAGGCCCACTCTTCGAGCGCGACCGCGCGTATCACAACGGCACGGTCTGGCCGTGGCTCTTGGGGCCATACGCCGAAGCAGTGCTCCGCGTCGGCAAGTTCTCCGAGCGCTCGCGTGCCCTCGCCCGCGACGCCATCCAGCCACTGCTGAACATGATCGCACCGAGCGATACCGCCGACAGCGGCGGACCCGCGCTCGGGCAGATCCCCGAGATCTACGACGCCGACGACGCCCCGCAGCGCCCACGCCGACCCGACGGCTGCTTCGCCCAGGCCTGGAGCGTGGCGGAGTGTTTGCGGGTGTTGGCGATGACGATGAAGAAGTGATGTGGCGTGACGTGGGGTGCCGTGGGTCGGCGGCTTTGGGCCGACCCACGTGCTGACGCACGTTCGCGTGGGTCGCCTCCGAGCGGGCGACCCACGGCACCCGCTGCCTCGCACTCGCTCGAAACCTACCCTTGCCTCCCATGACTTCCGCTCCTTCCGCGACTGGCAAGCCCCGCATTCTGACCGGCGACACGCCCACCGGGCGGCTGCACTTGGGCCACTGGGTCGGCAGCGTCGAACGCCGCGTCTCGCTGCAGGACAAGTACGACTGCTATTTCCTGCTGGCCAACATGCACGCGTTCACGACGCGGTTTGATAAGCCGCAGGACATCCGCCAGGACACGATCGAGATCGTGAAGGACTGGCTGGCGGCGGGCATCGACCCCAAGAAGTCCACCATCGTGCTCCAGACCGAGATCCCCGCGATCGCGGAGCTGACGTGGTTCTTCGCGATGCTGCTCTCGTTCAACGACGTGATGGGCAACCCGACGCTGCAGCACGAACTCGAGACCAAGGGCCTGGGCGATCAGCACAGTTTCGGCTTCCCGATGTACACGGTGGGTCAGTGCGCCGACATCCTCGCGTTCCGCCCGGTGTACGTGCCCGTCGGCGAGGATCAGGCCCCGCACATCGAGATGTGCCGCAAGGCGGCGCGGAAGTTCAACCAGCTCTATTGCAACGTACCGAACCGGACGGAGGACAAGGACTACGTCACCGCCGGCGGCGTGTTCCCGATCCCCGAGGCCCTCATCGGGCGCGTCGGCCGCCTGCCGGGCGTCGGTGACGGCAAGCAGAAGATGAGCAAGAGCCTGGGCAACGCGATCTTCCTCTCGGACAACGCCAAGGACGTGCAGAAGAAGATCAACAAGATCACCACCGGCCGCCAGAGCCCGACCGAGCCCGGCGACCCGACCAACGTGCTCTTCCAGTTCGTCGAGGCGTTCATCACCAACGAGGCCCGCGTCGCCGAACTCAAAGACCGCTACCAGCGCGGCGACAACCTCGGCGACGGCCACGTGAAGCAGGAACTCGCCGAAGCGATCAACACGCTGCTGGAACCCATGCGGGCCCGCCGCGCCGAGTACGAAAAGCCCGGCGGCGACGACGTCATCATCGACATCATCAAAGACGGCGTGAAGCGGGCGAACGTGGTGGCGGAGGAGACGCTGTACCTGGCGAAGACGGCGATGAAGCTGGACTTTGGGAAGAGGGTGCTGGGTTAGGGCCACGCTACGAGTCGCTCTCACGTCCTGCAGGTGCGCGAATAGCACAACGAGCCATGTGGTGGTGTCGGGGTTGCACGGCCGGTGTGATGCCTGAGCCCCGGTGCCAAGGCGGCGGCGATCGAACGGCGCGTGTGTGCGACGTGCGATCGAGTCGACACGGATCGCGGGGGATCACCTCGAACATGTGACACCTTGTCGACTCGCGATCGAGCGTGTCGGCGCGATGCCGTTCGTTGGATGGAGCCGAGAGAACGCGTCGCTGCACGGGAGAGATACGGGGCGTTTGGACTTCGAAGGTGCGTTCGGTGTCTCGGTTGTCCGCCGCGACGAGAACATCTCGATCGGAGAGCACGATCAGCTCGACGAGGAGAACGAGAACGGAGATCAGGATCGGAAGAAAGACACCGAGGCACAGGTCGCGCATTTCTTCTTCTGACAAAATAGTGTGCTCGACCAGCTGCGAGCCCCGATCGTCCGCCGCGGTGTCTCGGGCACCGAAGCCCGGCGTGCTCAACGAAGAGTGCCACAGATCGTTTGGGTTCCGGAGAGACTCTACAAAATAAGGATGTCGGGGGCAAAGGCTCGATCCGAGAGCCCGGGGCGGCAGTATCGTGATGACATCGACTTCGATGGGGCGTGGCGAGCTCAACGAACCGTGCGCCGCACCGAGCCAACGTGGCTCGTCGAGAGGGGGTCCGCGAGCCGCGACATGCGAGAACGCCGTTGTCTGCAGCCGCCATGCCGGTTCAGATGAGTAAGAGTTCTCGTGAGCGATGGCGGTCGCTGGCGGAGCAGCGCTGAGCACGGCAGCGAACCCGGCGATAACGAATGCTCGCCTCATCGGGAGCCTCCGCGGCACGAAGCGGTGCGCGGTCGATGGTCTGGGCCGTAGAACCGCTCCGGAACCTCAGACAATGGTACTGGTGCCGACCGTGCCGTCAACCTGTGCGACAGATGAGACTCGGTCGCATCCGATTGCAGCTGGCCAAACCTTGTGAAACGACTCCGCGATTTCGATCGACTGATCAGGGTAACGTGTCACATCCTGTACAATGAAGTCATGAACAGCACGCGCCGACAACGTGATGTCCGGCCGGTGGTTGTTGTCATCGAGAACTCCGGCACTCCCTGTCGTGCCGCCATTCACCATCGGGTGAGTCAAGAGATTCCCGAGATCGATCTGCGTGTGGCGTACACGCACACGGTGGCATCTCAGCCGTGGCGTGCTGTTGACGGGAGTGCCGAAGCGATTGTGTCCTTCGGCGAGGGAGACGACGGAAATGCGCCAATCACGCTCGCCCGCCTTCTGCGCGACTATCGCAAAGCCGGAAGAATCATCGATTGGCTCAGGCGCGAATCGGTTGCGGCCGTGGTCCTCTCCGGATACAGCGATCTCGGTAGGTTGAGGCTGTTCCGCTGGTGCCGGCGCCACGGCGTGCCGGTCTTCCTTTCGGCGGATTCCAACGCCCACGGCGATCGGGCACACGGCCTGCGTCGTGTCGCCAAGAACCTCATCGTGCGATCCGTCGTTCGCTGCTGCTCGTCGATCCTGGTGTTCGGGAGCGAGGGCGCGCGGTACTACCACCGCTACGGCGCACGCGATGACCAGATCGTGTACTTCCCCAGTGAGCCCGACTACCAGTTGATCGAGAGCATCGGTGCCGCAGAATGCGACGCTGTCGCTCGCGAGTTCTCCCTGGACCGACAGCGACGCCGGTTCATTTATTGCGGCCGACTGGAAGCGGAGAAACGCCCGGATCTTGCTGTGAGTGCGTTCGTGCGTATCGCCTCCGAGGTGCCGGACTGGGACTTGCTGGTGGTCGGCGACGGATCCATGCGACAGCAATGCGAGCGGCTGGTTCCTCCGAAGCTCGCGGGTCGTGTGCGGTTCTTGGGATTTGTGCCCGATCCCAAGCAGTTGGCCGCTCTCTATCACCTCAGCGACGTGCTTGTGGTTCCGAGCGACTCTGAGGCGTGGGGCCTGGTGGTGAACGAAGCAATGGCCGCCGGGCTCGCTGTCATCGCCAGCCACGTCGTGGGAGCCATTCCCGAACTGGTCTACCCCCGCATGAACGGATTGATCTTTCATCGCGGGGACGTGGCCGGGCTTGCCGCTGCGATGAGCAGCATCACGCAACAGGCGAATGTCTTGGAGGCGATGCAGCAGGGATCGCAGCCAATTCTTCGGCACTGGCGGCGGCGCGGCGATCCGGTGGCAGGCCTTCGGCAGGCTCTGGAGCGGGCTTGCGTAATCGAGCCCCGTCCACACGCAGTATGCACGCGTCAGCCACGCAGCCGCCGCGAACGTCGAGACTGCCTCTTCCGCGGCCGACTTCCGGGCGATGCGACATTTCCACGGGCGGCGCGGCCGATGCCGAGCAATCCCCGCGGCCATCCACTCTCATTGCCGCCGCAGCGACTGCTGCAGCCGGTTGATGTCGAGCACCCGTTCGGAAATCCGCTGCTTGTCGGCGATGGATGCAGCGTCAGTCTTTCGACGGCAAGACTGATCGGGACTCGCCGCGACGCTTTAGCCCGCGGTGCCGTGCTCAGCACGTGACCGCTGCAATCGTGCATCGCGATGGATCAAAGGACGCCGGACGACTCAGCGCAATACCTCATTCATCTGCTTCCGCTCCCGCACCGTCGCCCCATCCACCGGGATCTCCTTCAAGAGATTGTCGATGATCGCGTCGGTGGTCACCTGATCCGCCTCGGCGTTGAAGTTGGAACACTCAACTGCGCAGCGGGGATTCCGGCACTCAAGGCAGCATCGCGCAACGCCAAGCCTGTCCAAGCTCGGCGGCGAAGGCCGCTGTGGTGGGCCAATCGGCGACCGGCTCGGCTGTTTCGTGGTTCCAGAGCGTGATCCTCGCATCTACCGGTCTTTCGCGGCCCGCGCTGCGTACCGCGAAGACATCGCCTGCCAAGGTGCATGCAAACTCGATGTCTCGGCTGCTCGGGCGATTCGGGTCCGCATCGCGGTTGGTTGAGGCGATCCGCAAGGACGTGCGGGCGGGCTGAAGCAGGCGGAATCCAGACGACCATGGTGACCCCGCGTCGGCATGGGGGTTCTCCGGAAGTTCCGCGGGTAGTAATGTGTATATGGCGGCAAGTCGCTTCGGCAGTTTGTTCACGGATCGGGGCGTGGTGTTTCCGCGGCTGATGGGAACGGGCGATTGCATCGAGCTGAAGATCGCGAGTATCTTCTTGAATGACGGCCGTTTGGTGACTGTTGCAGTCTCGAGACTGAGCCGGGCCGCTCGATCGGCTTCGACGTAATCGGCTTCAGCCTCGGTGAATGTCGGTAGCAGCGGCGCTCGGAGGGTCTCGTCAAGAAGCGGCCGCGTCACGCTCGATCGGGGAAGAACAAGCAACGGTTCGAACTGCCGCTCGCGGATAAGGCCAGCCGCGATCAGGACGCGTTTTGCACGCGCATTGCACGCTATGGAACGGTCCCGACCGAACGCCCCCGCGTCTGGATCAGAATCGTTGAAGTTGGCACGGAAGCAGAAGTCGACATCGCGCGGAATGTGCTCGTCGACATACCGATCACAGAACGCCACGCTGAATTGCTCGGGTTGGCACAGAGACGCGAGATACGCGAGATCCGCTGACGCCGACACGACTTTCGGATCGAAGTCTGAAAGGCAGCCGCTGGTGTATCCGATTACCTGTGGCGGAAGCCGCCTGACACGCTTGCCCCAGAACGCGCGGCGGGCGCGACGATGATCGATCAGTGGCCCATTGGCTCCTCGCCCGAGCAGCGATGTCGCGAAAACCTGGTACCACCGCTTCGAGTCCTTGGGTGACGCGTGCGGAAGGGTCAGAAAGCGGAGGCCGCGAAGCCGTGATTTCTTGACGACGCTTCGAAATCGCGCGGATGCAATTGGAATCTCGTTGTGCTCGTCATCAGATCCGAAGAGGGCGAAATGGCCGCGTTGCACCGATCCGCTCAGCGAGGTCATCTCGCCCGCCCGTGGCCACACCTGAAACCATCCAGCACGATGCTCGGAAGGTTCGGTCTTCTCGAAGATGCGAACCTGAAAGACCCCGCGGCGACGGATCCCCGCAGCGCGAAGCGAAGCGAGGAAAGTGCGGAGCTTCTGGTCGTAGTAGCCTGCCGACAGCAGCGGGCAATCAGACGTGAGGCAAGCGGTGTGGCGCAACAGCCCAGCGTCCTTCGCTATTGAGAGGATCGCACGGGTCTGCTCGCGGAGATTCCGAGCCGTCGAAACCTCGATGTTCACAACGGTCGCGGCGGCAGGCGTCCAAGCAATCATTTCTTTAGACTAACAAGAACGATGCGATGTCGTTAGCCCGGCCCCTTCCCTCCGGCAAGGTGAGCCGCGGCCGCTCTACCTCAAAACCTCATTCATCTGCTTCCTCTCCCGCACCGTCGCCCCGTCCACCGGGATCTCCTTCAAGAGATTGTCGATGATCGCGTCGGTGGTGACCTGGTCCGCCTCGGCGTTGAAGTTGGTCATGAGGCGGTGGCGCAGCACCGGCTTGGTGATGGCTTGCACGTGCTCGGGCAGGACGTGGGTCGCGCCGCTGAGGATGGCCTTGGCCTTGGCGGCGAGGATCAGGAACTCGCTGGCGCGCGGGCCGGCGCCCCAGGCAAGATAGGTCTCGACGAGCTTCGGGCGCGGGCCGCCGCCGTCCATCGGTTCCTTCACCCGCGTCGCACGCACCAGCCGCAGGGCGTAGCGGATGACGTGATCGGGCGCGGGCATGGCGCGGACGAGGTCCTGGACTTTCTTAATGTCCGGGGCTGACAGCACCGCCGTGGTCTGCACGCTCGCACGCGTGGCGCTGCGCTTCACGATCTCCTCTTCCTCGCTCGCGGTCGGGTACGAGATCTGCACCTGGAACATAAACCGATCCAACTGGGCCTCGGGCAGCGGGTAGGTGCCTTCCTGTTCGATCGGGTTCTGGGTCGCGAGCACGAAGAACGGCGAGGGCAGGTCGTGCTGGATGCCGCCGACGGTGACGTGGCGTTCCTGCATCGCTTCGAGCAACGCGGCCTGCGTCTTCGGCGGCGTGCGGTTGATTTCGTCAGCGAGGATCACGTTGCCGAAGATCGGGCCTCGGACGAAGCGGAGCTGGCGATGGCCGGTGGCCTTGTCTTCCTGGATGACCTCGGTGCCGGTGATGTCGCTGGGCATCAGGTCGGGCGTGAACTGGATGCGGCTGAACTGCAGGCTCAGCGTCTTGGCGAGCGTGCTGATGAGCAGCGTCTTGGCAAGCCCCGGCACACCAACGACCACCGCGTGGCCGCGGCAGAAGATGGCCATGAGAATCTGATCGACGACCTCGTCCTGGCCGACGATGGTCTTGCGGATCTCGTCGCGGAGCTTGGCGTACGCCGCGCGAACGTGGGCGATGTCCTCCGCGGTGGCGTGGAGTTCGGGAGAGGGAGAAGTGGTGGGGGTGGGGG
>VYLH01000019.1_pt1 | contig 67809 bp, 49 predicted proteins | sample 5114361 | NCBI WGS metagenome assembly VYLH01 (sample SAMN12291772, study PRJNA351875) | freshwater metagenome | isolation source: freshwater lake | place: USA: Michigan, Kent Lake | collected 2013-08-15
GAGCCAGGTGATGGTGACGGGGGAGTCGGAGGAAGAGAGGGGAGCAGGGGAGGAGGGGGGCAGGGGGGCAGGGGAAGACGGGGAGTGGAAGGCGACGTTGGTGATGGCGGCGCTGGTGCTCGCGGCGCGGGTGTTGGGTCTCGAGTCTTGGGGCGTCGCGCGGGTGTTGCTTGCGACCGAGGAAGAGCCGGACTGTCTGGTGTAGATCTCGCCCGCGGCGGCGTCGATGGTGCGGGCGGCTTGGACGACGCGGACGGCGTCTTCGACGCGGATGCGGTAGAGCTGCTCGCGAGCGGTCGCGGGTGCTGCAGCGGGTGCTGCAGCGGGTGCTGCAGATGGTGCGGCGTTGCCGGAGGCCGTGTTCGGCGTGCTCGGAGCCGTGGTCGCCCCGTTGGAGCGAGCGGAGGGTGACGCCGCGGTTGGCGCGCCGCTGTCGCGGGACGCAAAGAGCGAAGGCGGCGTGCGGGCGGCTTTGGGATCGATGCGGAGGTACTCGCTCTGCTCGGCGGTCAAGAGCTCGATGCGTTGCTCGGGGTCGTTGAAGAGGATGCGGAGGCTGCTGCCGGCGTAGGCGACGCCGCTGCCGTCGATGGTGATGCGGCCCGGGACTTGGAGCTCGCCGATCGCGCCGTCGAAGGCGATGGTGTCGGTGCGGGCGACAAGGAGCGGCGTTTCCTTGTCGGGATCGATCGCGCGTCCCGCGGGGCCGGGGAAGAGACGGACGATGACGTTGCCCTTGAACTCGCCGCGCTCGGGGAGCTGCTGGCGGTTGGGGAGGAACAGGTCGCCCTTGTCGGCGCGGATGTGCACGACGCGGCCGTCGCGGGGATAGACCCAGCCCGAGGGGGACTCAACGGCGTAGCGCTTCGCGGCCAGCGGCTGGACGGACGGGAGTTTCAGTTCCGCGGCGAGGCGGCCGGGGTTGTCGCGATCGACGAGCTGGAGGGTGATGCCGCTGCCGGAGAGATCGTCGTCGGCCTTGGGTGCGGCGCCGACGTTGGGGTCGGTGGGCTTGGCGACTGGCTTGGCCTGCGGAGCGGACGAAGAGATGTACCACAGACCCGCGATGGTCACCACAGCGACCAAGAAGGCGACGAAGAGACCGACGCCTCGGGTGCTGCCGGTGCGCACCGCGGCGGACGTGGTGGTGTGACGATGTCGAGGCGGCGTGCCGTGGTTCATGAAGAAAGAGCCTTAGTCCTGGACCAGCCGCATCGTAATGAGGTCCTGCACGTCGAGGACGCCAACAGGCTCGCCCGTGGCGTTGACGACCGGGATCTCGTCGGCGCGGTGCTCGCGGACGAGCTTCACGGCGTCGCGGACCAGTGCTGAGTCCTGCAGGTAGCGGGGGTTCTTGGTCATCACCGCGGCGATGGGGTTGTGCAGCTCGGCGGGGTCGCGGAGGATGAGGCGGCGAAGGTCGGCGTCGGTGAAGATGCCGCTGAGGCGGCCGGTCTTGGCGTCGCAGAGAATGATCGCGCCGGGGCGGCGGCCCCACTTCGCGGCCTCTTCGAGTGCGGCGGCGACGGAGCGGTCGTCGGTGATGCGGGGGAGGTCCTTGCCGAGCTTGAAGCGGAGGACTTCGGTGATGGGGCGGAGCAGGTCGCCCAGCGTGCCGCCCGGGTGGCGGCGCTTGAAGTCGGCGTCGGTGAAGTCGCGGGCCTTGGCGGCGACGATGGCAAGGGCGTCGCCGAGTGCCATGGTCGCGGTGGTGGAGGAGGTGGGAGCAGCGAAGTCGGGCTCGCCGGCTTCGTGTTCGAGATTGAGGCCCAGCGCGACGGTGGCGAGAGCTTCGAGGCTGGAGGCTTTGGCCGCGCCCTGAGCGACGGTGCGGGCGGTGATGCTGATGATGGGCAGGCCGTCTTGGCGGAGGATGGAGGCGACGTTGACGACCTCGGTGGTCTCGCCGCTGGCGGAGATGCAGACGACAGTGTCGGTCTTGCGGAAGCGGCCGAGGTCGCCGTGGGCGGCTTCGGAGGGATGCACGCTGTGGCTGGGGATGCCCAGCGACGCGAGGGTGGCGCTGATCTTGGAGCCGACGAGCCCGGACTTGCCTAAACCGGTGACGAGCACCGTGCCGCCGGATTCGGCGCAGGCGACGATGTGGCGGCAGGCTTCTTCAAAGGCATCGCCGAGGGAGTCGGCAAGGGTGACGAGAGCCTGGGCTTCGGCACGGAGGATCTTCTTCGCGAGCGCGGGGGCGTCCTTGGGGAGCGTGACGCGGGGTTTGCCGGCGGGACGCGAGGCCGGTTTGGCTTCGGGCAGGATGGACGCCGAGGGGTGAGCGGGCTTGGCGGCGTCGGCGGAAGTAGGGCCTTTCGTGCGGGACATCAGAGAAGGGTAGTGCGATGGGGGAACGAAGAGCGAGGTGCTTGAGGGCGGGATCGCGTACACTGTTCCCGCGTGCGGCGGAGTCCGGACACGCGTTGCGGAGGCATGGATGCTGACCGAAGACTATCGCGTGCGGCTGGAGGCCTTTGAGGGGCCGCTGGATCTGCTGCTCTTTCTGATCCGCAAGAACGAAGTCGATGTGAACGACATCCCGATCTCGACGATCGCGGATCAGTACATCGCGTTCCTGAACAGCCTCGACGCCGACGGCTCGCTGATCGACATCGACGTCGCGGGCGAGTTTCTCGTGATGGCGGCGACGCTGATGGAAGTGAAGAGCCGCTGGCTGGCGCGGACGCCGGGCGAGGCGACGGAGACGGGCGAGGCGCCGAGCGGCGAGGACCCGCGAGCGGACCTGGTCAGGCAGCTTCTCGCGTACAAGCAGTATCGCGATGCTGCTGCGGCGCTCGAGAGTCGCGGCACCCACTGGCAGTCGCGGTTCGCGGTCGGCGGGGCCGCGGAGCCGGAGATCGTGTCCACCGACGCCGATGCGATCGCGGACGAGGTTGCGGCGCTCGATGTCGAGGACTTGGAACTCACCGACCTGCTCGACGCGTTCAAGCGGATCGTCGCGACGGTGAACTTTGAGCGGCTCGGCGATCACCAGGTGGTGTACGACGACACGCCGATCGAGCTACACGCGGCGGACATCGTGGAACGGCTCAAGAGCGATGAGATCGCTTTGGGCGAGAAGCGGCTGTCGTTCCGCACATTGCTGACGGGTCGCAAGCGGAGCGAGATGATCGGGCTGTTCCTCGCGGTGCTCGACCTGGTGCGGCGGCGGATGATCGGCGTGAAGCAGGATGGCTCCGGCGAGATCGACCTGGAGCTGCGTGATCCAGATTCGAGCGAGGCGATTCCCGCGCCTGCACCCCTTGAGTGAGTACTTCCTCGCCCCCGCCTGCACGGGACCGACGCCATGCGCACGCCCGATGCACAAGAGATGATGCGGCTGATGAGCGCCGAGACGGGGCTGGCTCCGTTGTCAGAGCCGGTGTATTTCGTCATGCTCGATGAGCGGCGGCAGAAGCCTTGGTTGCCGCTGTTTGAGGGGGCCGAGCCGCCGCCGGCGTCGGTGTACTGGCGGCAATGGGACGGCGAGACGGCGTGGATCATCAACACGTACATCCAACTGAAGCGGCGCGGGCTAGATGTGCGGCTGTCGAAGCGATTGGTGCCGGGTGCACTGTGCGTGCTGACGTACGACGACGCGGCGCGCGCGGGGAAGGGGTTGCTTTCGTGGCGGAGTTACGTTTTGTGTTGCCGCATGGATCGGGCGCGGCCGGCGTACTGCGATGAGGTGATTGTGCAGAATCGCACGTCGGCGGATGGGCCGGGGGTGCATTTCGTCCCGCACTGGCCGCAGTTGTCGCTGCGGCCTCGGGATGAGCGGCGGGGCGATCGGTTCGAGAATGTTGTTTTTCACGGCGAGATCGAGAACATCGCGCCCGAGTTCCGCACGCCGGAGTTTGGGGCGGCGTTGGCGGCGATCGGAGTGCGGTTCGTGGTGCACCCGCTGCGGCACAGCCGTATTGGCGACGCGGGGCGAGACTGGAGCCAGACGGATGCGGTGCTGGCGGTTCGGGGCGGCAGCGAGTACTTCCGGTCGATCAAGCCGGCGCTCAAACTGGTGAACGCGTGGCAGGCGGGGTGCGTCGCATTTGTCGGACCGGAGGCGGGGTACCGCGATGAACGCAAGAGTGAACTTGATTACTTCGAGGTGAGCAACGCGTCGGAGGCGTTGGCGGCGATGCAGCGGCTGGCGCGGGAGCCGGGGCTGTATCGCGCGATGGTGGCGAATGGGCGGCGGCGGGCGCTTGAGCACACGCCCGAAGCGATCGCCACGATGTGGCGTGACACGTTGGCGGGTGTGATCGCTGGCGGCTATGCGCGGTGGAGAGCGACGGGACCCTTGGCGCGTTGGGCAGCGGCTCCTATGACGCAGGCTCGGCGGTACTTGGGACACAAGGCCGAGCGACGCCAATTCTGGCGTTTGCTGGAGGGTCGCGGGTATCAGGCCGCCACGGCTCGATAATCGGAGCAGGTTCCGAGAACTGCGAGCGAGTCTTGCGGCTTGCGGGCCGAAATGTCGCTGCAAGGTGGAGACGGAGGAAAGATACACGCGGATGGAGAACCGATGCGTTGCCCTCTCCGATACACTGACGGGGAAGGCAAGCCAACGGTTGTACGCCGCGGGAGAGGTATCGCGGTGGCGATCGTGCAGGGGAAAGTCATGGCTTCCGAACCCGGATCTGTCAACCCGATGACGCCGCCTCCGGCGGGCGTGGCGCAGGTGACGCAACTGCTGGTGGCCGCTGCGCAGGGAGATTCACAGGCGGCTCGCGATTTGCTGCCGCTTGTCTACGAAGAGTTGCGTCGCCTTGCTTCGGCTCGGATGGCACGTGAGCGCGTTGGCGGAGCGGGAATGACGCTCCAGCCGACGGCGCTGGTGCATGAGGCGTACCTGCGGCTTCTCGGTGATCACGAGGTGCGATGGAACGGGCGCGGGCACTTCTTTGGCGCGGCGGCATTGGCGATGCGTCGAATCTTGGTCGAACGCGCGCGACACCGCTCACGCGTCAAGCACGGCGGCGATGCGAAACGCATCGACATCGAGGTCGCACAGCTCTCTCCGGCTCTGGCGAGTGAGCCTCCGGCGGAAGAGATGCTGGCCCTCGATGAGGCGCTCAAGTCACTGGAGACCCAGGATCGCCGGAAATATGACGTCGTCATGCTGCGGTACTTCGCGGGACTCTCCATCGAGGAGACCGCCGATGCTCTTGGCATCTCGCCCGCAACCGTGAAAAACGATTGGACCTTCGCCAAGGCGTGGCTCAAGCGGAAGGTCGCGGGCAGCGGAGCGGACGACGAGTCGTGAGCGCGGCACCTTCGCAACGCGTGGAAGAACTGTTCCTTCGAGCGGCAGAACTGCCGACCGAGGAACGTGACGCGTTCCTGCAGCGGGAATGCGCAGGCGACACGGCGCTGTTGACCGAGCTGCGTGAGCTGCTCGAACACCATTCCGCAGAGGCGAGCTTCCTCGATTCGAAGGTTGCGCCGGGCAAGGGGCTTCTGACGCAGCTCGGTGCGCAGCAATTGTCCGAGGCCGAGCCGCTGCTTCCCGCGGACAAGAAGATCGGCAACTTCCAGGTGCTTGGGCAGCTTGGCGCGGGCGGCATGGGCGTTGTGTACGTCGCGCAGCAGGAACGTCCGAAGCGAACAGTCGCACTGAAGGTCATGCGCCGAGTCATGGCCGACCCGAACTCGGCGGCGGCGCAGCGCGTCCTTCGGCGCTTCGAGCACGAGGCCGAGCTGCTTGGCCGACTGCACCACCCCGGCATCGCGCAGATCTACGAGGCCGGTACCTATGAGGCAGGCGGACTGACGCACCCGTATATCGCCATGGAGCTCGTCAAGGGCGAGCCGTTGCTGGTGTACGCGCACAAGCACAACATGGGCACGCGCGAGAAGCTGGTGCTGCTCGAGCGTGTCTGCGAGGCGATGCAGCACGCCCATCGCAACGGCGTGATTCACCGCGATCTGAAGCCCGCCAACATCCTGGTTGACGAGACAGGGCGTCCCAAGATCCTCGACTTCGGCGTCGCACGCACGACCACAAACGAGCTCCAGCTCACCAGCGAGCACACCGCGGTGGGCCAGCTCATCGGCACGCTGCCCTACATGTCGCCCGAGCAGGTCAGTGGCGATCCGAACGCCGTGGACACGCGGTCAGACGTGTACGCGCTGGGCGTGATCCTGTACGAGTTGCTCGCCGGCAGGTTGCCCTACGACCTCTCCAGCCGCTCGCTTCCCGAAGCGGCCCGCATTATCCGTGACGAGGAACCCACCAAACTCAGCACGGTGGATCGCGTGTTCCGCGGCGACGTGGAGATGATCGTTGCCAAAGCGCTCGAGAAAGATCGCGCACGTCGATACCAATCGGCCAGCGAGTTGGGCGATGACATTGCGCGGTACCTCTCAGGACAGCCGATCGCGGCACGACGCGACTCGGCGATGTACGTGCTGCGCAAGCAGCTCAAGCGCTACCGCGGCGTGGTGACAACGGCGGTCTTTGCATTCCTCGTCGTGCTGTCGCTGGGTGTCTTCTCGGCGATTCAGGCCGTCCGCGCTTCTCGCTTCGCGATGACCGAGCGGGCGGCGAAGACCGAAGCGCTGTCGAACCTGAAGATCGCCGAGAACGAGCGCAAGCGTGCGAACGACAACGCGGCCAGTCTCGTCGATCAGCTCGGACGCTCGAACGTGGAACGCGGGCGGCTCTTGGGCATCAGCGGGAATCTGCAGGCGGCCGAAGATCTGATCTGGCCGGCGCACCTTCGCAACCCCAACTCACGCCACACGTTCTTCGCGCTCTGGGAGCTCTATATGCACGAGCCGTGCCTCGGCTCGTTCCAGGCGCACCCCGGCACGATTGCGTACATCAGCGCATCACGCGACGGCACCCGTGCGGCCGCGACGAGCTTCGACGTTCCGGTGATCACCGTGCTGGATGTGCGTGGGATGCGACTCGAACGCAGCATTGCGACGCCCTCGGCCAAGGTTCGTGCGATCACCATGTCTCCGGACGGCAAGGTGATCGCGTTCGCACACGATGATCGCTTGCTCGCGTTCTATGACGCCGACACAGGGGAGACGATCGCCAAGACCGTCGCCGACGGACAGACGATCAACACCCTTGCGTTCTCGCGCGATTCCCGGCGCCTCGTTGTGGGCACGCGGGAAGGGAAGCTGCTCTGGTGCACCGTCTCGGCATCGCCGGAGTGGAGCGAAGTTGCCACCACCGATACCGCGATCACCTTTGCCAACGTGTCCAACGACGGTCGCATCATCGGTACGGGACATCGCGACGGGGTCGTCAGGCTGTGGACCGTCGACGGGTCACTGCTTCGGACCCTGCGCAGCCACACCACCGATGTCTCTTCGATCGGCTTCAGCGCGGATGATGCGTTTGTCGGGACCGGCGCGCTCGATCGCTTGGTGATCGTGTGGAAGGCCAGCACCGGTGAGCAGCTCGCCAAGCTTGATCTTCCCAACGGCACGCCCCGCGGCGTTCTGTTTTCTCCCGACAACGAACGCGTCTTCGTCTCGGGCTGGTGGACCATCAATGTCTGGCAGTGGGGGACACAGACGGTGCTCCGGCGCATGTCGCTGCCCGTCAGTGGCGTGAATCTCTTCTTCTCGAGCGACGCGAAGGAGGTCTGGGCCGGCGTGGCGAGTGCCGTCCGCGGCTGGAACACCGACCCCGAACCTGCGACGCGACGCCTCTCCGGGCACAGCGGCCGCACGATGGCCACGTGGAGTCCCGACTCCAAGTGGATCGCGACCGGAGATGCGGGCTCCGTCGTCCGTTTGTGGAACGCCGAAACGTACCAGCTCGAACGTACGATGCGGTCCAGCAGCGGCAAGATTCGGTCGATGCGATTCGACAACGACGCGAGGTTCCTGGTCGTGGCCGGCGAGGGCACGCAGGCGTCCATCTTCGATCTCGCAAGCCCGAACCCCGAAGCAATGGTCGTGCTGAACGGCATCCGCAGCTATTCGCCCCGTTCCATTGCCTTCGCTCCCGACAACTCCGTTGTCGTGCTCCCCGCGACCGACGCGAGCCACCGCATCCTGCGGCTGCCCGACTTCGTGGAGGTCGGTCGCATCGACACCGCGAAACGAGAGGAATCCCTCTCCGCGAGGTTCTCGCCCGATGGCACGATGCTCGCGACCAGTGACCGCGATCGCGCGGTGCGACTGTGGTCGTGGCCCGACATGAAGGCCCTCGGCACGCTCCGCCCCGAGACCATCAACCCGCAGCCATGGGCGTTCGAGTTCACGCCGGAGTCCAAGGAGATTCTGGTCAGCGGCTGGAACCGAAACACCGAGCTGTGGGATCTGGGCACGATGCAGCGCAAGCAGACGTTCCAGGGCCACGGCGCGTTGGTGACCGACCTGACGATCCGGTTGCGGGAACCCGTGGTCTTCGCGACCGCGAGCGTTGATGGCACCATGAAGCTCTGGAACCGCGAGCACGCCAATGAGCCGGTCATGCTCACCATCGACCGCTTCGGTGGCTATGAAGTCAACACCGTCGAGTGGAGTCCCGACGGGCGGAAATTGCTCATCGGCGACTCGGTCGGCAACGCCCAGGTCTGGAACATGCGGCATTTCAACCGGCACATCGGCGGTAACATGCGTTACCAGCTCGAACGCCACCGCGAGCGGCTGGGCTCGGATCTGCCCCTCAAGGATGTTGAGGCCCAGATCAAGCTGCTGCAGGATCGGGCACGGGTCGGCTGGTAATCGCTCGCTTCGCCGTCGCCGCACTCGAACCGCATGTCCGATTTCGGCGGAGAGACCTCTATGCCCGATGACTCGCCAGCCGCCCCGTCCGCCAATGCGCCGCTTCCGCTCTTCACCTGCCCGTATTGCGGTGGTCCGACGCCCGATCAGCCGCGCTGCGTCGCGTGCAATGGCTTGCTTGATCCGCTCTCGCGACAGGCGACCCAGAACGCCATGGGGCCGTGGTTCGTACGCGATGAGCAACAGCCGCATCGACCCGGCTGCTCTTTCGAAACGATTCTCACGCTCATCACCCGTGGGAAGATCACGACCGATGCGATTCTCCGAGGCCCGACGACGGCGCAGTTCTGGTATCCCGCCAAGCGCGTTCCGGGTGTCGCCAATCGCCTCGGTGTGTGCCACGCGTGCCAGGCCGCTGTCCAGGACGAAGCTTCGTGCCCGTCCTGCCATGCTTCCTTTGAAGTTGAAGGCGATCGGCAAACGCTCGGACTCATGCCGATACGTCTGATCCCCGGTCAGGCCACGGAAGGTCCGGCGCTCACTCAGCGATCGGCGCCGCTTGCCCCCGCGTTGCCCACCACGACGCCGCGGGCGGCCGAGGCTCGGCGTGCCGCCGCTGCCGCCGCGAAACGGCGTACGTCGGCATTGCTCGGTGCCACTGTGGGATTTGCAATCGTCGGGGTCATGGTGCTGACACTCGTTTGGGTTAGCCGGGACGCGCCAGGGGGAGCTACGCCCCGTATCTCAGGAAATGCCGCGGTCGCTGCGCCGTCGGAGGAAACGCCACCGAGCAGCACTGTCCCAGATGCGCCCTCAGCCGCGTTCGCGCCGCCCACCGACGCAGTCCCGCCGCGGGCCGTCTCAACACAAACGTCCCCGGAGTCCGCGCCGCCCGTGCAGCCCGCTTCGCCCCCGGTGCGGGATCCCGATCTCGACACCCTGCGGAAAACGCGGCTTCCGTGACGATTCCGGTCGGGCCGTGCTTGCGAGCCAGGTTGCGACCGTGCAGGCAAGTCGCGACGAGGACGGTCGCGGCGTTTGCGTTGGGACTTTCAGAATCGTTCGTTCGGCGACCGATTTTCTGCAACATCCCGTACGGTCCCGACGAAGATGAAGTACGCTTTTCGCGCCAATTCTGGCCGCCGCGTCCTGCGGCAAAGCGACGGTTTGTGTTTCGTTTCGTTTCGATTGCTGATTGTGACAGCTCGTCGGGTACTCGTGGTTCGGTTCCTGTCAGGATGCAATGGGCCTTGTGGACCCGTTCGCGTTCCAACAGGAAATTTCCGATTCGACGCAACCGGTCGGTCCCGGAACTGCGTATCCTGAGTCGGATTCGTCTGCAAGCCGCGTTCTGCGGCGATGCTGGGAGATGCGAACATGCTGAAGACTGCGAAGGGCCGCAAGGCCGGGTTCACTCTTATCGAATTGCTGATCGTCATCGCGATCATCGCGCTGCTGATTGGCATCCTGCTTCCCGCCCTCGGCGAGGCGCGGCGTGCGGGTCGAAAGACGCTCTGCATGGCGAACATGCGAAGCTACGCGCAGGCGGTGAACTCCTTCGCGATCGAGAACAAGGACCAGTTGGCCGCGCCGAGCTGGAAGGGCAATCAGGCCGTTCCGCCGGACGCTCACCCGTTCTTCCGTGGCAAGGCCCCGGGTAGCGACTTTGAAGGTGGCGCGTGGCAGGTTGTCAGCACCATTTGGAAGAAGACCGGCCTCGATCCGCAGACCTACAGCGTCCCGGGCGGCTGGATCGCGTACATCCTGTACAGCCACATTCCGCTCAACGACTACATCGGCGGCAACCTGCCCTCGCAGGTCGCTGCGTGCCCGGAGGACACCATCCGCCTCGCGTGGCAGAAGAACTGGCAGAACCCCGAGGGTGCTGGCCTTCCGTATCCCGCCAACAGCGGCGGTGACGGCGGCGGCAACTCCAACTGGCGTTGGCCGTTCAGCTCGTCCTACTCGGTGCACACCGTGCACTGGGGCCCGTCGCGCGGCGGCACTTTCAACGGTAAGGGCTTGAGCATCTACTTCGTCGATCCCAACGGCCCTTCCGGTGGCGGCGGCAGCTACTACACGCAGGTCGGCGGCAACGCCGGTCTGGCGGTCGATGGTTCGTTCGGTCGCAACAAGCTCACCGACGTCCGCTTCATCTCCAGCAAGACCATCATGTCCGATGAGTTTGCCCGTCACCAGGGTCGCAAGGTCCGCTACTACGCCGACCCGGATGCGTCGCAGCCTCTCAACTTCTACGACGGCTCGGTTCGCGAGTACAAGACCGGCGAGACCAACCCCGGTTGGCTCCCCTCCAACCGCGGCAGCATGCGCGATCGTCTGGCTCACCGCAAGGACCGTCAGGTCTACGACCCGGTGTTCCAGTACACCCCGCAGTCCGCTGGCGCAAGCTCCGAGACGCACAACGCGGTGGCCGGCTGGTTCCGCTACACCCGCGGCGGCCTGTTCGGTTGGGACGTTCCGCGCGGACCGAAGCGTGCAGGCGTCATCGGCACCGGCTCGGGCCGCAAGCTCGACACGACCGAAGAGAATGAACTGAACACCAATACCCAGGCGAGCGGCCAGGCTTGGTGATCGACGACGCCGCTTCCTTTCGAGGAGCGGCTGTCGGGAAGATCTCTGCGAATATCCAGAAGTTCAACGGACGAGGTCGCCTCGTCCGTTTTCTTTTTTCGACAGCCGATATCTGCTTGCACGCGGTTGCTCTTGCGGCGCAAACTCATCGAGATTGTGCCGCGACTCTGCGGGATCGTGAAACACGCAGCGTGTGGGGCGGTCCAATCGAGAGGTGAATCATGGCACAACGCCGCGGCTTTACGCTCATCGAACTCCTCGTTGTCATCGCGATCATCGCCGTGCTGATCGGGATTCTGCTCCCAACGTTGCGTGACGCGCGGCGCGCCGCCAAGAAGCTCCAGTGCTCCTCCAACATGCGGAGCTATGCGCTCGCCTGCAGTTCCTTCGCGCTCGACTTCAAGGACATCCTCCCCGCGATGTACTGGCGAGGCGGGGCCGGCGCGCCGCCGGAAGCGCATCCGTCGATTTTCGAACGTTTCGCCGACGGCAAGTTCAAGTTCGGCAGCGATGTCGAGGCCGCCAACCACCAGGTCGTCAGCATCATCCGCCGCAAGACCAATCTCCAGCCCTCCGAAAGCGGCGTTCCCCAGAACTGGATCTCCTACATCCTCTACTCGCACCTCGTCGCCAACGACTACATCGGCGGCACGCTCCCGTCGCCCGTCGCCGCGTGCCCCGAAGACTCCTGGCTCATCGCCATCCAGCGGAACTTCGTCAAGCCCGATCAGAACGCCGGCGTTGTTTACCCCGCCGACGGCGGTGACGGCACGACCGACAATTGGCGCTGGCCTTTCAGTTCGAGTTACTCGCTCCACACCGCGCATTGGGGGCCGTCGAAAGGGCTCTCGGTCATGACCAGCGCCGGAAACAGCGTCCTGCAGTTCTGGTGGGCCGTCGAGCGGGCGCAAGAGGGCCTCGGTGGCAGCGTCTTCACCAGCAACGGGCTTGCGGGTTTCACCGTCGACGGCTCGTACGGCCGCAACAAGCTCGGCGACGTGCGATTCCCGTCGCAGAAGGCCATCATGTCCGACGGCTTCGCGCGCCACTTCGGACGCCAGGCGTATTTCTACGCCGCACCCGAAGCCAAGCAGCCGCTGAATTTCTACGACGGTTCGGTGCGGGAACTGCAGACCCTCGACACCAACCCGGGATGGCACCCGTCCAATCCAACCCGCCGCTCGATGATCAGTCGGCTTGCCATCCGGAAGGATCAGCGGACGTTCGAGCCGAACATGGCCACCAACGGCACCGCCTCCAAAGACAGCTTGGTCCGGAGCTACTACGCCCCGGCAGGTTGGTATCGCTATACCCGAGGCGGGCTGTTCGGCTGGGACATCCCCCGGGGCACGGTGCGAGCCCCGGTTCAGGGTCAGACCTTGGCCAATGTCATCGAGTCAGGTGAACTCGACACGCGGCAGGGAAACTGGTAGTTCGGCCGGGCGGCGCGGCGGGCAGGGCATCGGCAATACCGGACGTTGTGATCGGTTGAGTGGCGTGGATTTCGTCGCGGACTAGGCCTTGCGGAACCGCCTCGGATGTGGTAGGGTGCATGGGCAGGAGGTGTTTGGCGGCCTTGTTCTGGGCCGCCATGGATTTGTTTGTCATCGATCGGCCGTCGCTCTACACCCATTCGCGGTGCGCGACAGGAACCGGTGTGTCACGCAGTCTCTCGTCGCTGCATCTTGCGGATGGCCTGACGCAAAGCCACAACGGCGAGCGTCGGCGGGATCGGCCGAGACAACTCCAAACGTCTGTGCAAACAAGTTTGCAAGACGGGTTCTCGTGTGATGAAGTTTTCGTCAAATCGAGTTTTCGTGGGAGCGATTGGAAAGGACAAGCACGATGCTGGGAAGCCGCCAGGTTCGCGTCAACGGATTTACGCTCATCGAGTTGCTCATCGTCATCGCGATCATCGCGCTGCTGATCGGCATTCTGCTGCCGGCGCTGGGTGAGGCGCGGCGGACCGCGAAACGCGTTCTGTGCATGAACAACGAGAAGCAATTCGGCGTTGCAATGAGCGGCTACGCCAATGAGAAGAAGGACGCGCTGTTCTCGTTCCCGTGGAAGCAGGGCGACCGTCTTCCGACGGACATGGGTGAGCCTCAGAGCACCGTCAAGCCGTACGGCTTCGGGAGCGACGCCGAGGCGGCGCAGTTCAACGCGGTGTACTACATCCGTAAGTTCTCCGGGCTGACGCGTGACCAGGCCCCGGTTCCGTCGAACTGGTTCCCGTACATCCGATACGGACACCTGGCGCTTGCCCCGTATCTCGGAGAGAAGATTCCTCTCGTCAACAACGCGTGTCCCGAAGATGCGTGGCTGATCGCGATTCAGCGGAACTACAGGAATCCCGAGCTTGCGGGAGTGCCGTGGGATGCCTCGGTCGACGAAGACGGGCGACCGGTTGGTTGGCGGTTGCCCTTCCGCTCGTCGTACTACATCCACTCGTCGAACTTCCTGCCGGACAAGGACGAGGGCTTGTTCGTGAACGGCGTCTACGTCAAGGTTCCCTATTACTTCACGCGCGATAACTCGGTGTTCTTCGTGGGCGGCACGAATCCCTTCCTTACTCCGAAGGGCGTGTTTGCTTCCAAGAAGCTCACGGACGTTCGCTTCCCGTCCGCCAAGGCGTGGGCGTCTGACGAGTTTGATCGCCATTCCGGCCGCCGCGCCCGGTACTACGCGGATCCCGGCGCTTCGCAGACGCTGCCCTTCTACGACGGCTCGTCGCGCGTGGTCAAGACCAGTGAAAGCAATCCCGGTTGGCATCCGTCTGAACGCCGGAACATGACCCGTCGCCTCGACGGAAATGACAACCTCAACAACCTCCAGTTTTACGACCCGCAGCTGCAGAGCGGGAAGAACGTGGCGTATGGCCCCGCCGGTTGGTACAAGTACACCCGTGGCGGCAACTTGGGGTGGGACGTTCCGCGTGGGCCATCCCGCGCGACCATCACCACCTCTGCCGACGGCAGAATGTCGATGGAAAAGCGAGCCGAAAACGAGCTTGACACGTCGACGTGGTAAAGCCAAATGAGAAGTGATCCCAAACGCCGCGCTTTCGCGGCGTTTTTCTTTTGGTGTCTTCTCATCGGGCGGGTCGTCTAACGCTTGCTTCGCCCAAGGACGATCTTCATCTCGCTCGCCGGCACGCTCCAGCACAGCGCTTCCTCGTAGAACTCCTGCGTCAGTGGGTGCAGGTTGACCACCGCCTGCATCAGCTTCTTCAACAGCTTGGGCAGCAGGAACATCGACGAGAAGACCAGCTTTTGCGAGCTCACGCGAACCCGCACGTCGTTGTAGAAGTTCGGCACCTTTCGTCGGTACGGCCAGCCCTCCTTGCAGAAGTATCCGAGCGTGTACAGGCCCCACGGCGTCTTGTGGGTGTAGTCGCTGTAGTAGTGGGGGTTGGCGAAGTACGGCACACGGAGGTGGCACTCGCCGCTGGGCTTGAGCACCCGCGTGACCTCGCGCAGCACGGCTTCGAGATCGGAGAGATGCTCGAAGACGTGGACGGCTTCGATGCGGTCGACGCTCGAGTCGGGCAGGAACGGCAGGCCCCGGTTCACGTCGCAGACGACGTCGACGCCGGGCAGCGCCAGCACGTCGATGCCGATCGCGCCCGCTTTCTTGGACGGGCCGCAGCCGATCTCAACAAAGACGTGCGGCTTGGCCAGGAGCGGAGCAAGGTCGGTCAGCAGCTGAGGGGCACGCGGTGAATCGGGCATCTGCATGCCGGGATGATTGGGCGCAGAGGCTGTGGGAAGCGAGCGGCGGACGTTGGAAGGCGCCGCCCCCGACTGGACAAAAAAGCGGCCCGCGCCGGAACATCCGGACACGAGCCGCAGGGGAAAGTGCGCGGTACCCGCGCGGGGTAAGCAGCCGATCGCGCGATAGCGCGGAGGGCTCGACCAGATCGGACGACAGGGGACGGCTTGGATCCGCCCTGTCGGGCCTGGGGGCTTGTCGCTGTGTTTTGCCCGGGCGCATCTGTCAGTGCGACAGACGCGGCGTTGAGGGCTTGGGCACTCCGGCCATTTCTTGAAAACCACCAGAAAAGGCGCAAGGTTCTCAGATCGAGGTGGTTGCGCGTGGTGCGCAGCGAGTCTGGCGCGAAAAAAGCCCCCGCTCGAGAACGCTCGGGCGGGGGCGAACACTGTCGCATGGGATCGGGGTCGTGCGAAGGCTGTCGGAGTATTACTCGCAGATCAAGATGTTGTAAGCGGCAGAGAATATGACAAAGTCGGCATCGTCGACGAAGCCGTCGAAGTTGAGGTCGGCGGGGCAGCCCGCGGGCATGGCGGCGTCGCTGCAGACGAGGATGTTGTAGGCGTTGGCAAAGATTACGAAGTCGGCGTCATCGACAAAGCCGTCGTTGTTGAGATCGCCAGGGCAACCGCTGCGGGGGAACTCGTAGGCACCCATGTCGGTGGTGGCGGTGCCGTTCAGGTCGCCGTCCACGATGCGTTCGAGCCCGTTGATGTCGCCCCCGCTGACGGTGTCGGCGTTGTTGCCGGCGTCGATGCAGGGCGAGGCGACGGGGTGGAGCCAGAGGCGGTCGTCGGCGTCGCCACGGACGTTGTTGTCGCCGTTGTAATCGTCGAACTGCGGGAACGCGGCGATGTTGCCGACACCGAGCATGGGGCCGCCGAGGGTTTCGACGCAGGAGTAGGTGATGGTGCTGGTGCCGTTGCTGGAGAAGATGTTCTTCGCGGCCGTCACCATCGCGGAGGGGCCGCTATTGCCCCAGTGGATGCCGTTGCGGACGTCGTAACGAGAGCCGGCGTCCATGCGCACGCCGCCCGTTCCGTTGGGGCTCCAGTTGCTGACGACGGTGCAGTTGCGGAAGAAGGAATCAACGTTGGTCCCGGTGCCGTAGACGGCGCCGCCGCTGTTGGCGGCTTCGTTGCCGACGAACAGACAGTTATGGAAGCCGGTGTCGCCCGACATGAAGACTGCGCCGCCCTCGCCGCCCGCCGTGTTCTCGATGAACTTGGAGCGGTAAATGGCGAGGGTGGGGGCGAGGAAGCCTCCGGTGCTGCCGTAGTAGCGGATCGCGCCGCCCTCGGCGTCAGCATCGTTGAAGCGGAAGGTGCAGTCCTCGAAGGACGGACCGACGAAACCATTGGCGAACTCGATGGTGACAGCTCCGCCGCGCTGAGCTTGGTTGTATTCGAAGATGCAGTTGTTGACGTCGACCGAGGAGTCCTCTGCGTAGAGGCCGCCGCCGGCCTCTCGGGGGACGCTGCCGTTGGCGTAGCCGCCGGAGATGGTGAAGCCATCGAGCGTGGTGTTAAACGAGATGTCCTTGGCGTTGACGACCTGGTAGCAGTTGTCGGCCGCGGTGAAGATGTTGCCGATGTTTCCGGTGAGGAAGCTGGGATTGGCGCCGAGAACACGCTGCGTCAGAAAGGTCTCGGTTCCAGCGAAGCCGCCGTAGAGATCGACGCCCTCGACCAGGTTAAAGGTGCTGGTGCGGGCGGTGCCTGGGAAGTAGGTGCCGCCGGCGACCCAGATCTCGGTGATCTGACCGGCCGAGGCCTTGGCGACGGTGAGGGCTTCCTGGAGGCTGGTGAAGGCGTCGGCCCAGGACAGGCCGGTGTTGGCGCCGGTGGCGTTGTCGTTGACGTAGAGCCGGGTGTTGGTGATCTTGACGAGCTGGAATCCGTTGAAGGCGCACTTGGCAAGGCTGTATCCGATATCACCGGAGACGCTCAGCGTGAGCATCGGAGAACCGGCGGGGACGACGAAGTTGAGCACCGCGTGGGTCTTGCCGGACTGGAAGGTGTTGCTGGTGGTGGGGCCGGAGGTGCTGGCGAAGCCGGTGGAGACGGCTCCGACGGTGCCGCTGATGTAGTTGATGTGGTAATTCGTAAAGCCAAAGCCGTCAACATAGGACTGATCCGCGGGACCGAGCGACGCGTAGACGTACGCGCGGTAGAAACCCTGATCGAGGCCGTTGACCTCGACATCGATCCCGCCGTTCTGCGTGAAGCCGAAGCCGTAGTCGTTCATGAGCGCGGCGAAGTTGGCGGTGCCAAGGGTGGCCGATCCGGTGCCGTTGGTCGAGAAAGCCTTGGCGGTGAGCCCGCTGGCCGCACCGTTGAGACCGACGAGGTTGATCAGGCCGGGGTTGCTCGCGGGGGTCAGGATGTTCCACGAGCCGAGCTGCGAGGGTACTGCGCCGTAGGAAGCCGAGGGCGTGGTGCCGCCGCTGGCGTGCAGGTCGACGTTGACAGATTGGGCGGACGCCGAGCCGGCGAGCAGACAGAGAACCAGAGCGGACGAGATGCGTTGCATGGTCTTTCCCTTGTGGACAATGAGACACCCGACGCGACGAGCGCGCAGAATCCGCGTTTCAACACAGGTTGATCGGCGTCGGTCGCTCCGGTCGGGTGCCGCGGAGCGATCCGCCAACTAGTGCGTCGCGATTGAGTGGACCAGCTAGTCTCTCAGCGGAAAAAAGCGTCAGTCATCGACCGGCCGCGGCAGCTTCAGGCCGCGCCGCGTACAGGGTCTCGTAGAACCGGCGATACTCGCCCGAGCGGATGTGCCGCCACCAGGCCTCGTGCGTCCGATACCACTCGACGGTGGCATCGAGGGCTGCGGGCCACGCCGAGCGCGACGGCTTCCATCCAAGCTCGCCGCGGATCTTGGCGGAGTCGATCGCGTAGCGCCGGTCGTGCCCGGGGCGATCCTGTACGTGGCGGATGAACTCCGGCCCCTTGCCCATCACCCGCAGGAGCGCGTGCGTCAGGTCCAGGTTCGAGTGCTCGTTGTCGGCCCCGATGTTGTACACCTCGCCGGCCCGACCGCGCTCCAGCACGGCCAGCACTGCCTCGCAGTGATCGTCCACGTGGATCCAGTCCCGCACGTTCAGCCCGTCGCCGTACAGCGGCACCTGCTTGCCTTCAAGCAAGTTGGTGACGAACAGCGGGATCACTTTCTCTGGGAACTGATACGCCCCGAAGTTGTTCGAGCAGCGGGTGATAACGGTGTCGAGCCCGAACGTGTGGTGGAACGCGTGCACGAGCAGATCGCTCGCCGCCTTGCTCGCCGCGTACGGGCTGCTGGGCTTGATCGGCGAAGTCTCGGTGAACCGCAGCTCGGGATTCTCCAGCGGCAGGCTGCCGTACACCTCGTCGGTGCTCACGTGCACAAACCGCTTCACCTTGGCCTGATGGGCCGCATCCAGCAGCGTCTGCGTGCCCAAGACGTTGGTCTGCACGAACGGCCGGCTGTCCATCAGTGAACGGTCGACGTGTGACTCGGCGGCGAAGTGCACAACCGCATCGGCCTCGGCGAGCAGCCGGCGCATCGCCGTCGCATCGCAGATGTCGGCCTTCACGAAGGCGTAATTCCGGTCATTCTCCAGCCCCGCGAGGTTCTCGAGGTTGCCGGAATAGGACAGGCAATCGATATTGGTGATCCGGACACCCGGGCGGTGGCGGCGCAGGAAACGGATGAAGTTCGACCCGATGAAGCCGCAGCCGCCCGTCACGATGAGTCGGTCGAACATGGAGGATTCTAGAGCGAAGAGCGGGCCGTGCAGGACGTCCGTACCGACGCGATGGCTCGTACAGTCTCCCCATGCCCCGCGTGGAGCAGTCCATCCCCGAGCGTGCCGCCCGCACGACCAGCCTGCCCGGCCCGGTGCGTCGCTCGCTCGAGGTCTGCCGCGAGATCACCCGCACCCGCGCCGGCTCCTTCTATCTCGCGCTCTGCCTCACCCCCGAGCCCCGTCGGAGCGCGATGTACGCCCTGTACGCCTGGAGCCGCCTCGCCGACGACACCGCCGACGAGACCCCCGGCGAAGCCGCGATCCTCAGGGGCCTCGAGCAACTCTCCCGCGACACCAAAGCCGCCTTCAACAACGTGCCCGCGGGCGATGACTCGACCCTCTGGCCCGGCGTCTGCTGGGCGTTCCGCGACTTTGGGATCAAGCCGCAGTGGTGCGAGGACCTGATCGAGGGCATGCGCCGCGAGGCCGCGGGAGTCGCGCTTACCTCGATTTCGCAGTTCGACGACTACTGCTACCGCGTCGCCGGCACCGTCGGGCTGATGTGCATGAGCGTCTGGGGCGTGCGTCCCGGCGTGCGCCCTGATGCCTGGATCGAACCCGCCAAAGCCCGTGGCCGTGCGTTGCAGACCATCAACGTCCTTCGCGACTTCGCGCCCGACTTTGACCGCTCGCCACGCCGCGTGTACGTGCCCACCGAGATCCTCAGCAAGTGCGGCCTGGTCGCCGACGGCCTGCGCGAATGGCGCGACGATGTCCGCTGCCGCGCCGTGGTGGCCGAACTCGTCGCCCACGCGAGGAAGAACCTCGACGCCTCCGCCGTCCTTGCCGAGATGGTCGACCCCGCCTGCTTCGGCGTCCTCGACGGCATGACCCGCGTCTACGAAGGTCTGCTCCGGCGCATCGAGGCCGAGCCCCGCGCCATCGTCGGCGCCGACCCGGTGCGCCTCAGCACCGCGGCCAAGTCGATGATCGCCTGCGGCGCCTATCTCCGCGGCTGGCAGGCTCGCCTCCTCGGTTCCAAAGCCAAGGCGAGCCGCGCATGAGCGGGCGGCGCGTCGACCACGTCCTCGTCCTCGGCGGCGGCATCGCCGGGATCGCCGCGGCCCTCTCGCTCGCGCAGCGCGGCACGCAGGTCACGCTGATCGAATCCCGCGACCGCCTCGGCGGCCGTGCGTCCTCGTTCTTCGACGCCAAGACCGGCCTCTGGCTCGATAACTGCCAGCACGTCACCCTCGGCTGCTGCACCAACTACATCCGCCTCTGCCGCATGCTCGGCGTCGATCACCTCATCCGCTGGGACGACGAGCAGTTCTGGGTCGAAGCCGGCGGGCGCACCAGCGTGCTGAAACCCTCGTGGCTCCCCGCACCCGCCCACGGCCTGCCCTCGTTCGCGATGGCCAAGTTCCTGACCTGGGCGGAGAAGGCCCGCATCGGTGCCGCCCTCGCGCAGATGCGGTTCCTCGATCGCGACCGCTACGCCGACCGCTCCTTCGCGTCGTTGCTCGATGAGCTCGATCAGGAACCCGGCGAACGCAGCCGCTTCTGGGACCCGATCATCGTCAGCGCCTGCAACCTGATGCCCGAGCACGCCTGCGCCGCGGCGGCGTTGCAGGTCTTCCAGGACGGATTCCTGAAGGGCGCCGAAGCGATCCGCATCGGCATCATGACCGTGCCATTGGGCGAGGTCTACAAGCCCGCGACGGCAATCATCGAATCCGCCGGCGGCCGCGTCGTGCTCGGCGAATCGGTCGCTCGATTCGACGACCGTTCCGTGACGCTCGCCAACGCCCAAACGCTGCACGCCGACGCCGTCGTCTGTGCTCTGCCGTTCGAGAAAGCCCGCGACAGCGTCGATCCCGCGCTCGCCGCCCGCGACCCACGCTTCGCCCCGCTCGCGGCGATGCGCCACAGCCCGATCCTCGGCGTGCACCTCTTCTTCGACCGCCCGGTCCTCCCCACGCCCCACGCCGTGCTGGTTGAACGCGATACGCAGTGGCTCTTCCGCAAGGACGCCGAGGGCAAAGTCGTCCACGCCGTCATCAGCGGCGCCGACGCGTGGATGGACCTCGACCCCGACGCGATCGCGCAGCGCGTCGTCGCGGATCTGGTCGCCTGCTTCCCCGCCGCCGCGGGCGCCCAACTCCAACTCGCCCGCCCGGTGAAAGAACGCCGCGCTACGTTCGCGTACACACCCGGCTTCGATCACCTTCGTCCCGCAACCGCCACACCCGACGGCCGCGGGCCGTACCTCGCCGGTGACTACACCCAAACCGGTTGGCCCGCGACGATGGAAGGAGCCGCGATCAGCGGCTTCGCGGCGGCGGCGTGCATTTCTCCTCTCCCCGCAAGCGGGGAGAGGACGACTTGAGGCGAAGCCTCAAGTCAGGTGAGGGGATTGCGGGTGCCTGAACGCAGTTCGCTTTCGATCCCCAATCACCCCACCCCGGCCTCGCCAAGCCTCGGCCACCCCTCCCCGCTGCGCGGGTAGGGGAGTGTCGCCCGAGGTGCCATCAGTCCGCTGCGGCTCGGCACGGCGCGACTGATGCGGCCCGGAGCGTCGGCTTGCGAATGCATCAGTCGCGCGGCTCTGAGCAGCCGCGGACTGGTGGCACCCCGGTCGGATCGCGATCCGATACGCTCGCGCCGACGCTCGTACGCTTTCTCGCGGTTCAAACTCCGCGAACCGTCATTGTGGAGTCTCCGATGAATCAGTTCTTCAAACGCACGCTCATCCCTCTGGCCTGCATGTTCGCCGCGGCGACGCAGACGTTCGCCCAGGCCCCCGCCACCAAGCCCGCACCCGCGTCCAAGCCCAGCACCTCCCTCATCCGCTTCGGCGAAGCCGCCAAGCCCCGCACGCCCGGCACCATCCGCGTCGCGACCTACAACCTGCTGAACTTCTTCGACTCGGACCCGGCGACCCGAACGCACAGCGAGGGCGATGCGGCTCCCATCAAACCCGAAGGCGAGCGTGAGGCCGCGGCCGGGGCCATCCGCGCCATCAACGCCGACATCGTCGCGATCGAGGAAGTCGAGTCGCTCCCGGTCGTCAAGGCGTTCGTCGCCAAGTATCTTGCTGACATGGGCTACGACCACGCGGTCCTCATCGAGTCCGAGGACCCTCGCGGCATCGACAACGCCTTCATTAGCCGCTTCCCCATCACCCACAGCGAGGCCTATGGCCAGCGTCCGCTTGGCGGGAAGCAGCCGGCGCTGGAGGGCAATCGCCCCAATCCGCTCGCTGGTAACGACATGATGTTCCGCCGATCGCCGCTGCGGGCCGACATCAAGGTTCCCGGCAAGGCTTTCGGCGGCGGCGACGACGAGTCGTACGAGCTCACGCTCATTGCGGTGCACCACAAGTCGGGCCGCTGGTCAGAGTACTGGCGTGTCGCGGAAGTGAACGGCGTGATCTCAATCATCAAGGAGATCGAGGCCAAGAACCCGGCTGCCAACGTCGTTGTCTTGGGCGACTTCAACGCACAAGTGACCGACGCCCCGATCAAGGCGTATCTCGAGGGCGGCCTGATCGACACCTTCGCGGCCAAGGCCTCGAAGTGGAGCCCGGCAATCGTGTCGCACGAGTCCGGGCGTCGCATCGACATGATTCTCCTGAACAAGAACGCGAACGACGAGTTTGCTGCCGAGTCGCCCTTCATCTTCGGCATGCCGGCCCGACCCGAAGGCGCGGATTGGCGGACCACGCCGCCTCCCGAGGGGTATGCCTCAGACCACTACCCGGTCGTCATCGATCTCAAGCCCGCGAAAGCCGCGGCGGCGAACCCGAAGTAGTCGTCGGACGTTCAAGAAGGCACGTTTCCCGGGGGCGACCGGCGGCCGGGTCGCACAACCGCTCAAAGCTCGGCCGCATCGAAGGAGTGACTCATGAAACAGATGTTGATCGCCGGAATGTGTGTGGCCCTTGCCTCGACGCTCGTCGGCTGTGACGAGAAGTCGGCGGAGGCTGCGAAGAAGAGTGTGACAGATGCGGCCGCGAGCGCCGCGGATGCCGCGAGCAAGACCGCGGGCGGCGTGACGGAAAAGGCCGTCGCCGCCGTGGACGCCGCCAAGCAGAAGATCGTCGAGGGCGCCGAGTCGGCGCTCGCTGGTGCGAAGACCAAGGTTGACGAACTGGTCACGAAGTTCGATGGCCTCCCCGCCGCTGTGAAGCCGACGCTGCAGTCGGGCGTGGACGGGATCAAGTCGCAGTATGGAAGCCTTGAGGGCATGGTCAAGGACCTGAAGGCCGGCACGGGCGACCTGTCGGGCTTGCAGACCAAGTTCACCGATGCTCTGGGCAAGCTGAACACCGGGATCAGCGAGCTGATGAGCAAGTGGCCGAAGTGATCGTCCACCTGCGAACGAATAAGGGCCCCACTCGGGGCCCTTTTTCATTTGTGGGTTGGAAGTGCCGTGGGTTAGCGTGTCAGTGCGATCACGGTCGCAATGATCCCGGCGATCAGAAGGATCGTGCAGACAAGCCCCGTGATCTTCCAGGCGCTGTACGGCCGGTCGCCAAGGACCTCGCCGGTGCGGGCGTTGATGATGACTCGGAACACGCGGCGGTTGTAGCGATACGTGCTCACCCACAGCGGCAGCAGAATGTGCTTGTAGAGAATGTCGTCGTACCGCGGGTGCATCGAGGTGATGCGTTGATGGTCGCCGCCGATGTGGCCGCGGATGGTCGCTTCGATAGTCGGCCTCATGCGGACCTTCGCCCCGTTGAACCCTTCTGCTAGATCGACGCTGTACGACTCGCAGCGGAACCCGGCGAGATACTCGTCCGCGTACGGGACAAGGTCCTTGATGTCCCATGGCTCGGCCTCGATCTGCTCTTCCATCGGAAGGGAGGTGCTTGCGGGGACGAGCACGTCGTCGAAGTCGTCCACGACCGTTCCCGCGGCGGGGTACCAGCGGGTCTTGCGGACCTGGCGGGTGCGACGCTCGGAGCGGCCGTTGACAGTGACGGTGTAGGACTCAGTGACCCAGTAGTCTTCGCCGCGCATTCCGGTGTAACTGGTGGTGGCCACGCAGTCGTATGTCCAGAAAGGCATATAGGCCCCGACGAGGGCCGAATCGATGGTGGCCTCGCGGGCGAGTTTGGAGGGGGCGAACCAGAGCGACGCGAGCCAGCGGCGGTACTTCTCGACCGCGTCCCGTTTGGTGATCGCGAAGGGGAGCAGCGCGGTGGGCTTCAGGCGTTTGGTACTGACCGCGCCTGCAACGATCGGCGTGCCGCAGAAGCAGCAGACCTTGCTGGTGACATTGTCTTCAAACTGCACGTTGGCGCCGCAGGCGTCACAGCGCACCTCCATGCGTTCGATGGTGGAGGCGGACTGTTCCAGCAAGGCAATCGCGTCGTGGTAATCGTTCTCCTCGACGACGGTGTCGGTCGCGGTGATCTCGTTCACCGCGCCGCAGTGGGCACATTTCAGCGATTGCTCGCCGGGGCAGAACGTAAGGTCGGCGCCACAACCCTTGCAAGGGAAGGTCCGTGGTGCGGCACTCAGGCCGGGATCAACCGGCTGCAGAGCGCCTTGATCAGATGGTGATTCGGTATCGGGCATGGCAAACAGAGGCGACGATGCCGCGGGTGGAACGCGGAAGATGACAGGCCTTTACGTGCGGTCGAACACCCCTTGCGAGTAGTCAAACTGCACCCGGTTCTGAGACAGGCTTGCCGGCCCGAGGCCGGTCCCACTGTGTTGCAGGATTCAGACCTGGTTCCGGCGACCCGGTTACCTCGGCGGCAGCGGGGGAGGGGACCCTCCGAGGGCTCCGCCAAGTTCGGCGACGGTCGAAGCCGCGACCCAGGCGGGCATGCCCTGCTTCCAGACCAGTGTCTCGCCGGTGAGGCGACCGCCGCGAGCGAGCTCGCCGATGGTGTTCAGGTCGAACGGCCCGGCCTGCTGGCCGTCCAGTGCGACAAAGAACTTCACCGCCGCGGTTCCTGGCATCGGCGGCGGAGCCACCCCAGGCTGCATCGCGCCGCCAACGGAATTGGCCATCTGCTGCGCCATGGCGAAGCCAGCGCCGAGCCCCATGCCCTGGGCCATCCCGCCGTTGGCGTTGTTCTTGGCCGCGTCGCCGATGGCGGTCGCGGTCTGGAACTGGGTGAACTTGTTCAGGTCGCCCAGCACGCCCATGCTGGTCCGCTTGTCGAGAGCGGCCTCGACCTCGGGCGGGAGTGAGACGTTCTCGATCAGAAAGGCGGTGAGTTCGAGGCCGTACTGTGAGAACGTCGGCCGGATCCGTCCGGCGATTTCGCCGCCGATCTCCTGGTACCGCGCCGCGAGGTCCAAGGCAGGCACCTTGGATTCGCCCAAGGCATCGCTAAAACAGGTGACGATGAAGTTACGGAGCTGCTCGGTGATGCCGTCGGCGGTAAAGCGGCCACTGGTGCCGGCAACTTCCTTCACGAGGACGCCCGCGTCTCCGACCTTGAACGCGTACGTGCCGTAGGCGCGCAGCCGCATCGGCCCAAACTCCGCGTCGCGGAGCATGATCGGGTTGGCGGTGCCCCACTTGAGGTCGGTGAACTGGCGGGTGTTGACGAAGTACACCTCGCATTTGAAGGGCGACTCGAAGCCGTACTTCCATCCCAAAAGAGTGGACAGGATGGGCAGGTTCTTGGTGTCGAGCGTGTACATGCCGGGCTTGAACACGTCGGCGATCTTGCCTTGGTCGACGAAGACCGCGACCTGGCTCTCGCGGACGATCAGCTTCGCCCCGTACTTGATCTCGTTGTTCAAACGCTCAAATCGGTAGACGAGGGTGTCGCGCGAGTCGTCGAGCCACTCGACGATGTCGATCAGTTCGCCCTTCAGTTTCTTGATCCAGTCCATCCGAGTCTCCTCAAGGGGTCTGAGCCGGCATCGAGGGCGAGAACCCTCGCCACGCCGATCGCCTGCAAACGCCGGGCCTCACACCCGGCGATCAGTGTACCCGACCCGTTATTGGGCGTGCAGATTTTGCGGTTTCATGGCCTTGGAAGCGAAACGGACCGGCGCACGCGCACAGTCCGCCACACGTCCACCAGTTGCACCAAAGTCACCCTCCGGAGCAGACGAAACAACCCGCAGCCGGTGCTCGGGCGGAAGGTCCGCTACGTGCCGCGCCGCCCGTGCGCTGGGCTTGAGGCCGAAAACGCGACATACGTACCGAAACCAGAGGGGATTCGTCATGCAGCAGAGCGTCTCGCACACCAAGACTTCCGTCGGCCTCGCCCGCGTCGACTGGTCCAAGCTCGCTTGGCCCGCCGCGATCCTCATCTCGATCTGCGGCGCCGCCGTCGGTCGCGCTCAGGTCAGCACTGTCTCCGGTGGCGGCTCGCAGCCCGCGGCCCAGCCGAACCAGGCACCGAACCAGAATCCCACCCAGGGTGGCCAGCCGCAGCCGGCCAGCCAGCCCGCGACCCAGCCGGCCAGCCAGCCCAGCACCGGCCTGAACCAGCTCGTACAGAACGTCACCAGCGCCATCAGCGGCGGCCAGGGCAGCGCCCAGCCGCAGAATGGTGCCGACCCGTTCTCTGGCAATCCGACCGCGTCGTTCAACGGCGGGAACGGTTCGCCGCAGGGCGTCGGTGACGAGCCCCGCACCGTCAAGCCCTTGCGGGCCAACGCGGTGAAGGTTGACGACAACGGTGTGGTCGATCTCCGCGTGAACGGCGAGGAAATCGCCGCGGTTCTCGAGATGCTCAGCCTCCAGAGCCAGAAGAACATCATCCCGCACAAGAACGTCAACGGCAAGGTCTTTGCCAATCTCTACGGCGTCACCTTCTACGAAGCCCTCGACGCCCTTCTGCACGCCAACGGCTACGGCTACATCGAGCGTGGCAACTTCATCTACGTCTACACGCTCGAAGACCTGCAGAAGCTCGAGCAGGCCGCTCGTCAGCGCATCTGGAAGGTCATCAAGCTCAACTACATCTCGGCGGTCGACGCCGCCGCCTTCGCCCAGGCCCTGCTGAGCAAGGACTCGGTCATCAAGACCAACGCCAAGGTCGGCAACTTCCCCGGCAAGAGCGACGTTCCGATCGGCGGCGAGGACTATTCGGGTGAGTCGACCATCATGGTCTGGGACTTCCCGGAGCAGGTCGAGCAGATCGAGAAGCTCATCAAGGAGATCGATACCCGTCCGGCTCAGGTGCTGGTCGAGGCGACGATCCTGCAGGCCCAGCTCAACGAGAACAACGCCTTCGGCGTCGACTTCGCGCTGCTCGGCAACCTGAACTTTGCCGATTTCATCTCCGTCGGCGGCCCGCTCAAGGCCGTGGACTCCTTCGTCGTGAACAACACCAGCAAGCTCGCCAGCCCGGCGGCCGGCGACATTCCGGTCGTTGGCCAACCAGGCGCCTCGGCCGCCGACGGCAGCCGCGCATTCGGTCTCACCTCGACGCCCGGCAACACCGGCGGACCGGCGACTCTCAAGCTCGGCCTGTACAACAGCAACGTCGGCGTCTTCATCCGCATGCTCGATGAAGTGACCGACACCACGATCCTGAGCAACCCCAAGATCCTGGCTCTCAACCGGCAGGCTGCTCGCGTGCTGATCGGTCAGCGCGTTGGTTACCTCAATACGACGAGCACCAACACCGCGACCACCCAGACCGTTGAATTCCTCGATACTGGTACCCAGCTGCACTTCCGTCCCTTCGTCGGGAACGACGGCACCATCCGCCTGGAGCTCAAGCCCAGCGTGTCGTCCGCCGTCATCCGCGACGTCCGCAACAGCGGCGGCTCGACCGTCACCGTTCCCGACGAGATCACCAACGAACTCACGACCAACGTGATCGTCCGCGATGGCCAGACCGTGGTCCTCGGCGGTCTGTTCCGCGAAAGCACTCAGTCGGCTCGCAAGCAGGTGCCGGTGCTCGGCGACATCCCGCTCGTCGGCAAGGCCTTCCGTGGTCAGGAAGACGAAGTGCGGCGTCAGGAGATCATGTTCCTGATCACGCCTTCGGTGGTGAGTGACTCGTTCCTCGCCGAGACGGGCAACAAGGGTAACGAGATGCTTGCCCGCGTCCGCACCGGCGCCCGCGAGGGACTGCTCGAGTTCAGCCGCGAGCGTCTGACCAGCCAGTTCGTCAGCGACGCTCGCAAGCTCGCTGCCGAGGGCAAGAACGAGAAGGCGATGTACAAGCTCCACATGGCTCTCTCGATGAACCCGCACCAGACCGACGCCATCGAGCTCAAGGAGAAGCTCAGCGGGAACAAGGCCGCGTGGCCCCACCGCAGCATGCTTGATGACATGCTCACGTCGGAGAACAAGAACGCCAAGTCGCGTGTCGACGCAGGAATCGGTCAGAACGCTCCGACCGTCGCCTCGACCGAGTCCGCTCAGCCGGCGGCTAACACCCAGGCGACCCCTGAGGTCCCTGCACAGGCCCCGGCGCAAGCGAACGCCGTTCCTGCGAACGCTGCGGAGCAGCAGGCTGCACCGTCGGTCCAGCCGCAGGAGACCCAGCAGGCCGTGGCGCAGCCGCAGTCGGCTCCGGAGGTCTCGCAGCCCGTCGCGGCCGTGGCGGCCCCGAGCGTGCCCGCCGTGACCCCCCGCTACGACACCATGCGGATCAACAGCCGCGGCCAGATCATGGCGACGAGCACGCAGTACGGCGTGAACGCCGCGCAGGTCGCCCAGGCCCAGCCCGCGAATCCCGCACAGGCCCAGAAGCGTGCATCGGCCTTCGGCAAGTTGTTCGGCGTGAGCAAGCCGAGCGAGCCGCAGAACAAGGTGTCGACCGTGAACGAGAACGACGGTCAGCACTAACCTGCAGGACTTGAACGAACTCTTGAAACCGCGCCGAAACCGGCGCGGTTTTTCTTTCGCATCTTTCTCCGCGGTCCGCGCCAGGCCGACCAAAGTGCCGCCCCTCGCGGGTCGATGACTTCCGAGAACACACCCGGTTTTCGGGCCTGTGTCTTGTGCTCCCGTGACGCGCGGCGAGCACTCCATCGGAGGGACCCCATGCAGATCCGTCATACGTCGTTCGCCTTCCTGGCCGCCTGTTCGCTCGCTGTTCCCGCGATCCTCAGCGGCTGTGGCAGCGTGCAGGGCAACTACACCCGCGCCGCCACCTCCTCCGCCAAGGAGAAAATGGCCGCAATGAAGTCTGCCATGGAGTGGCAGACCGCCAAGCAGCAACTGCTCGGCAACGACACCGAGAAGGCACTGAAGTCCATCGACCGATCGCTCGCGCTGAATCCCAACGTGGCGAAGAGCCATGTGCTCAAGGGTCGAATTCTGATGGAGCAGGGCGACCTCGACGGTGCGCTCACGTGGTTCGGCACCGCCCAGGCGATCGAGCCAGAGAACGTCGAAGCGTCCTACTACGCCGGAGTGGTGAACGAGCGTCTCCGCCAGTCGGATGCCGCATTGGCAAACTACCGGCGTGCTGCTGAGCTCGAGCCGTCGAACCCGCAGTATCTCGTGGCGGCGACGGAGATCCTGATCGATCAGGGCAAGCTCTCCGAGGCTGAGGCCGAACTCGCGAGCCGTCAGAACCAGTTCGCGCATAACGCTGGCGTCAATCAGACCAAGGGCCATATCGCCGCCCTCCGAGGCCAGCACGAGATCGCGCTTGGGTTCTTCGAGGAGGCTCGCCTCGCCGCTCCGGATGACCCGGCGATTCAGTCTGACCTCATCGCTGCCCAGATCGCTTGCGAGAAGTACGCCGATGCCGAGCTCGCCATCGCCCGGCTGCTGAAGAACAAGGATTATGCCGAGCGTCGCGACCTGCAGCTGATGCGGGCTCGCTGCCTTGTGCAGGTCGACCGTGCGATGGAGGCACGCGATGTGCTCATCAAGCTCACGAACTCCGAGGGCGGCTCGGCGGACGTTGAGTCGTGGATCGAGCTGGGCAAGGTTTCGTTCAAACTCAAGGACATCAATCGTGCCCGTACGGCCGCTGCCCGCCTGGTCGCGATCGCACCGGATCGCCCCGAGGGCTATCAGCTCCGCGCGATGGTGCTGCGTCGTCTGGGTGCGCTGGATCAGGCACACGAGAACGCCGTGCGAGCCGCGGCGATCGCTCCCAACGGCGAGAACTACGTTCTGCTCGGCCTGATCGAGCGTCAGATCGGTCGCACCGCCGAGGCCAAGGCCAGTTTCGCGAAGGCGATCGAGCTGGAACCGACCAACACGCTCGCCGTGAATCTGCTCCAGCAGACCCAGAACGGTGCTGTCGCGACGGTCACCGAAACCGAGTAATCGTCGGATCGCAGGGAGCAATCCGAAAGATCGAGAAGCCGCCGGGAACGCCCGGCGGTTTTCATTCTGAGCGTCGCGCTGCCCCTACTCTGTGGCGGTCCCCAGCGAGGCCTGCCCGTGTTTGTCGCGACGAACCACGCCGAACTCCGGTCTTTCCTCACGCAGCCGTGCGTGTTCGTGCCCACTATGGGCGCGCTTCATGACGGCCACGCCAGCCTCATCCGCCACGCCGCCGCTGTCCACCAAGGCCCGGTTGTCGTCAGCATCTTCGTGAACCCCACGCAGTTCAACGACCCGGCCGACTTCGCCCGCTACCCCAAGACTCTCGACGCCGACCTCGACCTCTGCCGCCGCAGCGGGGGGACCCACGTCTACGCGCCCACGCCGCAGGACGTCTACCCGACCGACGCGCCCATTCCTGTTCCGCCGCTGCCGCGTGTCGCCACCGCGCCCGGCCTCGAGGACAAGCTCCGCCCCGGTCACTTCGCCGGCGTCTGCCAAGTTGTGCGTCGGCTCTTCGATCTCGTGCAGCCCGCCGCCGCCCTCTTCGGCGAGAAGGACTGGCAGCAACTCCAGGTCCTCTCGGCGATGACCCGCGAGACCGGCCTGCCCATCCGCATCATCCCCGGCCCGACCATCCGCGAGCCCGACGGCCTGGCCATGAGCAGCCGCAACCGCTTCCTCACCGCCGACGAGCGCCCCCGCGCCACCGCCATCTCCCGCGCCCTCCGCGAGGCCGCCGCCAAGCCCACACCCGCCGCCGCCGAAGCCCACATGCACACGGTGCTCCAGGCCGCCGGCCTCGAAACCCAGTACGCCGTCGTCCGCGACGCCCAGTACCTCGAAGCCCCGATCTCCGGCCGCCCCCGCCGCGCCCTCATCGCCGCCAAGCTCGGCAGCGTCCGCCTCATCGACAACGCCCCTTGGCCCGCTCTATAGAGCCTCTCGCGCAAACGAGAGGTCGCTCTGATCCACGCACAACGACACGTCCGACTCCCGCCGCATGACGCATGCCCCCAACGTGTCGGGCATACCTTCACGAATGCCCACCAGCTATCCATCCGCACTCGATTTCTACGAACTCTGCGTCACTGAGCCCACCCGCGTCATCCCCTTCCTCCTCGCCGCCCACGCCCACAACCCACGCACCCTCCGCGAAGACTTCAGCGGCAGCGCCGCCCTCGCCCGCGCCTGGGCCGCCTCGCATCCCGCCCGCCGCGCCATCGCCGTCGATCTCGACCCCGAGCCGCTCAAGCGTGCCAAGTCCAAACGCGTCCGCACCATCGAGGCCGACGCCGAGACCTGCACCGCCAAGGCCGACATCATCGCCGCCACCAACTTTCCCATCGGCTACCACCACACCCGCCGCGACCTGATCCGGTACCTGAAGGCCGCACGACAGAGCCTCAACCGCCGCGGCATCCTCGTCTTCGATCTCTACGGCGGGCGCGACGCGTTCACCGCCGGCAAGATCATCCAGTTGCTGCGGGCACCGAAACAACGCCCCTGGTCCGGCGAGCTCATCGAATACACCTTCGAGCAGCGCACCGCCGACCCACGCACCGGCCGCGTGATCGACGCCCTGCACTTCAAAGCCTGGCCCGCGAGCACCAAGACGCCCGCGAACCCGCGGGCCAAGCAACCCGCGCCCGCCATCGATCTCCCCGACGCGTTCACGTACGACTGGCGGCTCTGGTCGCTCCCCGAACTCCACGACGCCCTTACTGAAGCCGGGTTCACCAACGTCGATGTTCACAGCCGCCTCGGCGACGCCATCGACAACGAAGGCCGCGTGCACCTCAACCCCGTCCACGAACCCGACGACCTCGACGAGAATTGGGTGGTCTACGTGGTGGCGAGGAAGTAGTGGGGCAGTTGGGGAAAAGACCGTCCGTGATCGCCGCTCTTCTACCCTTGCCCATGTTGGCGACGCCGCATCCTTCACCACCCGCTCGCGTGATCACGCTCCGCGACGTCGAACCCGCCGATCTCGACACGCTCTTCGATTGGCAGCGCGATCCCGAATCGTGCGCCCTGGCCTTTGTGAAGCCGCGAACCCGCGAAACCTTCGACGCCGCGTGGGCCAAGGTCTTTGACGGCCGCGTTGATCCGCACTCCGGCATCCGCGCCAAGCTCATCCTCGCCGACGACACCCCCTGCGGCTCCATCGGCACCCACCGCACCGACGGCGAGCTCCAAGTCGGCTACCTCATCGCCCGCCCTTTCTGGAACCGGGGCATCGCCACCCGCGCCCTCGCGCTCCTGCTCGAGCAATTCCCTACCCGCCCACTCCACGCCCGCGCTGCCGCCCGCAACACCGCCTCGATCAAGGTCCTGCTCAAGAACGGCTTCCGCATCACCGGCACCAAGTGGGGCGACGAGACCGAACGCTACCTCCCATGCGAAGAGATCATCTTCATTTTGCAGTGATCAGGTGATCGCATCCCGCGTTCCTCGCTCACAGCTCGTATCTCACCCCTCACACCTCACCACTTCCCACTCCAAAAAGGCCGCGAGCCCCTTGCGGGGCTCGCGATCGTTCCGACGCGGCGATAAGCCGAGTTCTGTTCCGAAGCCGGTTTGCCGAAGCCCTTGCGAGCACCGACACCTGTCCCCGGCGGCGACCATTTCTCTGGGCCCAGCGTTGCCGCGGGGCTCAAGCGATCTACCCGCACCCGACATGCCCGGACCGGACACCCCCGGTCTTGCGACCAGAGCGGATGCTGCTTGACCTTGCACGCACTGGGGTTTGCCATGCCCCGACCCTCACGGGCCGAGCGGTGCGCTCTTACCGCACCTTTTCACCCTTACCTGATCCGCCCTTGCGGACGGCCATCGGCGGTTCATTCTCTGTGGCACTGTCCCGCGCTCGGGGAGGATGGCGGTTTTCCGCCGCCTGCCGAACGGGTGGGCGTTACCCACCAGCGTGTCCTGCCGTGCTCGGACTTTCCTCAGGGCCGGGACCATCCCAACCCCGCGGCCGCCTGCCGCGTCTCGGGGAATCGTATGTCTGCGAAGCGGTTCACTCGATGACCGGAATCTCAACCCACTCGCCGCCCTTGGCGATCGATTCATTACCCGCCTGCATGACGGCGACGTTCTCCACGATGTCGCGGAGCGATACCGGGGCTTCGCCGCCCTCGAAGAACTTGACCATGCCCGCGACCAGCCGCCCGTAGACCGGTGCGAAGTCGACCACGAACTGCTGCACGCCCTTCTTGCCGTGGACGGTGGCACCGAAGGCCCACGCGCCATCGCGGTCGCAGCGGATGCGGACGATGCGCCCGTCGCGATACTCCATGTCGAGCAGGTGGTAGCCGCTGGTGGCGTCGCCCTTCTTGATCGCGCTGACCCGCTTCACGCCCGGGCCCTGGCCCGACCACTTGAAGATGGCGTCGACCATCTCGATGGAGTGGCAGCCGTAGTGCCATAGGTCGGGCATCATGTCGAGCACCTCGCCGTTGCCGAAGGCGTCGATCGCCACGATATCGCCGAGCTTCTCCTTGTCGAGCTTGGGGATCTCGGTGACGAACCGAAGCGACGAAGCCGAATAGGCACGGGCCTTGTACTGCCGGGTCATACTCAAGAGGGCCTTGGCCTGATCAATCGAGCACGTCAGCGGCTTGTCGATGTACGTCGGCATGCTCTTGGCGATCGGCCCGATGGCCAGTTCAAGGTGGCGATGGCCGTTGATGTTGAGGACCATCACGCCGTCGACCTGAGAGAGCAACGCGTCGAGCGAATCGACCTGCTTCGCGCCCTCGGCGATCGTGTCCTCACGCCACTTGGCGACGTCCTTCTTCGACTGCTCCGCGCCGGCGGGGTGCTGCCACTCGTGCTTGCCCGGATCCCAGAACGCGGTCACCTGGCACTTGGTCTTGCCTTCCTTATGCAGGGCGTTGATGGCCTTCGTGAAGACCGGGGTGTGGGACGAGTCGATGCCGATGGCGCCGATACGCATGATGGAATCCTCGGGAGAAATGCTGGTGGTTGAGGCTTGGCGGAACGATAGGTGTCAGAACGAAGTCTGTACAAGCTGCACAACGCAGGTTTAAGACAATGGGGTGCGGCCCGACGCAGTCGGCGGAGAAACTCCGCTAGTTCCAGGGATCCTCGCCCGCCTCCTCGGCGGGGTCGATGTACTCAACCGGAACGGTGCGCCCGGTCTCGATGCTGCGACGCTCCGCGTCGAGCAGGCAGGTCACGTCCAGCGCGTCCTGCACCGTCGCCCGCGGCGTCACGCCCTTGGTAACGATCTCGACAAAGTGACGCACCTCGGCCTCGTAGCCCGTGGTCGTGGGAAGTTCGATCGCTTTGCTCTCATGGGCATCGCTCAGCATCACGGGCTTGTCGCCGCGGGCGAGATCAAAGTCCGCGGTCGCCTTCTCGAAATTGGCGACGTACCGCATACGGAAGCCGAAGCCTGCGTGCTGCCCCCATCCGCCGCTCGCGACCACGATCTCCGGTGCGCCCGAGCCTCTCGCATAGTGATACACCGTCGTCAACTGCTCCAGCGATCCGACGCTCGTAACCGCCTCGGGCCGGCCGAATGTCCAGAGCACAAAGTCGCTGTCGTGGATGTGCAGGTCCAGGAGCGCGCCGCCCGAGCGATTTGCGTCGCCGTAGAACGCGGTGTTCCACGTCGGCCGGGAGCCTCGACGTTCAAACTCCACGCTCCTGCACGCGCCAAGCGATTGGTCCTTCACGCGATCGTGCAGCCACTCCCAGCCGGGCCAGAACCGCATCACCATCGCCGGCATGCACACCCGGTCGGCCTTCGCCGCCGCCTTGTGCACCCGCAGCACGTCCTCGGCCAAGAGCGCGAGTGGCTTCTCCACCAGCACGTGCTTGCCGCCCGCCAGCGCCGCGATCACCAGCCCCACGTGCGTGTCGGTCGGGGTGCAGATGCTGACCGCTTCGACGCTCGCGTCTGCCACCAATCCCGCGGCGTTGGGCGACATCTTGACCTTCTTGGGGTCCACCGGCACCTCGCCCGCGTTCACCTTGATGTTCCCGCCGCTCGCGTTGTCCGACAGGTCCTTCGCCTTCGTGTCAGCGATCGCCACCAGCCGCGAGTGATACCCCGCATTCTCGGCGCTCAGGAACGCCTGCACGTGTGTGCGCCCCATGAACCCCAGACCAACGACACCGACGCGGAGTGGATTTGCCATGGTCTCTAGAGGCCTCGATGAAGTTGCGGAAGCAACCGAAGGTTGAGAGGGGGTGGGTGGTGGGGGCGTTGCCGCGGAAGGAGGTGTCATGGTTGCTTATCCGGCGATACGACGGACCAGATCACGGGCGATAGCGATGTCTTTCTCGCGCGAGTCGCCCGCCTCGCGTTCGATCATGAAGTCGACCCGCAACCCGCGAGCAGCGTCGAAAAACTTCTGCCAATCCACCTCCCCGGTCCCCGCAGGTTCTTCGCTGCCCCATGAGCCAGGCTTGGTCGTCGGCTTGGCGTCCTTGATATGAATCTGCAGCACGTGCGGTGAGAGCTTCCGCAGCGCCTCGATCGGGTCGCCCATGCCGTACAGGATCATGTTCGCCGGGTCGAAGTTCACGCCCACCTTGGCCTTCTCCGGCAACGCGGCGTTCAGTTCCTTCAGCACGCCCAGGAGCGTGTCCGCATCTTCCTGCCCGGTCTCGAACGCCACGCGGACGTTGCGAGCCGCGAAAACCTCGGCGATCTGTCGCAACCGCTCCACCATCCGTGTCCGCAGCGGGTCACCCGCCTCGTGCGGCAGGAACCCAGCATGGAACGTCACCAGCGGAATGCCAAGCCTCGCCGCGAAGATCGCGTTCCCCTCGGCGGCCCGCAAATTCGCCTCCCAGTGCTCGTCGGGACGCACGCCGCCGGTCAGCTTGATGGTCTCGAGCGTGGAATAGTCCTCGCCCTTGGTCCCCATCATGCCGCTGGCGATGGTGATGTTCGCGAGTTTCAGAACCCCCGCGGTTTCGTCCGCGCGCCACGCCCCTTCGCGCACTGGATCGAGGTGCAACTGCACCCGCCGAATCCCCAGCCCCGCGACCTTGTCCGCCAAGTCACGCGGCGACTCCGGCCTCAACGACCACGAGCACACCCCGAGTTTGTCCATGATGTTGGCCATGAAGCGATGTCTTTCCTCTCCAATCTGAGCCCTTAAGCCTTCCAACTCCCATCACACCTTGACTGACGCCTTCGCCGGCTTGGTCTCCGCCAGCGAGCCGTCCGCCGCGCTGGGCACCCAGCGTACGAAGCCTTCGATCGCCTCGTACTCGGCGAGACCGAGCTGATCGTACAGCTTCGCGGTGTTGCGATTGCGCTGCTCGGCCCGTTGCCAGAACTCACGCTGGTCGTTCGGACCCGGGAACAGCGCGCTGTCCTTCTGGCTCTCGTGCTTGAAGATCGCGTAGCGCTTGCGCATCACCTCGTCGGGCGACAGCGGCACAGCCATCTCGATCTGTTCCGGTTCCCACTCCTGCCACGCTCCGCGGTACAGCCACAGCGTGCACTGCTTCATCCACTCCCGCCCCGCCAGCCGGTGCATCGCCGTCGTGATCGCAGCCAGACACACCCGGTGCGTCCCGTGCGGGTCCGACAGATCGCCCGCGGCGTACACCTGGTGCGGCTTCACCCGCTCCAAGAGCTCCATCGTGATCTGGATGTCTTCCTCGCCGATCGGCTTCTTCTTCACTCGCCCGGTCTCATAGAACGGCAGATCGAGGAAGTGAATGTTGTCCGCCTTCACGCCGCTGTAGCGAGCGCCGGCCCGGGCCTCGGTGCGGCGGATGAGTGTCTTGATCCGCTGCAACTCTGGCGAATCCACCTCGCCCGCCTTCTTCTTGCGGACGAACTCCTCCACGCTCCGCTCGATCGCGTCCGCGGCCTTCTGCCCGATGTCGCCCAGCCGGTCCTTGAACGCCTGGGCAAACTCCGACACAAAGTCCGCGTGCCGGATCGCCGATTCGTCCCACACCGCGATGTTGCCGCTGGTCTGGTACGCGACGTGCACATCGTGCCCCTGATCGCACAGACGGATGAACGTGCCGCCCATGCTGATCACGTCGTCGTCGGGGTGTGGGCTGAAGAGCACCACGCGCTTGGGGAACACCTCATGCCCCGGCACGCTGATGCGTCCATGCCGCTCGGCCTTGTCGGCGGGCTTGCCGCCCGGCCAGCCGGTGATCGTGTTCTGCAGAGACCGGAAGACGTCGATGTTGATGTCATACGCGCCGCCGCGACCACCCCTCCAGGTGCTGAGCATGTCGGCCAGGCCGTGCTCGTTGTAGTCCTCTTCGGTGAGTTTCAGGATCGGCTTCTCGAGGGTCTTGGCCAGCCAGATGACGGCCTTACGCACCGTCTTCTCATCCCACTTCAGCCCGAACTGCTCGATCGCGCCGAGCAGCCACGGCGTCTTGAAGCGAGTCAGTTCCGCTGCGGCCGCCCCGTCCAGCATGATCCGTGCGTTGGGATGCTGCTGCAGGTACGACGCCGCAATGACGTTGGTGATCTCGCCCTCCACGGCCTTCTTGATGACCGGCGCTTTGTGCTCGCCGAACGCAAGCAACAGCACACGCTTGGCGTCGAGGATCGAGCCCACGCCCATCGTGATCGCCTTGCGCGGTACGTGCCGCTCGCCGAAGAAGTCGCTTGCGGCGTCCATCCGCGTCACGCGATCCAGCGTGATCACCCGCGTGCGGCTGTCACGCGACGAGCCCGGCTCGTTGAATCCGACGTGCCCGGTCCGCCCGATGCCCAGGATCTGGATGTCGATACCACCCGCGTCCTTGATCTGCCGCTCGTACTGCTCGCAGAACACCGCGATCTGATCCGGCGCGATCGTGCCGTCGGGCACGTGCGCGTTCTTGGGATCAATATCCACGTGATCGAACAGGTACTCGCGCATGAAGCGTCGATACGACTGCAGTTCCTCCGGCTGCATCGGCCAGTACTCGTCAAGGTTGAAAGACACCACGTTCTTGAACGAGAGGCCGTCTTCTTTGTGCAGCCGCACCAACTCTTCGTAGACCGCTTGCGGCGTCGAGCCCGTCGCCAAGCCCAAGACCGCCTTCTTCCCCTGGGCTGCCCGTTCGCGGATCAACGCCGCAATCTCGTGCGCGACGGCGTGGCTTGCCGCGTGGCTCGATGTGTGCACCGTCACGGGAATCTTCTCGACGACCGAGCCGAAGTGGTGTCCGGAACCAGATGTCTTGGCTGTGTGCTGAAGGTGCTGAGCCATGGCCGCGTCCTTTCGGGTCTGGCAAGGGTGGCGAAACAGCCCCGGGTTCGGGGCTACGGAAAATACCCGATACAGAATAGTCGAAACCGGGGTCTCATTGCAACAGGGACCGGACAAGTTCGTCAATTGTCAAGGAGCCGGCCCCGCCGCCCGTCCGAGAATGAAAACGCCCGGCGGCTGCCGGGCGTTGAAGCACAGGGTATTGGGAACTCTGCGTCACTTCGCGGCTTTGCGAGCCGCCGCGTCCGCCGCGGCTGCCGCCAGCCCGTCGGCAAAGGTCGCCAGCCCCGCCTGCTTGGTGCCCTGCGCCGCGTGGGCGAAGGCGACCAACTGCCGGGTGAAGCGCACGCCGCAGGTCTCGATGGCGTGGTTCTCGACCTTGCCGAGCAGGTCCTTGAAGACCAGAACCTCGGGGTTTTCGTAGTCATACGAGAGCATGCCCTTGTCGCCCAGGACGCTGACGGTGAACCGCGAGGTCTCGGCCCAGCCCGAGAGGATCACGCCCGCGACATTGCCCGGGTTGTTGGGGCCGCCCTTCTTGGTGGACTTCACCAGCACGGTCGCGCCGGTCTCGGTGCGGCCCTTCCACTTGTAATCAAAAACCGCGCCGACGACCTTGCTCGGGCCCACCACGAAGTGGAACAGGTCCATCGAGTGCGAGCCCATGTCCAGGAACGCGCCGCCGCCGGCTTTCTTGGGATCGCTGAACCACTTGCCCTGGTGGCCGGGCAGGTCGCAGGCGAAGAAGTTCTCGAAGCGCTCCAGCCGCCCGATGCGGCCCTCGGCGATGAGTTCCTTCATCTTCAGCACCGCGGGCGTGAAGCGGTGGCAGTAGCCGATCGCGGTCACGACCTTCTTGTTCTTCTTGGCAAGGGCCTCGAGCTTCTTCGCGTCCGCGAGCGTGTGCGCGATCGGCTTTTCGGTCATCACCGGCAGCTTGGCCTTCAGGGCCGCCGCCACGATCGGCAGGCGGGCGCTGGGCGGCGTGCAGACGACGATGCCGCCGATGCCGTGGTCCTTCGCACCCTTGATCAGAGCCTCCGCGCTTTCGAACGCTGTGGCGCCGTTTGCGCCGGCGAACTTCTCCGCCGCCTCGCGGTTCATGTCCGCGACCCCCGCGATCTCGACCTTGCCCTGCGAGTCCTTGGCCGCCGCCGCGTGGGCGTTCGCGATGCCGCCCGCTCCGATGATGCCGATCCGGAATGCCATCTGTGCTACGCTCCTTCGTGTCGCCGCTCGGTGGCCGGGGTCCCCCGACCCAACCGGCGGCGTGATTCGTACATCCAGTGCCCGCGCTTGCAGCACCGTGCTTCCACGCGGCGCGTGAGGATAGACGCATGCATACCCCCTGGTATCCGGTCTTTACCCGAGCCTTGAAGGCGACTCTCGTAAGTGCGGCTGCGCTCACCGTTTGGGCCGGGCATGCCGCAGCACAGGCTCCCGAATCGGCACCGAAGTTGGCCCCCGCCGAGGTTCGTGGCACCTGGGTCACTACCACAGCCAACACCGCCATCGCCTCGCCCGCGAACACCGCGGAGACGATGAAGAAACTCCGCGAGATCGGTCTCAACACGGTGTATGTCGAAACGTGGAAGAACGGCTACACGCAGTATCCGTCCGAAGCGCTCAAGAAAGTCATCGGCGTCGACCGCCGCCCCAACCTGATGCCGCAGGACCCGAGCGACACGCCCGAGCAACTGAAGAAGCCCGCACGTGACCTGCTCGACGAGACGCTCATCGAGGCCCATCGCAACCAGTTGATCTACATCGGCTGGTTCGAGTTCGGATTCATGGCCGCTCACAGCAGCACGCAGAACCACCTCCGCAAGATGAAGCCCGAGTGGATGAGCCGCGACATCAAGGGCAACGACGTCGCCAAGAACGGCTTCGTGTGGATGAACCCGCTGCACCCGGAGACGCGGCGCTTCCTGCTCGACATCGTGCTCGAAGCCGTCGACAAGTATGACCTCGACGGTGTACAGCTCGATGACCGCATCGTGTGGCCGTATTTCGATATGGGCTACGACGACTACACCAAGAAGGCCTACGCCGCCGAGCACAACGGCAAGGAGCCGCCCGCCGATCCGAAGGACCCCGAGTGGACCCGCTGGCGCATCGAGAAGGTGAACGAGTACAGCAAGATGTTCGTGCAGGAAATCCGCGCCAAGCGCCCCGGCCTGATGATCTCGCTCAGCCCCGCGGTGTATCCATGGTGCCTGGAGTACTACTTGCTCGAGTGGCCCAAGTGGGCGGCTTGGACCAGCAAGGACGCGATCAAGCCTCCGGCGGCGGGGCTCGCCGCCAACTGGCCGGGCGCGAATCAGGCGCCCCGCTGGGACGAGTACATCCCGCAGTGCTACCGCTTCTCCTACGACGCGTACGAGAAGACCTGGCTCGATCAGGTGAAGTACATGAAGGAACTCGGCGCCGGGCGTGTGAAGGACCTCATCGCCGGCATCCGCCTTGTCGGCGAGGGCAAGGACAGCACGTGGGACGATCTGCGTAAGAGCGTCGAACTCGTCCGCACCACCGGCGGCGGCGGCCACGTTCACTGGTTCAGCCGCGGTGTGCTCGACGTCTTCCCCAACGAACTCACGAAGTTCTACGACGTTGCCGGCAACGGCGCTTCGCCTCATCCAGTCTTCGGCGCCAACTGGCGGCCCGCACCCATCCCGATGACCAAGAACGACGGCACTTGGAACGCCGACGCCCCGAGCGGCGCCTACCGCATCATCGCCAAAAAGAACGGCGTCTGGCGCACGATCGGTGTCTACCCCGCCCCCAAACCCGCCGGTCCGAGCATCATCCCCGTCCCCGCCGTGCACGACGACGGCTACGAGGCCGTGGAGTTGCTGGTGGATCGGCGTGAGGAGCTGAGCAAGCCGCGCCGGTCGCGCGGGTAGACGTCGCCCACCCACAACTCGAGGCGTGTTTGGTACATTCCTACTCCCCGGGAGCCCCGCATGCCCTCCACCGTCTTCGTCTCCACCACCTTTTCCCTCGAAGGCTTCGACATCGTCGAACAAAAAGGCGTCGTCCGCGGCATCGTCGTGCGGGCGCCGACCATCAGCCAGGGCATCATGGGCGGCCTCAAGTCCATGATCGGCGGCAATATCGGTGCCTACGCCGAGATGTGCGAGCAGGCACGCCAACAGGCCTACGACATCATGATCGAGCATGCCATTGCCCGCGGCGCGAACGCGATCGTCGGTGTGCGTTACGACGCGTCCGACATGGGCGGTACGTCTGCCGCGACGGAAGTTCTCTGCTACGGCACGGCGGTCGTCGTGCGACCGAGGGCCTGAGCATGCGATTCATGTTGGCGACCATCGCGGTCTGTGCCTTCGGTCTGATCGGCTGTCGACAAACGAGCCTGGGCGTTTCGAGGAGTTCGGCAATGTCTCGCCCCGTACCGGTCGTGTACTACGAGATTCCCGCGACGGACCTTGATCGGGCCATCGAGTTCTACAGCTCGTTGTTCGGGGTATCGATCGAGCGAACGACCATCGACGGCCATCCGATGGGCCTCCTGCCCGAGGTCGATGAGGGGCTTGGTATTTCCGGTGCCATCGCCACAGGCGACAGCTATCGCCCGTCGTTGGACGGCACCCGCATCTATTTCAAGGTTGCCGATGTACGCGCGACGCTCGCGCAAGCGATCAGCCTCGGGGCGCACGAGCTCTACCCGGTCACGGAGGTGGCGCCCGGCACGCTGGTCGCGGAGTTCAAGGACCCCGAGGGAAATCGGATTGCCTTGATCGAGCGGAGCGCGGAAGGACGCTGATCAGAATCGCGTGCCTCACGTTGCGCACACGAGCTCGTTGTACGCCGCTGCGAAAAGAACGAAGTCAGCATCATCCGCGACGCCGTCCTGATTCAGATCGCCGACGGGATCGAGCAGCAGGTTGTACGATTCCGCGAAGCGCACGAAGTCTGCGTCGTCGACGACGCCATCGTCGTTCAGATCCGCCGGGCACGTGCTGTCGACATCGCCCGCAAGCCGGAACGACACCACGCGGTTGACGCTGATCGGGTCGCCGTCGTCCACGATGCCCAAGAGAGCGTACGAACCGTCGGAGATTTTGGGGCCCAGGCACAGCCCTTCGAGGTTCGTCTGATCGCCGAAATACAGCAGACGCTTGGTCGCGGCGGTGTAGGTCGTACCGATCAGCGTCCCCAACGAAGACACATCGGTTGCGGCAGCGACATCAACTTCGTAGATCCGAGTCTGGAAGAGCGTCGTCCCGAACGCGAAGGAGCGCTCGAGCACCAACAGCTTCCCGTTCGGCAGGGCGACGACCTGAGAGACGCCGCTGCGGGCGCCGCTGATCACGCTGCCGTGGATCGGTTGCGTGAGATACGCGAACTGCGCCACCGGCACCGGCGGCGTCTGCGTCGCGTTGTACTTGAGCAGCCTCACCCACGTGCCAGCGGTGGGGGTCGAGGCCGGGCCGTCGCTCGTGAGGGCTTCCTCGTGCGCGGTCCACAGCGTGCTGCGGGTGCGGTTCAGCGAGAGTGACTCGAACCCGAAATTGACGCGTCTGTTGGCGAAGATGACCGGACGCGACAGCACGCGCACGAACGCCCCGGTGTCGAGCCGGTACTCGCGCACCTCGGGCGATCCTTCCTCGCACACGTACACGCTGTCGAGCGCGGTGCCCCGGAACGCAATGTCCTCAAAGTCGCGGCTGTCGCTCAAACTCAGCCCGCCGCCCGGCATGATCGCAGCGCTCGATATCGCGCCGTCGCTCGTCACCGCGATCGACACGCGGACGAGTTTGTTCGAGTTGTCCATGACCGCCAGATACGTGGTTCCCCCGCCGCCGACTTCTGGACCCGCCCATGTCAACCCGCTCAGTCCCGCGATCGTGAAGCTCGCGCCGTTCTGGTCCTGTGTCGAGGAACCAATGTTCGCGCCCGACTTGAACTGCACCGACAGGGGTGCGGCGATCGATCGCGACAGCAGCAATGCGGAGAGAATGACCGCGGTACGAAGCATCATGAACTATCGGCTCGATCACTCGTCGGGTCGACCGCACTCGCGGGAAGACTGCGAAGGTCGAGCATGGCACCCGTCGTTGAATCCTCGCCACCGCGTGGGCATGCGAGGGCCGATCGACGCCCCGGCGACGCGGAAATTCTAAAGCGCCAGCCGCAATCGCACGGAGAACACCCCAAGAACGCGATCGTCCGGTGCAAGGCTTGGGTCAAAGATCGCCTGCGCCCCGACCGTGAACTGCAGCACGTCGGTCAATTGAAAGCGCTGGAACGCCTCCAGAATCTTCTCGTTGCGTTGTCCCGCCGCGCTCGGGTCGGCCCACGCCGCCGCGACGCCAAAGACGCCACGTTCCACGAAGGCATCCTCGAACGCGATTCCGGCCTGCACCGAATTGGAGATGCCGGTCAGACGCGCATCGGACCAGCCATAGCGTGCAAACGCGATCCGCTTCTCGCCGAAGTTCTGATCGAGCGTGAGCGTCCATCCATAGTCCGATGGCCGCCCCGTGCTCTTCTGCGAATCGCGATGCCACGCGGCAAGGCGGTACTTTCCCGCCCCAAGTTCCGCGATAGTCGGCAGAAGCGCCGCCTCGACAAAGGTGAACAACTCGCCATCCTCGAAGAAGCGTTCGACCCGGTTGAGCGTTGCCGAGCCGTTGGCGTCGGCAACGCCAGCGGTGATCGCGAACAGCTTCGTCGGCGTCCACTGTGCGGCGGCGGTCAGACCCGGACCTGGATTGTCGGTCGCCGGCGTGCCGGAGAAAGCCTTGTTCAGAAAGTACGAGTTTGCGCTTTGGAGCCGGTGCGACCCAAAGAGATTGCCCGGATCGATGCGTCCAATTCCATATCGGAACTTGCCCTCGGCAACCCGATGATCCCAATACAACTCCTTCGCCACGAAGGGTCGTTCGCCAAATCCGTCCACGGTCGGAATCAGGGTCCCGATCGTTCGCCCCAAGTCGGCCGGCGTGCCGTCGCCAATCTGATACCGATACTCGGTGGAGAAGTAGAGAGTTCCGGTTTCCGGCGTGCCGGCACCGATCGCGGTCCAGCGCAGGAACAGATCGAGATCGCCGCTGGCCACGGTGCGTTCGCCGGGGCCGGCGCTGGCCTGCTGAAACAGCATCGTGTTGGCAAGGCCGAAGCGAAGATTGGTCTTCTTCTCGAACTCGATGAGGCGACGATTCAGCGCGACGCCGACACGCATGCGATCCAGTTGCTGGGTGATCGAGTTCGGGGCGTCGCTGATGCCAGAGCCGTGGATGGTCTTCGCGGTGTGCTCGCCAGTATCCGCGCTCGCCGCAAACGCGACCGTCGGGGCAAGCAGCACGAACGCCCCACACGCCACGCGGGTTGCAATCGACGGTTGATGGTGCCGGATGGATGGGTGTCGCATTCGGGTTCAGAAGCAAGGCTTCCGCTCGGGCGTTCAGGGCACGTTACTCGCCCGGAATGTACCCGATCACGCCCTCCCACGGGCTGCTCGCGCTGGCGTACAACTTCTTTGGGATGCGGCCCGCCAGGTAGCTCTGCCGCCCGCCGACGCACCCGTGCCGCATCGCGTGGGCCATCATGACCGGGTCCTTGGCGTGGGCGATCGCGGTGTTGAGCAGCACGCCATCGGCCCCGAGTTCCATCGCGAACGAGACATCGCTCGCGCTGCCGACGCCCGCATCGACGATGACCGGGAACGCCGCATCGCCCTGCTTCAGCAGTTCGAGGCACAGCACGATGTTGGCGCGGTTCAGCACACCCTGCCCGCTGCCGATCGGCGAGCCCGCCGGCATCACGCTCGCGGCACCCGCCTCCTTGATGCGGATCGCCGAGATCGGATCGTCGCTGGTGTACGCAAGGACCTGGAAGCCGTCCTTCACGAGTTCCTTGGTCGCCTCAATGGTGCCGACGGGATCGGGCAGCAGCGTCTTCTTGTCGCCGAGGACTTCGAGTTTCACCCAGCTCGCGCCCGGGTTCCCCAGTTGTTCGAGGATCTCCCGCCCCAGCCTCGCGACGCGGACCGCGTCCGCCGCGCTGAAGCACCCTGCTGTGTTGGGAAGGATCGTGTACCGGGAGAGATCGAGATACTCGAGCAGACTCTTGCCCTGCTCGTTGAAGAGACGCTCGCGGCGTACGGCGACCGTGACGACCTGCGACCCGCTCGCATCGAGCGATTGCTGCATCAACTCCATCGTCTTGTACTTGCCCGTGCCCACGAACAGGCGGCTCGTGAACGTCCGCCCCGCAATCACCAGCGGCTGCGTCCCCGGTTCGGTCGTGGCGCTATTGGGGGCGGCGGGCGTCTTGTTCTCAACGATCACGGACATGTTTCGCTCCTTGCGCCCGATCCCAAAGGCGTTGCACCGCAGAGTACGCAGAGAGCGCGGAGAGATGGCAAGGGGCTCTTCTCTCTGTCTCTGATTGCTCTGCGTTCTCCGCGTCCTCCGCGGTGAACGTGCTTTACCCCCCGCCCACCAGCGTCACGATCTCCACGCGGTCGCCTTCCTTTAGCACTGTCTCAGCGTGCTTGCGGAACGGCACCAACTCCGCGTTCACCTCGGCCGCGCACGCTTTCCCCGCAAGCCCCAGCGACTCGATGAGCGTCCGAACCGTCGCTTGCGGCGGAAACTCACGTGCTTCTCCGTTCACAGTGACCTGCATGCCGGAGTCTAGAACCCGCCGGCCCAAGGACTTGAAAGCGCTTGCAGCGGCAAGCCTTTGGGAGCACTTGGACCCAGAATCACCTGGTAACCCAAACAAAGTCCATTCCCTACTCATTTCTACGGAATATCACTTGCATCGCACGATGCGTTCGGGCAGAATACCGGTAGGAGATATGAGAGACGTCCTCGCCCATTCCGCTGGGCGGGCCGGCCGACGCGATGTTGGTTTCCGCCGCATCGCTGCTCGACTTGTGCTCGCAGCGACCTGCGCCGTTTCGGCGTGGGCGGTTGCCGCTCCCATCGAGGTCCGGTCCATCACGATCAGTACGGCTGACGGTCCCGCAATGGGTTTCATTGGCACTGTCGATCTTCGCGCCGCCGACGTTGTCGTGACCGGCGCCATCAACAGGCGGGACGACATGCCCGCAAAGGCAAACGCCGCGATCGAGGACACGAAGACTTTCGCCGAGCGTGAGAAGACCCAGCTCGCCGTCAACGCCAATTACTTCGGCTGGCTTGGCAAGAAAGCCAACGGCGAGCCCGCCGAGATTCTCGGCGCGTGCATCAGCAACGGCGTCGTCGTCTCGCCCGCACGCGTCCACGAGAACAAGCCCGATCCCGCGATTGCGTTCTTCGCCGATCCCGCCGGTGGTGTAGTGGCGAAGGTCGGCCGCCTGAGCAACGACGATCTCAAGGGCGCGCTCGCCGCGGTCGCCGGCATTGGTGCCTCGGGCACGACCCAACTCGACGGCTCCCTGCTCGTCACTGATTCGAAGAACACAGGTAGCCAAGCCCGCGTCGATCCCGACAAGTGCCACCCGCGCACCGCGATCGGCGCCAGTGCCGACGGCCGAACCGCGTATGTTGTCGCTATCGACGGCCGCAGCTCTTCGAGCGTCGGCGTCACGCTCCCCGAACTCGCCGACTACATGATCTCGATCGGCGCCGCCAACGCCATCAACCTCGACGGCGGCGGCTCCACCGCGTTCATCTTCGCCCCCGAGGGCGAATCGACCTTGCTCACGAACAAACCCAGCGACGGGAAGTTCCGCCCCGTCGCCGTCAACCTCGGTTTCCGCCTGAGGGAGAACAAGGGGCCAGCGGATGAAGTGTCCAAGCCCGACGCCAAGCCCGCTGGAGCGGGCCGCTGAAGGCCGAGAGTGAAAACCCGTCTCGAGCGGGTTAATAGGAGTAGAGAGAGATGAAGAATTCCGTTTGCATGCTGGCCGCTGTGGCCGGCTTCGCCGCCGCTTCCCAAGCCGCGGTGATCAATCTGTCGCTGATCAAGACCATCGACACCACGAGCACGGCGACCGCCGGCAACGCTCAGTACGTCGGCACCAACGTCTCCGGCATCGCCTGGAACGGCACCGACCTGTGGGTCGGCGGCTACAACGGCGGCGCCGCGAACCTCAACACCGGCATCGCCAAGTACAACGGCACCACCAACACCTGGGGCGCCTCGTTCGGCAACCTCGCCACCGCCAACAGCCGCGGCATCACCGGCCTCGCCCTCAAGGGCAACAACCTCGCCGCTGGCTGGGACAACGGCGCCGGCAGCGTGAACTCGGTCCGCTCCTTCAACGCCACCACCGGCACCCAGTCATGGGCCACCGGCGGCGGTACCCCCGACGCGACCCGTCGCGCCATGGGCGGCGTCGCGTTCGACCCCGGCTTCAACGGCGCCGGCACCAACATCGGCGTCTCGTACCTCGCGCCCGGCTCGGGCCGTCGCCACCTGATGGACGCCAGCACCGGCAGCTACATCAACGGCCAGAACTCAGGTGCCATCATCAACTTCGCCCCCGCGGGCACCACCTGGCGCGGCCACGCCTTTGACCCCGCCAACGGCGACCTCTACACCCGCGAGTCCAACCGCGTCGGCAAGGCCGTCCGCAACGGCGACAACTCGTTCGTCGGCTCCGCCTCGACCGTTATCGTCGCCAACACCACCGCCGCGGGCGTTGACAATCAGAACATCGCCTTCGTCAACTCCACCGCCTACGGCAGCTTCCTCATCTTTAACGACCGCAGCGTCGCCTCCCCCGGCCAGTCGGCCAGCCTCGTCCTGAAGGCCTCCGACCTCAATGGCAATCTCCACACGCTGAATTTCGGCGCCTTCTCGTTCCTCAGCGGCAACGGCGCATACTCCTTCTCCTTCGACGCAGCCAGCCAGACGCTGGCCATCAGCGACTTCACCAACCGTAATGTGTACATCTTCGCCGTCCCGACTCCGGGCACGGCTGCCCTGCTCGGCCTCGGTGGCCTGCTCGCCGCCCGTCGTCGTCGGGCCTGATCCGCGAAACGCGTCGGGTTGCTCGACGCCGCAACGGTTTTCACTCTCGGAGCCCGGCCCCTCGGCCGGGCTCTTTTTCTTTTGACGCGGGCGAGCTACCAAAGGAGCTCAGGGGTGAAATCCAAACGAGTTGCGAACACGCAGTGTCGTCCTGCACATGACACGCTTCCAAAAAACTCAGGATTTTTTCCCAGTCAACGTCACTTTCTGGTATCTTCGACGTACAGGAGTTGGGGACATGGTGGGGGCGGCAGAGAGCACCGGGCGTTCGCCGCGGCTCTGCCGAGAGGGTTCGGGATTCGAATCGTGCCGCACAATTCAGGGTGATTCCTCTCGCGTGCGGCGGGCATCAGGAGTTGGCGAGTCCGGTTGAGTGTTCGGTCTCCGCAGTTTCCCTGAGAGAAACGACTCGAGACGCCGAAGAATAAGTGTGGACTGAAACACCGGCTGGGAGCGGTTTCACGGGCCGCAAGGAGCGAAGTCATGAGGACGAAGACCAATCGAAAAGGCTTCACGCTCATCGAGCTGTTGATCGTGATCGCCATCATCGCGCTCCTGATTGGGATTCTGTTGCCGGCGTTGGGAAAGGCCCGGGAGTCGGCACGCGGGCTGATCTGTCTTTCGAACATTCGTGGCAACACGACTGCCCTGCTTCTCTATTCAAACGACTACAAAGGCGACTTTCCGCCTCAGCTGAATCCCGGCTGGAACGGAACGCAACTCGCTCAGTTCTGGTACGACCAGTCGCGCATAGGGCGTTACTTGCCGCAAGCGCTTCCGACTGACAAGCCTTCCGGGGGCGATATCACGATTGGCGGCATGACCATGATTTGTCCGAACATGCCGAATGCGGGGCGGTCGTACTCGATGAACATGTACGCCGCTTCCGCAAATTCCTACAGCGGCGCCTTCAAGCGCCTCTCTCGCCCCGGCTTCGGCGTGACCGGTTCGGGCAGCGTGTCGTATGACGGTCGTGGAAAGGGATTCACCAACGCTGCCGACTTCGCATCAAAGGTCATGCTCATGGGCGAAGCGTGGGGCATCAGTGTCGCCTCGGACGTCGACAAGACACGCACGTACTGGTATGCGAATTCGGGAATCGGTAATCAGGGATTCCCGGGTCAGCGATTCGGTGGCGGCGACGGGGTGTCGGACTTTGATTTCAAGACAGGACCGAGTGGCGAGTATCCCGAAGAGGCTGGACCGCAGGGACAGCGAGCGTGGGCTCGGCCTCCGCTGAATCAGCCCCATAAGTCATACCTGCCGTACTACCGGCACCCCAAGCGTAAGTTCAGCGACCCGTGGTCAAGGATCGCAGGTGGTGTTCACATCGGCTTTGTCGATGGACACGGCGGCGTTGAGAAGGGCGAGGAGCTCTCGGTCAGCGATCGGACGTCGCCGCGTTTCGGGAAAAGCACATTCAAGTTGCTTTGGTCGCCTTCAGACTACGAGATCGCGTTCGAAAAGTGAGTCCAGCGCGACGGCCGCGCGCCGTTCGGACGACCGTCGTCAATATCACGAGTCTCTTGTGTGACGTTGAATCGCGATTGTCGCCAACCGCGCGATTGCTATTCTGTGTGTCTTGTCCAACTCCCGGCCAGCCGAGAACTTCCTTGACTATGCCGTGGCCGTGCTCCTGGCCTGCGGCATCACGCCCGCCTTGGGCGGGGGCATCAACCTTGCTCGGGTGTCTGTGGTCACTCCGGGTCGGCGTCTGGGGCGTTTGCTGCTTCGTAGATTGACTGAGGAGGCCGCTGATCAGGGGCGATGGCTTTCCCCGCCGCGGCTTGTGACGCCCGTGCAACTGCCGGGGATCGTTCTTGGTGCGACAGAGCGGCCCGGAGCGGAGCCCATGCAGAGGGCGATCGCGTGGCGTCGTGCCCTTACCGCGGGGCCGGCGGCGCTCGCCGACGCCGCGATCGTCATCGGGACGGGGCGGGAGGCGTCGATCGATGACGGTCGATGGATTGACGATACGGTCTCGAAGCTGGCCCGGGCCTTGGTGCTTCCGGGCGAGGTTCCCGTTCGCTGCACCGCGGTCGCTGTGCAGGGGGATGACGAGCGCTGGACGGCTCTCCACCGGGTGCTGGAGCGATACGAGCAGTTCCTGACCGCGGCGGGTCTTTGCGATCCGCGTCTCGACGAGCTTCGACGCCTTCGGGCGTCGGCGGGAATCGCCACGGACGCCCCGGAGCGGATCGTGCTCGTTGGGGTTCTCGAGCTTGATCGTGCGGCCAGGGCTGCTCTGGAGTTGTTTGAGCATGCGCAGAGATCGAGCCCCTCTCTGAGCGAGACCGGTTGGCAGCTTGGCGCACGCAGCGATGAGATCGAATCGCCTTCGGGCGAGCGGCGCGTCGTCGTGGTGAGTGCTGGAGACAGTGAAGGCCTCGATGTGTACGGCACGATCTCGCCAGACCTGCAGCGCGACGAGTCTGCGTTGCGGGCGATTGCGATCACCGATGCACAGCTCACGTGGAGCGGCGGTCCCCCAGAGGCCGCGGCATTGACGATCGACACCATCGCCGCCTGGCACGGCGATGGTGCAATCCCGACGTCCCGTGATGTTGTGATCTGTTCGCCGGACCCGTCCTTCACCTCCGAGCTTGGGATCGCGGCGGCGGGCGTGACGGGCTTCGCAGTCCACGAAGCGGCCGGCGTCGCTCTCTCGGCAACCGGGGTCGGGCGAGTGGTCCAGGCGATCGCGGGGTACGTCCGCCGCGGCGATCGCTTGTCGCTGGCGACACTTGTCAAGCACGGAGCGGTCCAGCGGGCGCTCGACGCCGCTGGCCATGGGACGATCGACCCTGATTGGTCGCGACTTGTGGATGCGGAAGCGACGGAGTCGCCGCGAAGTCGCGTCGGAAAAGCCGAGCAGGACGGCGGTGGCGCGTGCGAGTCAGTAGCGGGCGTGTTGCATTCGCTTGTGGATCTCGAGGAAGCGGGGCTGAGGCCGCTCCGTGACCAAGTCGTGCGGCTCGGAACCGCGCTGGGCGTCCTGCTTTCGGATTCGCTGGATTCGGAAACGACCAAGTCCCTGGCGGCGGCGATCACCGAGGTTGGGGGATGCGACGCCGTACTGCCGGAGCGAGTGTCGCTTGCGGATGCAGCCGATCTGCTGCTCGAGGGACTGGCAGCGGCGACACGGGCCGCGGACGGGGTCGCGGGCGCGGTGGACGTGGTGGGCTGGCTCGACGCGGCGTACGACCCCGCGCCGAACCTCGTGCTGCTTGGCTTCAACTCCGGCATCATGCCGGCGCGGCCGGGTTCAGACGCGTGGCTGAACGAAACCGTGCTGCGGGCGCTGGGCATGTTCACCAGCGAGCATGCGGCGGCACGCGATGCGTACCTGCTGCGGCACATGCTGGAAAGCAGACGCGAGCACGGGCGAGTCTGTGCGATCATCGCATCGAGCGATGCGGATGGCGCAACCTTGTGGCCCAGTCCCTTCGCATTCGCATGCGATGACGCAGCCGCGCTGCGACGTGCGGAGCGAATGAGCCGCGGCGAGCGGGCAGTGACGAAAGCGCGGGCACAGCGGATCGAGGCAGGCCGCGAGGCGGATCCTGCCGCGTTTCCAACTGCGCCGGTGGCCGCACGCAAGCCAGTCGAGGCGATCAGTGTGACGGCGTTCAAGGATTACATCGCATCACCCTACGTGTTCTATGTGAAGCACGCCCTGCGGCTGCGAGAAGCAGGGGAGCCCGATCGCGAGAGCGGATACGACCGACTGGGCACGCTGACGCACGAGCTGCTGCGCGACTTTGCGGGCAGCCGCCTGCGGAACTCGGAGAGCGCCGAGCAGATCGAGGCATGGCTTCTGGAGCGGTTTGAGGAACGGGCAGGCTCCTGGCCCAAGAGTCTGCTTGCGAGCACGGCGGAGCTGCAACAGACGGTTCTGAAGCGTCGCTTGACGCGATTCGCGTTGCTGCAAGCACGCCACCGACGCGAGGGTTGGCAGATCAGTGCGACCGAGTGGGAGCCGAGTGAGCCGGTGGTGCTCCAGACCTCGCAGGGTGATGTGCGGCTGAAAGGACGCATCGACCGGATCGACCGCCGCGGCGGCGCTGTGATGGTGCTCGACTACAAGACCAGCGACCGCAAGAAAAAGCCCGCGGACGCCTTCAAGAAGGGCCGGAACGATCAGCCCAACAAGTGGCTGGACCTGCAGCTGCCGCTGTATCGCTACATGTTGATGCGATCGGGGTTTGATGCGGGCGGGCGAGTCGATGCGCAGTCGGCGTGGACGCTCGGATACTGGCCCTTGTGCAAGGACCGTGAGGGGCCGGAGATCGTGACGCTGCCGGTCGGGACGGAAGACCTCGCCGCCGCCGAGCGAAAGGCAATTGAGATCGTCGAGTCCGTGCTATCCGGCGCGTTCGCGGAACTTGGCAATCCGGCGGATTACGGCGGTTCGATCTCGCGATTGTGCGGACTGCGGTTGCTCGAAGCGGAGGAAGAGGAGGGCGAGACATGAGCGAGCGGCACAGCGTCATCCTCGCCTCGGCCGGATCGGGCAAGACGTACGAGCTGGCCGGGCGTTACATCCGCCTGCTGAGCGCATCGACAAGCCCGGATCGCATCCTCGCGCTCACGTTTACGCGCAAGGCGGCCGGCGAAATGCTCGCCCGTGTCTTCAAGCGATTGCTCGACGGCGCGACGAAGGCGGAATCTCGGCGGGATCTGGAAGCTCTGCTGGGCCGCCCCGTCTCGGAACCGGAGGCACGGCGATTGGCGTTGTCGTTGCTCCGCCGCGTGGGCTCGACACGCGTGCAGACTCTCGACTCGTTCCTCACGCAGGCGGTGCGGTCGCTCGGGCCGGATTTGGGGCTGCCGCCGCGGTGGCGTGTGATGGACGAGACCGAGCGGGAGTTGGTGATCGACGACGCGGTGGATCGGCTGTTCGAGACGGTCGACGTCGTGCAGCTCTCGGCGGTGGTGGAGCGATTGCTGGGCGAGATGCCGCTGCGGCCATATGAAGGCGTTCGCGCCGCGGTGGCGAAGTTGCATGAGGGCTGGCTGGAGTGCCCCGATCCGTCACGATGGGGCATTGCCCCACGGCGACAAGTTGCCGCGCGAGACGCAGAGAGTTACGCGGAAGACTTGAAGCGATTGCCCAAGCCGCTGAAGAAGGACGGCGGCGTTGCGGTGGCGCTGGCAACGAAGCTTGACGATGTTGCGGACTTGGTTGCGCGAGGGCGATGGCGTGATCTGTTGCGGGAGCGCATCGTCCAGGCCGTGCTCGAGGGCAAGGCGAAGTTCGGAAGCGTCGCGATACCCGAACAGCATGTCGCGTTGCTGCAGCTCCTTGCCGATGTGGTGCAATCGCTGGCGATTGCTGAGCTCCATCAGCAGTCGCACGCGTCGAGCGTGATTGCGTTCGAGTTCGATCGGGCGCTGCAGTCGGCGAAACAGCGTCGCGGCGTTGTCGCGTTCGACGACCTTGCGAGGCTGCTCCTGTCGGGCGGCGCTGCCGCCGAACCGGAGTGGATGGCGTTCCGCCTCGACTCGAAGATTGACCATGTCCTGCTCGATGAGTTTCAGGACACCTCGCGGTCGCAGCATCAGTGCCTGGAGCCGATTCTGCAGGAGATCGCCTCGCAAGGGGGCGAGCGATCGATCTTCGCGGTGGGGGATGTGAAGCAGTCTTTGTACGGTTGGCGGAGCGCGGTGCCGGACCTGTTGCCTGCGTTGCCCGAGCGGTTGCACCTCGGTCCTGCCCAGACGCGAGCGAAGAACTGGCGATCCTCTCCCGCGGTGCTCGACGCGGTGAACGCGGTCTTCGGCCTGATTGCGGACAACCCCGTGCTCGAGCGGCATAAGCGAGCGGCGCAGCGCTGGGCCGAGTTCTTCCAGACGCACTCGGCGGCGAAGTCGGAATTGTCGGGAGAGGTTCGCATTGAGAGCACCAGCGAGCTGGAGAAGTCGAAAGAACCCAGAAATACTGAGGAAGAGACATCGGAGACGACTGAGAGCGATGAGGCTGGCAACGAGCGAGCCGGTGCCGCCGAACGCCACCACATCGATCAGGTTGCGGCACGGGTCGCTGAGATCCATCGAGAGCATCCCGAGTGGACAATCGCGGTGCTGCTGCGCACGACGAGCAACAACCGCTTGACGCGGTATGCCGAAACATTGAAGCGGACCGGGATTGATGCCGCGGAGGACCGAGGCTTCCCCTTGACCGCCGAGCCGGCGGTCAATGCTGTGTTGTCCCTGTTGCAGTTGACCGAGCACCCGGGCGACAGTGCTGCCGGGTATCACGTCGCTACCTCTGCTCTCGGGCCGATCATCGGGCTCACTGAACCGATCTCGGCTCATGCTCATGCGGCGTGTGCGGCACGGATGCGTGCGGAGCTCGCGGCCGATGGGCTGGCACCGCTGCTGCGACGCTTGCGGCTCGCCTTGACCCCGCGGCTGCCGCAGTTGGCGGTGTCTCGCCTTGTCGAGATGGAACGCCTCGGGCACGCGTGGGATGCTGATCCGGCCGCGACCTTGCCAGAGTTCGTTCGCACGGTCGAGAAGAGTGCCGTCGTGGAACCGACGCGTGCCAGGATCTCGGTGATGACGATCCATCACGCCAAAGGCCTTGAGTTCGATGCCGTCGTCCTGCCGGAATTGAACCGATCGTGGGACCGCATCAAGCCGAGGCTCATCATCGATCGCGGCGAGCGCGGGGAACGCGATCCGCTCGCGCCAGTCGAATGCGTCACGATCTATCCGTCGAAAGAGCTGCAGCAGGCCGATGACCGGCTCGCGGCGAGTGTGCAGCGATACTGGTCGTGGGCGGTGCGAGAAGAACTGAGCTGCTTGTACGTCGCAATGACGCGGGCCATCCGTCGGCTCGACATCATGATGCAGCCGACCAAGACCTCGGCGAATCAGATCAGCTCGGCCGCGCTGCTCCGGGCGACAATCTGGGGGGATGCCGAGATTGCCGCGAACAAGGCTTTGGAAGCACAAGGGGACTTGCCTGGTGGCGGAGAGTTGCTGGCGCTCTTCAGGCACGAAGGAGGCGTTGCCGCATCCCAGCATCACGCTTCTGCGACCGAAGCGGAGCCTGATCGCCCGGTGGTGCGGTTCGACATGGCGGTCGCCGAAGGTGTGGCCGCCGTGGCGCCGTCCACAAAGGACGGCGGAGCGTTGGCGGATCGATTGACCTTCGAGCTGACCCGCGGCACGCATCTGCAGGCCGGCGAAGTCTGGCACTACGCGTTCGAGACGATCGAATGGCTTCGCGACGATTCCGCGATCCAGTCGGCAGCATTGGCCGCGGCGAAGTTCCGTCTGGCCGACGCCGAACACCAGCGACTGGCCGAGCAGTTGGGTGAGTGCTTTGCCAAGGCTCTGGGCGGGTTGCTTTCTGCGAGCCGTTATGGCGAGCGGGGCGGGCGTCCGGTTGTGTTGCGAGAGTGGCCCTTTGCCGTGGACAGGGACCGAGCCGGAGCTGCGTTCCACGGCCGGATCGACCGTCTGGTTGTTGGTGTCGATGAGGCCGAACGACCGATCTGGGCCGAAATCATCGACTACAAGGTGCAGTTGGTGCCCGCCGGGGAGGCAGCCGCGGCCGAGGATCACCGGCCGCAGATGGACGCGTACCGGGACGCCGTAGCGGCCATGTTCAAGCTGGATGCCCAGAATGTCCGTTGCGTGGTGGCGTTTCCGCTGGCAGGAACCTTCGCGGAGCTCCCTCGCTCGAACCCGGGAGGCCATTCGGCCGATAAGGAGGTTCGAGCGACGAAGCGACGGAGCGACGGAGCCAAGAAGAAATGATGCGGCCTCGGTGTCCAATGACACCTTCGCAGCGATGGAGCGACGATGGGACTGGCCGATCGACAGTACAGCAATCCCAGAGGTGGCGGATCCGGCCGCGGCTGGGGGAACGGCGCCGACGGAATCGCGTGGGGCGGCGTCTGGAACTTCCGATCTTGGTCCGTCAACACATGGATCATCGTCGTCAACTGCGTCATCTTCGTTCTCGGTGCCACCCTGTTGGCCCGGCCGGGGATTCCTGTGCTCGAGACCCGCAAGGTCCCCGTCGGCGTTACCAACGTTGAGCTGGATCAGTTCTTTCTTCCCGACGGCAGCCGCGCCTCTCGCACCGACACGACACGCGTCGGTCAGGGCTTGCTGCGGCCGATCATGAATCGGCAGACCAACGAACAGATCGGTGTTGCCGAGTATCGCGTGCGCTCGCCACTGGACGCCCTCGGCCACTTCTCCACCCAGAAAGCTTTCCTCGAGGTCCAGGTCTGGCGGTTCGTCACCTTCCAGTTCCTGCACGCCAACATCCTGCACATCTTCTTCAACATGTTCGGCCTCTACATCTTCGGCGGCGTCGTCGAACGCTACCTCGGGCCGCGCCGCTATCTGGCCTATTACCTCGTGACCGGCATCTTCGGCGGCGTGCTCTATCTGGTACTCAATCTGCTCGGATACATCGTCGGCCGCTCCTTCGGCGTGTCCAACATCCCCGGCCTTCTGATCCATCAGACCACTGTTCCGCTCGTCGGCGCCTCCGCGGGCGTCTTCGGCGTCATCATGGCCTGCGCCAAGATCGAGCCCGATTCGCAGGTGCAGTTGATGCTTCCGCCCGTCACCCTCCGCATGCGCACCCTCGCGTACGCGTTCGTCGGCATCGCGCTCTTCAACCTGCTCATCACCGGCAACAACGCCGGCGGCGAGGCCGCGCACATCGGCGGCGCGATCGCCGGGTATTACTTCATCCGCAACTCCCATCTGCTCACCGACTTCTTCGACGTCTTCGGCGATTCACGCAAGCCGCCCAAGCCCGGCAAGCCCCGTTCCGGCTGGTCGTGGCTTCGTGGTGGTGGCGGATCCCAGACCAGCCAGGGCGAGGTCGATCGCATCCTCGCCAAGGTGCGAGACTCTGGCATCGCCAGCCTGAGTGAGAAGGAGAAGAAGATTCTCGCCGACGACACCAGCCGTTTGCGTGCCCGGGGCGGCTGAGGCAGACGAACCGACGAATGATCGTCCGATGCCTGCTCCGCTCCGTTTTGACATTCAGGCCCGATCCAACGTCTCCGCCGCCCGCAGCGGCGTCGTAACCACGCTCCACGGCTCCTTTCAGACCCCCGCGTTCATGCCCGTCGGCACCAAGGGCACGGTCAAGGGCATCCTGCCCGAGATGATCGAGCGCACCGGCGCTGAGATCTTGCTCAACAACACCTATCACATGCTCTTGCGGCCGGGCCCGGAGCTGGTCGCCAAGATGGGCGGCGTGCACCGCTTCATGAACTGGCACCGCCCCATCCTCACCGATTCCGGCGGCTATCAGGCATTCAGCTTGTCTGAAATGAATGCCGTGGACGACGACGGCGTCACCTTCAAGTCCATCGTCGACGGCAGCAGCATCCGACTCACGCCCGAACGGGCCACCGAGGTCCAGAACCTGCTCGGCCCCGACATCATGATGGCCTTCGACGACTGCCCGCCTTCGATCGATCCCAACGTTGAAGAGCCCACGCAGCCTCGCCTCGCCAGCGCTGCCAAACGCGACGCCACCAGCGGCCCGCGCTCCAAGAAGAAGGTCTATGACCACGTCGCACGCCTCGACGTCGCGAACGAGCGCACGGTTCGCTGGCTTGAGCGCTGCGTCAAGGCCCACGCTCGCAAGGACGAGCAATCGCTCTTCGGCATCGTGCAGGGCGGCACCGATCTCGAACGCCGCCGCTGGTCCGCCGAGCGGATCTGCGCAATGGACTGCCCCGGCTTCGCGATTGGCGGCGTGGCAGTGGGGGAGCAGGCCGACGACATCGCCCGCGTGGTCCGCTTCACCGCGCCGCTCTTGCCCGATGCCAAGCCTCGGTACCTGATGGGCGTCGGCTACGAGCGTGACATCCTCGCGGCTGTTCGCGCGGGCGTCGACATGTTCGACTGCGTGCTGCCCACCCGCAACGGCCGCAACGCCAACGCGTTCACAAGCCGCGGGCAGATGCGTCTGCGCAACGCCCAGTTCGCCGAGGACCCACGCCCGATCGAAGAAGGCTGCGACTGCGAGGCTTGCCGAACGCAGCGTATCGGTGACGCTGAGGGCCATTTCTCCCGTTCCTACCTGCGGCACCTCTTCATGGCCGACGAGATGCTCGGCCCCATGCTCGTCACCCTCCACAACCTGCGGCACTTCCAGCGGTTTATGGGCGACCTGCGGGCCACGATCCGCAACGATGGCTGGCAGGGGTTCCTCTCCCGCTGGCCAGTTGCGACGGAGGGCTTCGACGGGCCCGGCGTCGGCGAAGCCTGACATTGGCCCCGAGCATCCCTAACATTCTCGATTCGGTGTTCTTTGGGTATCGGCGGTTCGTGCCGGCCGGGCGGTGATTGTGCCGACGGCAGGCCCGACGCGACCGATGACAGTGCCTTTGCCGCGCCGGTCGGGCGCGTTGGAGAATCGATGCAGACGGATTCCTTGCATGGTTTCGAGATGGCCCTGACGCTGGCTCAGGCGGCCCCACAGGCCGGCCAGCCCACCCCTCAGGTTTCCAGCCAGCCCTCCGCTCCGGCGAACCAGCAGGCGCTGGTCCCGGTCGGTATTCCCGCCGTCGCCCGGCCCGCGGCGACGACGGGCTCCGAGTCGCAGCCGTTGCCCGCTCCAAACACGAGCGCTCCGGCCGCTGCCCGCGGACCCGCCGACTTCACGTTCTTGGCGATCATGGTCGGCTTTCTGCTGCTCATGATCTTCATGGCTTGGAGCGGAAACCGCAAGGAAAAGAAGAAGCGTGAGGAACTGAACAGTTCGATCGGCAAGGGGGACACCGTGCAGACCATCGGCGGCATCATCGGCGAGATCGCCGAGCTGCGCGAGAACGAGGTGATCCTCCGCGTCGAGGATGGCCGCATCCGCTTCGCCCGTTCGGCGATCCAAGGCATTCTCAAGTCCAAGGGCGACAAGTCCGAGGGCAAGAACGATGGGCGCGCCGAAGCCAGCGTCGAGCCGAAGCTCGCCGCCACCGCCGGCGCTCGTTGAGTTGATCGACTTTCCCGGGCCATGGGCGAGGTGATCGCTCCCGGCCCGTTCCCCGTGAAGGGCATCCTGAGATTCGCATGGGCAAGCTCTACCGCAATCTGTGTCTCTGCATCGGCATGTTGATCTTCTTCTTCTGGGCGATGTATCCGCCTCAGGAGAAGCTGCGACTCGGCAAGGATCTTGCCGGTGGCGTGACGCTGGTCTATCAGCTCGATATCGGCAACAACGAGGACGCGACGCGGGTGGTGAGCGACACGATCGCCGCACTCAAGGACCGCGTCGATCCCGACGGTCTGCTCGAGATCTCCATGGTCCGCCAGGGACGTGATCGCATCGAGATCTCGATGCCGCTGCCCCGTCAGGAGGTCAAGGATCTCCGCGCCGCGTACGAGGAAGAGCTCCGCAGCCTCGGCCGAGGCGCCCTGACCCGCGACCGCCTCGCCGACGTTCTTTCGCTGCCCGCCGCCGAGCGTGCCGCCAAGATCGAGGAACTCGGAAACACCAACGCGAAACGCAAGGAACTGCTGCAGAAGCTCGTCGCCCAGCACGACACCGCGAAGCTGATGCGGGATGAGCTCGGTAAGGCTCAGGCGGCCAACGCGCCTCAGGGCGAACTCGATGTTCTGATCGACAAGGCCGGTGAGGCGGAATTGAACGCCGAGGAATCGCTCAAGGGCGTGCTCGCGACGTTCCTGCCCGCGGCGGAGGTTCGCCAGGCGCTGAACCTCTCCGAGAAGCAGGAGTCGATCCGCGACGACAAAGCCGGCAAACTCGTCCAGACACCAAGCCCCCGGGAGCATGCGCTGTCTCGTCTCCGGACCGCGTACCCGGACGCTGTCGAAGAGCTTGATCGCGTGCAGGCCAAGTACGCGGCATACGCCAGCAAACGCACGTCGCTCGACGACCCGCAGGACCTGATCCGCATGATCCAGGGCGCGGGCGTGCTGACGTTCCGCATCACTGTTGATCCGGGCACGTATGCAGAGGAATCACGTCTTCGTCAGGAGCTGCGTGAGCGTGGTCCGTCGTTCTCTCGGTCCAATGAGGTTCGCTGGTTCAAGATCAACCGAATCTCCAACTGGTACAAGTCCACCACCGAACTCGCTCAGCTCAATGCCAACCCCGCTGAGTTCTTTATGGCGCGCGGCGGAGGCTACGTCGCCGAGGAGTATCAGGGCCAGTACTACATGCTCTGCTGGGACATCCGCGGCAATCGCTTGACGAGGGCCGAGGGAGACTGGCGCGTCGCCGCTGCGTCGGAGGGACGCGATCAGACAGGCCTTCCTGCCATCGACTTCCAGATGGATGCCCGCGGAGCTGCCTTGCTCGGCGAGCTCACCAAGGACCATGTGAACAACAAGATGGCGGTGCTCCTCGATGACGAGGTGTACACGGCCCCGAATCTTCGCTCGGCGATCAGCGCCCGCGGACAGATCACCGGCTCGTTCCCGCCCGAGGAGATTCGCTACATCGTCCGTGTGCTCGGCGCAGGATCGCTGCAGGCCAAGCTCAGCCCCGAGCCGATCTCGCTGAGCTCCATCGGACCCGAGCTTGGTGCCGACAACCTCAGCAAGGGGTTCATGTCGGGTGTCGTGTCGATCATCATCGTGTCGGGCTTCATCGTCGTTTACTACTTCGGCGCAGGCATGATCGCGGTGATCGCGCTGATCGCCAACGCCATCATCGTGCTCGGTGCTCTTGCGCTCAACAAGGCCGCCTTCAGCATGCCCGGCATCGCCGGTGTCATTCTGACCTTCGGCATGGCCGTTGACTCCAACGTGCTGGTGTACGAGCGCATCCGTGAAGAAATCCTCCGCGGCGCCGACGCCAAGAGCGCCACCCGCATCGGTTTCGACAAGGCGTTCAGCTCGATTCTCGACGGCAACGTGACGAACCTCATCGTTTGCGTCGTGCTCGCGTACACGGGCACCGCTGAGATCCGAGGCTTTGCGATCACGATGGGCATCGGTGTCGTTTCGACGCTTTTCGCCGCTCTGATCTTCAGCCGCCTGCTCTTTGGTGTCGCCCTCAATACGTTCGGCTGGAAGAAGATCAACATGCTGCCGCTCGCCGTTCCGGCGCTGCAGCGGGCCCTGACGCCGAACATCGACTGGCTGCGGCTCCGCCCGGCCTTCTTCACGTTCTCGATCGCCTATTGCCTCTTGGGCATCGGCTTCATTGTCTTCCAGGGCCGCGAGATGCTCGATAACGAGTTCCGCGGCGGCACGGCGGTCACGCTTGATTTCAAGCAGAAGGCCGCGGGCTCTCCCGATCGCGTCACGATGACGCGTCAGGAAGTGCAGCAGCGCGTTGCCGCGATCGGAACTCAGGCCGCGCAGGACAGCCCCCTCCGCGAGCTGGTCAACGCCGAGGTGCTGCCGATCGATCCTCAGGCAGATGGTGTCACGAGCGATCGCTTTACGATCAAGACAATCCTGACAGACGGTGACAAAGTTCGCGAGACCCTCGTTGGTGCTTTCTCTGACGTCATGGAGCTGGCGCCCGCCCTGGCCTTCAAGGGCTCGGATGCGGACTCGGTGAATGCAGCCCCCGTCTATCGCATCGTCTCCCCCGATTTGGGCACGAACCTCGGCCGAACCCTTCCTTCGCCGAAGAACGTGGGCGACATGGTCGGTGGTGTGGCCATTTTGGTTGAGAACATCCAGCCGCCGCTAGCGCTGTCCTCGCTTACCAATCGACTCGAGGCTGTCCGGGCCCGTCCGCAGTACGCGGAAACCTTGATCCGCAAGCATTCTGTGATCGTGCTCGAAGGAAGCGACGAGGCGATCCGCACCGCTGCCATCGTGGTGTTCGACGAGAGTGCCCGCGTTTTCGACAACGAGGCCCGCTGGAACGAAGTGCTCGCGGCACGCGAGTGGAAACTCGTTCGCGAGGCGCTCACCGAGTCGCAGATTCCCGCGAGCGTGGTGCTCTTCAGCGCTGCGATCGCCGATACCTTCCGCGCTCAGGCGATCGTCGCCACTGTCGTCAGCTTCGCGATGATCTCGCTGTACATCTGGTTCCGGTTCAAGAGCCTGCGCTACTCCCTCGCCGCGCTCATCGCGCTGGTTCACGACGTGCTCGTCGTGATCGCGTGCATCGCCCTGTGCGAGGTGCTGTACAAGTACCCCGGCACAGAAGGGTTCGCGGCCAAGATCGGATTGCTGCCGTTCCGCATCGACCTGAACATGATCGCCGCCCTGCTGACGATCGCCGGTTACTCGCTCAACGACACCATCGTCATCATGGACCGCATCCGCGAGGTGAAGGGCAAGAGCCTCGAGGCCGATTACGACATGATCAACGACGCCGTGAACGGCACCCTGAGCCGCACCGTCATCACGGGCGGTTCGACGCTGTTCTCCTGCGTTGCTCTCTACGTGCTCGGCGGCGAGGGCATGCGTTCGTTTGCCTTCGCCCTCACGGTGGGCCTGATTGTCGGTACCTACTCGTCGGTCGCCGTTGCCGCCCCGCTGGTGTGGTCCGGCAAACGCAAAAAGGCCGATGATGCAGTTTCCGTCGACGGCGCGATCGCTGTCGCCGGTCGGTAGTTGATCGTTCAGGCGGATGATCTTCGGAGGGTTGGTCGTGGATCACCACGGCGGAAAGATCGCAACCGGTCTGTTCGCCTTGGTGGTCATCTGGATCATCGTGTTTTGGCTTTGGCAGCCCGCCGAGCCCAAGATCAGCTTTGGCGACGGCGGCAAGGTGTCCGAGCCGGCACGCCCCGGGACCGGCAACCCGGGCAGCGGCAGCAACACCCGGCCGATCCTTCCCGATCCCATTGTCGAGATTCCGCCACCGAAGGTTGATGCTCCTGAACCGAAGTCGTCCGAGTCCACGCCCACAAAGACCGGGGTCATAGCGCCCGAGTTTATCGAGTACACGGTTCAGCCGGGCGACACCTTTGCTTCCATTGCCCGTCGCTTCTACGGCAGCAGCGGCAAGGCCGAACTGGTCGCCCGCGCCAATCCGCTGGTTGATCCCACCCGCATCAAGAACGGCCGCGTCCTGAAGATTCCCAAGGACCCCAGCAACATCCAGGGCAAGCCCGTCACGGCCGCCCCTTCGACGAGTCTAACGCAGGCGCCCGGCCCGTCGCCCTCCGCGCCGGCCGCCGGCGAGCGCCGCCACACCGTCGAGCGTGGTGACACGCTCACCAGCATCTCCAAGAAGTACTACGGCACGATCCGTAAGACCGACGTGATCCTGAGGGCCAACCGCAACGTACTCTCCAAGCCCGAGGACTTGCGTCCCGGTCAGACGCTTGTCATCCCGCCTTCACCCTGACGTCTCTCGCATGCCCCGCACCAGTACCTACATCGTCACCGGCGGCGCCGGGTTCGTCGGCTCCAACCTCGCCGCGATTCTGCAGAAGCACCACGCCGGTCACGTGCTCGTCGTCGACGACTGTCGCGCTGGCTCGTTCGCCAACCTTGTCGAAGCCTGTGAGCGTCACGGGCAGAACTTCCGCGGCGAGTTTATCGCCACAGGAGTGGAGGGGCTCGACTGGCAGGCCTTGCTCAAGGCGACCAAGACCGCCGCTGTCTTCCATCTCGGCGCGATCACCGATACCACCGTGATGAACGAGCGCGAGATGCTCCGCGTCAACGCCGAGAGCTTTCCCGCGATCGCCGAGTCGTGCGCCGCGGCCAAGACGCCTTTGGTCTACGCCAGCAGCGCCGCCACCTACGGCTCGCCCGACGAGGGCCGTCGCCGCGTTCCGTTCCCCGAGTCGAGCGCCGGTAAGCCCAACAACGTCTACGGCTTCAGCAAGTGGCTGATGGAGTGCACCCACGCCCGCATCGCCGCGTCGACCAAGGCCACGCCGTGGATCGTCGGCCTGCGCTATTTCAACGTCTTCGGCCCCGGCGAATCACGCAAGGGCAAGATGGCCTCGATGATCTACCAGATCGCGACCCAGATGCTCGCGGGCAAGCACCCCCGCGTCTTCACCGACGGCGAGCAGGCCCGCGATCAGGTCTCGGTCGACGACGTCGTCGCCTGCACCCTCGCCGGAGCGGGGCTCAACCCCAAGGCCAAGAAGAAACCCACGCCCGGCGTCTACAACCTCGGCTCGGGCGTGACGACCAGTTTCAACCAGATCATCGCCGCAGTCCGCGAAGGCTTGGGGATCACAGAGAAGGACCGTCCCACCGAGTACTTCCCCATGCCCACGGAGATCCGGGCGTTCTATCAGGATTACACCTGCGCCGATATGTCCTCTGCTGCCAAGGGCTTGGGTTTCACACCCCAGCACCCGCCCCGGCAGGCGATGTTCAAGTACGCCCGCTTGCTCGCCGATGAACACCACCGACGCACTGGAGCCAAAGCTTGAAAATCCGCAGAATCGTGGTCACCGGCGGCGCCGGGTTCCTCGGGTCCCATCTCTGTGACCGCTTGGTCGCGATGGGGCACGACGTGATCTGCGTGGACAACTTCTTCACCAGCCAGAAGAGCAACATCGCGCACCTCTTGGGCAAGTCCAACTTCGAGCTGATCCGTCACGACATCACTCACCCGCTCTGGCTCGAGGTCGATGAGATCTACAACCTCGCCTGCCCCGCTGCCCCGGGGCACTATCAGTACAACCCGATCAAGACGATGAAGACCAGCGTCATCGGCGCGATCAACGTCTTGGGCATGGCCAAACGCTGCCACGCGAAGATCCTTCAGGCCTCCACCAGCGAGGTCTACGGCGACCCTGACATCCACCCGCAGCCCGAGTCCTATCGCGGCAACGTCAACCCCATCGGCCCGCGCTCCTGCTACGACGAGGGCAAACGCGCCGCCGAGTCGCTCTTCTTTGACTACCAGCGGATGAACAAGGTCAACATCCGCGTAATCCGCATCTTCAACACCTACGGACCGCGGATGCACCCCTTCGACGGCCGCGTTGTCTCCAACTTCATTCGCCAGGCCCTCGCCGGCGAGGACATCACCCTCTTTGGCGACGGCACCCAGACCCGTTCGTTCTGCTACGTCGACGACCTCATCGACGGCATGATCGCGATGATGAACGGCCCCGATTCCTTCCACGGCCCGGTCAACCTCGGCAATCCCAACGAGATGACCATCCGCCAGCTCGCCGACGCGATCATCCGCCTCACCGGGTCCAAGTCCAAGCTCGTCACCAAGCCCCTTCCCGCCGACGATCCGACGCAGCGCCAGCCCGACATCGCCCTCGCCAAGGCCAAGCTCGGTTGGCAGCCCAAGGTCGAGCTCGACGCCGGGCTCGCCAAGACCATCGCGTATTTCAAGTCGATCAACATCGATCAGTACCGCCCGCCGACCCCCAACTTCTGAAGACGTCGCGACCGTGGTGGGGGAGTTGCGTTGGGTAGAGAGCGGCGTGGGTTGCTCGGGCGCTATGAACTCCCTTCGTCTCTTCGTCGCCGCCTATCCGCCGCCCGAGATCACGGCCGAACTCACGGCCACCGCGACCCAGCACGCCCCGGCAAACGCTCGGCTGACGCCGCCGGATCAGATTCACCTGACGCTGCTTTTCCTCGGCAGCGTGCGCACCTCCGATATCGACACCGTCGCCGAGTCCATGGACCGCGCCGCCAGCGGCCGTGGCGACTGCACGCTTCGCATCACGAGCGTCGCAAGCCTGCCGGAATCCGGCGAACCCCGCCTGCTTGCCGCGCTCGCCGACGCCGACACGAATGCGCTCGAAGTACAGCGCCGCCTCTCTTCCCGCCTCGCCATCCTGCGGCCCAAGGCGTCCCGCGAGAAGTTCGCCCCGCACCTCACGCTCGCTCGCTTCCAACCCGCGACGCCGCGGCTCGCTCGCCAGCTCATCTCGCCGCTCGTCTGGACGCTGCGTTCGATGCGGCTGATGCGCAGCACACTACGACCCGGCGGCGCCGTGCACTCCCTCGTGCACGAAACCACGCTTCAGTGACGACCACGCAGCGCACGCTCTCTCACTTCTTCGAGATCGTCCCCAGATCGATCACCACGCCGTCGGGCTGGTAATAGTCATAGTTCAGCTCGTCGCTGCCCAAACTGGTGAACACCACGCAGGATCGACCCGACCGTGCCGCGTAGTCCAGGTCGCCCCCGCTCGGGCCCGCGTAGTCCGAGTTCCGCGCCCGGAACACGTGGAAGTGGAAGTGCGCCAGGCCGCGGTCGCTCGACAGGAACATCTCCTCCGAGGCCACAAACTCCTGGTCGTTCGTCCGCTGGCTCGGCCGCGGCGGGAACAGCCACGGCACGATCTTCTTCCCGTCCGCCCCGGCGCCCCGCCCGTCGCCCACATTCTCAAGCGCAGTGATCACGCCGCCGTACTCCGACGTCTTGTCCTCGCGGTCCATCCCCACATACGTATAAATGCGATCCACAAACTCCGCCTGGCGGATCGCCCGGTCCAGCACCTGCATCGTGATCAGGTCGCCCCACGAGATCGTCGATTCCCACGCCTCCACCTGCTCCTTGGCGGCCCGCACGGTGCCTTGTGCCTCGTTCTGCCGCTGCACCGTCTTCCTTGCCGCGATGGTCGATTTCAGTTCCGACAGCAGCTCCGCACGGGATTTGGCCACCATCTCCGGTGCCACCGCCGACGCGATCCGGATCGCCTCCAGGTGCCGCAGATGCAGCCCCTCTGTCTTCTCCGGCGGCAGCGAGCCGACGAGCGATGTCATCGAACGCCACCAATTCACGTTCTGCTGGCTCTTGGCGTTCGCGAGGCGTTGCAGCCACCGCATTTCGTCACCAGAGATCGGCACGATCTTCAGATCACGCACGCTCCGCCGCATCAGCCCGACCGCGTCGTCGTCCTTCGCCAGAGCCGGATCTTCCAGCAGCCGCTTGCGGTACTCGCCGGTCACGTCCAACTTCGCCAAAACGTCAAACGCGTCGGCTCGCGCCCGCTCCCTGAACTCCGCCGGCGAGTTCGGGTCTTCGTCCGGCGGGTTGAGGAATACCTGGAAAACCGTCTCCACCAGCGGCCGTTCCGGCGCCAATTTTAACAGCGCGATCCGCTCGCTCCGCTCTTCATCCGGCACCATCGGCACCGACCGCGAGTAGCTCCGCACCAGCGACGGCACGCAGTCCTTCCACCCCTTCGCCGCCGCGGTTTCGCTCATCACCGCCACCATCGCGCGGCTTGGCTCCCGAGGCAGCATCAGCCGCGTCAACTTCTTGGTGTCCTCGATCCCCGCTTCGTCCGGGTCCGACGCGAGGTAGTCGTACATCTTCTTTCGCATGTCGTGGTTCACCGAACTCGACCACACCATGTCCTTGAACGACTCTCGCACCAGAGTTTTTTCTTCCGGCTGCTGCAACGCCCGTTTCCACGCGATGTCGATCGCCAGTTCGCGATCGCGGTTCGACCGCTCCGGATTCCGAAGCACCGTCAACGGGTCCCGTTCCACCGGAGCCGACTGCCCGCGGCTGCTGCCGCACGACCCCATGCCGACCGCCATCCCAGCCCCCATTGCCACGACCAAAGCCACACGCGTGAGTGAATGCATGTCCGCAGTTTACGGCATGCGACCGCGTCGCGCCGACCAGACGAGCCCCGCGCGTGAGCGAGCCGGTCAGCTCCGTCCAGCCGATTTCCATGCCCCCCCGTTGACAACGCCACACGCCACAACACCACACCCCCTCCTGCCATCGATCCCCCAACC
>VYLH01000020.1_pt1 | contig 67416 bp, 55 predicted proteins | sample 5114361 | NCBI WGS metagenome assembly VYLH01 (sample SAMN12291772, study PRJNA351875) | freshwater metagenome | isolation source: freshwater lake | place: USA: Michigan, Kent Lake | collected 2013-08-15
CCACCGACACCAAAATCACCGCACGCCACTCCCCCTCCCTCCCTCCTCCCTTCCCCCACCATGCGAGGGGGAGTGGCGTGCGGTGATTTTGGTGTCGGTGGCGGGGTTGGTCGCTACGGTTTGGTGTGACTGAGACGATTCCGGACATTCTCGCGCAGTTGGTGGTGCCGCGGCATTTGAGTGCGGAGCAGGCGGAGTTCTGCCTGGAGGAGTTGCTGAACGGGCGGATGGACGCGGCGCAGGTCGGGGCGTTTTTGGCGCTCTTGCAGGCGAAGGGTGTGACCACGGCGGAGCTGGTGGGTGCGGCGACGGCGATGCGGCGGCACGTGACGCGTGTGCCCTTGGATGAGAAGACGGCGGCGCGGGCGATTGATACCTGCGGAACGGGCGGGGCGCCGAAGTTGTTCAATGTGTCGACGTCGGCGGCGCTGGTGGCGGCGGGCGCGGGCGCGAAGGTGGTGAAGCACGGCAATCGCAGCCGCACCGGGCGCGGGTCGGCGGAAATTCTGCAATCGCTGGGTGTGAACGTGGAGGCTTCGCCTTTGGTGCAGGCGAAGTGCGTCGAGGAAGCGGGTGTGTGCTTCTGCTTTGCGATTCACCATCATCCGGCGGCGAAGCACGCGGCGGGGCCGCGGCGGTCGCTGGGGCTGCCGACGATTTTCAATCTGCTCGGGCCGTTGACGAACCCGGGTGGCGCGAAGCGGCAGCTCTTGGGCGTGGCGAAGCGGCAGCATGTGGAGACGGTGGCGCACGCATTGTCGCGGCTGGGATGCGAGCGGGCGATGGTCGTGCACTCGCTGGATGGGTTCGATGAGTTGTCGACGACGTCGTCGAACACCATCGCTCACGTGCGGGGCGGGACGGTGAGCCTGGAGACGATGGACGCGCAGAGCCTGGGGCTTGCGACGGCGAAGGCGAGCGAACTGCAGGCGGAGACGCTCGACGAAGCGACGCGGGTGATCCGCGGCGTGCTCGATGGGGAGCGCGGGGCGAAGCTGGACATCGTGCTCTTGAACGCGGCGGCGGCGCTGGTGGTGGCGGGCGTGGCGGGGTCGATGAGCGATGGATTGGTGAAGGCGCGGGCGAGCGTGGAAAGCGGAGCGGCGCGGCGGGGGTTGGAGACGTTGGTGGCGGTGTCGAAGGGGTGAGTGTGGGTGGGACGCTCGCCCGCTTCATAAGCGAGCTGCGTGCGTTGAAGTGCGAGACGAGCGCTTGAAGCTGTTGCGTTGAGGTACGCGTTCACACTGCCGAACGTCCGTGCAGGTTCGGCAGTGGCACCCGGCAATAGTGGTTGCTTCAGACGACCTGAGGGACACCGACGATGGAAACGCCGAGGTCGTCCGCGAGGTCGATGACGCGTTCTTTTTCGAGCATGATGACGTCGCCCGCGGCGAGGGCGATGCATCCGCCGCCGGCGGCGGCGAGTTTCTCGATGGTCGTCGAGCCAATGGTCGGGACATCGCTGCGGCGGTCGTGACCGACGCGGGCGCCCTTGCAGAGGGTCCAGCCGCGGGCGCGGCAGAGGCGTGCGACGCGCTCGATCATCTTGTCGGTGCCTTCGACGGCTTCGACGGCGATGACGTCGCGTTCGCGGATGGCAAGTGACTGGCCGATGTCGAGGCGGAGCAGATCGTTCATCATGCTCCAGGCGAACTCGATGTCGGCCTTCTGCTCGGCGGTGGGCTGGGTGCGGGTCATGACGCCGACGTGGGCCATCTCGTCGGGGATGGGGATCGTGGAGTCGAGGAGAGCCACACCGAACTGGTGGAGTTCGTCGGCGACGGCGCGGAGGACCCGGTGCGAGCGTTTGTCGTGGCGGAGGTTCTGGAACCACATCCGCGCGGTGCGGAGGTCGGGCAGGTTGCGCACGAGCCGCCAGGGGTCGTGCATCAACTTGGCTTTGTCAACGCGGCCGACCATGATGGCGTGGCGGACGCCCCAGCCCTGAAGGGTGCGGCCCCAAGAGCCAAGGCGGAGGACGCCGACTTCGGCGAAGGATTCGCAGAGCTTGGGGAGCTGGGGGTCGTACTGGTTGGCGAGGCCCAGGCCGTGGACCTTGTGGCCCATGTCACGGAGGCCCTTGGCGACCATGATGGGGAGCAGGCCGCCACCGGCGATGAGACCGATGCCCGCGGGCGGGGCCGGCGGGTCGGGGAGGATGGTCAGGGTGCTGGGGCTGAGGGCGAGGGACATGGGGATCGGTGGAGAGTAGTTACTTCGACGCGGAGTCCGACGCCGCGTGAAAGCGGGTGCGGAAGTCGGTTTCGTTGAAGTTAGTCGGAGTTTACATCGCCCGAACGGATAGGTCAACTTCGCGCGAAGGTGGGATTGGGATGTGAGGGTAGTGTTTGGATGCCGGAGGCGGGGTTTAGGCGAGCCCGGTGGTGGGTCGATAGTTGCGGCATGGCGGATTGGCCGGATGCAGGAGACATCGTGGATGTGGGTGGGATGGGCCCGGAGGAGGCTCCGGCGGCGGCACGGCCGTTCCTGCAGGTGTTCTTCCGCTGCGCGAATCACTATCAGCGGGTGTATCGCAACGCGGCGGGGACGCAGTACAACGCGCGGTGCCCGAAGTGCGGGAAGCCGCTGCGGTTTCGGGTGGGAGACGGCGGGAGCGACTCGCGGCGGTTTGAGGTGGATTGTCGGGGGTGATGATTCGGGATGAACCACAGAGGCGCAGAGACACAGAGAGAGGCCGGCACGGTGGCGGACGCCAGGGTCGTTGTTGGCGGGTGATGGGTGTCGGAGCGGGCGCGATCGCTTCGCGGCGTCGGAGACTCGTGCGATCAGTGCTTCGGAGTCAGACTTTCTCACGTCGGTTGAAACGGTGCTGGGCGGGTACGCCCCGGTTCGCTGCGATGTTGGGCTGGCGCTCTTTGGCGATGTCGCCGCACCCGTTGCTTGATGTGAATCAACAATCGGGCGTGACGAACGCTGATGAATGTCCGTATGTGAGCCGCGGTGGGTTGAAGTTGGCGCATGCGCTGGCGACGTTCGGACTGGACGTGACGGGGATGCGGTGCGCGGATCTTGGGTGTTCAACGGGTGGGTTCACGGATTGCCTGCTGAAGCACGGGGCGGCGGGTGTGGTGGCGATCGACACGGCATATGGGCAGTTGGCGTGGACGCTGCGGAAGGATGCGCGGGTGGTTGTGAAAGAGCGGACGAACGCGGTGCACGCGCGGCCGGGGAGTGACGCGGAGCGGGTGGACCTGGTCGTTGTGGATCTTGGTTGGACGAAGCAGAAGGTGCTGATGCCGGCGGCGTTGGCGTGGGCGAAGGAGGCGGGGCGGATCGTGACGCTGATCAAGCCGCACTATGAGCGGGAGGAGCGGGCGCGGCACGGGGAGGCGGTGCTGTCGCGGGAGGAGAGTGAGGCGATCGTGCGGCGGGTGATCGGCGAGATCGAAGCGATGGGCGCGAAGGTGCGGGGGTTGGTGGAGTCGCCGATCCTCGGTGGTGCGAAGGCGGGGGCGAAGACGACGGGCACTGGGAATATGGAGTGGCTGGCGCTGGTGGAGCGAGGGTGAAGGTGGCGTTGCGGGGAATCTCGGTTGCGGCGTTGATGCACGCGTTCACACTGCCGAACCTCCGAGCAGGTTCGGCAGTGGCACCCTTGCGGTAGAAGCCGGTACGACTGGGCTAGAGCGATGGATCGGCTTTTTTCTTCTCGCACCATTGGCGCCAGGATTGGCGGTAGTGGGCTTCGAGGCGGCGGGTGAAGCCGGCGTGGTCGCAGAGGACGCTCTTCTCGACCATGGTGCGGAGGTTGTCGCGGAGAGCGAGGCGCTTAGGCTGGTCGGCGGCGAGGCGGACAGCGATGTCGATGTAATCGGCTTCGTCCTTGGCGATGAGTTCGGGCGTGCCGAGATTGTTGAGCAGGCTGACGCCGACGCGGGAGACGTGGCTGTTGCCGGCGATGGTGATGACGGGCACACCCATGTACATGGCTTCGACCGTGGTGGTTGTGCCGTTGTAGGGCCAGGGGTCGAGGGCGATGTCGATTTTGGAGTAGGTGTCGAGGTGTTCGGCTTTGCCCTTGGTTTCGGCGAGGAGCGTGATGCGATCACGCGTGATCCCGAGGGATTCGAGGTTCTTGGTGAAGCGCTCGCGGGTGCCGGGGCTGGAGAAGGCGAGGGCCTTGAGCAGGAGGCGCGAGTCGGGGACGGCGTGGAGGATCTTGGCCCAGACGTCGACGACGTGGCGGCTGACCTTGGTCAGGGTGTTGAACGAGCCGAAGGTGATGTGTTTGTTGGCGAGTTGCGGGGCGGGCTTCACGGGGCCGGCGTGGTGCGGCGGGGTGTAGCAGAGGAAGCAGCCGTCCATGCGGACGAGGGTTTCGGTGGCGAGGTGTTCAGAGCCGGCGGGGTCGGTGAACCAATCGACGACGCGATAGTCGATCTGGGGCATGCCGGTGGTGTTGGGGTAGCCCATGTAGGTGTACTGGATGGGCGCGGGCTTGACGACGAAGGGGACGATGCGGCCCGAGCCGGTGTGGCCGCTGAGATCGACGAGGATGTCGATGCCGTCCTTCTTGATCTGCTCGACCATCTGCTTGTCGTCGAGCTTGTTGACGGGGCGGTAGACCTGGGCGTGGGAGCGGAGGCGGGCGGTGAGTTCGTCCTCGCTGATGATGTTGTGGTAGAGCGTGACGTGGAAGTTGGACTTGTCGTGGTGCTCGATGATCGGCTCGATGAAGTGGCCGGCGGAGCGGTTGCGGAAGTCCTGGGAGCAGTAGGCGACGCGGAGCGGGCGGTCGGGATCGGGGACGTTGGCGTGGGGCTCGCGTTTGTCCTCGATCATGGAGGAGAGGACGTTGGAGACGCGGAGGTGCTGGTTGAAGACCTCGCGTGGGTCCATGCCGTGGACGCGGGCGAGGGGGATGAGCAGCCCTTGGAGGCAGGTGAGATCGCTGGGTTTGCGGCGGAGCTCTTCCTTGAGGATGCGGATCATCTCGTCGAGGTCGCCGGTGAGATCGCAGAGGCTGGCGTAGAGGGCGAGGAGTTCATCGTCGGGCGGACGGGTGGCGAAGAGGTTGCGTGCGTAGGCGATGGCTTCGTCGGCGCGATCATCGCGGTACATGGCGATGCAGACGCACCGGCCGTGGGTGGGGTTGACGGGGTCGATCTCGAACGCTTTGCGGAAGTGCTTCTCGGCGATGGCGAAGCGATCGCGGCGGAGTTCGATCTCGCCCTTGAGCATGTGGATGCGGGCGTTCCAGGGCATGGCGCGACCGGCCTGTTCGAGAGCGAAGAGGGCGATGTCGTGCTTGCCGGCCTGCATCGCGATCTGCGTGTAGGCGTCGAGGAGCTTGAGGTTGTTGGTGTCCTTCTCGAGGCCGCGGCGCACGAGCGCGAGCGCCTGGTCGTAGCGCTTGGCGCGGAGATGTTCGTAAGCCTGGGCGACGATGATGTCGGACATGGGGGTGTTGTAGCCGATCGCTCGCACCGCCGCGAATCAGTTGGCGTACGCGCTCATCGGCGGGCAGGTGCAGACGAGGTTGCGGTCGCCGTAGGGGTTGTCGACGCGGCCCACGAAGGGCCAGAACTTGTTCTCGCGGACGTAGGGCAGCGGGAAGGCGGCCTGCTCGCGGCTGTAGGGGTGCTTCCACTCCGCGCCCGTCACCATGCCGACGGTGTGCGGGGCGTTCTTGAGCGGGTTGTCGAGCTTGTCGGACTTGCCGTCCTCGATCGCCTTGATCTCGTTGCGGATGCCGATCATGGCGTCGCAGAAGCGGTCGAGCTCGGCCTTGGGCTCGCTCTCGGTGGGCTCGATCATGAGCGTGCCGGGGACGGGCCAGGACATGGTCGGGCCGTGGAAGCCGTAGTCCTGCAGACGCTTGGCGATGTCCTCGACCTTGACGCCCGCGGACTTCTCGAAGGGGCGGCAGTCGAGGATGAACTCGTGGGCGCAGCGGCCGTTGGAGCCCTTAAAGAGCACGTTGAAGTGGGCCTCGAGGCGCTTGGCCATGTAGTTGGCGTTGAGGATCGCGACCTCGGTGGCGCGGGTGAGGCCGGCGGCGCCCATGAGGGCGATGTAGACGTAGGAGATGGGGAGGATCGACGCGCTGCCGTAGGGAGCGGCGGCGACGGCGCCGACGGACTTGTCGGTGGCGACGCTGGGCTTGGTGACGGGGTGCGAGGGCAGGAAGGGGGCGAGGTGCTTGGCGACGCCGATGGGGCCCATGCCCGGGCCGCCGCCGCCGTGGGGGATGCAGAAGGTCTTGTGGAGGTTGAGGTGGCAGACGTCGGCGCCGATGAAGCCGGGGCTGGTGAGGCCGACCTGGGCGTTCATGTTCGCGCCGTCCATGTAGACCTGGCCGCCGGCGTCGTGGACCACCTTGATGACGTCCTTGATGCCGGTCTCGAACTTGCCGTAGGTGGACGGGTAGGTGACCATGAGCGCGCCGACGCGGTCCTTGTGCTCGGCGATCTTGGCGGCGAGGTCGGCGTGGTCGATATCGCCGTTCTCTTTGTTGGCGACCGGAACGACGTCGAAGCCGGCGCACACGGCGGAGGCGGGGTTGGTGCCGTGGGCGCTGTCGGGGATCAGGCAGACGTTGCGGTGGCCCTGTCCGATGGAGCGGAGGTACTGGCGGATGACGATGAGGCCGGCGTATTCGCCCGCGGCGCCGGAGTTGGGCTGCAGCGAGACGGCGGCGAATCCGGTGATCTCGGCGAGCCAGGTCTCCAGATCGCGGAACATCTTCTGATAGCCCTTGGTCTGCTCGGCGGGGGCGAAGGGGTGGATCTTGCCGGTCTCGGGCCAGGTGACGGGGATCATCTCGCTGGTCGCGTTGAGCTTCATCGTGCACGAGCCGAGCGAGATCATGGAGTGGGCGAGGCTGAGGTCGCGGCCCTGGAGCTTGAAGATGTAGCGGAGCATCTCGTGCTCGCTGTGGTGGCTGCTGAACACGGGATGCGTGAGATAGCCGCTCTGGCGGGCGAAGGCGGCGGGGAGTGTGGTGGTGGTCGAGGCGAGGAGCGCGTCGACGTCCTCGTTTCCGCCGCCGAACGCGGCGAGGAGGTCCTTGACGAGGGCGCGGTCGGTGGTCTCGTCAAAGGTGATGCCGAGCGTGCCGTCGGCGAAGTCGCGGAGGTTGATCTTCTTGGCGCGGGCGGCGTTCACGATGTCCATCGCGGTGCGGCCGACGGGCTTGACGCGCAGCGTGTCAAAGACGAGATCGGCGTCGTTGATCTGGTGGCCGAGCTTCTGGAGGCCGGCGCGGAGAGCCTGGGTGTAGGAGTGCACGCGGAGCGCGATGCGGCGAAGGCCTTCGGGGCCGTGGTAGACGGCGTACATGCCGGCCATGATGGCGAGCAGGGCCTGAGCGGTGCAGATGTTGCTGGTGGCCTTGTCGCGCTTGATGTGCTGCTCGCGGGTCTGGATGGCCATGCGGAGCGCGGGCTTGCCCTGCGAGTCGCGGCTGACGCCGATGATGCGGCCGGGCATCTTGCGGACGTGCTCTTCCTTGGTGGCGATGAACGCGGCGTGCGGGCCGCCGAAGCCCATGGGGACGCCGAAGCGCTGGGCGCTGCCCACGGCGATCTCCGCGCCCCACTCGCCCGGGGGCTTGAGGAGCGTCAGCGCGAGCAGATCGGTGGCGGCGATGACGGTGATGGACTTGGCGCGAGCGTCGGCGGCGAGCTTCTCGTAGCACTCGACGCGGCCGTCGGTAGTCGGGTACTGGACGATCAGGCCGAAGTCGTCGTCGGTGAACGCGGGAGCGACCTTGGGATCGAAGGTGCGGACCTTAATGCCCAGGCCGTCGGCGCGGGTGTGGATGACGGCGAGGGTCTGCGGGTGGACGTCGGTCGCGACGAGGAAGGATCGCTTGGTGCCCTCGTGGCCGCCGGCGATGGAGAAGGCCATCGCCATCGCCTCGGCGGCGGCGGTGGCTTCGTCGAGCAGCGACGCGCCGGCGAGCGGCAGGCCGGTGAGGTCGCTCACCATGGTCTGGAAGTTCAGCAGCGCTTCGAGGCGGCCCTGGGCGATCTCGGCCTGATAGGGCGTGTACTGCGTGTACCAGCCCGGGTTCTCGAGGATGTTGCGGAGGATCACGCCGGGGGTGATGCAGTCGAAGTAGCCCATGCCCAGGCAGGAGCGGAAGACCTGGTTCTGGCTGGCCATCGCCTTGAACTCGGCGAGGAGTTCGGCTTCGCCTTTCGCGTGCTTTGCCTCGCCGGTCAGCGTGAGAGGCTTGGGGTTGCGGATCTCGGCGGGGACGGTGGCGTCGATGAGGGCGTCGAGGGACTTGTAGCCGAGGGTGTCGAGCATCTCGCTGATGTCGGCCTCGCTGGGGCCGAGGTGGCGGTGCTCGAAGGTGTCGGAGGGATTGAGGATCGAGCCGTGCTTGGCGGCGACCTTGGTGGTGTTGGCGGCGGCGTGGCCCTGGGCGAACGTCGTCATGCGTGGGGCTCCGAGAAACGGCGCGAAGGGGGTTCGCGCGGGTGTGGCTGAAGGACCCGGACCCGGCGGGATCGGGGGTGCTGGTCATCGGTCGCGGAAGCCGGAAAAGGCCTCCGAGGCGACTTCGCGGACCGGGTCCCGTCGGATGAGCGATAGTAGGTTCTCGGCAGGGGGTTTTTTCGTCGGGGCGGGGTCGGAAGGAATCGTGGGATCGGTCGCGGCGCGGGTGGCGGCGTCCGGTATCCTGTGGCGGGCCGTGCCGGTTTTGGTGCGGCGAGAGTGACCTTGCGCGAAGGAGATTTGATGTCGAGCCCTGCACTGGTGCGTGTGTCGGTGATCGCGGTGATGGTGGCGATGGCGGGCGGTGCCCTGGGCTGGGCGGATGGCGGGGCGGGCGATACGCCGTCGGCGCCGGCGGTGGCGACGAATCGCGCGGTGACCCCGGCGGCGAGTGCGGAGCAACTGGCCGCGGATCAGGAGGTGCTGAAGAAGCACATCGGGATTCTGGCGAGCGAGGAGTTTGGCGGGCGGTTCCCAGGGACGAAGGGGAGCCAACTCGCGGCGGAGTACGTGCAGAAGCAGTTTGAGGCGCTGGCAACGTATGGCGTGATTCCGGCGTTTGCTGCGGAAGGTGAGGCGGGTGGGAAGAGCTATCGCCAGACGTTCCAGGCGCCGCCGAAGAACATCGCGGAGAAGCAGGAGCTGGCGTACACGATTGACGGTGCGGCGAAGGCTCTGGAGGCGGGCAAGGACTTCAACATCTTGGGGATGTCGGGAAGCACGGACGTGACCGCGCCGCTGGCGTTCGCGGGGTACGCGATCACGATGGGCGAGGAGGGATACACGAGTTACCCCGACGGCGGCGAGAACGGGCCGAGCGTGGACGGGAAGATCGCGATCGTGCTGCGGTTTGAGCCCATGAACGAGGAGGGCTCGTCGAAGTGGTCGAAGGAGGGGTGGTCGTTCTACGCGGGGCTGGAGGCGAAGGTCGGCTCGGCGGTGCGGCGCGGAGCCAAGGGCGTGATCATCGTCAACGCGCCGGGCGCGAAGGACGATCGGGTGAACAAACTGGAGGACGTGAACAGCATCACGATGCGGGAGCCGTATGAGGTTCCGGTGGTGATGATGACGATCGACGCGGCGGAGGCGCTTGTGAAGGCGGCGGACCCGCAGGGTCGCTCGCTGCTGGAACTGCGTCAGATGGTGGACAAGGAAGGCGCGATCGTCGAAATGCCCAAGGCGTCGGTGACGCTGGGGGCGAAGGTGACGAAGTACCGCCCGCAAACGGACAACGTGGGCGCAGTGCTGCCGGGCGTGGGCGAGTTGAAGGATCGGTACATCGTGCTGGGGGCGCACTACGACCACCTGGGAACGGGGATGGTGGGCGTGCGGTTCCCGAGTGACCGCGGGCAGATCTTCTATGGCGCGGACGACAACGCGAGCGGGACATCGGGGCTGATCATGAACGCGGCGAAGATCGCCGAGGAGTACGCGAAGATGCCGGCGGACAAGCCGCGGCGGAGCGTGCTGTTCCTCGCGTTCTCGGCGGAAGAGAGCGGGCTGAACGGCTCGCGGTACTACACGCAGCACTCGATCGTGCCGATCGACCAGCACGATTACATGATCAACACCGACATGATCGGGCGGCTGAGCGACAAGCCGCTGGAAGCGGGCGGCGTGGGAACGGCGGAGGGGCTGGCGGAGTGGCTGAGCCCGTACTTTGAATCGTCGGGATTGAAGATCGCGGCCAAGCAGAGCGGGAGCGGGCCGAGCGATCACGCGAGTTTCTACGCGGCGAATGTGCCGGTGTTGTTCCTGTTCTCGGGGATGCACCCGGACTATCACCGCCCGACGGACACGCCGGAGAAGATCAACTACGAGGGTGCGGCGAAGATCGCGGACATGGCGAAGCGGATCGGCATCGACGCGGCGCTTCGGCCCGAGCCGTTCAAGTTCACGTCGAGCGGCGGGACGGGTGCGATGAGCAACGACCAGCCGGCGGCGGGGCGCGGGCGGGTGCGCTTTGGCATCGCGCCGGGCGATTACGCGGGGGATGAGAAGGGCGTCCTGGTGGGCGAGGTGCTGCCGGACACGCCGGCGGCGAAGGCGGGGCTGAAGAAGGGGGACTTGATGGTTCGGTGGAACGACAGCCGGATCGCGAGCGTGGAGGAGTGGATGCCGTACTTCAGCGCGGGCAAGCCTGGCGATGTGGTGAAGGTGACGGTGATGCGGGATGGGAAGGAGATGGACATCAGCGTGACGCTGGAGGCACGCGGCGGGGCGCGGTGAGGTCGTTCGTGCGTGCGGTATCGATTGGTGATGGGGCGCGTCATCGCACTGCCGAGCCCAAAGCGGCTCGGCAGTGGCACCCGGCGATGGCGTGCCTTGTCCTGCGGAGGGAATTGGGAGGCAGACCCAAGCTCACTGCCGCGGCGTTGTCGATCGGCTCCAAGTAGTCCGCGCGATGTTCCAAACCCTGAACGCGAAGGCGCACGTCAGTCCAATTGCCGCTACGACCGCGCCGACCATGACGAGGACATGGCCTGTGGATTCCAAGAACCGGCCAAACCCAGGCTTTGACAGATGTCCGGAATCTGGGCCGTCGGGATAGGGGACGCCGCCAGCGAGACCAACCATGCCCACTCCGGCGACGAACAACGCGATCCCGACGACAGCGATCGCGAGCGTGAATGCGAGCGCCGAGAATCGGTGGCGAATGCTGCGCATGCTGGCGCCGGCATCGGCCTAAGCCGGGGTCGGCATGGTACCGGGCGGGAGGTCGGTGCCGGGGGCGGCCGTGCCGTTGGGTGCGGGTGGGTTGGCCTCGGCGTTCTTGCGGGCTTCGGCGCGGAGGAGGTCGGCGACGGTGGGTTTGGCGAGGGCTTCGCCACGCATGAGGCGGTGGACGTCGTCGGCGGCGAGGGTTTCGTACTTGAGCAAGGCGTCGGCGACAGCGGCGACTTTCTCCCAGTTGTCGTCGAGGATCTTCTGGGCGTCGGCATAGGCCTCGTCGACCATGCGGCGGACCTCTTCGTCGATCAACTTGGCGGTTTCTTCAGAGTACATGCGTTCGGGCATGTACATCTCGCGGGTGTCCATGCCGGTGTAGCGGATGAAGCCGAGGCGGCGGCTCATGCCCCACTCGACGACCATGGTGCGGGCGAGGCTGGTGACCTGGGAGATGTCCATGGATGCGCCGCTGGAGGCGTCGTTCATGGCCTTGGCTTCGGCGATGCGTCCGCCGCAGAGCACGCGCATGGTGGCGTTGAGCCACTTGACGCTGTAGCCCATGCGGTCTTTCTCGGGAAGGCTGAAGGTTGCGCCACCGGCTCCGCCGCGGGGGATGATCGTCACCTTATGAAGCGGGTCGGCGTCGGGGAGCAGAGCCTGGAGGACGGCGTGACCGGCCTCGTGGAAGGCGACGAGTTTGTTCTCGTCCTTCTCGCGGACGCGGCTCTTTTTGGCGCGGCCGAACTTGACCTTGTCGCGGGCTTCTTCGAGGTCTTCGTGCTCGATGAAGTCCTTGTTCTGCATGGTGGCGGCGATGGCGGCCTCATTGATGATGGCCGCGAGATCGGCGCCGCTGAACATGGGTGTGCCGCGGGCGATGCGTTCGAGGTTGATGTTGGGCCCGAGCTTGACCTTCTTGGAGTGAACCTTGAGGATCTCGAGGCGGCCCTTCACGTCGGGGAGCGGAACGGTGATCTGGCGATCGAAGCGACCCGGGCGGGTGAGTGCGGGGTCGAGGACGTCGTTGCGGTTGGTGGCGGCGATGACGATCACGCCGTCGGTGGTGTTGAAGCCGTCCATCTCGACGAGGATGGCGTTGAGGGTCTGCTCGCGCTCGTCGTGGCCGCCGGTGGTGAAGCCGCCGCCGCGGCGACGCCCGACGGCGTCGATCTCATCGAGGAAGATGATGCAGGGCGCCGAGTCCTTGGCCTGCTTGAACAGGTCGCGGACGCGGGACGCGCCGACGCCGACGAACATCTCGACGAAGTCCGAGCCGCTGATGGAGAAAAACGGCACATCGGCCTCGCCGGCGATGGCCTTGGCGAGAAGGGTCTTGCCGCAGCCGGGCTCGCCGACGAGCAGGACGCCGCGGGGAATGCGGCCGCCGAGCTTGGTAAACTTCTTGGGGTTCTTGAGGAACTCGATGATTTCGGTGCACTCGTCCTTGGCCTCGTCGATGCCGGCGACGTCGGCGAAGGAGACGCCGGTCATTTCTTTGGTGAGGGTGCGGTGGCGGCTCTTGCCGAAGTTGCCGAGCATGCCCCCGCCGCCGGTGGCGGCGCGGAGGCCCCTGCTGATGATGTACCAGCCGATGATGAGGATGAAGACGAGGGGAGCGAAGAAGAGGACCAGCGTCATCCAGGGGCTGGTGTTTCGGAACTGGACCTTGCCGTCGGTGATCTTGTTGACTTCAGCGGCGACGAGGTCCTTGTTGGCGAGGTTGATGGGGATGCGGACGTAGGTTTCGGTGGCGTTGGCTTCATCGGCCTTGCGCTTGGCGACGACGGCTTCGTCGGAGAGGGTGACTTCGCTGAGTTTGCCGGCCTCGTAGGCGGACTTGAACTCGGCGAGGGTGATGCGTTCGCCGCGGTCGGGGCTGCTGAACATCATGAACAGCAGGACCATGAGGACGATGACAGCGACCATGGTGAAGAGGCCGCGGGATTGCGGGGGCTGGGGCGCGCCGGGGCCGCCGTTGCCTCCCCCACCACCGCCCCCACCGCCGTTGTTGTCCTTTCCAGCGTTGGGACGCTTGGGGCGGGGCTTGGAGTCGCGGGACTCGTCGGCGGCAACGCGAAGGAGCGATCGCGCGGCGGCGAAGTTCGCGCCAAAGGGCGCGGCGAGGCGTGCGAACAGACCCGACATTCCACGGAGCACGGTCGAACTCATCGGACCCCTGGGGCCGAGCCCCATGTGAGAGCAGTGCAAGAGCATTGGGAGCGAGCACGGCGACGCCGTGAGGCTTTGGAGATCATCGGCGACCGAGCCATGTACCCGGTCATCCTTCTATCTGTTCGGCGTTTGATGGCGGAAGATGCACGCGGATACCCGAACGGACGACGATTCTAGCGGACCTTTGGGCGCGCTGGGATTGGTGGGTTCGTGCAGACCCACGCGTTCAGGCTCGGGGATTGTTGAGTTGGCGCTGGCGTCGCAGGAGCATCCAGTCGGCGAAGGATGGGGCGATGGTGGCGAGAGCGAGCATGGCTCGCATCGGGAAGCTGGTCCAGACTTCGCCCTTGGGCTTGCGGAGGCAGCGGACGATGGCGTTGGCGACGGTTTCGGCGGGCTGCTTGAAGCGCTCGGGGGTCTGGATGCTGATTCGTTTGCCGCCGGAGAGGCGCTTGGCGGTGTCGAAGAACTCGGTCTTGGTGCCGATGGGGTGGACGCTGGAGACGGCGATGTTGTGATCGGCGAGTTCGATGCGCATGGCGCGGGCGAAGTGGTCTTGGAGTGATTTGCTGGCGGAGTAGGCGGCGTAGTTGGGGAGGCCGATCTTGCTGACGCAGCTGGAGCAGACGAGGATGTGGCCGCGCTTTCCGGCGTTGACAGGTTCCTGCTTGAGGAAGCGGTCGGCGGCGAGGCGGGAGAGTTCGAGGCTGGCCCAGAAGTTGACGCGGAAGATGTCGTCGAGTTCGGCTTGGGTGTAGGAGAGGACGGAGCGTTCGAGGCCGTAGCCGGCGTTGGCGAAGACGCTGTAGATGGAGCCGAAGTGGTCGAGGGCGGCTTCGATGAGGCGGGCGTTGTCGTGCGGGTTGGAGACGTCCATGACGACATAAGCCGCGCGGCCGCCGGTGGCGCGGATGTCTTCAACCACGCGATTGAGTTCATCCTCGCGGCGTGCGGCGACGACGACGTTCATACCGGCATTGGCACAGGCGACGGCGGTGGCGCGGCCGATGCCGGAACTGGCACCGGTGATTGCGATCGTGCGGCCGGAGAGGTTGATGGGCATGCGGGGGATGGAAAGAGATTCACCACGGAGATCACAGAAAGCACGGAGGAAAACCGGAGAGGTTTGCTCGTGCGATGCGCGATCGACGTGGTGAACGAAAAACCTGAGTCGGTGGATTTATCGGCTGGCCGTGGTGTCGTTGCTGGTGGAGCTCTTGGAACCGGCGTCGGAGCTGCTCTTGGGCGTGAAGACCTTCTTGGTGTTGTCGCTGGTTTCTTCGAGGTCCTTGCCGACGCCGCTGACGGCGTTGCAGGCGGTGAGCGCGAGCGGGGCGACGACGAGGATGGCGGCGAGGGCGAGGCGGGTGCGGTTCTTCTTCATGACATTGGTCTCCAACCAAAAAGTGAAACAGTGATGCGGCGGGTCTCCGACCGCCGGTGCGGGATCATACCAAGTTGATGGAGACGAGGATCGCACGAACACGACGGGGCGAGGCGACACATCACTGGTTGTTCGAGCCCGATGTGGTGAACATTTCAACATCGATCTTGTGCGATACTTCAACGCAAGACCCCTCCCCGGTCTCGCTGCGCTCGACCACCCCTCCCCGCTGCGCGGGGCGGGGAGGCGCGTTAGTCGAGGACCATTTCTTCGGCGCTGGCACCCTTGGGGGCGCGTTGGAGGAGCCAGCGGAGTTCGGCGGCGCGGATGATGTAGGCCACGGCGGCGTAGCTGAACATGCCGACGGCGGTGGCGCAGAGAAGGCGGAGGAAGTGGCTCCACCAGTGGCCGTTGACGAGGCCCTGGGATGTGAAGAGCCAGTTGGATGCCATGACGCAGGCGCCCATGACAGCGGCGACGAAGCAGATCTTGATGATTCCGGTGACGAGGGGCCGGTCGAGGATGTGGACGTTGAGCTTGCGGGTCGCGACGTACGCCACCACGAGCGCTTGGAGCACGGCGCAGATGCCGGTGGCGAGGGCGAGGCCGGCTTCGCGGAGCCACCAGATAAGCGTGAGGTTCAGGACAAGGTTGATCGCGACCATGGCGACGGCGATGCGCATCGGGGTCGTGGTGTCGCCCTTGGCGTAGAACGCGCGGGTGAGGACGTGATTGAGGGAGTAGGCCCAGACGGCGGGCGCGTAGCAGGCGACGACGAGGGCGGAGCGGGAGAGGCCCTCGGCGGAGAACGTGCCGAACATGGTGCGGACGAGATCGTCGCGAACGAGGACGAGGCCGACGCTGGCGGGGATTCCGATGAAGAGCGAGAGGCGGATGCCGCGCTTGAGGACGTCTTCGAACGCGAGGCCGTCCTTGGCGGTACGGCTGAGGAGCGGGAAGACGGCGGTGGCGACGGCGATGCCGAAGACGCCCAAGGGGAACTGATAGAGACGCGAGGTGTAGGAGAGGATGGAGTTGGAGGATTCGTCGAGGGTGAGCGCGAAGCCGAACATGGTGGTGCCGATCCAGATCGGCCACATGGCGATGAGGGTGTCGATCCAGGTGTTGAGCTGGAGCGTGCCGAGGCCGACGACGACGGGGAGGAAGCGGGAGAGCACACGCTTGCTGGAGTCGCGGGCGTCGGCGGTGAGGCGGGTCCAGCGGACCTTGCCTCGGAGGGCGTGGAGGGACCAGGCGATCTGGAGGATGCTCGCGAGTACGGCGGCGATGCCGACGAGGTAGGAGGCTTGTTCCTTGGTGACGCCGGGCGCGAACCAGGGAATGGCGGCGGCGGCGATCATGATGAGGTTGAGGATGACGGGTGCGGCGGCGGAGGGGCCGAAGCGGCCGTGGCTCTGGAGCATGCCGCCGAGGATGGCCGTGGTGCAGACCATCGGCATCATCGGGAGCATGAGCATCATGAGTTTGAGCGAGAGGGCACGCTCGGGATGATCGAGATTGAGAAGGAGCGCGACGAGCAGACCGAGCTCGACGACGAGGACGATGCCGCCGGTGACGAGGGTGAGGAGGCGGAGGACAAGCGAGGCGAGCTGATTCGCGGCGTCGGGGGCTTCACGCTTGAGGGTGGTGTACTCGGGGAGGAACGCGGCGGAGAGGGCGCCTTCGCCGAAGAGGCGGCGGAAGACGTTGGGGATCTGGAACGCGGCGTTGAAGGCGGAGCCAACGGCGGTGTCGCCGAAGAGGCGGGCGGTGAGCAGGTCGCGAGCGAGTCCGGTGAAACGGGAGAGGAGGGTGAAGCTGGCAACGACGCGGATGGCGGCGGCGAGGACGCCGCCGAAGGCGTGGTCGCTTGGGGGACCGGACGAAGCGGGCGATGCGGGCGCGGGATTGGAAGCGGAGGCCGCGTTCACGCGGGAATCATCGGCCATTGCTCGCGCTCTCCGGCAATGGCTGGGCGGGGGAGGCGCGGGCAATCGTGCGTGCGGCGAGCGCGAGCGTGATGGAGGCGAGGGTGATGCCGAGCCAGTTGAAGGCGAGATCGTCCCAGGCGCAGGTGCGGCCGAGAGCGGGGATGCCTTGCAGGCCTTCGTCGATGCAGGCGTAGCCGAGCGCGAGGATCCAACTGAGGAGGAGATTGCGGCGGGTGAACCAAGGGCCGAAGAACGCGCAGAGCGTGATGAGCGCGGACCAGGAGCCGAAGGCGATGAGGTGCACCCAGAGATCGGAGCGTGGCACCGGGCCTTGGATGTTGAGTTTGGGCCAGTGGGTGCCGCTGAAGAGCAAGACGGCGTAGGCCGCGAATGCGAGGCGGAGCCAATTCATGCCGCGGCGGGGCGGACTCATGCGGACGTGCTCGTGGTGTTCGCGGCGCGGGTCTCAACGACTGGAGGCTCGGCGTTGCCTTCGGGGTTTCGGTCAGCGGGCGTGGTCGCGATGCCCTTGGCGGCGAGGAAGGCGTTCCAGTCGCGGACGAAGACGTCGGCGAGGGCTTTGTAGTCCTCGGCGCCGGTGGCCTGTGGGGCGTAGTCGAAGATCGACTTGCCGAAACTGGGGCACTCGGCGAGTTTGATGTTGCGGCGGATCGCGGGTCGGAAGACGCGGGCCATACGCCACGGGACATCGTCGTTGCGGGCGGCCTCGAAGAAGCCATCGAGATCGGCGACGACTTCGCGGGTGTGGGTGCTGCTGGTGTCGTGCATGCAGAGGACGACGCCGGCGACCTTGAGGCGGGGGTTGATGGCCTGCGGGCCATGGGCGAGGGCGCGGACGGTTTCGAGCAGTTTGCCGACGCCTTGCAGCGCGAGGAAATGGGCCTGCATGGGGATGAGCACTTCGCGGGCGGCGGTGAGGGCGTTGAGCGTGAGCAGGCCGAGCGAGGGCGGGCAATCGATGAGGATGAACTCGAAGCGGCTCTGGAAGGCGTCGACGACGCGGACGAGGCGCTGGAGGCGATCGGGCGTCATGGCCAGTTCGCTCTCGGTGGCGGCGAGGTCGGTGTGGCTGGGAAGGACGAATAGGTTGTTGCCGACGTCGTGCACCGCGCCGGCGGCGATTTCGGGCGTGGGCGTGCCGATGAGCAGGTCGTAGACCGACGACGCGATGGCCGCGGGATCAACGCCGAGCGCGATGGTGGCGTGGGCCTGGGGGTCGAGATCGATGACGAGTGTGGGCCGGCCGCTGCGTGCAAGCGCGGCGGCGAGGTTGACGGTGGTCGTGGTCTTGCCGACGCCACCTTTCTGGTTCATCAGCGCGATCAAACGCACCGGCCGGGACGAACTTGGCACGCCGGGAATGGGCATGGCGGAGTATACGAAAGGGTTGGACGGATCGCGCGGCAGATCACCACTGCGTGCGGAGTTCGGAGACCAAGTCTTTGGCGAGGCGTTGGGCGGCGGAGGCCTGGCCGTATTCGATCTTCTCGCTGACGCCGCGGACGGGGACGAAGGTGTCGGCGGCGGCGAAGGAGCGGCGGGCGGCGAGGGTCTTGCCGGTGGCGTTGTCGACCCAGTCGAAGTCGACGGTGATGATGTAGCCGTATTCCTGCACGAAGCCGGATTGGTCGGTGGCGGTGCGGGCGAGCTGGACGTTGGTGATGGTGCCGCTGAGGGTGGTGTCGGCGGCGGGCGAGGGGTCGATGATCCAGGGGGTCTTGTTCTGGATTTCCTTGACGATGGCTTCAGTGAGCTGAGCCTCGACGCCGTGGAAGTAGGTGTTGTTCTTGAAGATGGGGACTTGGACGGTGCGGGTGTCGGTGGTGTAGGTGGATTTGAAGGAGTAGCCCTGGCGCGGGTCGGAGGCGCAGCCAGCGAGGGCGACGACGGCGAGAAGCGCGGGGATGGCGGCGGCGCGGGAGGTCACGGCTTGGCCTCCTTGGGTGCGTCGGTAGCGGCCGGTGCTTCGGGCGTTGGCTCGTCGGCGTTCGGCTTGTCAGCGTCGGGCTTTGCGGCGGGCGCGTCTTCGCTTGGTGCGGGCTTGGGGGGCTCGGGGATCGGCCAGCGGCGCTCGATGAAGAGTTCTTTCGCGCGGGTGGCGGCGACGGTATCGGGGTGCTTGAGGATGAGGCGCTTGAGGGTGTAGCGGGCGGAGACCGAGTCCTTGCGGACGAAGTACCACGAGGCGATCTCGAACATCTGTGCCGCGGCCGATTCGTCGAGGCGGCTGATGAGGGCGTCGGTCATGCCGACCTGCTCAGCGGCCTGCGGGTAGCGCTGGGCGAAATCGCGGACAAGGTACTGGGCTTCGATGAGGCCGGAGGCGTCGTATCGCGGGCCTTTGTAGCGGCCGATGTTGGCGAAGACGCGGCGCTGCATGGCGAGCTGGCGGTACTCGCTGGTGGGGAAGTTGGTGAGGAAGATCTCGTAGGCCTCGCTGGCCATGCGCAGGTCGCGGGCGCGGTAGTAGTAGTTGGCGAGTTCGATGGCGGCGCGCTGGGCGAGCTGGCTGTTGGGGACGCGCTCCTGGACGCGGATGAGCAGTTCCTCGCCGATGCGGGTGGCGCTGTCGATGCGCATGCCGAGGAACTTCTTGCGGAGACCGTTCAAGTACATCAGGCCGATCTCGAGCTCGCGCTCGATGGCGGTGATGAACTGAGGCGTGCCGGGATATTCCTTAATGACGCGCTCGTAGTCGTAGAGGGCTTCGTACTCGTCCTTGAGGGCGAGCTTGGCGTCGCCGCGGCGGAGGAGGGCCTCGGCGGTTTCGGGCTTGTCCTGAGCGGCGTTGCGCTTGAGCCAGGAGTCGAGGAGCGCGAGGGCGCCGCGGGGCCGGTTCTCGGCGAGCTGGGTGCGGGCCCGCTGCATGACGCCGGCGTCGGAGGCGGGGTCGATCGGCGCTTCTGCGGGGACCCACTTGCCGTCGGGGTCGAGGCGCATGGGGGTCTGCGCGAGGGCGGGTGCGCCGAGTGCCGAGAGGAGGCAGGCTGTCAGGAGGGCTCGCTTCACGGGGCAAGCATACCGCGGATTGGCGAGAGGTACACGACTCGGTTCGAGCGAATCGCGGGCCGGGGCGTTACGGTGCGACGCAACCCTCTCCGGCCTCGCGGACTCGGCCACCTCTCCCCGCTGCGCGGGGCGAGGAGGCGCGGGGTCAGACGCCGACGGGCTTGCGGTCGTTGAGGGTTTCGGTCTTGCCGTTGTTGAAGTCGAGGTAGTCCTGCAGGGCGGCGACCTTCCAGTCGCCGAAGCGCAGGGCCTTGATGGCACGCACCGCGGCGGCGGCGCCGGTGGTGGTGGTGATGATCGGGACGCCGAGGCGGATGGCGGCGGCGCGGATCTTGCCTTCGTCGGTGAGTCGGCCGGTGCGGGTCGGGGTGTTGATGATGAGCTGGATCTGCCCGTCGGCCATCATGTCGATGACGTTGGGGCGAACCTGAGCGTCGATCTTCGGCACGCTGGTGACCGAGACGCCGTGCTCGCTGAAGAACGCGGCGGCGCCGGGGCTGGCGAAGATCTTGAAGCTCATCGCGTCGAGCTCCTTCACCAGCGGCATCATGGCGATGCGGTCGGTCCGGCGGACGCTGACGAAGACATTGCCCTTGCTGGGCAGGGTCGTGCCGCAGGCGAGCTGGCCCTTGGCGTAGGCAATGTCGGCGGAGAGATCGATGCCCATGACTTCGCCGGTGGACTTCATCTCCGGGCCGAGGACGATGTCGACGCCGGGGAACTTGCTGAAGACGAAGACGGATTCCTTGACGGCGTAGACGCCCTTGTGCACGGGCTCCTTGGCGCCCAGGTCGCTGAGACGCTTGCCCATCATCACCATTGCGGCCTGGCGGGCCCACGCGGTGTGCGTCGCCTTGCCCACGAACGGCACGGTGCGGCTGGCGCGGGGGTTCACTTCCAGGATCGCGATCTTGTCGCCCTTGATCGCGAGCTGGACATTCATGAGTCCGTTGACGCGGAGTTCGGCGGCGAGGATCTGGCCGATCTGCTTGATGCGGTTGACCATCGGCGGCGACAGACTCCACGGCGGCAGCGTGCACGCCGAGTCGCCCGAGTGGACACCGGCCTGCTCGATGTGCTCCATCACGCCGATGACGATCGCCTGGCGGCTGCCGTCGTTGCCGGAGAGATCGGTCGATCCCGCGCGGCCGGGGATGAAGTCGGCGACGACGTCCATGTCGACTTCGGTCGCGTCGTCGAGGAACTTGTCAATCAGTACCGGCGCGTTGTCCAGGTCGCTGATGTTGACCGCGTTGGTCATGTAGTGGCGGAGGGCCTTCTCGTCGGGACAGATCTCCATGCCGCGGCCGCCGAGCACGTACGACGGACGGACGAGGACGGGATACGTGATGCGGTTGGCGATCTCGACGGCCTGATCCAGCGTGCGGGCGATGCCGCTCGGGGGCTTGGAGAGGCCGAGGCGCTCGAGCAGCGCGTCGAAGCGCTTGCGGTCTTCGGCGAGATCGATGGAATCAAGGCTGGTGCCGATCAGCGGCGTGCCGCCTTGGACGAGGCCGTGGGCCAGATTCAGCGGCGTCTGGCCGCCGAACTGGACGACCACGCCGTGGACGAGGCCGTTGCGCTTGCCGTTCCAGCCCCCGGCGTCGCGTTCGAGGGTCTTGCCGTTGAGGCGTTCGATGATGTTGAGCGTGTCCTCGAGCGTCAGCGGCTCAAAGAACAGCAAGTCCGACGTGTCGTAATCCGTGCTGACCGTCTCGGGGTTCGAGTTGATCATCACCGACTCGAAGCCGAGTTCGCGAGCTGCGAACGCCGCGTGGACGCAGCAGTAGTCAAACTCGCAGCCCTGTCCGATGCGGTTGGGCCCGCCGCCGATGATGATGACCTTCGGGCGGTCGGAGACGCGAATCTCGTCCTCAGGAAGAGACGCAGAGACGGAGAGACGGAGAGACGAAGTGGGAGAAGGCGACGATCCCGCGGTGCCTTGCACTGCGTCTCTTCGTCTCTTCGTCTCTTCGTCGCCGCTGATGTTCGTCGCGGCGGTTTCGTATGTTGAGTAGTAATACGGCGTGACCGCTTCGAACTCCGCTGCGCAGGTGTCGACCAGCTTGTAGACCGGCTCGATCTTCAATCCCTTGCGGTGGTTGCGGACCTGAATGATGGTCTCGGGGCTGATCTTGCCGAGGTACAGGTTCGCGAGCTGCGCATCGGAATAGCCGAGCTGCTTGGCTTCGAAGAGCACGTCTGCGGGGACGTCCTCGAGTTTCGCGTACGAACACAGCACATCCTCGAACTCCACCAACTGGCGGATCTGGTCGAGGAAGAAGTAATCGATCTTGGTCAGGCCGAAGATCTTCTCGTCGGTCCAGCCCATCTTCATCGCGTAGCGGACGTAGTAGAGACGGCCTTGGCTCGGCACCGCCAGCTTGCGGCTCAGCTTGTCTTCGGCGATCGGCCACTCGATCGCCTGGCCGTCCGCCGTGCGGAAGGTCTGCTTGCCGGCTTCGGTCGTCACGTTCCCGGCCTTGCCAGCGCGGCGAGCCTCCAGCCACTTGTCGTTGCGATCCAGGCCCAGCCCGAAGCGCTTCACGTCCATCGAGCGGATGACCTTCTGGAAGCTCTCCTTGAAGGTGCGCCCGATCGCCATCGCCTCGCCGACCGACTTCATCTGCGTCGTCAGCGTCTCGTCGGCCTCGGGGAACTTCTCGAACGTCCAGCGCGGCATCTTGGTGACGACGTAGTCGATCGTCGGCTCGAAGCACGCGCTGGTCGTACCGGTGATGTCGTTGCGGAGTTCATCAAGCGTGTAACCGACCGCGAGCTTGGCAGCAATCTTCGCGATCGGGAAGCCGGTGGCCTTGGACGCGAGGGCGGACGACCGCGAAACGCGCGGGTTCATCTCGACCACGACCATCTCGAACTTGCCGTCCTTGGGCGCGGGGTTCACCGCGAACTGGACGTTCGAGCCGCCGGTCTCGACGCCCACGGCACGCATGATGGCGATCGCGGCATCGCGCATCGCCTGGTATTCCTTATCCGTCAGCGTCAGGATGGGGGCGACGGTGACGGAGTCACCGGTGTGGACGCCCATGGGATCGATGTTCTCGATGCCGCAGATGATGACGCAGTTGTCCTTCTTGTCGCGGACGACTTCGAGTTCGAATTCCTTCCAGCCGAGCACGGACTGATCGATCTGGACCTGCCCGATCATGCTGGCGCGGAGGCCACGGGTGGTGATCTCTTCGAACTCTTCCTGGTTGTACGCGATGCCGCCGCCGGTGCCGCCGAGGGTGAAGGCGGGGCGGATGATGGCGGGGAGGCCGATCTGCTTCAGGAACTCTTTGGCCTCGTCCAGCGTGGTGACGGTCTTGGCCTTGGGCAGGACCAGGCCGATGCCCTCGCAGATGTCCTTAAAGATCTGACGGTCCTCGGCACGGTGGATGACGGTGCGGTTGGCCCCGATCATCTCGACGCCGAACTCGGTGAGCGTGCCGTTGTCGAAGAGGTTGCAGGCGCAGTTGAGGGCCGTCTGGCCGCCGAGGGTGGGCAGGATGGCGTCGATCGGGGTGCCCAGGTCCTTCTCACGCTGCAGGATCTTCTTGACCGCCTCGGGCGTGATGGGCTCGATGTACGTCCGGTCGCTGTACGCCGGATCGGTCATGATCGTCGCCGGGTTGCTGTTCACCAGCACCAGCCGGTATCCCTCGGCCTTCAGGGCCTTGCAGGCCTGGGTGCCCGAGTAGTCAAACTCGCAGCCTTGGCCGATGACGATCGGGCCCGAGCCGAGGAGCAGAATGGTCTTGATGTCGGTGCGCTTGGGCATGGTGGAGGAGGGGTGCAGGGGTGCAGCGATGCGGGGAAGCTGGGCTTGCGTCCGGTCCGGGCGCGCAAACTCCATGAGGATAGAACGCGACGCGGCGGAGGTCCAAATCACAGGGGCGATTGCGCCGAGATTCTGCCAGTTTTCGGCGAAGCGGGGGTCAGAACTCCCAACCGAGCGTGAGGAAGTAGTCGACGTCGTTGCGCTGCGTGACGCTGCCACGGGTGGTAAAGCGGTTCTCGACGCCGGCCTTCAGCAGCATGTTGCTGCGGGGATCGACCTTGAGCTGGTAACCGGCCTTGAGATCGAGGCGGAAGTCGGAGACCGATTCGAGGCTCGGCAGGTAGTCGAAGCTGGCAAAGGTCGACTGGCGGAGGGAGATGGTCCACTTGGTATCGACACCGACGAGGGCTTCGGGTCGGAAGCCGGTCGCGGGTGACGGACCCTTGAACTCGCTGGCACCGCCCAGACCGGCGCGGAGCCTGAGCAGCAGCGGCTCGGGCCGGTAGACGGTGTAGGACGGACCCACGAAGCCGGAGAGGCGGAGGCGGTAGTTGGTGAACTCGTCGAACTCGACGCGGCCTCGCGCAAAGAAGCCCCAGGGGGACTCGCCGAACTTCCAGTCGTTGTTGGCGTTGGCCTCGGCACGGTTCTTGGAGGCCCGCCCGTTCTCGGAGGCTCGGGCGTAGGTCGCGTCGAAACGCGTATCCATCTTGGCGGTCTCGCGGCCGATGGCGAGTGCGAGCCGGGTGTTCAGGGTTTCGCTGTTGCCCGAAGCGCCAGCGAGACCGACGTCAAAGCCGCCTTTCCACTTCGGAGCCGGGTTCGCCGCGGGCTTGGACCCGACGGAGGCGGATTCGGGGTTTGAAGAAGCCGCGGCCTCGTCGTTGGAAGTTGGCGTGGGCGCGGCCGACGCGTTCGGGGCAGACGCGGCGGCCTGAGGCTGCGATGCGGCGTGGACGCTGGCGATTGACGCGAGCGCGATCCGCAGGTCGCCGAGCACGGCGTGGCGGAGGGTGATGGTGTCGGCGTCCTGCGCGATGATCTCGCCGCGGAGCGCGTCGCCGTTGACGAGCGTGACGACGTCGGCCCGGGCGCCGGCCGCAAAGAGAAGTGCGAGAAGGATCAAGCGGAGCGTGCGAAGCATGAGCATGGCGAAGCTGGGCGAGCGAAGGCGATCGATGAGGGCGGATGACGAGACCGGGGCGGTCGGCGTCGATCGGAACGGCGGCAGGTTGAAGCGGAGCGGCGGTTGCCGCACGTCGGCATTATCGCCACAAGATGTGGCGTGTTCTGCATGTTTCACGTTTTTTGCGGGACCGCGGGCGTTGCGGTCAGAGGCGTGTGAGTCCGCGGGCGATCGCGAGTTCAAGATCGGAGCAGGCGGACATCGGGTCGAGCCCGCCTCCCGCGGCATCATTGAGCTGCGCGAACTGATCCGGGGTGACGCCGGAGATGATGAGATAGCGGTTCTGATCGTCGAACTTCTGCACGGCGGCGCGGAGCTCGATCGCGGAGTTCTCGTCGAGCTGGGTCACCTCGTCGAGGTCGAGGATGACGACCTTGGCGTGGGGCGGAAGGAGATCGGCCCAGACGAGCAGGTTGGGCATGCGGTGGATCTTTCCGGCGCGGGCGTGGTCCTTGCGGACGCGATACACGAACATCTCGGGCGGCAGACCGAGGTCGGAATCCTCGCCGACGAGCTCGCTCTCTTCGATCTCGGCGATCGGGCGGGACACATCTTGATAGATGATCCAGAGCAGGAAGAGCACCGGCGGGAACATGGCCCACCGGGTACCGTAGAGGAAGGCGACGGTGCCCAGACCAGCGCCCAAAGCGAACGAACCGACAACGGCGCCGAGGACCATCAGGTGCTGCGAGGTGGCGTGGCGATAGACGAGTCGAGCGGCGTCGATGGCACGCCCCCGAGCGAGCGTGCGGCGTTCGTCCTTGAGGAACCAGAGGAATTGCACGGCTTCGAGGCCGAGGTCGGTCAGCACGCCGGTCACGTGGGTGGTGCGGACGACGCCGCTGGAGATGCGGGTGATGGTGGCGTTCTGCAGGCCCATGGCCATCGAGGCGATACCGAGCAGGGCAAGGACGATCTCGTGGCGTGTGAGGTCTTCGGTGCTGAAGAACTCGAGCGCGATCGCGAATAAGGCCAGCAGGGCGGCCTCGATGGCGATGGGAAGGACGTAGATCGACTCCCAGCCACGGCGCTTGCCGAGTTCGGCGGCGAAGCCGGAGACGCCGGCCCCGATGAAGAAGGAGAAGAGAAGGAAGAGGAGGAAGGCGACGGTTTCCCACCGGGCTTCCACGACGGCACGGCCGAGATCGGAGGTGGTGCCGCTGACGTGGCTGGTGACGTGGCCGCAGACGAGGATCGTGAGGATGTTGGTGTAGCCTGCGATCCAGGCGAGCGTGACCGCGAGCCTTGCTTGCTGGTAGTAGGAATGGGCCTGGGCGATGAACATGGCAGCGCTGCATGATCATCGGCACGCGGGACGTCGGGAAGCAAGCCCTTCAGCGGACCGCGTGGCGGGATTCATATGATTTATGGTCTATTCGCCGCTGCTGCAGGCGATACTCTGATCGCCATGGGCAAGGTTGTCGCGTACTCCATCCTGTTGGTGCTTGGCATGATCGGCTCGCAGCTTGCGCCGCGGCTCTTCGCCGACGCCGACGCGTTGGGCACGTTTGAGTACGTGCGGCAGTGGCTGACGTTCATCTGCCTCGCGTTCATCATGATTCACGTCGGCTACGAGTTCGACATCGACAAGCGTCGCAAGGGGCAGTACGGGACGGACTTTGCGATCGCGATGACGGCGGCGACGTTTCCGTGGCTGCTGGTGGCGGGCTACTTCGTCGTTGTGATGGGCGAGTCGGGGGCGGCGTCGAGCTGGAACGTGTGGAAGGAAGAGTTGCTGGTGGCGTGCTTCGCGGCGCCGACGTCGGCCGGTGTGCTTTTCAGCATGTTGGCGGCGGCGGGACTGGCGACAACGTGGCTGTTCAAGAAGGCGCGGGTGCTTGCGATCTTCGACGACATCGGGACGATTCTGCTCCTGATCCCGCTCAAGATGTTCATCGTGGGGCTGCAGTGGCAGTTGGGTGTGGTGGTGGTGATCATGGTCGGACTGCTGCTCTTGGCGTGGTTCAAGCTGCACGCGTTCAAGATTCCGATCGCGTGGCCGTTCGTCGTGGGGTATTCGATCGCACTGGTCGCGGCGTCGGAAGGGCTGTACGTCCTGAGCAAGTGGGTGGACCCGAACGCGACGATTCACATGGAGATCCTCTTGCCGGCGTTCGTGCTGGGGTGCGTGATCGCACTGCCGCGGCGGGCGGATGGGAGTGTGGATCACACGCACCACGAGGGCAAGAGCTCGGAGGCCATGGTCGGCACGATCATCTCTGGCTTGTTCCTGTTCCTGGTCGGTTTGTCGCTGCCGCACTTGGACAAGATCCAGGCGGCGCAGATCGGCGCTGGTGTGGTCGGGGCGGAAGTGGGCGTGAAGGAGCCGATCGCGATCAACTGGATAACCGTCGGGTTGCACGTGCTCGCGGTGACTTTCCTGTCCAACCTGGGCAAGATGTTCCCGGCGTTCTGCTACAAGCGCGAGGCGTCGTTCAAGACGCGGCTGGCGTTGGCGATCGGCATGTGGCCGCGGGGCGAGGTCGGGGCTGGCATTCTGGTGGTGGCGCTCAGCTACGGCATCGCGGGTGAGACGGTGCTCGTGGCGGTGATCTCCCTCGCGCTGAACTTGGTGCTGACGGGAGTGTTCATCGTGCTGGTGAAGCGGCTGATCAAGGGTGAGCCCCAGCTCGCGTGATGGGGCTTTGGATTCGCTCCTAAGGGGGGCATTCTCGGACCGGGCAGATTTCGATTGGCGCGGGATGCTTTGGCTGGTATCGTGCGAGCCACTACCGGAGGGGATCATGCGTCTTCTGCACTGCGTTGCGTTTGCGGCTGTTCTGGGTGGTGGCTCGCTTGCGCTGGCGCAGCCGGCGGACATGGTGAACTGGTGGAAGGCCGACGGCAACGCGAGCGACAGCGCAGGAAGCGCGAACGGCACGGTGTCCGGAAGCGTCGCCTTTGTGCCGGGTCGATACGGGCACGCCTTCGATTTCAATGGCGGCGAGGTGCAGTGCGGCAACAGCGCCGGCAACTTCGGCACCGGTGACTTCACCATCGCGTTCTGGATCCGCAATCCGGCGCAGCCTGTCGGGCTTCAGGTCATCTCGAAGCGACCAGTCTGCAACTTCGGAAGCTTTTTCGATATTCAGGGCGGCTCGGGACCGACCGGGAGCGGCATCTATATTGAAGCCTACTCGGGTACGGGCGGGGCCAACAAGATTCTCATCAACGCGACGGAGATGTTCGACGACCGGTGGCACCACATCGTCTTCCGCCGCCAGGGCACGTCGGTGGTGACGGCGCGGGACGGGGTCATCATCAACACCTTCACCTCCAGCGGCGTGACCAGCATCAGCAACACGGCGACGCTGCGCTTCGCGGGTGGGCCGTGCATCGGGTTCGGTGGAATTCAGCGATACCAGGGGCTGCTCGACGACATCCGCTTCTACAACCGCTTCCTAACCGATCAGGAACTCCGCTCGTTCGCGTGCGCGACGGACATGAACGGCGACCTCGTCGTCGATGACACCGACTTCTCGATGTTCGTGGTCCAGTATGACGTCCTTCTCTGCTCCGAGCCGAACATGGCGTTTGGCTGCTCGGGCGACTTCAACCAGGACGGGCAGGTGGACGACACGGACTTCACGATCTTCGCGGGCGAGTACGACCAGCTCGTGTGCCCGTAAGGTGCCGCAACTCGCGGCATCGGGAAGTTTTCCGAGGCGCGGTTGTGCTCGTTGTGTGGACCTTGGGTACTTGTCTTTCCGGGACGAACTGATCCGTCGCGGGTGTCGTAACACGGCGCGTCTGCTGTGGGGACGTGTGTTCTCGGGCCGTGCCGTGCCATCCGTACCATTCAGGAGAGCGTGGATGAGCCCGTTCGCGTTGCGGCGTTTCAGCCGCCCCTGCCTGTCGCTCGATTGAGAATTCACTATGTGCGGAATCGTCGCCTATATCGGAACCAAACCCGCCCAGCAACTTCTTCTCGAAGGCCTGAAGCGCCTGGAGTACCGCGGGTATGACTCCGCGGGCCTGGCGGTGCTGGAGAATGGCAAGCTCGAGGTGGTTCGCGCCGTCGGACGGGTGGCGAATCTCGAGGACAAGATCGAGGACATCGGCGGCTTCCAAGGCTCGATCGGCCTGTGCCACACGCGCTGGGCCACGCACGGCGGCGTGACCGAGTTCAACGCCCACCCGCACACCGATGACCGAAACGGCATCGCGCTGGTTCACAACGGGATCATCGAGAACTACGCGGCGCTGAAGCAGTACCTTGAGGAGAAGGGCCACACGTTCAAGAGCCAGACCGACACCGAGGTGCTGGCGATGCTGATCGGCGAGCTGTACGAGGGCGACCTCGAGGCCGCCGTGCAGGCCGCTCTTCGCGAAGTGACCGGCGCGTACGCGATCGCCGTCATCTGTGAGAAGGAGCCGGACGTCATGGTGGTCGCCCGCAAGGGTTCGCCCTTGATGGTGGGCGTGGGCGCGGGCGAGTACGTCGTGGCGTCGGACGCCTCGGCGATCATCAGCCACACGACGCAGGCCTTTGCACTCGACGACTACAACGTGGTGAAGCTCACGCGGCAGGGATTCCGCACCAGCACGATCCACAACGTGCCGGTCAACAGCAAGATCATGCAGCTCGAGCTTGAGCTGCAGGAGATCGAGCTCGGCGGGTTCAGCCACTTCATGCAGAAGGAGATCTTCGAGCAGCCCAAGGCGCTCACCAACTGCATCCGCGGGCGTCTGCAGCTGGAGGAGGGACGCATCCACCTGGGCGGTGTCGGGAACTTCAGCAAGGAGATGAGCAAGCTCAAGCGGGTCGTGCTGACGGCGCAGGGCACGGCGTTGCACGCGGCGATGATCGGCGAGTATCTGTTCGAGGACCTCGCGAAGGTCTCCAGCGTCGCCGAGTACGCCAGCGAATTCCGTTATCGCAACCCGATCGTGGAAGAGAACACGGCGGTGATCGCGGTGAGCCAGTCGGGCGAGACCGCGGACACGCTGGCCGCGCTGCAGGAAGCCAAGGAGCGTGGTGCACTGGCGATGGGCGTCGTGAACGTGGTCGGATCGTCGATCGCGCGCGAGACCGATGCGGGCGTGTATCTGCGGGTAGGTCCGGAGATCGGCGTGGCGTCGACCAAGGCCTTCACGGGCCAGGTCGCGGTGCTGACGATGCTGGCGATGTACCTGGGGCGCAAGCGGTTCATGAGCCCGGACCAGTGCCGCGACTTGATGCAGGAACTGGTGCAGATTCCCACCAAGATCGAGCGGATCCTGGAGCAGGACTCGAAGATCAAGACGATCACCGAGCGGTACATCCACCGCGAGAACTGGCTGTTCCTGGGCCGCGGGTACAACTACCCCACCGCTCTCGAGGGCGCGCTGAAGCTCAAGGAAATCTCGTACATCCACGCCGAGGGCATGCCCGCGGCGGAGATGAAGCACGGCCCGATCGCCTTGATCAACGACGGGATGCCGGCGGTGTTCATCGCGAACAAGGGACGCCAGTACGAGAAGGTGATGAGCAACATTCAGGAAGTCCGTTCCCGCGGCGGGCACATCATCGCGGTGGCGACCGAGGGCGACAAGGAGATCGCGAAGTACGCGGAGGATGTGATGTACATCCCCGAGTGCCCCGAGTGCCTCAGCCCGCTGCTCGCCGTGGTGCCGCTGCAGTTGCTGGCGTATCACGCGGCGGTGCTGCGTGGCCACGATGTGGACAAGCCGCGGAACCTGGCGAAGAGCGTCACGGTGGAGTGATCGACCGCGACGCGGGATCGATCATTCCGAGGGGTCACGCTTCGTCGGCGTCGCGCTGAACGGATCTTCGGGCACGGGCTCGTCGAGGAGCATGATCTCCGCGCGCTGATTGGACTCGTCCTCGCGGGACGACTTGGCCCGCGCGACGACCGGCGCGGAGTGGCCGCTCGCGGTGAGACGGATCTGATCCCAAGTCAGGCCTTGCTGCACGAGTTCGGCGCCGACGGCCCAGGCGCGTTGGTACGAAAGCTCGCGCGATTTGCGTTCTTCGCCCCAGCTCTCCCAGCGGCTGGCGTGGCCGCGGACTTCAACCATCCAGCGGGACCCGGCAACGCGTTTGGCGACCTGGCGGATGGTGTCGCGGGCGGATTCGTTGATGGCGCTCTTGTTGGCATCAAACTGGACGAAGCCATCCTCGCCGGATTGGCCGCTGCGGCGGACGACCTGCGAAGGACCGTCACGGCCGCTCGGGCCGGGGGTGCGGACATCGCCGGGCTGGGAGCGCTCGCGCAGGCGCCGGATCAGCGGCTGATCCTCGGCGCGGGAGGAGTCGAGCGAGACGGGGTTGTTGAAGGCGTCGCGCACAGCGATGGCGAAGTCGAGCAGGCTGTCGCTGGCACCGGCGGTCGGCTCGGCGTCGGACTTGCCCTTGGGACCCATGTTCATGGCGAGAAGGATGACGAAGAAGCCCATCATGAGCAGCACGTTGTCGGCGAAGGAGACGATCCAGCCTTCCTCGTGCTCATGCTCGTGTGGCATGTGCGGGTGGTGCTTCTTGTGGCCCTTGTGCGACCCGCCCCCGTCGCCGTGCCCGTCTTTCTCGTGCTTTTCATGATCCGCCATTGAGAGGCTCGCTTTCGGTGTATCGCGGGTGAACGAAGGAAGGTCGGATTACGCGGCCTTGAGCTGCTCACGGTTGTTGGCCGGGACGAAGGACGCCATCTTGTCGAGCGTGGCCCGCGGGTTGTCGCCGGCCTGAATGGAGAGAATGGCCTGGAGCACCATCTCTCGGCGGAGGATTTCTTCGCTGGAGCGATACGCGAGTTTGTCGCCCATCGGGCCAGCGATGCAGTTGGCGAGCACGGTGCCGTACATGGTGGCGACGACGGCGACGGCGAGCATGTATCCCATGGTGGCAATATCGCCGCCGAGGCTCTTGAACATACCGATCTGGCCCAGGAGCGTGGCGACGAGGCCGAGGCCGGGGCCGTAGGTCTTGAGGATGTCGAAGAACTTCTTGCCGGACTTGTGGCGGTCCTGCATGGCCATGATCTCGAGTCGGAGGGTGGACTCGATGGTGTCGGGGTCGACGCCGTCGATGGCCATCTTCATGCCGTTGCGGAAGAAGGGGTCGTCGAGCTTGGGCAGTTCGTTCTCGAGGGCGAGGATGCCGTCCTTGCGGGCGCGGTCGGCGAGCGCGGCGATCTGGGTGATGGTCTCCATCGCGGGCTTGCCGGGGTTGAAGAGGAATCGCTTGACATAGCCGGGCACCATCTTGATGCGGTCGAAGGGCATGGACATCATGACGGCGGCGATGGAGCCGAGGATGACCATGTAGAAGCCCTTGCCGGACCAGAGCGACATCAGGTCGCCGGCGGTGGCCTGATAGCAGACCAGGCCGACGACGAAGGTCATCATGAGGGAACCGACGAGGCTGGCTTTGTCCATGGCGAGTCTCCGAGCCCTGGGCCTGTCCACCTATGGGAACCGGGCCACGAGCGTCGGTACAGTCGGCACAAACGGCGCCCGTCTTCAGGGCAACCCAGTCGGCACATGCGGATTGGATTCTCCAGGCGCAATTGGCGGGGGAATCCGGACAAACGGCTCTGTCGCGTCGGAGTTATTGGGGGTTTGGGTTGCGAGGCTTGCGCAACTGGCACAGCCCGTCGGAGCGTGAGTGCGGGCGGGTCGAGCGCGGAGCCTTGACCGACGCCGGCGTCGGCCCGATGAGAGCCCTATGCACCCCCGACGCTACGGACGAGTTGTTTGTCAGTTCGTCGACTCTTCGCTGGGCGAGGTCACCGATATGTCTGCGGGTGGCATGCGCCTGGCGACGCTGCGGTCGACGCCGCCGCTCATCGATGATGTGGTGACGGTGGAGCTGGTCGGCGTGAGCGGCGTGGCGAAGGTTACCTGCCGCATCGCGTGGGTGGCGGATGCCCACCCCGACGGCTGGAAAGAAAAGCTGCGAACGCTGATCGCGGGCAAACGCTACTTGCTGGGTCTGGAATTCGTCAACCTCTCGGACGAAGCGCGGCAGATCGTGAATGAGATCGGGTCGGCCGCGGGCAAGAACGAGGTGATCCGGCCGGACATCGCTCGCTTCCGCAACAGCGCGTGATCTCGGTCCGATCGCCGCGAATCACCGAGGCACATCGGCGGTCGCGGCGAGTTACTTCTCACGGCGGAGCACTGCTTCGATCGCCTTGAGTTCCTTACGCTTGCTCTGGTCAACCTTGGGGAAGTGCAGTCGCAGGCTCGCGAGCGCGTCGACGATGACGCCGGCGACGATGAGCCGCGTGAACCATTTGTGATCGGCGGGCACGACGTACCACGGGGCGTCCTTGGTCGCGGTCGCGGCGATGGCGTCTTCGTAGGCCCGCTGGTATTCGTCCCAGTGGGCTCGCTCGGCGATATCGGCGGCGGCGAACTTCCAGTTCTTGGACTTCTCTTCAAGGCGTGAGAGCAGACGCCGACGCTGCTCGTCGCGGGAGACGTGCAGAAAGAACTTGCGGATGATGGTGCCCTGGCGGGCGTGGTGCTTCTCGAAGTCGCGGATGCTCTCGTAGCGGTGGTCCCAGATCTTCTTCCCGATGGCCTCGGGCGGCAGCTTTGCGTGCGACAGATACTCGGGGTGGACACGGACCACGAGCACGTCCTCGTAGTAGCTGCGGTTGAAGATGCCGATCTTCCCGCGTTCGGGCATGCGCTTGGCGAAGCGCCAGAGAAACTCGTGATCGAGTTCCTCGCTGGTGGGCTGCTTGAAGGAATAGACATGGACGCCCTGCGGGTTGATGCCGCTCATGACGTGCTTGATCGTGCCGTCCTTGCCGGCGGCGTCCATGGCCTGAAAGATAAGGAGCAGGCTGTAGCGATCCTGGGCGTAGAGCATCTCCTGCTGCTCGCTCATCCACCGCACGCCCTGCTCGAGAAGTTTCTCGGCCTGGTCCTTGTCGTTGAAGCCGTTCGTCTCGCTGGTGCTGAAGTCCTTGAGGCGGAACTTCTTGCCACTCTCGACGCGGTAGGGCGCGATGAACTTCTCGACGCGTTTGTCCATGCGTGCATGCTACCAGCGCACGGGTTCGGGACCAAAGGCAAATTGACGAGATCGGCGCCATGGCCCGGGAGTGACACGGCACGACTTTCGCATACGCTTGAACGTGCCTTCGACTGCCGTCATTTTGCTCTCGGGCGGGCTTGATTCCGCCACCGCCCTCGCTGTCGCACGACGCGACGGGCATCGCTGCGTCACGCTCGCGATCGACTACGGCCAGCGCCACCGGGTGGAACTGGGGGCGGCGGCGTTGGTCTCCAGGCAACTCGGGGCGGCGGAGCACCGCGTCGTTTCCATCAGCCTTCGCGCGATCGGCGGCAGCGCGCTGACCGCCGATGTCGATGTGCCCAAGGACCGCTCCGACGACGCCATTTCGCACGGGGTGCCGATCACCTATGTGCCTGCTCGCAACCTGACGTTTCTCGCGATCGCGGCGGGGCTGGCGGAGGTGGTCCTCGCACGGGACATCTACGTCGGCACCAACGCGGTGGACTATTCGGGCTATCCCGATTGCCGGCGCCCGTTCATCGACGCCTTTGCCGCAGCGGCGAACCTGGGGACCAAGGCGGGCAGCGAATCGCCCGAGCCGTGGCTGCGTGTCCGGACGCCGCTGAGCGAGCTGACCAAGGCCGCGATCATCCAGCTGGGCGCGAGCCTGGGCGTCGACTACGCGTTGACCACCAGTTGTTACGACCCGAGCACGGACGCCGCGGGCGGGCCCTTGGCGTGCGGGCGCTGCGATTCCTGCCAGATTCGCCGGCGGGGGTTTCAGGAAGCCGGCGTCGCGGACCCGACGCGCTACGTCTCTTGAAGGACTTGAAGGACTTGATGGATCACGCCGTGCAACTTTCGCTTTCCGAGACATTCACGTCGGTGCAGGGCGAGGGCAAGCTCGCGGGCGTGCCCTCGTGGTTCGTGCGCTTCAGCGGCTGCAACCTGCGCTGCACGTGGTGCGACACGCCGTACGCGAGTTGGTCGCCGGAAGTCACCACCCGCACGCTCGATGAACTGCTCGCCGAGGCGCGGGACGTGTTCTCCCGCGGCGTGGCCCACGCGGTCGTCACCGGCGGCGAACCGATGATGTTCGACGCGGTCGAGCCGCTGACGCAGGGGCTGCGGGCCTTGGGGATGCACATCACGATCGAGACGGCCGGCACGATTGTGCGGCCGCCGACGGCGCTTGCGTGCGATCTCATGAGCATCAGCCCCAAACTCAGCAACTCCACGCCGCGTGAGGGCGACCCTCGCGACCCCGGCGGCGTGTGGCGTCTGCGTCACGAGCAGCGGCGGCTGAACGTCGGGGTGCTGAACGATCTGCTCGCGTCGTTCCCGGGGCGGCAACTGAAGTTCGTTGTTTCGGAGATGAGCCAGATCGCCGAGATCGAGTCGCTGCTCGAGACCCTGCGCGGCTGGAGCCGCGGCGACGTGCTGCTGATGCCTGAGGGAGTCACCGCCGAAGCAATCGCCTCCCGCCGCTGGATGGTTGATGTGTGTGTGGAGCGTGGGTGGCGATACTGCCCTCGGCTGCACATCGATTTGTTTGGGAACAAGCGGGGGACATGAGGCACACGCAAAGACCGGCCGGAGGCCGGTCCCACTGGCCTACTGCCCAGCTGCTCCCCTGCCCCACTTCTTCCCATACGATCGTCCGTGATGTACCGCGTCTGCGTCGCCTTTGAAGTCGAGTCCGGGCACATGCTGAGCAAGCACCCCGGGAAGTGTCGTTTTCCGCACGGGCACAGCCGCCGGGTGGAAGTGATCCTGGCGGCAGCCGAGCTGGACGGCAACGACATGGTGTGCGACTTCAAGGCGGTGAAACTGGCGGTTGGGGAGTTCGTGAACTCGTTCGATCACGCCATGGCGATCAACAGCCGCGATGCGATGATGCCGGCCCTGGAAGGCCAGCGTTTGGTGGTATTTCAGGACCAGGATCCGACGACGGAAGTGCTGGCCCGGCGCATCTATGACCATCTGCAGGCCGAGATCGCCACGGGGCGTATGTACGCGCTGACGGACCGTCAGGGTGCGGCGTATTCGTGTCGCATGCCCGCAGGCCTGCGGGTCGAGCGGGTGCGGGTGAGCGAAACATCGAGCACGTGGGCGGAGTACGGCGTGTAGCGCGAACTGCGCGAGGGCTCGCTGCGCTAGATGTAGCGGCATCACTCGAAACGTCACAATGGGTCGCGCCTGGTTCCCAAGAAGAGTGCCGGGATACACACGATGAACTCGATCAACACCATGAAGAACCGCATGACACGTTCCATCGCGATCGGGCTGGTGGGCCTCTCGGGGCTGGCAGCGCCGCTTGCGGTCGCCGCAGAGCCGGTGACCGCTCAGGACATGCAGTCGGCACGTTCCCTTTCGCGGGCGTTCAACCGCGTGGCGAAGACGACGGAGCCCTCGGTCGTGCACATCACCGCGGTGCGGCGTGAGCCGGAGATGATCTCGGACGGGTGGTTCATGCGTCCGTCGAACAAGATGATCGAGCGGTCGGTGGGATTCGGCTCGGGCGTTCTGGTCGATCCTTCGGGCATCATTCTGACTAACAACCATGTCGTGGAGCCGGCGGAGACGATCAAGGTCAAGCTCAACGACGGGCGCGAGTTCGCGGCGAACGTGCGCGGGCGCGACCCGGCGACGGACTTGGCCGTGATCCAGCTCGTGGGCGTGGAGTCGGGCGAGAAGCTGCCGGTCGTCGCGTTCGGCGACGCCGACACGCTGGAGGTCGGAGACTGGGTGGTCGCGATCGGCTCGCCGTTTGGCTTTACGAACACCGTGACCAGCGGCATCGTCTCGGCCAAGAGCCGCGCCGGCGTGCGGCTGCCCGGGGCGAGCAGCGACATGATTCAGGACTTCATCCAGACCGACGCGGCGATCAACCCCGGGAACTCCGGCGGGCCGCTCCTGGACCTCGACGGAAAACTGGTCGGGATCAACTCCGCCATCGCCACGCGCGCTGGCGGCAGCGAGGGCATCGGCTTTGCGATTCCGGTTCACATCGCCCGCGGGGTGATGGACTCGATTCTCCGCACCGGCAAGATCGAGCGCGGCTGGGTCGGCGTGAGTTTCACGGATGTGACACCGGCGCGGCTGCGGCAGATGGGCGTCGCCCAGGAGGGCGGCATCCTTGTTGACGAGGTCGTGCCCGACAGCCCCGCGGCGAAGGCGGGGCTCAAGCCGGAGGACATCATCCTTCGGGTCAACGGGCGGGCCGTCACCAAGGGAAGTAGTTTCGTCGCGACCATGGCGGTGACGCCTCCGGGAAGCAAGGCGACGTTCGAGATCCTGCGCGACAAGAAGCCGACTTCGGTGCCGGTGGAGATCGCCGCCGCCGCTGCCGCCGCGCCGGAGGTGTACATCAGCCGCTTCGGCGGCATCGTCCGCACGCTGGATGCGAATCTGCGGCGTCAACTGCGGCTGGCGCGGGTGAGCGGGATCATGGTGCAGAGCGTCGACGCCGCGGGACGGGCCCAGACCAGCGGATTTGACCGCGGGGACATCATCGTGGCGGTGGACGGCCAGCCGGTGAAGAACGCGGAGGAGTTCCAGCGGTTGATCGACGCCGCGGACCTGAAGGAAGGCATCCGGCTCGACGTGATCCGCGATCGGATGCGTGGGCACATCGAGATTCGGGACGAATAGCTACTTCGCCAGCTCCGGCAGTCGGAACAGCACCCCGTTGCCGTAGTAGAGCAGCGCGGCGATCGCGATCGCGGAGACGATGTCGATCACAATGCCGGTCTTGACGAACGTGCCCATCGAGACCCGCCCGGTGGCGTACGCCAACGCATTCGGCGGCGTGCCGATGGGCAGGGCGTAGCCGCTGCTGGCGGCCAGGGCCGTCGCGGTGGCGAGCATGAACGGGTGCAGGCCCATGGCGGGAGCCACGGCGATCGCGATCGGGATGAACGTCGTCGCGACGGCGGTGTTGCTGGCGACCTCGGTGAGCGCGATGATGCCGACGGTGACGACACCGAGCACCAGCAGCGGGTGCACGCCGTCCATCTGTCGGAAGGCCTCGCCGATGGCCTGATTGACACCGTTGGCCCGCATGGCTTCGGCCAAGGACATGCCGCCTCCGAAGAGCAGCAGGATGCCCCACGGAATCTGCGATCCGGTCTTCCAGTCCAGCGCGAACTCGTGGCGGGCGAAGCTGACGGGGATCAGGAAGAGCGCCAGGGCCGCGACGACCGCGACGCCCGACTCGGTGATGGCCTTTCCGGAGAGGCCCAGTCCAACTGTCCAACTGTTTAACTGTTCAAGGAAGATCCACCCCAGCATCGCGCCGACGAAGACGACCACGACGACGATCTCGCCGGTCTTCCACCGCCCCAGTGCGACCCGCTCGTGAGCGACGAGCTCGCGGACGCCCTGGATCGGCCGCAGCTTGGGCGGGTGCATCACCACGAGCACGAGCCACGTCAGCGGCAGCAGCATCAGCACCAGCGGCACGCCGATCTTGGCGTACTCGACGAAGCTGAGGGTCTGGCCGAAGGTCTGGCGGAGCTGCCCGGTAAGCACCACGTTGGGCGAGGAGCCAAAGAGCGTGCCCATGCCGCCGATGTTGGAGGCGTAAGCGACGGCAAGCACGAGACAGATGCCGAAGTTGGCGATGCCTCTCTTCTCGTCATCACCGGCGTGGGCGGAGACGAACTTGTAGAGCCCCAAGGCGATCGGCAGCACCATGACCGCGGTGGAGGTGTTGTTGACCCACATGCTGATCGCGCCGGTGGCGAGGACGACGCCGCCGATGAGCATGATCGGGCTGCCGCCGACGACGGAAAGCACGGCGAAGGCGAAGCGTTTGGGCAGCCCCCACTTCTCCATCGCGGCGCCGATCAACATGCCGCCCATGAAGAAGAAGACGATGGGGTCGGCGTACGGCGCACACGCCTCTTTCATGCCCGTGATGCCGACGAGTGGGAAGAGGGCCATGGGCACGAGGCTCGTGGCCTCGACCGGAATCGCCTCGGTGATCCACCACGCGGCCATGAGCGTGCCCAGAGCGATGGTGGCGCGGCCCGCGTGCGTGAGCGAAGAGCCGAACGCGAATCCGGCGTGCTCGAGGAACAGGTAGACAGCGATCGCGGCGAGCACGCCGCCGATGAGGCCGCCCCAGCGGATCCAGCGCGGGGAGTCGGGAGTGTCGGCGGTGGGGTCGATCATGGGTTACGAGAGTACAAGGCGGCGCGGGCAGAGGTTGGAGGTCCGACCACTTCAACCTCAGACCTCACCCCTTCCCGCTCTTCCCCATCATGCTCACGACCACGGCCGCGAGGATCAGGCCCATGGCGATGGCGTCGTGCACGCGCACTTTTTCCTTCGCTATGGCGATCGTGAACACGGTGAAGACGCCCAGCGTGATGGCCTCCTGCAGGATCTTGAGCTGGGGCAGCGTGAACGTCCCGCCGTGGTCGATGTGGCCGAGGCGGTTAGCGGGGACTTGGAGCACGTACTCGGGCAGCGCGATGAGCCAGGAAACGGCGATGGCGAGGAAGAGCCCCCATTCCTTCTGCTTGACGTGGTAGTACCACGCGAAGGTCATGAAGGTGTTGGAACCGACGAGTAGCAGGACGGTGATGACCCAGCGTGGGATGTCCATAGCGGGGGTTCTATCGGACACGCGTCGGCACAGGCGTCACAAGCGTCGCGGGCGGCCGGATTGGGCGGGTGCGCGCGGATTTCGCGGGCTTGTGGGTTGCCGCCGCGGGGCGTGAAATGGACATTCTCCTCAGACTGCCGCTCGTGTGGGAGCGGCGGACATCAGGATCACACGGGCGTCGCGTGCGACGCCAAGCACCAAGGGGAGGATTTCAATGGTTTCCGCCAAGCGTTTCATCCGACCGGCCGGATTGCTCTCGCTGGCGGGCCTCGCCGTGGCGGGAGCGTTGTTCTCGCCCAGCCAGGCCCCCGCGACGATGGGCGACGACCCCTTCGCGGCGCTGCCCACCTCGCTGACGCTCTACGGCACGGTCCGTGACTTCAAGGGCGCCAACGAGACCAACGGCCACGCCGACTTCGAGTTTGTTCCCAGCGGCGGCTACGGCCACTACGTGAACATGGTGAAGGAGTCGCTGGACGCCGACGGCAAGCCGCAGTTCCACAGCCAGGGCAACCGCGTCAGCACCCAGGCCACCGACTCGAGCAGCCGCAACCGCATGCCGGTGAAGAAGGAGTACATCTCCGCCAAGTCCGGCGACAAGAACGGCTCGGTCAGCACCAGCAACGGCGGCGCGCTGACGACCGAGGCCCGCTTCAAGCAGTGGTTCCGCGATGTGCCCGGCACGAACCTGAGCAAGACGATCCCGATCGTGCTCGTGCGTCAGGCCAACTCGAACATCTACTCGTTCTCGGATAAGTCGGACCCCGGCTACACGGCCAAGGGCGGCTTCTTCCCGATCAACGGCGAACTGTTCGGCAACTCCGCCGGCCAGAGCAAGAACTTCGGCTTCACCTTCGAGCTGGACACCCAGTTCACTTACAAGAAGGGGACGGGTCAGACCTTCACCTTCACCGGCGACGACGACGTATGGGTCTATGTCGACGGCAAGCTGGTGGTCGACATCGGCGGCGTGCACGGCGCCGTCAGCCAGACCGTCGAGCTCGATCGCCTGAACTGGCTCGTCGACGGCGGCAAGTACCCCCTCAAGTTGTGCTTCGCCGAGCGTCACACGACCCAGTCCAACGTCCGCATCGATACGACCATCTCGCTGCAGGCGGTCGATCCTCCGGCGGTCTCGGGTCTCTTCGACTGAACCACACCTCCGGCCCGCCCGTCGGAGCACGGGCGGGTTTCCCGAACAACGTCGGCGTGAAGGCACAGCACGCCGAGAACCAAGCCTCCAAGTGCCCACGCGCCGCGACGCGGGCTTCGGGATCGTCCCGAGGCCCGTGTCGGCTTTTGGACTGAGCGTCGTCGGCTCGCGATGGGAGCCCAACGGAGAGAACGCGGAGGGGCGGAGGTTGCGGAGGCCCGCGGAGAAGAAGGGGGAGTGCCCGTCGCAATCGAGCGTTCGCATTCCGCGTCGGATCGACCCCTTCGATCCCCTCCGCGCCACTCCGCCCTCTCCGCGACCTCCGCGTTCTCTCGGTTTCGCGCGAGCGTGTGCGTGCCATGCAAGCTAGACCATCCGCGGCAGCAGAATCGGCACGTACACCGCCGCGAGCGTGATCGGAGCGGTCGTGAACGTGTAGCCGAGCCAATCGTCCTCGATCGACGTAAACAGCATGGCGCACACGGCGACAATGTGCAGTGCGACGAGCGCGATGGGCTCGCCGACGATCAGCGGCGGCGGCACGCCCAGCACCATCGCGATCGCCGAGATCGTCGCGGAGACGGCCGACACCTGAAGCACGAAGAACCGCAGCGGCGCATCGATGCCGTCCCAGAGTTGGGTGGCAAGCCAGTGCAGCGTGCCGCCGATCGCAACGCCGATCACCACGCCCAGACCACTGGCGAGCACAGGTCCGCTGAGCCCCGCGCGGAACATCGCGGCGACGATGGCGAGCGTCGCAAAGGCAAGCAGGAACACGGGCCGGAACAACACCGCCGCGGCGAGATCGTCCTTGAGGCCGAACCAGATCATCCAGGCGGTCTGGCGTTGGGCCTTCATCGCCTTGGGCCGAAGCACCTGCACCGGTCCTTGGCCGTTGGTGTACAGCGTCGCCTGCAGCTCGCCGCATTCGGGGCAGGTGTCGGACGTGAGCCCGCGGACGTCGTAGCCGCAGTGCCAGCACGGGATCGGGGACGGCAGCTCGATCGCCGCCTCGCCCTCGATCCGCTCGCCGCTGGCTTGGTTGTAGCCGCAGGCAAGACAGAGCACGGCGTCGGTGCGCATCGCGTGGCCGCAGGATGGGCATGGCCGACGCGGCTGCTTGGCAGCCTCGCCCGGCGTCTCCACCACCGGCTCGAGCGGCATCGGATCCGGGTTGGCGGGAGTGTTGAAGCGGACGAAGCTGGGGCGGTTGAGTGCCATGCGGCTTGACGCGGGCGGCGGATCACTTCATCATCGGCACGATCGCGCTCATCACCGGCAGCGTCAGGAACACGAACAGCCAGTGCAGGAAGCCCAGAATTCCGGCGTCGCTCCAATCAAGCTCCAGGTTGCGGTGCAGCACCGCGATCAGGAGCACCGTGGCCAGCGGGTAGCAGATCAGCGGGTTGATGGTCCAGAGGAACTCCTCGCCCGCGTAGGCGACGAAGGCCACACCGACCAGCCGCCAGAGAATCCGACCCATGGACAGTTCGCTCTCGACGAACATAAACAGGCTCATCACCACCATCGCCGCCAGCAGCACGTAGCGCACGCCGATGCGGGTGAGGCAGATGGCCATGCGGTCGAGTTCGCCCACACCCCACAAGGTCAGGTACAACACCCCCACCGCCGCGGCGACCAGCACGACCACCGTGGCGATCTCACGCTGCATCGGCCGCAACTGGGCCGTGGCGTGCTTGAGGGCTTCCTTCTCCTTCGCCGTCTTGCGGACCTTGTTCTTCTTCGAGCACCCCGGGCACGGCTCATCGTCGCTCATGCCCGAGCGGTCATGCCCACAGTGCACGCACGGCGGCTTGTAGCGCTTCACCGTCGTCTGCTTCTCGACCGCCTTGGGCGAGTAGCCAAGCTCGTAGTCAAAGCCGCACGACTTGCAGAGGCTCGTGCCCATCGAGACGACGACACCACAGGCCGGACAGTTGCGTTCCTCTTCCTTCGCCTGCCCACCCCGCATGCCCGCAGCGCAGGCATCACAGAACAGCCCGGCATTGCGGGCCTGGATCTTGGTCTTGTCCACCGGCCTGCCGCAGTTGGCACACACCACGCTCTTGGTGATCGATGCTCCGGCCATGGGTACCTCGGGGAGTGGGAAGGGGTGCAGGATGAAGGGTGAGGAGAGGCGGTGTCGATGCTCACCCCTTCTTTTTCACCCCTGCCAACTACTATGCGTGCCATAGCACCATACCACAACCGAAGGGAAGCGGTTTCAGGGAATCTGCGGAGACCCCGATCTTCGCCCCCCCACCTCCCCACCTCCCCACCCCTCTCGGCCACTCCGACCTCCAACCTCTCCACGGCTCTCGTGACAGTTGGACGGTTGGACAGATGCACCGATGCACGCGGAGGTCGTGCGAGCTCGACACTGCGGAGTCACTCAGGAAATGCCCGGATTTGCTGTTCTCCGCACGCGGACTCTGCGGCAGTGCCGCCGATTCGGTCGATATCGACGCCGCCATGACCAACACATCTTCGCTGCAAGCCGCGGCGCTCAAGTACATCGACGCGTCGATCCTCCCCGAGCCCAAGCCCGCGCCGGTGCTGCGGGCCGACGGGCTGGCGTTCCAGGCGTCGCATTGGGACATCGATCCGACGCTCACGTTCCTCAACCACGGCTCGTACGGCGCGGTCCCCCGCCGCGTGCTGGACGCCCAGACGCGCCTCCGCCAGCGCATGGAGCGCGACGCGGTGCGGTTCTACAAGGTCGATCTCGAACACCTGATGGACGGCGTGCGCGAGGTCCTCGGCGCCTTCGTCCACTGCGACCCGGCGGGCATCGGCCCGGTGCCCAACGCGACCATGGGTATCGCCACCGTGCTGGCGAACACGCCGCTGCAGCCCGGCGATGAGATCCTGATCACCGACCACGAGTACATGTCGGGCATCAACGAACTGCAGCGGATCGCGTCGAAGACCGGCGCCCGCGTGGTCGCGGCTCGCATCCCGTTCCCGGTCCAGTCCGCCGCCGAGATCGAGAGCGCGGTGATGCAGGCCGTCTCGCCCCGCACCAAGCTGGCGATGATCAGCCACATCACCAGCACCACTTCGCTCATCTTCCCGGTCGAGTCGATCGTGCCGAAGTTGAAGGCCCTGGGCATCGACGTGCTCGTCGACGGCGCGCACTCGCCGGGACAAGTTCCGGTGGATCTCACCGCCCTCGACCCGACCTACTTCGTCGGCAGCCTGCACAAGTGGATCAGCGCCCCCAAGGGCACGGCGTTCCTCTACGTCGCCAAGCACAAGCGCGAGGGCTTCCGCCCGGTCTTCCTTTCCAGCCGCGGCCACAAGATCCGCCCCGATCGCGCGCTGTTCCTGAGAGACTTTGACTACCACGGCACGCTCGATTACTCCGGGTTCCTCGTGGTGCCCGAAGCCATCGCGTACCTCAGCCGCCTCTTGCCCGGGGGCTGGCCGGAACTGATCCGCCGCAACCACGAGCTGGCGTTGCAGGGCCGGGAGATCCTCTGCCGCGCCATCGGCTGCGAGGCGTCCTCGCCGGACTCGATGGTCGGCTGCATGGCGTCGGTGATCCTGCCGGAAGCCGCACCGGAAATGCAGAGCCGCACCACGATCTATGACGATCCGCTGCAGGACAACCTCGTCCACAAGCACGGCGTCGTCACCCCGATCTGGCGACTTGGCAGCACCAATCAGCGAGTGGTGCGGCTGAGCGCGCAGGCGTACAACACCGTGGACCAGTACGAGAAGCTGGCCGATGCACTCGTGAGCGAGCTGCGGGCCGAGGGTGCGATTGGCAACAACGTCCGCCGCGCGAGCTGAACACCGCGCTGGCAGCCCACGCACGCGAATCAGGCCTGCGTGAACGTCGCGCCATCGAGGGCGTCGAAGCTGACGAATTGGCCGACCTCGAACGAGGCCGCGGTCTGGCGCGGGTCCGTCGGCTCGACATGGACCGGCACGCCGGCGTTGACGACGATGCTGTTGCCATCGATGGCGATCACGCTTCCCTGCACGCGGCGGGGACGGCCGTACACGGGCTCCAGGTAGCGGCCGCCGCTCTGCACGACGTCGATGCGTCGGGCCTTGGCGCGGACGGTACCGATGATGGTCTTGCCGACCTCGCCACGGGCGGTGCCGACGAGATGGATCTGATAGCTCGTGTTGGGCACGCCGATGACGACATGGGCGGGCTTGGTAGCGGACTCGGGCACGACGGCCTCGAGCACGCCGCGGCAGAGATTGGGGTCGATCTTCGTCGTGGGGGCGGGCGTAATCATCGATCAGAGAATATGCCGCAGAGACGGCGGCGGGTTGTCGGGAACCCGTGACACCGGCGTCGTCTGAATCACTATTCTTCGCCAATGCGTCTCGCTCTGGCACAGACCAACCCCACGATCGGAGCCCTGGAGGCCAACGCCGCCGCGATCGCCGCGATGATCGACAAGGCATGCGACCTTGAGGCCGACGCGGTGCTCTTCCCCGAGCTGTGCGTCTGCGGCTATCCGCCGCGGGATTTGCTGCTGCAGGCCGGGTTCCTCGAGGCCTGCCAGGCCGCCGCCGATCAGATCGCGGCACTGCACTCGCGCGACACCACGATCATCCTGGGCCTGCCGCGACCCGCCCTCGACGCGAGCGGGCGGCGGATAGGTATCTTCAACTCGCTGGTGGCGTATCGCGACGGCCAGATCATCGCCGCGTACGACAAACGGCTGCTGCCGACGTACGACGTCTTCGACGAGGATCGCTACTTCACGCCCGGTTCGCGGGCGGTGGCGATCGATGTGCGCGGGCACGCCGGCACGGTGCGGCTGGGGCTGGCGATCTGCGAAGACCTGTGGCGCGGCGAGGACGCGGGGTTCGCCGCCCGATACGCCGATGCTCCCGACCCCATCGACGAGCTTGCCGCACTTGGCTGCCACGCGATTCTGTCGGCATCGGCGAGCCCTTTCGTGCTGGGCAAGGGCGAGCGGCATCTGGCGATCCTCCAGAAGCACGCGGCGCGGCACCACGTGCACGTTGCGAGTGTGAATCAGGTTGGCGGGAACGACGACCTGATCTTCGACGGCCGCTCGTGCGTGGTCGCGCCGGACGGGCGCGTCATGACCACGGCCGCGGCGTTCGAGACGGCTCTGGTGTGCGTGGACCTTCCTCTCACCCAGCCAAACGCCCGGGTGGTCTCGGCGATCACGACGCCCGACCGCACCGCCGCCGCGATCGCGGCAGCGCGATCCGCCGGGGCTTCGCACGGCCACGACCGCAACGCTTCGGACGATGATCGGCTCTTCCACGCTCTGGTGCTGGGCGTGCGTGACTACCTGGGCAAGACCGGTTTCAAGTCGGCGTTGCTCGGACTCTCCGGCGGGATCGACAGCGCGGTGACGGCGGCGATCGCCGCCGCGGCCATCGGCCCGACGAACGTGCTTGGCGTCAGCCTGCCCGGGCCTTATTCGAGCGAGCACAGCAAGTCCGACGCCTACCAACTCGCGGAGCGGCTGGGGATCCGATGTATCACCATCCCGATCGCGTCGTCGTTCGACGGCGCGGTCGCGGCGATCAATCCGGCGATGGCCACGCTGGGCACGAGCCAGCTCGGCGAGAAACTCCCCGACCTGGCGGAAGAGAACCTGCAGTCGCGCCTCCGCGGCACAATCCTGATGGCCTTGTCGAACCGCACCGGTGCGATCGTCCTCACCACCGGGAACAAATCGGAATTGGCGGTCGGCTACTGCACGCTCTACGGCGACATGAACGGCGGATTGGCGGTGCTGTCGGACGTGACCAAGCACTGGGTCTATCGACTCGCCCGTTTTATCAACGAGCAGCACGCGCGGCTGGGGTTTGCCACGCCCCCGATCCCGGCGGGAAGCATCGAAAAGCCCCCGAGCGCGGAGCTGCGGCCCAACCAGACCGATCAGGACTCGCTGCCGGCGTACGACGTGCTCGATGAGATCCTGTCGCGGTACGTGGAGCGGCACGAGAGCGCGACGCAGATCATCGCGGCGTGCGAGGGCCGCGCGGGATTTGACGAAGCAACCGTGCGGCGGGTGATCCGGCTGACGGACCTGAGCGAGTACAAGCGGCGACAGGCCGCGACGGGGCTGAAAGTGACGGGCGTCGCGTTCGGCACGGGGCGGCGGATGCCGATCGCGCAGGGTTGGAAGGGCCCTTAACACATCCTCCGGGTTGCCGGAGTTGGATCAAACTGGTACCTTTCGCTCCGCACGAACCGACGTGCACGGAGTTTCTGCATGGCCGCATCCAAGTACGCCGTCGAATCGATCGGCACGTTCTTTCTCGTGAGCGCGATCGGTCTGACCACCATCGACCCCGGGGGCGCGGGCGCGTGGGCGCCGGTGGCGATCGCGGCGACGCTGATCGGGATGATCTACGCGGGCGGGCACATCTCCTGGGCGCACTACAACCCAGCGGTGACGGTGGCGATGACGATCCGCGGGAAGTGCTTCGTCGCGGACGCGATCCCGTACATCGTCGTCCAATGCGTCGGAGCCGCGGCGGCGGCGTTTCTGGTGCTCTACCTCAAGAGCGGCGCGAAGATCGAGCCCCGAACGTTTGTGCCCATCCCGGCGCTGATTGCTGAGGCCCTCTTCACGTTCGCGATGGTGTTTGTCATCCTCAACGTGGCGTCCGCGAAGGCGAACGCGAACAACTCCCACTATGGTTTGTCGATCGGCCTGATCGTGCTCGGGGGCATGTTGTGCGTCGGCCCGATCTCGGGCGCGATGTTCAACCCGGCGGTCGCGTTGGCGTTCGGCCTGTGGGGCACTGTCAACTGGGCGGACCTGGGGCCGCATCTCTTCGGGCAGCTCCTCGGAGCGATCGTGGCCGTCGTGGTCTTCAAGATGTGCGTGAAGGAATAGCTCGCCACGCCGCAGTGTGGAGGACTCCTCGATGCAGCGCTGCCCCTACTGCTCCCGCCCGCTGGAACTGGTCCGCGTCCACGGCCACGACCAGTGCCGCCACTGCGGCGTGAACGTGCATCCGTGCTGCAACGGCGAACAGTGTGAGTCGTGGGGCGTACAGGAGAGGAAGGCAGAGCCGGACGGGAGCAAGGCCGCAGGCGACGCCCAAGAGTCTTTGCGATAGAACTGCGACATCCGACATCCGGGAATCTCGATTTGAAATTTGAAATTTGAAATTTGAAATTTGAAATTTGAAATTTGAGATTTGAGATTTGAGATTTGAGATTTGAGATTTGGAACCCCATGCCCTTCACCATCTACAACCTCCTCGCGTTCAAGAACCAGCCCGACCTCAAGGCCGAGGGGCTGGAGCCGGTCTCGTGGTACAGCCGCGGTGGGTTTGATCCGGTCTCGGTCGGCAAGTGGGCGAGCGAGCAGAACTCCGAGCTGCTCATCGTCGACTTCGAGGCGTTGTGCTCGGACGTGCGGGTGCAGGCCGCGGAGTGCGTGGCCCAGGGGCACGCCCAGCGGATCGAGTCGATCAAGGCGGCCAAGCGCGACAAGAAGGTGAAGTCGGCCCAGATCGGGACGTACGCCGTGTGCCCCGTGAGCGACTACTGGACGCCCGTGATGCCCAGCGACGAGAAGCTGCTCGCCTGGCGCGGCAGCAACCGCTTCAATTCTGTGCTCGCGGACGAACTCGACGTCATCTGCCCGTCGCTGTACTCGTTCTACGACGACGCCAAGGGCTACGAGAAATACGCGCTGGCGAACATCGAAGAGGCGTACAAGTACGGCAAGCCGGTGATCCCGTTCATCTGCCCCCACTACCACCACAGCAACAAGGACACGCGGAACAAGATGATCCCGTACTTCGGGCGCATCTTGGACATCTGCCGCGAGCGCTGCGACAGCGTGATCCTCTGGGGCGGCTGGTGGTTCGGGCCCAAGGACATGGGCCAGCCGGGCGAGTCCGGGCATCCGTGGCCCTGGGAGGCGGATTTCGCGTGGCTGAAGGAAGTGCGCCGGGTGATGAAGACGCTGCGATAACGTCGCTGGCAACCACTCGTTCAGGGGCTTCTTGCCTGAACTGCACCGTTCTTCGCGATTCACCGACGACCGATGCCTCCCGGCGAGTAGCATCGCATATCCGCTCAGCCCTACCCGCGGCGAACACTCGCCGGCATTGGCTCGGGGGACGCTTCAAAAGATCGGACGGTCATGCCTATCTCCCCGCGCCCGTGGTCACTCGTACGGCGGGTCGGCTTGGTCGGTGCGCTGCTCGCGGCACCCGCGCCTGTCCTCGCCGGAGTTGCGTATCGGTTCACCGGCACCGTCGTGCTCTCCCGCGGCTCAACTCGGTTGGTCTACGAACAGTTCGATCGAAGCGACGCGGGCGGGCAGGACATCGTGCAGTTCCACGAGTTTCCGCCGCTGTCGCTCGAAAGCCGCAACATCCAGGCGGTCTCCTCGGCCGGCCCCGGTTACCTCTCAGCCTCGGCGCACGCGGACATCACCAAGACCGACGTGGGCGGCTTCAGCATCACCGACACGCTCACGGGCAGCTCCTTCTCCGGAGTCACCTGGGATGATGTCGTCATCAGCGGACCGCCGGGCACGACCATCACTTCCTTCAATCTGGCCCTCGACGGATCGCTGATCGCCGGCGCTCCGGCGCAGGCCGCGGCTTCCAGCAACGCGCAAGTCTCCTTCTACTACAACACTAACAACATCGGCGGCGGGCTCTACGGCCTGAGCGTCTACGCGGGTTCCACCACGCTGACCGTCAACGGCCAGCTCGCGAACTTCCCGGCCAATCCCATCATCGCGAGCCCGACGTTTCAGGTGCCCACCAACACGCCGCTCACCATCGGCATCGGCCTCTCGGTGTACGCGAACGTCTCGCTCAATCTCTCGCTCACCGGAAACCCCGCGGCCAACGCCGACTTTGGTCACACGCTGACGCTCGCCACCGATCGACCGGTGTTCAACCTGCCCGCGGGCTACACCGCCAACAGCGTGCAGGCGGGGATCGTCAACAACACGTTCACCCGCCCGTGCCCCGCGGACTTCAACGCCGACGCCGTCGTCGATGACGCCGATTTCCAGGTCTTTGTCGTGGCGTACGACATCCTCGACTGCGCGGACCCAGCGATGCCCGCGACCTGCCCCGCCGATCTGGACCGCGACTCCGCAGTCGATGACGCCGACTTCCAGCGATTCGTGCTCGCGTACAACGAAGTGGTCTGCCCCTGACGCGCAACGGCTGGCTTCAGCTCGCAAACCCGCCGGCACTCCTCCGGCGGGCTCCGTTGAAGCGACCTTGGGTGCGAAGGCGGCTCGGCGGATAGCTTCTCGGACGAACCGTCAGTTGACGCGATTGATATCCTGCGGAATCGCACTCTCGCAGGGGTCCTTATGCGTTCACATCGTTTCTGTGCCGTTCTCGCGCTGGTCGCCGGATCCTCGGCCTCGCTGTCGCAGGTCATCAACTGGAACAACGCCGCCGGCGGCGCGTGGAGCACCGCGGGGAACTGGCTGCCAGCCAACGTGCCGGACACCGCCAGCGAGACCGCCCTCATCGCGCTGGGTGGCTCTTACACGATCACGCTGAACGGAGCGACAAGCCCGGGACGTGTCGAACTGCAGAACCCCAACGCGACGCTGACGATCGCCAATGCGTCCGCCCTCAACATCTCCGACTCGGCAATCGTCAATCACGGGCTGATTCGCGTGGGCAACGGCGCGGGCGTCAGTTTCACACCGGTGCGGTTCCAGGTGTTCGGCGTACTGGAGGGCACCGGCGTACTCCGCCTCGATGCCGGCACGTCGCTTGACTCGGCCTATCTCGAAGCCGCCGGAATCGGCGCACAGATCACGCACAAGGCGCCGCACACGATCGCGGGCACGGGGCGGCTGTACGGCCCGATCATCAACGAGAGCGTGATCCGTGCCGACGTGGCCGGGCGCGTGCTCGAGAATCGCGGCGTGCTCACGCAGAACGGTGCGGGCTTCATTCAGTGCACCACCGGCATCTTCGGCCTCGGCAACGGCTCGTCGCTCAGCGGCGGTTCGATCTCCGGCCCCGGAACGTGGCAGGCCTCAGGCTCGAGCGCGATCGGAAACGTCATCATTCAATCCAATGGTGCGGTGCTCGACAATGCAACGCTGCGGGTCCGCGCGGGCGGGATCATCAACAACGCGACGATCGACGTCAACAACGGCTCGGGCATCAACTTCACGCGACTCCGCGCGGAGATTCCGACGATTCTCGCGGGCAACGGCGTGGTCCACCTGCGATCCAATACCAGTCTGGACACCGCGATCGTCGACGCCGACACCGACGCTTCGTTTGTGCAGGAGGCCGCCCACGAGATCACCGGCAGCGGGCGCATCTACGCCCCGATGACCAACCGCGGCACGGTCCGCGCGACGACGCCGGGCAGGATGCTAGAGATCCGCTCGGCATTCACGCAGGAGGGCGGCGGCAGTGTCGTCGGCGACAACGCCGACGCCGCGATCGCGTCCGGCGCGGTTGTCACCGGCGGCACCTTTGAGACCATCGGCACGGGCCGCGTGCGTGCCAACGGCTCTCCGGCGATCTCGGATGTCCTGAACCTCGGAGCCATGCAGCTGGACAGCAACGCCACCTTGCAACTGCTCGCCGGCGGCATCACGAACAACGGAACGCTCGCGGTCAACGACGGCACCGGCCTGGGCTTCACCCAGATTCGGGCCACCGAGAACACGCTCATCGACGGCAATGGCGCGATCGTACTGAACGCAGCGGCCAACCTCGACACCGCGTATCTCAGCGCTCTGCCCGATGCGACGATCACGAACGGGGCCAACCACGTGATCCGCGGCACTGGACGCATCTACGCGCCGATGACGAACCTCGGAGCCATCCGCGCAGACAGTGCCGCGGGGCCGCTGGAGATCCGGTCGGCGGTCGACCAGGCCGTCACCGGCCGTCTGGTGGGCCAGAACGCCGTCCTGCAGATCGCCAACGGGTCGTCGATCACGGGCGGCTTCCTCGCGTCGCTGGGCACCGGCGTTGTCCGCACGCAGGGCACCGCGCGGGTCTCGGGCGTCACCAACGAGGCCGAGTGCGAAGTCTTCAACAACACCACGCTCGAGATCGGACCCGCGGGACTCATCAACAACGCTCGAGTCGTGGTGAACCCCACCCAGGGCTTGAACTTCACGCTGATTCGTGCGGCAGAATCCTGCACGCTGAGTGGCACGGGCATGCTCTACCTCAACGCGAACACAGCCAGCGCCGACACGGCGTACCTCGCCGCGGTCGCCGGCGCGACGATTACCAACTTCGGGGGCCACACCATCTCCGGCAGCGGCAACGTCTACGCCCCGCTCATCAACAGCGGCACACTCCGCGGCAGCCCGACCGATCCCGGCGCGGTGCTGCGCCTGCGCGGGCCAATCACGCAAACCGGGGGCGTTGTCGCCGCCGACAAGGGCGACGTCGCTCTCCAGGGCACCGCGTTGGTCGGCGGCACGTTCACCACCACGTTCTCAGGCGGCGTCATCCGCGCCATCGGCAGCGGCAGCTCGGTGACCGGAACCACCAGTTTCTGCCCGTTGTACGTTGACAACAACGCCAGTGTCGACCTGATCAACTTCAACAACACCAGCATCATCCTCGTGAACCCGACCGCGGGCGGAAGCTTTACCTTCGTGCGTCTCCCGGGCACACAGTCGCTCCTGGGCAACGGCATCGTGCGGCTCAATGCTTCCGCCAGTCTCGACACCGCGTACCTCAGCGGTCCGAACGGAACCGATCGCGTTACCGTCACGCCGGGTCAGACCATCCTCGGCCGCGGACACATCTACGGCAACTTCACCATCGAAGGACTCGTCTCGCCCGGACCGAGCGCTGACACCATCGACACCATCGGCTTCCGCAGCGGCGACGTGATCTTCACACCGACCTCGTCGATCAACCTGCAAGCCATCGGAGGCGATCCGGGCCAGTACGACGTCATCAACGGCACCAGCACGCTCCACCTCGCCGGCACCGCGAACGTCAAGCTCATCAACTACACGCTCAACACGACCTGCGCCGAGATCCCGTTTATTCAGGGCCCGATGATCTCAGGCACCTTCGACACCGTGAACCTCGAGGTCCCGCCCGCCACGCTCGGTCGCTCGTGGCGCTTGTGGTACAAGTCCAACGGCGTGTCGCTGCGGCTCACCTGCCCGGCGGACTACAACGCCGACTGCAACGTTGACGACGTCGACTTCCAGAGCTTCGCCCGCTGGTACAACATCCTCGACTGCAACGACCCGACGATGCCGGGCGACTGCCCGGGCGACCTGAACCGCGACGATGTCGTCGACGATCAGGACTTCCAGCTCTTCGTGCTGGCGTACAACGACGTGCTGTGCCCGTAAGGTCCGGCGAATTCAGGTCTGCGGCCGCGCGAGCAGAGGCGTCTCGCTTCGCCCGGCTCGGATGAGCCACTCCGCCACCGCCAGATTCGGCACCCACGACGACCACGCCACGATCGGATAGAACACATCGAAGTTGATGCCGGCCGCGAACGACGAGCCGAGTTGGATTCGCAGTGTCACCGCGGCGAACGTCATCGCGAAGTTGCGGATCATCCACGCCCGATGAGAAACGAAGTCTCGTCGCCGAGCCGCGGCGTACGCCAGCCACGCCGTCACAAGCCAGACAGCGGCTCCAACGCCGAAGCCCGCGTGCGCGATCCATCCGCCGTAGGAATGAAACGCCATGTACAGCCCGGCAACGCCGCCCGGCAGCACACCCAGTGCGAGGTACATCTTCCCGAGCGTTCGATGCACCATGGGCCGGGCACGCCGCCCGCGTTCGACGAATTGCAGCGGCCCGATCAGAAGTGCAAGTGCCGAGCCGAACACATGGGTGAGGATGCCGATGGTCTCGCGGCTGTACACCTGCATCATTTTCGGGTGCACGGTCGAGCCGGGAGTCTTGATGGCATAGGCGAACAGCGCGTAGCCCACCACGCCCCAAGCACCAAGCGCGACGATCCACCAGCCGATAGTCCGCATCCTGCCTCCGATGCTCGCCGGTCAGACCCGGTTATGCCCTGACAATTCGGAAACGTACGTCGCGTCTTTTACGGACGGGCGCCGCCACGCCGTGCGTTTCGGACGGCCAGACGGCGAAGCCCCGGGTCACGACATCCATGGCCGATACGATCTCATCGTGGCCCACCCCGCCTCCGCTCGCCGCTTTGCCCTCGCTGGCCTGCTCGCCAACATGACGCTGGCCATCGGGAAACTGCTCGCGGGCATCCTTGGCAACAGTTATGCCCTCGTCGCCGACGCGATCGAGTCCCTCGCCGACATCGTCGGCTCCGGCGTGATCTTCAGCGGACTGGTGATCTCCTCGCGCCCTGCCAGCGAGCAACACCCGTATGGCTTCGGCAAAGCCGAACCCCTGGCGTCCCTTGCCGTCGCCATCCTCGTCATGCTCGCTGGCTGCGCGATCGCGTACGAAGCCGTGCGTGAGATCATCACGCCCCATCACACCCCGGAATGGTGGACGCTGCTGGTGCTCGTCGTAGTCGTGGTCGTGAAAGAAACCCTCTTCCGCCTCGGCCGCCGCCGCGCCCGTGCCGACGACTCGACCGCACTCGCCACCGACGCCTTCCATCACCGGGCCGACGCCGTCACCTCGCTCGCGGCGTTCATCGGCATCAGCATCGCGCTCATCGGCAAGTGGCGCACCGGCACCGACGCCTGGGCTCCTGCCGACGACTGGGCCGCGCTGCTCGCGTCGGGCATCATCGCCGCCGGTGCGATCCGGATGATGATCCCCCCGCTTCGCGAATTGCTCGACCAGCAGTCCGAAGAAATCGCCGAAGCCGCCCGGGCCGCCGCGGCACAGGTGCCGGGGGTGGTGAATGTCCAGAAGTCCTTCGCCCGCAAAAGCGGCGTCCTCTACTGGATCGACATGCACGTCTGGGTCGACGGCACCATGACCGTCCGCGAATCCCACGCAGTCGCCCACGCCGTCAAGGACGCCGTCCGAACCAAGCTGCCGCAGGTCCGGGATGTGCTCATTCACGTCGAGCCTGCGGCGAATTCGACCCAAACACACTCCTCCCCTGCTCCCCTGCCCCCATGCTCCCCTTCCCCACCGCCGTGACTTCTCCCCAGTTCCCGCCTATCATCTCGACCCCACGGCATCCGCCGCGGGCCTTGCCAGGAGCCGGTTTCATGTACGCGATTATCGAAGAGTTCGGCGGCCAGCGCCGCGTCACCCAGGGCGAAGAGTTCCTCATCGACCTCCAGGACGGCGGCGAGGCCAAGGTCGGCTCCAACATCGCCTTCGACAAGGTCCTTGTCGTCGGCAAAGAAGGCGGCGACGCCAAGGTCGGCCAGCCCTACGTCCAGGGCGCGTCGGTCAAGGTCGAGGTGCTCGAAGCGCTCGTCAAGGGCGACAAGATCGACATCCACCACTTCCGCGAGAAGAAGACCTGGCGCAAGAAGACCGGCCACCGCCAGAAGTACACCAAGGTCAAGGTCACCGCGATCAACGGGTGAGGCTGAGACCGAGGCACTAGGCATTTGGCATGAGGCACTAGGAAAGACTCAAGGGCACGGCTTCGGCCGTGCCTTTTTTCATTCCGGTCTACCGTTCCTCGTTCCCACTTCGTCGCTCCGTCGCTCCGTCGCTTCGTCTCTTCCTCCTAGTGCCCAGTGACTAGTGCCTCCCAATGCCCCACCTCACCCTCATCACCACCGGCGGCACGATCGAGAAGACTTACGACGAGGCCAGCGGGTCGCTCGCCAATCGGCGGTCGATCGTCCGCCGCATGCTGTCGCGCCTCCGCCTCGCCGACACGACCATCAGCACGATCGAGCTGCTGAGCAAGGACAGCCTCGACATGACCGATGCCGACCGGGCGTCGATCGTCCAGGCGGTGCGAGCGGCGGGCGGATCGTCCGAACTCGCCACCCAGTCCACCGGCATTGTCATCCTCCACGGCACCGACACCCTGAGCAACACCGGCGAGCGCATCTTCAAGGACATCCCCCACCCCCGCGTGCCGATCGTCCTCACCGGCGCCATGCGTCCGTACGAGATGAAACGCTCCGACGCCCTGCAGAACCTCAATGAGGCGATCTTCGCCGCCGGAGTCCTGCCGCCCGGCGTCTACTGCGTCGCCCACGGCCGTGCCTTGGCGTTCCCGGGCGTGATCAAGGACCGGGAGCACGGGACGTTCGTGAAGCGGTGACCGTCAGGAAATCCGTGTCCCGTTCAGATTCCCATTGATTTTCCCTCTCCCCACCCGATATCTTCCACGCGATGCGATACGCGATGATCATGGCCGGCGGAGCCGGGACGCGCCTGTGGCCGATGAGCCGCAAGGACCAGCCCAAGCAGCTCCTCAAGTTCATTCAGCCCAAAGACGGCGGCCCCTCGCGCTCCCTGCTCGAGATCGCGGCCGAGCGCCTCGAGGGCATCGTCCCGCCCGAGCGCCGCTTCATCTGCACCAGCGAGAACTACCGCAAGATCATCCGGCGTGATCTGCCCAACTTCATCGACGAACGCATCCTGGGCGAGCCCGTCGGTCGCGACACCGTCAACGCCGTCGGCTTCGCCGCCGCGGTCTTCGAGAAGCTCGACAAGGACGCCGTCTTCTCCGTCCTCACCGCCGACCACATCATCGAGCCGCAGGATGTCTTCCGCGAGCGCATGGACCTGGGCTACCGCCTCGTCGAGGACGACGCCAAGCGCCTCGTCACGTTCTCCATCAAGCCCACCTATCCCGCCACCGGCTACGGCTACGTCGAACGCGGCACGCCCATCCGCGGCGTCGAGGGCTGCGAGAAGGACGGAAAGGGTCTCGCCTTCCACGTCGCACGCTTTGTCGAGAAGCCCGATCTGCCTCGTGCTCAGGCCTATGTCCAGTCCGGAGCCTTCAACTGGAACAGCGGCATGTTTGTGTGGAAGGCCTCCACCATCATGAACGCGCTCCGCAAGTTCAAGCCCGAAAGCCACACGGGCATGCTTCAGATCCAGCACGCCTGGGGTACCGCCAAGCAGAACGAAGTCGTCGCCCGAATCTATCCCACGCTCCCCAAGATCAGCGTTGACTACGCGATCATGGAGCCCGCCAGCAAGGACAAGGACTTCTCCATCTGCACCGTCCAGATGGACGTCAACTGGCTCGACGTCGGCTCATGGCCCAGCTACGCCGAGACGCTCGGCGCCGACGCCGCCGGCAACCGCATCACCGGCGAAGGCCCGACGCTGCAGACGCAGGCCAAGGGCAACCTCCTCATCAACGCCAACGCCAACCACACGCTCGCCGTGCTGGGCATCGACGACCTCATCGTCGTCCACACCCCCGACGCAACGCTCATCATGCCCAAGAGCAAGGCCGAGGAACTCAAAGCCCTCCACGGCATGGTCGACGATCGCCTGAAGTGACCCAAACGCGCATCCCCCACGGGGGCGGGGCCTTCCAGGCCCCGGCGGAATGGATCAAGATCAAATCATCTCCGCGCGCACGTCCGCGTCAAGCAACGCTGCTGCTCCCCTGCTCCCCTGCTCCCCTGCTCGCTTCTCTCTACCCTTCCCCGTGCGCTACCTCGCCATCGACCTCGGCGACAAACGCACCGGCCTCGCCCTCGGCGATCCGGTGACCGGCATCGTCTCGCCCCTTGAGGTCATCGAGACTCCCCTCGCCGCCAACGCGGGCGCTCAACTGCTCGCCGACATCGTGAAGCGCGTCGAATCCCACCTCGGCCGCGCTGAAGCCGAACTCGTCCTGGGCCTCCCCCTCAACATGGACGGCAGCGAAGGCCCGCAAGCCAAGAAGATCCGCCTCTTCGGCGAACGACTCACCGCTGCCGCCAAGCGCACCGTCCGCTATCACGACGAGCGGCTCACCTCCGTCGAAGCGGACTGGTCCATGTCTCAGAGCGGGATGACCCACAAGCAAAAGAAAGAAAAGCGCGACGCCCTCGCCGCGGCCGCCATCCTCCGCGATTACTTCGCCTCGCTGCCCGGCGCTGATTCTGGTCCCGGCTCCGACCCCTCCGCCGGCTTGGGCTCTTCCTTGTCCCCCTGAAACTCCGGCGGCACGGTCGAGCAGGTCATCTCGATGTTCGCGTCCACCACCGGTGCCGCGGTCTTCATGTCGAAGAAGTCCGACAGCCGCACCTTCCACCGCGCCCGCAGCACGAGCAGATCGCCCTTGAGCGTCTCGCCCTCCTGCTTGGCGTACGCGCGCGTCAGCGTGAGCACCACCCGCGGCACGAACACCTCGGTCGTCACGCCGTTGATAGTCACATCAGCGATCACCGCGCACGAATACGACGACGAACTCTCGCTCTTGGACAGTTCCCGCGTGTCCACCGCGGCCCGCACCGTGAACCCGATGTCGGGATGCTGATCCATCTTCAGCACACCCGCGTCGGTCCACGCCTTCAGCGTCGCTTCGTCAACAACCTTGTTCCACGGCAGGAGCCACTGCCCCGCCAGCAGCACGGCGCCGATCGTTCCGTCCGCGCCGGAACTCATTGGCACCCGCGCCACCGCGTAGCCGATCGGCGAATCGATGCTCGGCCGCACGGCCACGCCGCTCACGTCAAATCGCCCAACCCGCGCGGTGTGATACACGCCGCCCATCTTGCGATGTGTTGGCAACGGCTTGAGCCACGTGCCCGACTCGGCCTTCTCGGGGAAGACCGGCGTCGGCCGTCGCGCCAATCCGCTCGACGACGGTGCCGTCTCGCCCGGTTGCCCAGCCGTCACGGTCACAAGCGACAGCCCGACCGCGACGGCGGCGACAGCCCAGCCCGGGATCCTCCGAAGGCGTCCACTCACACTTCTACATTCGCACCAAGTCGGGTCACCCACAACACATTTTGCGGTTTCCGACCCTTCGGCCTGCAGGCGATCTTGCCTCTACCCTACCGAAACGCATCTTTGCCCGCGGCGACCGTTGCTTTCGGACCCGAACCTCCATCGCCCTCAAGCTCGTACTTCTTGTATCGCCTTCCTCCAGACAATCGGAGCCTGCACGTGCTTCTCACCGCCCTTGCCCTCTTGAGCCAACTGGCACTCGCCGCCGACCCCAGCCCCGCCCCCGCCCAAGTTCCTCCCACCCCGCCTCCAACCGAGATCGTGCCCGGCGGCAAGGTAAAAGTCCTTCCCAACGAGCCCATTCTCGGCTTCGCGGACGCGGATGCGCTGCTGACCGCACTCGAGACCGCTGACGCCAACCTGTCGCTTCTCACGGCTCAGATTCGTTACACCCGCGACTTCGCCATCGCCGGTGACACGCAGATCCGAACCGGAAGCCTGTGGTTCGTGGATTCCACGAAGAAAAGCGAACAGACACGCCAACGCAGCTTCGCCATTCGCTTCGACAGCCTCGTTGTCGGCAGCCGCGAAGAGAAGCGCCAGCAGTTCTACACCTTCGACGGCGAGTGGCTCGTCGAGAAGTTCCCGGGCGAGAAACGGATGATCAAGCGCCAGGTCGTCCGCCCCGGCGAGAAGTTCGACCCGCTCAAGATCGGCGAAGGCCCGCTGCCCATCCCGATCGGCCAGAAGCGCGCCGACATCCTCGCCCGCTACGACGCCACCCTGCTGCCCGCCGACGACGGCTTCGACGAGATGCCGCTCGAACGTGCCAAGGAACTGACAGCGTTCACCAAGAACTGCGTACAACTGCTGCTCGAACCTCGCGCCGACGCCCGTGACCCTTTCAAGGCCATCCGCCTCTGGTACCTGCCCACCGAGACCAAGTCCGGCAAACGTCTGCTCCCCCGCCTCGCCCACACCATCAACACCGCCGAGGATGAATCCACGGTGATGCTGCTCGGCATCAAGGTCAACGACGAGGCCAAGCTCGATTCCGGCGTCTTTGACACCTCGACCCCCAAGGACTGGGACGTCATCATCCAACCCTTCCGCGGCGCGATCGAGGGCGACGACGCCCCAGTTGCACCCGCCGCTGGTCCGAATATCCAGCCCGCGGGAACCGATCGCCAGAACCCCGCACCGAATCCTGCATCCAACTCCGGCTCCAACCCCGGCGACAAGCCGAAGTAATGGGTGCCGGCCTTCGGGCACCCGCCCGATCGTCCCACGCTACCCAACGCCGCCTCCCAACGCCGCCACACGGACGCCGCGGCTCACCCGAACGGACACACCCAATGCCTGAGCAGTTCGCCCTCCAGACGATGCGTGCCTCGAACGGTTGGGTACGGCGTTGGGCATCCCGGGCCGCCACGCTCGGGCTGATGGCCGGTCTTGCACAAAGCGTCCGCGCCGACGACAAGCCCGCCGTGCCAGTGTCGCCCGCGGTGCAGCGATTCCTCGACACGCCCTATCTCACCGACGCCGAGCGCGCCGACACCCGCGTCCGCCACGGGCTGTGGACGCCCGCGGACCTCGCCGACCCAGCCCGCCGCGCCCGCGCCGCCCTGATCCGCGGCGTGTGGGACGACCCCGCCCTCAGCGACACCAACGCCGATCCGATCGACCGCGCTGAAGCATCGGTGCGCCGAGGCGAGTTCGCCGACGCACTCGCGACGCTCGACAAGGCAAGCAGCACCTCGCTCCGCGCCCTGCGGCTCAAGGCGCTCGCGCTCGACGCCCAGGCCAAACACGACGACGCCCGCGCCGTCCGCGCCGAGATCGACCGCCGCCTCACCAAGGATCGCCAGTCCTCCGCGCGTGAACTCGTCGAAGGCGTCCGCGCCCTGCACGAGCGCACCCGAATCGACGGCCCCGGCAACGCGTCGCAGTCCTTCCAGTCCCTGATGTCCATGCTCGCCCGCGCCCGCGAGCAGCTCGACCGCCTCAGCTGGGAAGCCTCGCTCGCCGAAGCCGAGATCCTCGAAGAAAAGGACAACTCCCCCGAAGCCCGCGAGGCCCTGCAGCAAGCCCTCGAACTCAACAACGCCGCCGCCGACGCTTGGTACCTCCTCGGCCGCATGGCCGTCGACGGCTTCGACTTCGACCGCGCCGAGAAGGTAGCCGAGCGTCTCCGCGAACTCGCGCAACCGATCGAGGTTTCCGACGCCCCGCCGTCGCCCGACGCGGCGTCCGGCGTTGCACCGCTGGCCGATATGCTGACGGCACGCATCCGCATCCGCCAACGCGATCCAAAAGGCGTCAGCGACGCGCTCGCGCCGACGCTCGCCCGCTACCCCAACCTTCTCGAAGCCCGGGCCCTCGATGCCGCCGCCAGTGCGATCACCTTCGATGCCGCGGCAACCGACACCAAACTCGCCGCGCTCGACACGCTGAGCCCCGGTACACCGATCGGCTATCTCGCCGTCGGCAAGGCCCTCGCCGAGCAGCGGCAGTACGCCGAAGCCGCCAAGTACCTCGAGGAAGCGACCAAACGCTCCCCCAAGCACGCCGAGCCGTGGATCGAACTGGGCCTGCTCGAAGTGCAGGCCGCCCGCGACGACCGCGCCCTCGCTGCGCTCGAACGCGCCGCCTTGCTGGATCCCTTTAACGTCCGCGCCTCCAACAGCCTCAAGCTCGTCCGCGACGTCGGCGCTTTCAGTCGCATCGAGACCGAGCACTTCATCGTCCGCTACCGCGCGGGTGTCGATCAGGTCCTCGCCCGCGAGATGCCCGCGGTGCTCGAACGCATCTTCACCCGCGTCACCGGCGACAAGCCCGGCGGCATCCGCCACGTCCCCCGCACCAAGACCGTCATCGAGCTGATGCCCGACCACCAGTGGTTCAGCGTCCGCATCACCGGCATGCCGCAGGTCCACACCATGGCCGCCGCCACCGGCCCGCTGATCGCCATGGAAGCGCCGCGCCTCTCCGACCAGAGCAAGGTCGGCGCCTACGACTGGGCCCGAGTCGTTCAGCACGAGTACGCCCACACCGTCTCGCTCGACCGCACCAACAACCGCCTGCCCCACTGGTTCACCGAGGCCGCCGCGGTCTACCTCGAGGACTCGCCGAAAGACTGGAGCGCGGTGCAGATTCTCACCCGCGCGTTCGAGACCCAGACGCTCTTTGACTTCGAAGAGATCAACATCGCCTTCACCCGCCCCAAGAAGCCCACCGACCGGGGCCAGGCCTACGCCCAGGGCGCGTGGATGTACGAGTTCATGGTCGAACGCTTCGGCCCCGAAGCCCCGCTCAAACTGATGGACCGCTACGCCGCCGGCGACCGCGAGCCCGAGGCCTTCCAGACCGTGCTCGGGATCAGCCGCGAACAGTTCTTCGAGCAGTTCCACACCTGGGCCGGTGAGCAGCTCATCGCCTGGGGCATGAAGCCCAAGGCGGGCGAGCCCGAGTACCACGACCTATTGGCCAAGTGGGAAGAAGCGAACACCAAGACGGACGCCCAGCCCGAAGCCCAACCCGACATCCAGCCCGACGCGCCCGCGGAAGGCAATCCCGACGACAAGCCGAAGGCAAAGCCGGCCCGTGGCAACCAACGCGCCGAAGACGAAGGTCCCTCGCTCGAAGTCATCGAAGGCTGGCTGAAGGACCATCCCACCCACGCCGACGTGCTCGAGATGACCCTGCGTCGGCGCCTCGCCGCGTCCAACGGCAAGCTCACGCCCGAGTCGATCGACCTCGCCACCCGCTACGCCGCCGCCCGCCCGGTCGATCCGACGCCGCACAAGCTCCTCGCCGCGTTCTACCTCGACAACGCTTCACCATCGCACGACCCGGCCAAGGCGATCGCGCATCTGGAGTACCTCGACGCCCGCGAGCAGCACTCCTCCAGCCTCGCCGCCCAGCTTGCTCGCCTCTACGCCGAGCAGGGCGAGTGGGAAAAGGCCTGGACCAAAGTCCTCCGCGCCGCCACCGTCGGCCCCTACGAAGCCCCCATCCGCGAACTCGCGGCCACCATCGCCATCCAGCGCCAGAACTTCGACGACGCCAAGTGGCAACTCGAAGCCCTCACCATGCTCGAGCCTGATCGCGCCATCCACAAGGAACGCCTCGCCGCGCTCGAGAAGCTCCGCGCGACGAAGAAGTAAGGCATTTCACCGCAGAGAACGCGGAAAACGCAGAGGAATGCAAAGCACTGCTTATGCCAAGGCAAAAGGCAGTTTACCACTGAGATCACGGAGATCACGAAGAAGGAACTGGGGGGCACCGCGAACTGCTTGCCGTGCCAAGTCACGGCAAGCATCCACTCCGGAATCTCTTTTCCGCCTCTCTCCGTGATCTCCGTGGTGAATTGCCTTTGTCTTCCTCCGCGTCCTCCGCGGTGAAATGACTCTCGGCCTCACCCCCGCGGCGTGAACATCCGCCCCACCCCCAGCCGCAGCACCCCCATCACCGCCAGCGTCACGTTCACGATCGCCTCGGTCGCCAGGATCAGGACCCCCACCGCCGCCGCCTGCGACATGTCCGCCACGTGCAGGTAACTCGCCAGCCCCGCCGCACCCGCCTCACGCGTGCCCATCATGCCCGACGGCGAGATCACTCCGATGATGAAGTGCGTCGAGGCGATGAGTACCGCCGACTCCCACGTCATATCGATGCCGAGCAGCTTCGCCGCAATATAGAACCGCGTCGCCTGGATCACCATGTCCAAGAGCCGCATCCCGATCAGCGACGCCACCCGCTGCGGCTTGTTGAGCATGCCCAAGCCATCATGCAAGTTGTGCACCAGCTTCGACGCCGCAAACCGCTCCGCCGCCGCGATCCCCGTTGCTCCAGCGATGCCGCGAATCCGCTCCATCCCCCGGTCACCCGAGAAGAACCGCGCCGCCTGCCACAGGCACAGCCACGCAAACACCGCCCCCGCCGCCGCCACCGCGAACCAGCGAGCATCAATCCCCTTCCCCGTCACCGACGCCACCACCAGCGGCCCGAACGCCGCAATCATCGCCAGCGTCACGCACGCGAACCACGCCGCGATCAACGCCAGCGGCAACCGATCACGCCGGTGATGCACCAGCACGCGGAACACCATGCTCAACTTGAACGGCGCATACGCCAGCAGGATCGCGATCGCGTTGGTCGCGTGCAGGTCCAGAAAGTTGATCTTCCGCACCGGCCGCAGCGCGAGATAGAAGTTCATCCCCGCGCTCGCGATGATCAGCACACTGGTCGCAAACAACGCCGCCACCAGCGGCCAGGGCGCACTCCGCAGCGCCGCCAGCTGCTCCTGATTCTTCGGGCTGAAGGCCTGCATCACGCACCACACCAAAAGCCCCAGCCCGATCACGAACCCGACGACCTGCAAGCCTGTCTTCCACCCGGATCGCCGCGCCGATTCAACACCAATTGACGCCTCCGCCGCAGCATTCTGCGGCACCACCGACGCCGTTCTCTCATCACGCTCCACGCTCACCGCGCCGCCTCCGCATCTTTCCACCGCATCAGCACCTGCCCGCTCTCCAGCACCCGCACCGTCCGCATCGACCGCTCCGCCCACGCCCGCGCCGTCGCCGGAGTCACAGCCGGGTCATACCACCCCGTGCCGCTCAGCCGCGCGATCTCCATCGGGTTCACCATGATGCCGCTCACGCCGCGGCTCCGCAGTGCCCGCTCCAGCGCGTCCAATGCATCACCCGGCACCTCGCGCGTCTCCTTGGCTCGCAGCGTATCCCACGTGGTGTGATACACCACCGGACCCGGCACGTAGAACGGCGTCGAATCACCGAAGAGATACACCACCTCACCTGGTGCGAAAAACTCGCCTCCACCCGCTGGTTCCTCGCGGATCTCCCGCTGCACCAACCCCTGCGGCCCCACCGTCAACCCCACGTTCGGCTGCCCGCCACGCTCGCTCCAGAAGTGATCCAGCGTCCGCACCGACTGATACAAACCGATCAGCAGAACCGCCACCGTCGCCAATCTTGCCTTGGCCCACGACCCCTGCGCCAGCCACGCCGACGCCAGTCCGATCAACACACCGCCCGGCACCACCAGCGGCAGCAAGAACCGCGACTGCAAATGCGTCACCGCCAGCCACGCCGCGATCTGCAGCACCACGCCCGCCACCAGCGCCCACACCACGCCGCGACGCCAGCCGCCGAACGCGCACAACACCATCGCCCCCAGCACCGCAAACGGGAACACGCTCCACTGCGAGTGCATCAACCCCCGATGCCGCAGCCCCGCCGGGTCGTTCGGATCCGCCAGCACCAAGAGCCGCACGCGGTCCATCCACGACCCATCAAAGTGATGCGCCGACGCAAACCGCGCGAACTGCTCCGCCGTCCAGTGCGACTCACCGAACACGCCGTGCAGATACGGGAACACCGGATTCCCGCACGCGACGTAGTTCCGCAGCATCCACGGCACCAAGGCCACGCCGCCACCGACCACCGCCCCCACCACCGCCTTCCAACCCGCCCGCCCACTCACCACCAGCAGCACCAGCCCCACCGGCGGTGCGTCGGCTTCACCCCGCACGCCACGCCCACCAACCACCCCGCCAGCACTACCTTCGTCGCCGGGCTCAGCCGCTCGTCCAGCGCCGCGATCAGCGCCGCCGCCAACAACGCATTCACGCCCATCTCGTTGTACGCCAGCGACCCCGTCACCACGACCCACGGCACGCCCGCGGCAAACACCCCTGCGACCAATCCTCCATTTCTCCCGCCGCTCTGCTCTCCCCACACCCGCCGGCATGCCGCCCGCGCCGCGCCCGCGATCATCCACGCCGAAGCCAACGCGAACCCCGCGTGCAGCAACTGACACGACAACGCCATCGCTCCCTCGCCCGCCAACAACCCCGCGACCCCATCCGCCGAACTCCGCGGCACAAACCCCCACAGCCCCAGCGTCACAAACGCGCTCTCGAGATACGACGGCAGGTACGAGTACACATTGTGCGTCACCGGCGCGACTCGCCCCACCCCTCCCGCCGCCAACCACTCCTGCGGCAGTTGCAGGTGATAACTCAGCGCATCAAACCCGCCGAACTCACTCCCCCACAGCACCCCCGGCGGACTGCACGCCGCCACGATCAACACCGCAGTCGCCAACGCCGTCGCCAGCCCCGCGAGCGCGAGCACCGAGTACGACCGTTCCTCGCTGACGAACGCGGCCACGTTCATCTTCCGCACGACTCCGATCGCCGCTGCACACCCCACCACGCACGGCACCAGCGCCGCGATGTTCCACGCCACGCCCGGCAGCCACGCCCCAACACAGTTGATCGCATGCCCCGCCGTCAGCTGCACCGACAACCCAACCCCGAGCACCAGCGGCAATCGCTCTGCTTCAACCGCCCGCCGCTCCACCGCCCGCATCACCAGCGCACCCAACCCCAGCGACGAGACGAAGTACAACGCCACCGGCCAGCCCGCCACCAGCATCCACCACGCCAGCGCCGCCGCCCCCTGCCCCATCGAGTGCGGCCCGCCGATCGCCCCGATCAGCACCGCGAACACCGCCGTCAACAGCAGCCACACCGCCGCCACACGCACCGCGTGCCGCGTCGAGCCCTGCTGAGATTCTGTCGCAACGTCCATTGCCATCGTCCGCGGCCATCTCCTTGCGGGGGGTGCCGAACCGCTCCGCCGCAGACGTAGGATAATCCGATGCCCTCGCGTCGCCCCGAAGTTCTGGCCGAACCCCCCGCCATCATCGAACCGGTCTGCGCCGTCTTCCGCCGCACCCTGAAGGGTGAAGGCCTGAAGTACACGCTCGAACGGGCCCAGATTCTCGATGCCGTCCTGCGCAGCGAGGGCCTCTTCCACGCCGACGACCTCATCGGCGCGATGAAATCCGCCGGCCTCCGCGTGAGCAAAGCCACCGTCTACCGCACGCTCAAGCTGATGCAGCAGGCCGGGATCATCCAGCGCCTGCTCTTCGACGACGACGACGCTGGCCGCTATCAGGTCGTCTTCGGCTCCAAGACCCGCGACATGCTCGTCCGCACCGACAACTCCCAGTGCGAGCCGCTCGACATCCCCGAACTCAGAGCCCTCTGCGAAGCCGCCTGCCGCGCCCGCGGCCTCACGCTCCAGAGCCACCGCCTGCAGGTCTTCGCGGCGCGGGTGTGACGATCACGGATCAACGAAGCCTCTGGTCGCCCGCAGCAGACGTCTCCGGCCTCGCGACAGCCCAGACGCATCCGAGATTTCCGCAAAGACTCGGCAGCGTCGGCGTCGCACTCACTCCGTCTTGATCACGCTGGATCACTCACTCCGGCTTGATCTGATCCGTCCCCCGCTCTTCCCGAATCACCGTCTCGCTGATCATCTCGTAGCACGACGCCAAGAGCCCCACCAGCGGGAACGTCGCCGGCGGCGTTGTTTCCTTCCCCGGCGCCGCGGTCGCCAGCGGGCTCGGGCCCAAACGCCTCAAAAGCGGATGGCTCACCGGCGGCGGCTCGATCGGCGTCTCTAAGTTCTCCAGCTCCGGCGACAACTCCCAGAAATCCCGCGTCGCCTCCAGCGCCATCGGTGCCGCGTCCGAGACGCCCGGCACACGCCCCACGTACACCGACGGATTGGTCTTCGACGCGTTCGCGACCACGCGGTTGTGCCGCAGACGCTCGAACAGCTCGGCCCCGTCGAGGCCCCGCAGTTTGAAGATCTGGAACGGATCGTTGCTCAGCCGCTGCGCGAACAAGTACACCGCGCACGCCGCGTGCTTGCACCACGGCGCCGGCCCGGTCTCATTCTTCAGCGTCCGCTCGTGCGCCTCGCTGGTGAAGTCCACGCACGTGCACGAACACGTCAACTCCGAAGGCTCGGTCACAAACAGCTTCAACCCCAGCGGGCTGAACACGTCTTCGATATTCGTCGGCAGGTCGCCCGCGAGCAGCTTCGCCGCGTACACCGCCTGATCGGTCATCACCTGCACCACGCGGTCCCACTGCTCGGCCGTCAGAGGCGGCAGCGACAACTTGGTCTGATACGCCCGCTCCGCCCGCCCCTGCACCATCGCCACGAGCGCACCGTGCTCGATGTGCAAGCTCTTGGTCTGCCCCAGCACCGCGTACTCAAGCCCCTCCACCGCCCGCTTCCCCGGCGCCCCCTGCTCGATCAGTCGCACCCACCGCTGCGCCGCCCAGCTCTTGGACCACAGGTCCGTCTGCTCGGTCGCGGAAATCTTCACGCCGCCGCGCACCCGCCGCGGCTTCAACGGCAGCGGCTTCGGCGGCCGCAGGTACACCGGCCGAGGCCCACCGGGCTGACCCGGCGTTGCCCCTGCCCCTCCCGCTCCGGCCCCA
>VYLH01000047.1_pt1 | contig 63111 bp, 59 predicted proteins | sample 5114361 | NCBI WGS metagenome assembly VYLH01 (sample SAMN12291772, study PRJNA351875) | freshwater metagenome | isolation source: freshwater lake | place: USA: Michigan, Kent Lake | collected 2013-08-15
AGCCCGAAACACTTCCTAATAATGGGGAGTCAGTGGGAATTGATCTAGGGATTGCTACCTTTGCTACCCTCTCAACAGGGGAAAAGATAGACGCACCGAAACCGTTAAAGAAACAATTAAAACGGCTAAGAAAAGCACAGAAAAACCTTTCTAGAAAACAGAAAGGAAGTAACCGACGGGAAAAAGCTAGGAAACGAGTAGCTAAAATCCACGCAAAGATTAAGGACACTCGTACTGATTTCTTGCAGAAACTATCCACTAGAGTTGTTCGTGAAAATCAAACGATAATTTTAGAGGATTTAAACACATCGGGAATGGTTAAAAATCGTAAGTTATCCCGTGCCATATCAGACTTAGGATGGCGTTCTTTCCGAGATATGCTATCGGCAAAATCTGATAAATATGGGCGTAATTTTCGGATAATTTCCCGATGGGAGCCAACGTCTCAGCGATGTTCCTGTTGTGGGAATATCGGCGGGAAAAAAGCGTTAAATATCCGTGAGTGGGAATGTCTTTTCTGTGGGACTTTTCATGATCGAGACGTGAACGCCGCAATTAATATCAAGGTCGCCGGTGGGCAATCGGAGACCTCAAAAAACGGACGTGGAGGAAAGCGTAAGACTTCTGTTAAAGAAGCAGCATCCCGTGAAGCGTCAACCCAGCGGTCGGTCGTTCAATTAAGTTTGTTTGATCTGCCGGTCATCACCGTCCGGCCCCGGCGGTGAGGATGTCAAAAAGCATACAATCCGAAAGCGGCGGACCGGTTGGGAATTGTCTATACACCCAATGAAATTGTCCGTTTTATGATTGAAAGTGTCGATTATTTAGTCCACAAGCATTTTGGTAAGTTGTTGGCGGATCCAGGAGTAGAAATTTTAGATCCGGCGACGGGGACAGGAACTTTTATAACGGAGTTGATTGAGTATTTACCGAAGGATAAGTTACGGTACAAGTATAAGCATGAGATGCACTGTAACGAGGTGGCAATTCTGCCTTATTATATCGCTAATTTGAATATTGAGTTCACCTACAAGCAGAAGATGGGTGAGTATGAAGAGTTTGAGCATATCTGTTTTGTGGATACCCTGGACCATGCTGCTTCTAATATCAAGCAGATGGATTTGTTTGCCATGTCGGCGGAGAATACCCAACGGATTCATAATCAAAATGACCGCAATATTTCTGTAATTATTGGTAATCCTCCTTATAATGCCAGGCAGGAGAATTTTAATCAAGGTAATGCAAATCGAAGTTATGAAGCGATTGACAAGTGCATTAAATATAGTTATGTCAAAGAAGGTAAGGCACAGAATCAAATTGTCGTCTATGATATGTACACTCGTTTTATTCGTTGGGCTTCTGATCGATTAAATAAAGATGGTATAATAGCGTTTATCTGTAATTCTTCCTTTTTAGATGCTCGTTCTTTTGATGGGTTTAGAAAATGTATTGAAGAAGAATTTACTTGCGCTTATTTTATAGATTTAGGTGGTAATGTCAGGAAAATATCAGGGAAAGATGGGATTTTTATCTGTGAAAAACATACAATTTTTGGTACTGCTGCAATGACTGGTATTGCTATCCTGTTTTTAGTTAAAGACAGTCAAGCAACTGGAAATAAAATTTTCTATGCTAATCCTTTTCATGTTCATGAGTTGCGAGAAGTTAAATTGTCTTATTTACAGAGTAATAAATTTAGTAATGTTTGCTTCGAGCATATCATCCCAGATAAAAAGTATAATTGGCTCAATCAATCAGATAATGACTTTGATCAACTGCTACCCTTGATTGATAAGGAGGTAAAAAGTGGCAAGTCTGAGAAAGCTGTGTTTAAGTTGTTTTCCTTAGGAATTGACACTCATAGAGATGCTTGGGTTTATGATGTTTCTCAGAATGCACTTCAACAAAAAATAAAGTATTTTATTATGGTTTATGAGCGAACCTTAAAAGATGAAAATTATGCAGAGAGGATGACTATTAAATGGGATTCAGAGTTAACACAATATCTTATCGAAAGAGTATTGAAAAAATTTGAGCCTCAGAAAATAGTCAGAAGTCTATATCGACCTTATACAAAACAATTTTTCTACTTTGACAAGCATTTTAATTTTCGGACTTTCCAATGGTTTAAAATTTTTGAGGAAGGAGATTTAAAACAAAAATATATAGCCTTTGTTACGTTAGGAAATTCAAAGCCTTTTCATTGTCTATCTAGCAGCTCAATAATTGATTTACATTTTACGGGTGACTCTCAATGTCTCCCCCTCTACTACTATGAGAAAGAAGGAAACCGCATCGACAATATCACCGATTGGGGATTGCAGCAATTCCAAAAACATTACAACGATAAAACCATCACCAAACTCGATATCTTCCACTACACTTATGCAGTCCTCCACTACCCGGAATATCGCAGTAAATACGAATTAAACCTTAAGCGAGAATTTCCGCGACTTCCCTTTTATGATAACTTCTCTCAATGGGTAGAATGGGGAAGCAAACTAATGGAATTACACATCAACTATGAAACCGTCGCACCCTACCCACTAACCCGCATTGATACTAATAATAATCTCAAACCGAAACCTAAACTAAAAGCTGACCGAGAAAAAAATTCCATCAACCTCGACGATATCACTTTCCTACAAGATATTCCCAAAATTGCCTGGGAATATAAACTCGGTAATCGTTCAGCCTTAGAATGGATATTAGATCAATATAAGGAAAAGAAACCCAAAGATCAAACCATCGCCGAAAGATTTAATAACTATCGCTTTGCCGATTATAAAGAAACAGTAATTGACTTATTACAACGAGTCTGCACTGTCAGCGTCGAAACCATGAAAATAATAGAAGCGATGAGACATTAAAAAGATTGCTTCTGGGAAATCTTATTCTAGATTCTACACCCGTTCGGCTGAACGTTCGACTGATCTCACGGCCTCCTGCCCCCTGCCTCCGTTAACGCCTACATCCCGAACTTTATACTTTCTATTCTTGTCTAAGTTTTTGTACTCTTTCTGTCTCTTTTGCGGGTGGTTGTATAGTTTTTTTTGCGGGTTATTCCCAAGCGTTCGGCTATTCTTGCCACTGTCGCCACACTTAACACTATACCAGTTCTTTCTAGGAATAGTTTCGATAGTTGAGCAAGAGTTGCGTCATTATTTTCCTCAATTAACGTACCGAGGACGATCATTTGTTCTGGCGTGAGTTTTAAATGACGTCCACATCGATAAGTCTTCGGTCGAACATCTCCCGTGTCTCGATATTGTTTCAAAAGCTTTTGTACGAAACTTAGGGTTACGCAGAATCTTTTCGCTAATTGTCTTTGAGAGATGGGTTCGTTATAATAACAGTCGAGGATTTTCTGACGGAACTCTACTGGATAGGATTTCATTTTTTGTGCGGTTTAGCTATCGATGACATTATACTTCATATTTGTGAGAAAGAAAGAAAATTGAGACGAGGCAACCCTACCGCTCAACTACTAGGGTTGATTCAAGGTAGGGTTGATTCATGAATCAACCCTACCACCCACATCGGGGGGCAAGGGGAGATTCAGCTAATCTAAGGATAGGCGGTTAAGATGCGTCTTAGCTTAGTGGGTTTTCTGGCGCGACCCAAGCGATCGCTAAAGATGTTATTATCTAGGACAGTCAACTGAAAATTCCCGCAACCTTCCTAGCCACCGATGAGAGCGATCGCTAAAGATGATATTCTTTATATTCACCATGAGGATGTGCCGGTTTACAAAAAAGGCGGTTCAGTGGTGAGAAATAGTTATTTTTGGGCGCTAAAATCGATCGCCTGTGGAGCGCGTCGGGGACAGGATTGGGAGTTCGATGCGGAGGTGTGGGTGGCGCTGGTGCGGATGTTGCTCTGTTTTGCCAATTCTGGCTATTTGGGGGATGGTGAGACAATTTTAGAGTTTACTGTCGATTCTCCTATTCCCGAACCTTTGCGGGGGATATCTACTTACTTATAGCCTCGCTGAGATAGTTAGCGGTGGATTCCACCAGGGGAATAGTATTTTCGTATAACATTCGCGTCGGTCCGATAATGCCAACACTACCGACGGGAGTATCTCCCTGTTTATAAAAAGCGGAGATAAGAGTACAAGGGCGCATGGATTCCAGAGGATTTTCGGAACCAATGGTGATTTTGACTTTTTTAGCTGATTTTTCCGGTTCTGGTCTTTGTAAAATCAGGGGTAAAAGGCGATCCTGTTCTGCTTCCAATAGATGCAGTAACATTTGTACTTGTTGCCATTGGGCGAATTCTGGCTGTCGAATGACTTCAGCGACACCATGGACGATAATCTCCGGGGTGGCAGTGGATTGGAGACTAGCGCCGATTTCTTGGCTTAATTGTTGGAGAAAATGGGTATAACGGGCAAATTCTCGCTCGATTTGCCGCCAATCGAGGTTAATTAAATCTGCCAAGCAATAACCTTTTAATTTTTCCCCGAGAAAATTAGAGAGGATTTGTAATTCTTCTGCTAATCCATCCTCCTTGTCCGTTGCCATAGACTCAGGAATCTCTATCATAACCGAGCGTGTTTGTAAACTATCTGTAACAATAATTAACATAATCTGCCGGTCCGAGACGGGGACTAATTGCAGATGACGCAGGGTATTGGTGAGGGTGTGGGGGAGGGTAACGATAGCGATATAACCGCTTAAACCGGCTAAAAGTTGGGTGGCCCGTTGCAGCAGACTTTCGAGACTCCAAGCGGGAGATTTAGCATTTTGATGCAGATAATAGCCGATTTTTTCGCCGATACGGTCATCGGGAGTCATTAACTCATCGACGTAGAGACGATAACCCCAATCGGAGGGAATGCGTCCGGAGGAAGTGTGGGGTTGATAGAGTAAACCTTCTTTTTCTAGTTTACCGAGAGCATTGCGAATCGTGGCGGAACTAACAGTAAATTTGTACTCCTCCAGCAGAGTTTTCGAGCCAACCGGTTCGGCCGTGGCGATATAATGTTGGATTGTGGCCTTTAAGATATGTTGATAGCGATCGCTGAGATGGGTTCTAGCGGACATAGGGGAATAATCTTAACAAAAGATTTATAACATTTTTTTAGACAGTATAACGCTTAATCAGTTATCAGTTATCAGTAGTCAGTCCTCCGTGGGGAGAAAGGGGATAGTTTACCCCTCTCTTTTCCCGATGGAGGCGATCAAAATTAGTAACGGGGAATATTAGGATCGACGAGGAGGGAATAAGCATCGATGCCGCCGTTAATATTTTTAACATTAGTAAAACCCTGACTTTGTAGCCATTGGCACATTTGCAGGGATCTCATGCCATGGTGACAGATAACCAGGGTTTCCGCTTGGGGGTTGAATTGGCTGGCAATAGTGGGCGACCATTCTTGGTATTGACTCAAGGGTAAAATGGTAAAATTGGCTACAGATGCCATGGCAACTTCCTCCGGTTCGCGCACATCAATAAGTTGTAAATTAGGATCATGATCGGCTAAACGGAGAGCGAGTTCATGGACGCTAATTTCGGGAATGCTCATAGATTTGGTCTTAAGAATCGGTTATCTTTCCTTTAGAGTAGCAAATCGAGGGACCCTGAGCGGTTAGGTACTTGCGTAGGAATAATATCGCAGCCAAGTGGGGGGATTTGGTCAGTGCCAGAGCGGGGGGGGTGATATAATGGGGAACGGGCAGGTATTGAAGACATTGATGCTTTTTAGTACGCCGATTAATCGACAAGCTGAATTTCGATGAATATTGAACAAGCCGTTATCGAAAACTTGCGAAAACTTCCTTTAGAAAAACAACAAGAAGTCTTAAACTTCAGCCAATTTCTAACTCAGAGAACTTCGCCAAAAATTGCAGAGATGACCTCCCACGAAAAAGCAGAAGATTGGCTAAAATTTCTGGAAAGTCAACCCAAGGATACCCCCGGATTACCCGATGAAGCCTTAGGGCGTGAAACTATCTATGACTAATGGCTAAATATCTATTTGATACCAATATTTTACTGAGGCTGAGTGACAGAATTTCCGCTAATTATGCCTTGTACTGCATTCTCCCCACTTCCCCACTTCCCCACCTCCCCACTTCCCCACCTCCCCATCTCCCCATCTCCCCATCTCCCCACTTCCCCACTTCCCCACTTCCCCACTCCCTAGCTTATGATTCCCCTACAATTAACCCTAAAAAATTTTCTCAGTTATCGCGAGGCAGTGCTAGATTTTCGCGGATTACATACTGCCTGTATTTGTGGTGCCAATGGTGCGGGAAAATCCTCTTTACTCGAAGCAATTACTTGGGCAATTTGGGGAGAAAGTCGCACCTCGATTGCTGATGATGTGATTCATGCGGGCAGCGATTATGCGCGGGTAGATTTCGAGTTTAGTTATGGGGGAGAAATCTATAAAATTATCCGTAGTCGTCACCGGGGAGGGAAAGCTTCTGGTTTAGATTTTCAGGTGATTAATGATCAGAGTTTTCGTCCTTTATCGGGTAAAAGTATTAAAGATACCCAAGCACAGATTAATACTTATCTGAAAATAGACCATAAAACTTTCATTAATTCTGCTTATTTACGACAGGGACAAGCGGACGAGTTTATGAAACAGCCTCCCAGTGGTCGTAAACAGATTTTAGCAGAATTATTACAACTCGATCGCTATGAAATTTTAGCAAATAAAGCCAAGGATATATCGAAACAATTTGATGGACAGTCCCTCCAGATCGAGCAGCAAGTAGAAACTATCAAACTCCGTCTTCAGGAGAAAAATTCTTATCAGCAACAGCTGCAAGAGTTAAGCACCCAAATTAACCAAATTAATCAAGAACAAGAGGTAAATAATCGGCGTTTACAGCAACTACAGGGGGAAGAAAATCAGCGTCAGAATTGGGAAAAACAGCTGCAGTGGCAAAGAGAACAGGAGCGAGCTTTATTAGCAGAAATCGAGAGATTAGACCGGGAAAAAGTTAGTCTAGACAATCAATTAAATCAAATTAGGACTATTCTTCATCGCAAAAATGACATTATTACTGCACACGAGCGCCTAATCAATTTAGACCAGAAAGAGGCAAGTTTGTCAAGTCAATTACAAGCTTGGCAACAGGCCCAGTATGATAAACAACAATTAGAACAGAAATTACAGCAAAAAATTAACGAATTTACCCTTCCCATCCAACAAACGAGCGCTCGTTTAGAAGAATTGGGAAGACAGGAACAAGAAACTCAAAAAATTATCGAGCAAGCGGGGGATATTCAAGCAGGATTAGAGAAATTAAATTATCATCGTCAACGTCTTCAGGAATTGGATAGATTAGCTTTAAAATATGCTCCTTTAAATAGCCGAAAAGCTGATTTAAATATGCAGTTGGAACGGGAAAAAGCTAAGATCAATGCTCGTTGGGAACAACTGCAAAGAAATCGGCAACAATTAGAGACAGAAATCGCTCGTATTCCTCTACTAAGAGAGGAAGCTCTCAATTTAGCCAAACGGATTAAGGAACTGGATAAAAAACAAACCTATTGTGAACGAGTTGAAGAAAAGGAAACTCTTAAACAAGTGGATAAAAAAAGTTTATTGGATCAACAGAAAAGATATGAAGAACAACTTTTAGAGTTAACTGATAAATTGGAAAAATTAAATATTCCCGATTCGGTTTGTCCTCTGTGTGAACAGAATTTAGACAGTCATCACCGTCATCAAGTAATCAGGAAAACCCATCAACATCAAGAACAAATTCAAGAGCAAATCTGGTCCCTACAGGAAAGGATGGCAGACTGCGATCGAGATTTAAAACGTTTAGGGGAGGAATTAGCCCAAATTAAACAAGAATTGCCAGCAAGATCGAATCTACAACAAAAATATGTGCAGTTGGAAGTCAAGTTAGAAACTATTGAAGAAAAGGAAATAGAACTAGAGAAAACCGAGGAGATACTTGTGGAGTTAGAAGCACTTTTAAGCAGTGGCAATTATGCCCTAGAATTACAGCAAGAATTACAAATTGTCAATCAAGAAATCGCCTTTTTAAACTATGATGAACAAAGTCATGCTTTAGTCAGAGGAGAAGAAAAAAGATGGCGTTGGGCAGAAATTCAAGAATCAGAACTTAAGCAAGCAAACCGTCGTTTAGCTAATATCAAGGCCGAGAAACCTAATTTAATTAATCAATTAGCTAGACTAGAACAAGAGAAGCAAGAACTAGGTCAAAACTCCCCACTTAAACAGGAAGTTGAACGCTTAGAAAAGTTTATTCAAAACTTAAATTATGATCGCAGTGAACATCAGAATATTCAAAATCTGATCCGACAATTACAGGGGGTAAGATTACAGTATCAAGACTGGCAACAAGCAGAAAAAAATTATCCGGAAATAGCCGCTAAAATCGCTGAGATTGAGCAAAGATTACAGCTGCGAAATCAGGATCGCCAGAAGCTGAATCAGGAGTTAGCAAATATTAGTCAAAAGATTGGTACTTTGACTGACTATCGCCAAGAAATAGCCGCATTATCGACCAATATTCAACAGCGAAGACAGATAATTGATGGATTGCTCTCCCAAAAAGGTCGGGTTGAGGAGAAATTACATCAACTAGAAACTTTAGGTAAACAACTGATAGAAAAAGAGAGCGATTTAGCTAAAGTGAAAAAACAATATACAGTTTATAAAGAGTTAGCCATAGCTTTCGGTAAAAATGGTTTACAAACTCTGATGATTGAGAATATTTTACCTGAGTTAGAAGCCCAAACTAATCATATCTTAGCTCGCTTAACTGGTAATCAATTTCATGTGCAGTTTTTAACCCAAAAAAGCGGTAAAGGTACTAAGAAACAGCAACAAAAGTTAATCGATACTTTAGATATTATTATTGGTGATACCCGGGGATCCCGTCCCTACGAAACCTATTCAGGAGGAGAAGCTTTTCGGATTAATTTCTCGATTCGATTAGCTTTAGCGAGATTATTGGCACAAAGAGCCGGAACAGCCCTACAAATGCTCATTGTTGACGAAGGATTCGGAACTCAGGATGCGGAAGGATGCGATCGCTTAATTGCGGCAATTAACGCTATATCCGCTGATTTTGCCTGTATTTTGACTGTAACTCATATGCCCCAATTTAAAGAAGCTTTTCAACATCGCATCGAAGTCCGCAAAACCGAACAGGGTTCTCAATTAATGTTATTATCCTAGGAAAAATATTGATGTAAAGATGGAAAAGATTACGATCACAGTAAAACTATTTGCTATTTATCAAGAAGTCTATCAAACTTCACAATTAAACCTCGAATTTCCTGCCCACACTTCCGTTACAGAAGTGTTAAACTATATTATAGCCCCCTATCCTCAATTAGAAAGATGGCGCGATGTTACTCGTTTTGGAGTTAATCTTCAGTTTGTTTCGGGAGAGAAAATCCTCAAAAATGGCGATGAGATAGTTTTAATTCCCCCCGTTAGTGGTGGCTAAATGGGGTTTGCTGAAAAAGTACGGGCGAAGCATTCGGATAGAAAATCTACGGTTTCACCGATAGGTTATTGTCCGAATGCTTCGCCCCTACAGGACGCGGGCTGATGAAGACGCAAGGTTTTGAAGCACGATTCTCTCAAAATCTTGCACCTGTTTCGCGAGAAAAGCCACAAAACCCTTACCTTGCCTACATTTCACATTTATTCAGCAAGCCCTAAATGGAGATAGGGAAAATCACAAAAACTGTCACCTTTTTCCTTATTACTTTTTCCTTGATATCCCGTGTCTAACTGGCAAATTCCCCCATCGGTAGAGCTTCCCCAAGAGTTTTTAAAAATAGTCCAAGACTACACCCCAGAGTCGGATGGCAGCGTCGTGGCACAAATATTATGGCATCGCGGTATCCGGGATGGGGCGACTCTGGGGACGTTTCTGGATGAGAAAGCTTATCAGTCAAAAACTCCCTTTGATTTTGGGCAAGAAATGAACTTCGCCGTCAAAAGACTGGAAAAAGCCCTAAATAACGGGGAAAAAGTGAGTATTTGGGGGGATTTCGATGCCGATGGTGTCACCGCTACCAGTGTACTCTGGGAAGGATTGGGACAGTTTTTCCCACCCTATCAACAGTTAGATTATTACATACCCGATCGCCAAAAAGAATCCCACGGCCTCAATTGTCCTGGTATCGAGAAACTAGCGCATCAAGGAACCAGTTTAATCGTCACCTGTGACACGGGAAGCACGAATATCGCCGAAATTGACTATGCAAACAGTCTAGGTATCGATATTATCATCACCGATCATCATACCCTACCCGACGAGCGCCCCGAGGTGATTGCCCTGATTAATCCCCGCTACTTTGTGGAAACCCATCCTTTCTATCATCTTTCTGGGGTTGCCGTTGCTTATAAATTAGTGGAAGCGATGTATTTAACCCTGGCAGATATTCCCAGAAAACCCCTAGAAAATTTACTCGATTTAGTTGCGATTGGTTTAATTGCCGATTTAGTCAAATTGACGGGAGAATGTCGTTATTTAGCCCAAAAAGGTATGCAAAAGCTCCAAAATACTCAGCGTTTAGGAGTTAAAAAATTACTCGATTTATGTAACAAAACCGGAGATAGACCGATGGATATATCCTTCGGTATTGGACCGCGAATTAATGCCGTCAGTCGCATTTATGGCGATGCTAGATTTTGTGTGGAATTACTCACCAGTGAAGATGAAAAGCGTTGTCACGAATTAGCTGAACAAGCGGAATTAGCCAATATTCGTCGCCAAGAAATCCAACGGGATATTATGAAACAAGTTCAGAAAAAACTAGAGAGAATTGATCTTTCCACCACTAATGTAATTATTTTAGATGATCCCCAATGGCCGGCGGGAATTTTAGGATTAGTTGCGGGACAAATTGCCCAAGAATACCAGCGACCGACAATTTTATTAAGTACCAGTGAACCACCTTTTGCTAAGGGTTCCGCTAGGTCAATTCGCGAGATCGATCTTTATCAATTAGTATCCTCTCAATCCCATCTTTTACATCGTTTTGGTGGTCATCCTTTGGCCGCAGGTTTAAGTTTAACTCTAGAAAATTTACCCCTATTTATTGAGGGGATTAATCAACAGTTGCGACGCACAGGAATTGATTTAACTTCCCTTTCTTCCGAGATAGAAGTGGCTGCGGTGGTGACGGTTTCCCAATTGGGAAAAAGTCTATTTAGAGAATTAAAATTACTGGAACCATGCGGGATGGGTAATCCGACACCGAAGCTATTAATTCAAAATTGTTATTTTCACAATCTTTGGCATAAAAATCTTGAGGATTTCAAAGGCAGAAAAATCGCTTATCCCCGGACAACTTTTGAGATCTGGGATAGTTCAATCGAGCAGGGATTCCCCGGTATGTGGTGGGGTCATCACAAAGACGAAATTGCTGCCGATACCCGTTATGATGCCGTAGTCGAATTAGATTTTAATACCTACAAAAATCGCTATGAAGTGCGCTTAATTGCCTTGCATCCCTATCAACAAGAATCCCTAACCTATAGCAATAAAAAAGATTTTTTAATCGACAATCGCCATCGAGAAATTAGTCAAGAAGTTAGCCAATTAAATCCCCTTTTTCTCTGGGAATGTCCCCGGGATTGGACAAAACTTTCCAGGGAATATCAACAGGCAATTTTACGGGATAAAAAGTTAGTTCTTGCCTATGCTAGTTCTTTGAAAAAATCCGCTCACACCCCATGGATAAACCTTGTCGGGATCGGGAAATATTTAGCTAGAACTAAAACCAGCATTTCCTGTCAACAATTACAAAACCGCTTAAACCTCAGTTATCATACCCTAGAATTAGGATTAATTTCCCTATCAGAAAATGGCTTTAAAGTCAAGAAAAATCAAGAAAATTTATCCTTTGAATTAGTCAATCATGAGGCAAAAATTAATAAGATTGAACAATTTCTAGAAGCGGTGGCCCTAGAAAACTTTCTCCAGCAATACTTTGCTACTGTTCCCCTAGAAATACTGCAAGCAATTCTTAATCATGAAGACTCGATCGATTTCTAGTTATAACCCTTATTTACTGATAGCTGATAACTGATAACTGATTACTGATAACTGATTACTGATTACTGATTACTGATTACTGATTACTCCTTGACCGAAGAATTTCGGGGGTTTTGCCAGGGTATAAACTTCCGTATTTTGTGCGATTGCTTGACGAATATAGAGAGGAGTTTGTAACATTCCTAGTAAACTCATGCCATCAATTAAACGTAATCCTCCCGTAGTTGTATCGCTGATTAATTCATCTACCACGTCCGGATCGGGACGAGTATTTAAAGGATGATTAGCACAGAGAGTAAAACCCCAAGGGGAACCATAACTAGGAGTGGGAGCGCAATAGGAATGAACGTAGGGAAAAACTGCTTTTAAAGTATTCACCAAACGCGCATGATACATCACCGAAGGAGGAGAAACCGGGCCAGATTGGACAACCACAATGCCATTTTCGGCCAAAACTCTTTGTAGTTTTTCAAAGTATTCTTTCGTGAATAGGGGGAAAGAAGGACCCTCTTCGATGGGATCAACCAGATCGGAGATAATAATATCCCATTGATCGTTAGTGGTGTCTAAAACTTCTAAAGCATCGGCCACAACTAACTCAAAACGAGGATCATCAAAAGTGCCTTGGTGCATTTCGGGAAGATGTTCCTTACAAGCTTCTACCACATCCCCATCGATATCGATCATCATCACTTTTTCGATTGTTTTCCAACGCAATAACTCCCGCCACCTCCCAGAATTAAAGCAGTTTTTGCTTCTTGGTGGGCAATCATTGCCGGTTGCACTAATGCTTCATGATAAATAAATTCATCCCCCGTACAAGATTGCCATTTCCCATCCAGTACCAAGGCTTTTCCATAGGCCCCCGACTCAACAATATACATCTCCTGAAAAGCGGTTTTTTTGTAGGCTAAAATCCGCGAAACCCCATGACTATAAATGTCCCAGGGGGTAATATATTCGTTAACCCATAGATCCGCTTTTAGTTCACTTCCTGCCATAACTAATCCTCCTTGGGGTGAAAAAGGCACGATCTATCATTATACAACAATTGACAAAATTCGATCGATAACCTGGAATTATCTCCGGGTAATCCCGAAGCTGCCGATAATCGATCGCTGAAAAACGTTAAGCTAGAAAAGATTAAGTAAGTAGTTATAATTAAATTGAAGATAGATTTTGCCTCTGATCCCCCCTGCCCCCCTTGATAAGGGGGGTGCCGATAGGCGGGGGGATCTCCCTTGATAAGGGGGGTGCCGATCCCCCCTTAATCCTCCCTTAATCCCCCCTTGACAAGGGGGGTATTTGATAATTTTTAACGCTTACCTACTTAGCTCCAAGTAAACTTCTAGCCACTAACCTATGACTAAAAACGAGACTACCGAGAAAAAGATTTTTCTCCTAGATTTTGAGAAACCCCTCTACGAATTAGAATCCCGCATCGAACAGATTAAAGAATTAGCCCAAGAAAATAGCGTAGATGTCTCGGAACAAATTAGTCAACTAGACGAACGAGCTAATCAATTACGTCGTGAAATTTTTAGCAATCTCACCCCTTCCCAAAGGCTACAATTAGCCCGTCATCCCCGGCGCCCCAGTACCCTAGACTATATTCAAGCAATCACCGATGAATGGTTCGAGTTACACGGTGATCGCGGTGGTTACGACGATCCCGCTCTTGTGGGTGGTGTTGCCCGTTTTAACGGTCGTCCCGTGGTGATTATCGGGCATCAAAAAGGCCGGGATACTAAGGATAATGTGGCTAGAAATTTCGGCATGGCTGCCCCCGGGGGTTATCGTAAAGCCATGCGTTTAATGGAACACGCCCATCAGTTTAATCAGCCAATTTTAACCTTTATTGATACCCCCGGCGCCTGGGCGGGGGTGGAAGCGGAAAAATTAGGTCAAGGAGAAGCGATCGCCTATAACCTCCGGGAGATGTTCCGTTTAGATGTGCCGATCATTTGTACTGTTATTGGCGAAGGTGGTTCGGGCGGCGCTTTGGGCATTGGTGTCGGCGATCGCCTATTAATGTTAGAGCATTCTGTCTATACCGTGGCGACTCCCGAAGCTTGTGCCGCCATTCTCTGGAAAGATGCCAAAAAATCCGATAAAGCAGCAGTTGCCCTCAAAATTACCTCAAAAGATTTAAAAGAGTTAAATATTATCGATCAGATCGTTCCTGAACCCTCCAGAGGGGCCCATGCTGATCCGATTAGAGCGGCAGCCAATTTAAAAGCCGCTATTAGTGAAAATTTAGAGGCTTTATCTTTGTTAACTCCCCAACAACGGCGCGAATCTCGTTATCAAAAATTCCGCAATTTAGGCGTATTTTTAGAAGCCACAGCTTAATCAGCGATCAGTGATCAGATGTGAGTTTTCAGTGATTAGTTTGTTTTGTAGATTTGGAAGATTTCAGCTTCAGTTTAAGGGTTGCACCGACAAAGCTATAATATTGATGGCAGGTTCAAAGACACACCAGATGAAACGGGACGAGGTGCTGGCAATTCTAGAGGCACACCGAGAACAGTTACAAAAACTAGGGGTAAAATCTTTGTCTTTATTTGGTTCAGTGGCCAGGGATGAAGCTGATGCCGATAGTGATGTAGATTTGTTAGTAGAATTCGATCGACAAGGTGGTTTTTTTCAACTTCTGCAAGTACAGTATTATTTAGAAGATATTCTGGGATGCTCTGTGGATTTAGGAACTCAGGATGCCTTAAGAGAACATTTACGGGAACCTGTGCTTGAGGATCTGATCAATGCCTTCTAGAGATTGGCGACTTCGCCTTCAAGACATTTTAGAATCTATCAGTGAAATTGAACAGCAAACAAAGGCAATGACGTTTGAGGAATTTGCCAAGAATCAAACAAATATCAAAGCGGTTCTCTATGATTTTATTATTATCGGAGAAGCAACTAGAAATGTACCGAAGGAAATTCAGTCTCGCTATCCTCTTATTCCTTGGCGTTTAATGGCAGGAATGAGAAATGTTGCAACTCACGAATATTTTCAAGTTAATTTAAGTAGGGCTTGCTGAATAATGGTAAAACCCTTTTAAAATAAAGCTTTTGACCTGTTAAAGTCCGATGTTAGTGCAAGAAAATAGGATTGGGACTTTCAAAAACCTTGCATTATCCAACTTTTTCAGCAAGCCCTAAGTAGCCTATACTAAACGGATTTAGTATTAGTCCGATTATTTCCGAGTTATTAGTGGTAAATTAATCTTACCAATTAAAAGGTCCCAAAGCCCGATCGTTGTAATCGCCACCCTCGGCAATAAAATGAATGACCATCGATTTACGGGTTAGCAGGGTATTATTAATCTTCCCACCACCATGAATTAACATTCCGTGCCAGAGAAGAATCTCTCCTTTTTTAGCAGTAAATGATTGACAGTCATAATTCTGAGCGCGCTGGTTAACATAATCTTGGTATTGGGGAATTTGCTCGGCAGTAATATTTTTAAGATTGACGGCGGGATAGTCTGGAAAAAAGTCAGTTACTTTGATATTTTTATGAGATTTAGGATAAAAAATTAGCGGACCAGCATCGGCGGAAATATCTTCCAAGGCAATCCAAACACCGACTAAATGATTAGCAGGATGAACATAAAAAACTGCCATATCCTCGTGCAGCCCCTGCTCTGTACCGTGCAGGAAGTTGATGGAATATCTCGGTTCGCAGGATTTGCCAATAATTAAATTAACTAAATCTTTCAGATTTTGATTGTCAAAAATTGCTTGAGCGGCGGGGGAAATCTCATGAAAGCCATGAAGTCGCCAAATAGAATTAACCAAGGCTTTTCTTTGCTCGATATCTAGGGCTAAAACTTGCTCGTGACTTAAACTCGCCGGTAGATTTTCTGCTTGAATGCCTTCAATTCTTAATCCAGGGATAGCCGATTCTAGGAAAAATAAATCGGCTAATTCTGCTACTAAATTATCGATCGCCGTTGCGGGAATTAAATCTTTGACAATACAATAACCCAATTCTCGCCAATGGTCAAGGAGTTGATATTCTCGTTCGGAAATTCGCCGTTGTTGACGAGCTTTTTGCAGGGATTTTTCGGCTTGCGATCGCTCTAACCAGGGTAATTCGGCAGTAGAATTGAAAGACCAGGGCAAATTTTTTAAGATATCGGCAATTTTAAGAATCATGGTGAGTCCATCTTTTCCGAGCTACTTTCGGACTATTCTAATCTATGAGTGTTCGGTCTAGTCTGTCAACAGATATATAGCGTTTTTCAGTCTGCTGAGGTACAAAAGTTATGGGTTTTAGGCACTCATGCAAGAGGCAAAAGGCAAAAGGGAAGAAAAATAGGTGTACCTCACTAGCTTAGGAAAGGAGGTTACAGGGAAAAAATTAATCAGGGTTGATGGGATTAACTGGCGCTAACTTCAGCAGGATAAACGCTAACTTGACGGCGACTTTTATCCTTGTATTCAAATTTGACCACACCATCAATTAAAGCGAATAAAGTATCATCGCCACCACGACCAACATTTTTACCCGGGTGAACTTTAGTACCCCGTTGACGGATGAGAATATTTCCCGCTTTTACCACTTGACCACCGTAGCGCTTAACGCCTAGTCTCTGGGAACGAGAATCGCGTCCGTTGCGGGTACTACCCGTACCTTTCTTATGAGCCATAATTTCTCTCCAAATGCTTTTTTGATTCTAAAAGTTATTCTTCTTCATCGCTACTATCTTCCACAACTTCAGCGCTGGAGGTAGCAGCAGTGGCGACTAGGGTTTTACCGTTATAATTGATTGAATCAATCATAAAACGGGTAATTTCTTGACGATGACCGCGTTTTTTACGGGTTTTCTTTTTCGGGCGCATTTTATAAACAATAACTTTTTTGCCCCGACGATGTTGTATGACAGTGCCTTCGACGGTGGCCCCTTCGATAAAGGGTTGACCGATGCTAATATCATCCTCATCATGGATTAATAGCACTTTGTCGATGGTATGGGTACTTTGTTCATCGACGGGAAGAAGTTCGATATCGTAATAGCGACCGGGTTCTACCCGAATCTGTTTGCCACCGGTCTCAATAATTGCGTAACTCATGAATTTTCTGCGCTCGTTTTGCCGTACAGGTAGCTGAAAAAAATTCCAGCTTTTGTGCTAATGTCCTCACCTGATCCGAGCAGGAATTGACACAATTTACTATTATCTAATATCTAGGGGGCAATTGTCAAGCTTTTAGCCCACCGATTCGCTATATACTAAAAATAATCTTACGAAAAACTCAATTAAACCGTTATGGAACAGTGGGAAAGCAGAGGACACCTGTTAACCGAACAAATTAACCCAAACAGCCTAAATTTAGACCAATTAAACCCGCTCGAATTGGTGGATCTCTTCAATCGCGAGGATGCCCAAACCCTAAAAGCGATCGCCATGGCCCGGCAAGAATTGGCCCTAGCAATCTCCCTGACCAGTCAAGCTCTGGCTAAAGGTGGTAGACTCTTTTACATTGGGGCAGGAACCAGTGGCCGGCTGGGGGTTTTGGACGCGGCCGAATGTCCTCCCACCTTCTGCACTCCCCCGGAATTGGTACAGGGAATTATCGCCGGTGGAGCGGCGGCGCTGGTGCGTAGTTCCGAAGATTTGGAGGATAAAGCGGAAGATGGGGCGGCGATTATTGCCCAGCGAGAAATTCACGAATTAGACGTGGTAGTGGGGATTACCGCCGGGGGGACAACCCCCTACGTTCATGGGGCTTTACAGGCGGCAAAACAGCGGGGTGCGACGACGATTGCTATTAGTTGTGTCCCCGCCGAACAGGTGGAGATCGCGGTGGATGTGGATATCCGGTTATTGACTGGACCAGAACTTCTGGCCGGCTCCACCCGTCTGAAAGCGGGAACGGTGACGAAAATGGCTTTAAATATCCTTTCCACAGGGACAATGGTCATGTTAGGCAAGGTTTACGGCAACCAGATGGTCGATGTGGCAGTTACTAATCATAAACTCCATGACCGCGCCCTGCGAATTATCTGTAACCTTACCGATGTTAGTCGTCAGGAAGCGGCTATTTTACTGGAAAAAAGTGGCCGCCGGGTTAAACTGGCTTTGTTAATGCAGAAAACGGGACTTTCGGCGGCCCCAGGACAAGAATTGTTACAAAAGCATCGGGGTCAATTACGGGCCGCCCTGCAAGCTTATAATCAAATTGATTGATAAAAACCTATTGATTTTGACTTTCCTATGGTTAATATTTCTTCGGAAATTGCTGCGGTCGCTGTTATTTTCCTCGTCGCTGGTGCTATCTTGACTTGGAGTTTTTATCGAGCTAAACCCTACGGCCAACTGGGAATTTTACCTTGGTTACAATCCTTGGTACTAATTGCTCCTTGGTTAATTTTTTTCGGGCTATTTGCGGCGGGAATTTATCTCAATCTAGCGGTAATTCTCTTTTTACTGGTTGCTTCCACCATTATCTATATTTATTTGGGCAACCGTTTACGCTTACTGAAAACCAATCAGATAATTGAACCGAAAGTTAACCAGGCAGTTAGCCAGTCCGTTACTCCTCTAGAAATCCCGGCAGCGGTGACAGCAATTGTGCCGGATGTGATGCCAATTCCCGAAGAGGATTTAAAAGTTATTCAGAGTATTTTTGGGATAGATACTTTTTTTGCCACCGAAACTATCTCTTTTCAGGAAGGGGCAATTTTTAAAGGCAATTTACGGGGAGAACCGGATCTAGTTCACTCGCGCTTAACCCAGAAATTAAGTAATCATTTTGGCGATAAATATCGTTTATTTCTGGTGGAAGGAACCGAGGAAAAACCGGTGGTAATTATCCTTCCCAAAACTAATGATCCTAGTCCTGCCACTCTTGCTCAAAAAAATCTCTCTTTAGTTTTGTTAGTAGCCACTATTGTCACCAGCTTAGAAGCGGCTGGAATTTTATTGGGTTTTGATTTGTTTGGTAATTGGCAGAGATATCGAGAAGCAATTCCCCTGAGTTTGGGTTTATGGTCGGTATTAATTGCCCACGAAATCGGTCATCTAATTATCGCTAAACGCCATAATGTTCGTCTCAGTTTACCCTATTTTCTTCCCACTTGGCAGATTGGTTCTTTTGGGGCGATTACTCGTTTTGAATCTTTATTACCTAACCGCAGTGTTCTATTTGATATAGCTTTCGCTGGTCCTGCTTTGGGCGGTTTGGTTTCTTTAATCTTGTTAATCGTTGGACTGACTTTATCTAATTCGGCCAGCCTTTTTCAAATCCCTAGTACCTTTTTCCAAAGTTCAATTTTAGTGAGTTTTTTAGCGCGGATAGTTCTGGGCGACGAGTTACAAAATGCCGTTATCTCCGTGCATCCTTTAACTGTTATCGGTTGGTTAGGATTGGTGATTACCGCCCTTAATTTACTGCCCGCCGGACAGTTAGATGGTGGCAGAATTGTTCAGGCTATTTATGGTCGCAAAATTGCCCGCCGCACCACTGTGGCCACTTTGGTCATTTTGGGCATTATTTCCTTAGTTAATCCCAGTAATCCGATTCCTCTCTATTGGACAATTTTAGTCGCTTTTTTACAAAGAGAGTTGGAAAGACCGAGTTTAAACGAGTTAACCGAACCCGATGACACCCGCGCCGGTTGGGGTTTATTACTACTCTTTTTAATGTTGGCGACTCTGATTCCTTTAAGCCCTAGTTTAGCGGGACGGTTAGGCATCGGTGGCTAAATACTTCCCCGAAATTCTTGCCATTGATTGCCGTCAAAAAAAAGCTTGACAAAAACTCAAGTCTTGACTTATAATTTTCTTATAATGGGAATCCGTGTACGCCTATAGACCCCTGATTTTTCCGTAAAATATAGCCTCCAGCATTTACCCCTGAAGATTTGACTTTTGGAGTTGCTCAAAATGTCTAACGAAACTGTCACTTATTCCCTAGAAGCTGTCCTGACAAGGATTGAGGGGAAAATCGACTCTCTGGAAAAACGTATTGACGAGAAAATCGACTCTCTGGAAAAACGTATTGATGAGAAAATCGACTCTCTGGAAAAACGTATTGATGAGAAAATCGACTCTCTGGAAAACCGTATTGATGAGAGATTTGACAAGGTAGAAGACCGGTTAACTAAAGTAGAAATAGGACAGGCCGAACTCAAGGGAGATATTAAAGCTTTAGACGAAAAAATCAATGGATTAACTGCAAGGGTTGCCTATCAGGAATTCACCAATCGAGGGATTCTGATAGCATTGGTGGTCGCTATTTTAGGAGGTGCCGCTAAACTTTTTGGTTTTTTCCCTAATCCTTAGAAGTTGCCGGTAGCCGTACCTAGTAGATAGGCTCTTCCCCAAAATTTTTCGCTCATTACCCCGATCATTCGTTAGAATAGATTCAGAATTTAAGGATAAAATCTCATCTATGAATCCCGTTGTTTTGGTGCATGGTTTTCTGGACACTACTGCTGTTTTTAAACCGATGAGCGAGTATTTAAACTATCATGGTTGGCAGGTGCATAGTTTTAATCTAATTCCCAATCATGGTTACAAAAAGTTAGAAGTTTTAGCTGGTCAGGTGGAGAATTATATCGAGAAAAACTTTGCTAAAGAGCAGAAAGTAGATCTGATTGGGTTTAGTATGGGAGGATTAATTACCCGCTACTACCTGCAAAGATTGGGAGGAGTGGCAAGAGTGCAACGTTACCTAAATATTTCTGCTCCGAATCGAGGCACGTTAACCGCGTATAGTTTACCCTTAGATGGGATTAGACAAATGCAGCCGGGGAGTCAATTTCTAGAGGATTTAAATCAAGATTGTCAACAAATTTTAAATAAAATTAAAACCACAATTATCTGGACTCCCTACGATTTAATGATATTTCCTGCCCATAGTTCCCGTTTATCGGTGGGCAAAGAAATTTCCATTCCCGTATTGCTCCATGCTTGGATGGTCAAAGATAGCAAAGTTTTAACAACAATTAAAGATACTTTATTAGAATAGAAATACTGGTTCTCTCCAATACCAGAACAAAGTCAAAATATCACCAACAAAAAAGTTAATTATCATCAAAAAAGCTTGACTTATGGTTATAATTGTGCTAATTCAAAAATGAAACGCATCAGCGGCGGACTTCGGTATTTGTATCATTAGAAGATTATTAAACCTCTAGGTTTAATCACTTAAATTAGCAGTTTCTAGCCATTTTTTACCCATTTCAATGGGAATACCGAGGGGAGGACAGAGGACTTTAATTAATTCAATTCCTCCCGTGATTAAAATGCTTCTTAAGCGAGAATTTTTCTTGATTTCTGCGTCAACTTGTGCGACAAAAGTTTGTTTTTCAATTTCGGTATTAGTGGGATAAGTTTGGGTAAGTTGGCTGATAAGTTGTTGGATTTCTTGGGCGGCTTCAGCTAAATTTTGGGGTGTGGCGTAATTATGTTGAACTGCTTTTTGATCTCCTTGCACCGTATCGGCAAAGTTAGCAATATTTGCTCCACGAAGGTCATATTTAGGAGTTTCTGACATAGGATTAAAAGATTGAAGATTACTGATGAGAATTAGGGTTTGCGGCAAAAAGTACGGGCGAAGCATTCGGATAGAAAATCTCCGGTTTCACCGATAGGTTATTGCCCGAATGCTTCGCCCCTACAGGACGCGGGCCGATGAAGACGCAAGGTTTTGAAGCACGATTCTCTCAAAATCTTGCACCTGTTTCGCAAGAAAAGCCACAAAACCCCTATCTTGCCTACATTTCACATTTATTCAGCAAGCCCTAATTATAGCATCCATAATGGCAAAACTGAGAACATTTCTCTGAATGAAAGCGATACGTCGAATTCAATTCCCCCTTGAAAAGGGGGATTTAGGGGGATCAAAATAAGGATTGAGCGGCTTTAATCCGAATACTTGGATTCTTGTCTGTGAATAGTCTTTTGGCAAGAGTTCTGATAATTAAATCGAGGGATTCTGTACTCAATTTCATATCAGTTTACTGCATAACGAGAGCCAATTTTACCGAGGGCATCAACAGCACTGAAACGAACGCTATCATCTTCATCGGAACAAACATTTACTAGATAAGGAATAACATCTTCTAGTCCAATTTCACCTAAAGCAATTGTGGCTGTGACACGAACTTTTACTTCCTTATCTTGTAGGGATTGAATGAGATAGGATATTGCTTTTTCACTACCAATTTTTCCGAGAGATTCCGCCGTGATTATCCGAATATCGGGATTAGTATCAGATAAGCAGGAAGCTAGATAAGGAATTGCGGATTCATTGCCAATTTCTCCTAAAGCTCGAATCAGATTTAGGCGAACATTAAGATCATTTTCTCCTATTAAATGGGATACTAAGGTGTCGGCAAGGCTGCTATTGCCAATTTTGCCCAAGGCTTCGGCAGCTTTAGCGCGGATCTGGGGGAGAGAATCGTTGAGTTTATTCAATAAAGTATTGATGGCGATTTGGGTGTTATTAAGTTGCTGAACCATGTTATTTTTTCTCTGGGTTATTGTTATTAGGTTGCTGGGGATAATTCTGTTGGCTTCCTTGCACATTATGAGCTAAATTGCCAATAGTGGCTCCTCTGAAATCATAGGTAATAGATGAGGTTTCAGAGGTTGGGGATTGAGTGGAGTAAGAAATAGATTCAGGGAGGGGGTGATAGTATTTAAGTTTGTTTTGAATTGTGTCTAGTGCTTTTCTAGCTTGAGAGAGAGTATCGCCATTATTTAATGTGACAAAATCAGGATTTTTCAGGCATTTGATAAGTTCAGTCATCGCCGCTTCTGTGCCAATATTACCCAAAGCCTCGGCTGCCTTCCTACGAACAAACTCATCAGAGTCTTCTAAAGCCTTGAGTAACCCCGGAATAGCTGTTTCCGAGCCAATTTTACCCAAAGCGAAGGCTGCGTACCAACGAACATCCTCATCAGAGTGTTCTAAAGCCTTGAGTAACCCCGCAATGGCTGTTTCTGAGCCAATTTTACCCAAAGCGAAGGCTGCGTTCCCACGAACACCCTCATCAGAGTGTTCTAAAGCCTTGAGTAACCCCGCAATGGCTGTTTCTGTCTCAATCTCAGTCAAGGCCTCGAGTGCGTTATCAGAGTGTTCTAAAGCCTTGAGTAACTCCGCAATGGCTGTTTCCGAGCCAATCTTAGCCAAAGCGAAGGCTGCGTTCCCACGAACAGACTCATCAGAATCTTTTAAAGCCTTGAGTAACCCCGCAATGGCTGTTTCTGAGCCAATATTACCCAAAGCGAAGGCTGCGTTCCTACGAACATACTCATCAGAGTCTTCTAAAGCTTTGAGTAACCCCATAATCGCTGTTTCCGAGCCAATTTTACCCAAAGCTAAGGCTGCGCGCCTACGAACATCGCTATTAGAGTCTTCTAAAGCCTTGAGTAACTCCGCAATGGCTGTTTCTGGGCTAATATTACCCAAAGCCTCGGCTGCGTTCCAACGAACACCCCAATCAGAGTCTTTTAAAGCTTGACTTAACTGATTAACAACTTCATTAGACTTTGTTAATCCCAATAACTCCACCTTAAACCGTTTCGGTACATCCAACCCAAGCACTAACCCCACTGTCTGCTTTTGAAACTTAAAGTTGACTTCTCCTGCTAACCTCGCTCCTAATTTTAAATCAATCTCTAACCCTAATTTAACCACCCGTTTTGCTTGGGTTTCATTATCCAATAACCCCAACAGTAACGCCATAGGTTCCGTCCATTTGAGATAATTCAAATAGTCCCACTGTAACTGCTCATCCCTGAGATGGGGTAACTTTTTCTTTAATTCCTCAGCCGTGTAATATTCTTGAATCAGTTGATGGCGAAAAGCAATTTTATCATTACCTTCTAGGTGAATTAGATGATATTTCAGTAAATCCTTTAACCACTGCTTACTGTAATGTTTTGGCAATTCTTGATTTTTGATAAATTTGCTTAATTCTTCCTCTGCTTCTGTTCGGGAAATAGCCACCTGAATCTCGGTTTTTGACTCCCCTTGGGTCATTTTCCACGCTAACAATTGCAGCAATTCTCGCCACCAATCCCGCGATTCTTGGTAAGTAGGAACATCTGCTTTTAATTTCTTGTCATAAATTCCTGTAAAAATCTGGAAAACTAAGCCTAAATTAGCAGGAATTTTGTTCTGATTATTATCAAAAACTGAACAAAGCATCCACAAAAGTAGAGGAGTTTCTGCCAATTCCTTGAGACGATTTCCCAACTGTTTAAGCATTTCTTCGCCTTTTTCAGGCAAATAGGCCTTGACAAAATCCCGCATCTGTGGTTCAGTCAGGGGGAGCATTTCCAGCTTTTTTTCAATATCTAAGTCGTCGCTGCCTAAATCCCTTGTCGTGAAAATCATCGAAATTTCTGCATACTGCTGGCGAAAGTTTTTTAAATTCTGTCGCGCAGCTTCCGAGGGCAACTCATTGATACCATCAAATAATAATAATGGTCTAAAATTCTGATTTTCTAACAGCCAACTTTCTAGGGTATTACTATCAATAATTAATTTATGGCGTTTCAGGAATTGTAAAATTAAATCAAGAATTGAGGTTTCATACAAGCGTAATTCGATGAGAATGGGAATTTGAATGATTTTAGCCTGATTTTGTTGATTTAGGCGCAAGCTTTGGGCCCCTACGGATTCTTCTAATAATAATCTGGCTAAAGCGGTCGATTTTCCTGAACCGGGACGACCTTTTAAAAGAACGTGATTAGTTGCATACTTGCGTAAACCATCTAAAACTGTGAATCTTTCGGTTTTTTCTGGTCTTTCTTGTCGGTTTTGTGGTTCTTTTTCAATCGTCTGTACCCACAAATCCCTTAGCAAAGGTGCAGTTTTCGCTGGGCGTGTTTTTCCCTCTACGTCCGTGAGGGTGTAAAATGTCTCCCACTGGGCGTACTTTTCCGAGTCCGAGATTGATTCGAGATAGGGAGTCCAGTCAATCATTGATGCTGTCAAGTATTTAAATTACCTGTTGAGACGAGGAAAAAGGCAACCCCCCAACCCCTAGCAGGGGTAGGGTTGATTCATGAATCAACCCTACTATGAATCAACCCTACCTTGCTTATTTTTAATTGTAGGCTAAGAAGATTTGGTCATGACTTACAAGATAGAATCGGAGTTTCTGCATCCCTCTCTCCTGTCAGACCGGGAAAACCCCATCCGAATATAAACACTCACGCTGCCGTCGTACCTTGTTCCAAGCACTTTAGCGTATATCTGGCACGAGTTTTAAGAATTGTTAATTGATCTGTTTTTGCCAACAACTCATCTAACTCAGCTACTTCATCAGCGCAGAGTAAAGATTCTGCATTTCTCGTCACTAAATCATCTAAACGGGTTTGCTCTACGAGGGACAATTGACAACTTGCCAGCGCTTTTAATTCATCCACACTCAAACCAATCAAACAATCTTCATCGAGTCCTAATGAATTGGCAAATCGAGAATAGGTGTTCCAGTCTAATAAAACCCCAACTCGTTCCCCTTGCTCATTTGTTAAGTATTCTACTGGCTTGGACATATTAGAAACACTCACAATACAATATAATCCTATTTTAGTAATTAATTCCAGAAAATGCCATCGATCGCCGATAAGGTTATCCTATTTTTGTTTTCCTAATTGTTAGGTTTTCTAAAAAGTTGAAAAAGTACGGGCGAAGCATTCGGATAGAAAATCTCTGGTTTCAGCGATAGGTTATTGTCCGAATGCTTCGCCCCTACAGGACGCAATCGCCGATAAGGTTATCTTATTTTTGTTTTCCTAATTGTTGGCTTTTCTAAAAAGTTGGTGCGTTACGGCAATATTTAGACCTTGATTTTTCCCCTAAAAACAATGGATGCCTAACGCACCCTACTGGACTGTTTCAACTAAAATAGGGCAATAGATTTCGGCTTAAAATCTTAGATTATAGAATTTATAGCATTTTTCTAATACACCAAATTAGCTGAAACAATCCACTACGTTTATTTTTGTTTTCCTAATTGTTGGCTTTTCTAAAAAGTTGGTGCGTTACGGCAATATTTAGACCTTGATTTTTTCCCTAAAAACAATGGATGCCTAACGCACCCTACGTTTATTTTTGTTTTCCTAATTGTTGGGCCTTATAAAAAGTTTCTAAACTGTGACTATCCCCGACAAAACGCCAGTGCCAGGGTTCATAATTAATACCCTGGAGATTATTTTCAGGGAAAGATAACTCGAAACTATACTGGGCAGCGTTATTTTGCAACCAACGAAAAGCGGCAGTATTAGCAAAACTGCTACTTAAATTCGTTGCGGGAGCGCGACCATCGCCAATATCGATCGCATAACCGGTATGATGTTCGCTGTAACCCGGAGGTGCGCTCACTTCTGCTCGTTTGCGGGTTTGCTGATTGCGTTGTTCTTTAACTTCAAAAAAGAGCTTGTCTTGGGTTGCTTTCGATCGAAATGCGGAAATCGGCATTAAAATCACCCCCGACCTTCTCGCGTCACTCTGCATCTGGATAAAAGCTTTGGCTGCTGCTTTCCTTAAACGCATAGCACCATCCCCAGTAATAGGGGCTAATTCCGTCTCTGGAGCCTCTTCATAGGGTAAATGACCTAGAATGTTCTCAATGGGGCTAGGAGTGGCTTTAATGGGGGGGGATGGATTAATAGGCAGTTTTTTTACGGAAGCAGGGGGACGATTCAAGACTGCTAGGGCAATTAGGCCGGTTCCCACCAGAGCGAGTAAACCGCTTGCGATCGCTATTAGACCATTAGGATTAGTAGTTTTTGTGTACTGGTTGTCCCGCAAAGCTTCGGGAATATCATCGATCGGTTTCACGGTTTACTTACCCTCCTCCAAGATAATTACATTATTCCCCGGCCACTCCATCTTGACGAGCAGCGTGTTGAACGGCGGCGGCCACAGCCGTAACTACACGACTATCAAAAACCGAGGGAATAATATTCTCTCGATCGAGATTAGCAGGAGTGATCAAAGAAGCGATCGCTTTGGCCGCTTCCAGATACATATTATCGGTGATTGCCCTAGCGCGACAGTCCAAGGCCCCGCGAAATAATCCGGGGAAAGCGAGAACATTATTGATCTGATTGGGATAATCGCTGCGTCCGGTAGCCACCACGGCCACTAAATCATTGATTAATTCCGGTTGAATTTCGGGAATCGGATTAGCCATGGCAAACACGATCGCATTTTTAGCCATTCCCTTAACCATTTCGGGAGTCAACACCCCCGGTGCGCTCACCCCCAAGAAAACATCAGCGCCTTTAAGAGCATCCCCTAGCTTACCACTGGCGGCCACGGCCCAAGCTTGTTTTTCTGGGGTTAAATCGTCCCGGTTTTGGGAGAGGATACCAAGGGAATCACAGAGGGTTATATCTGTGGCTCCTGCGGTTTTAAAGAGAGTAGCGATGGCGATTCCCGCCGCACCTGCACCATTAATGACGATTTTGACTGTATCAAGCGATTTTTTGACCAATTTGAGGGCATTAATTAGGGCAGCCAGGGAAACGATCGCTGTACCGTGTTGATCATCGTGGAAAACGGGAATATTTAATTCCGCTCGCAGACGTTTCTCGATTTCAAAACAGCGTGGAGCGCCGATATCCTCTAGGTTAATACCCCCAAAAACCGGAGCGATTCTTTTGACGGTTGCGATGATTTCTTCGGGGTCTTGGGTGGCTAAACAGATGGGAAAAGCGTCAATTCCGGCGAATTCCTTGAATAACATTGCCTTCCCTTCCATTACTGGTAGGGCAGCCTCTGGCCCGAGATTTCCTAATCCTAATACCGCGCTACCATCGGTCACTACAGCGACGGTGTTGCCCTTGATGGTCAATGAGTACACTTGTTCGGGGTCGTGGGCGATAGCGGTGCAGATGCGACCAACTCCGGGGGTGTAGGCCATGGCCAGGTCATCTTGGGAGGTGAGGGGAATACGACTCTCAATGGAGATTTTACCCCGACGATGGAGATCGAAGGTGCGATCGGAAACTTTCAGGAGTTTAACATCCGGTAGAGCTTTAACCGCGGCGATAATCTGTTCCGCTTGGTCGGTACTAGCGGCATCAACCATCACCTCGCGGGTGCTAATCTTTAAATTGCGTTCGATCAGAGAAATTTGCCCTAAATTCCCCCCGACATCGGCGATCGCATTGAGGACAGAAGCGAAGGTTCCCGCTTGATTGGGGATTTCTATCTTGAGACTTAAACTATAGCTAGGATTGGGCGTTAAATGAACCATGCTGAAGGCTTCCAATACTGATAAATATTGATTATCTTCTATCTGTGAAGGACTTTGGTATCTAATCGCGCAGTTTCTTTAGCTATTAGGGTTTCTCTGGGCCTAACACCAGGGGAGCGGGGTGTGGGGTGTGGGGAGAAGGTAGGAAGGCTGCATCTCACATTTGCAAAAATACCGACAATCAGCAATTATCAGTCACTCTCAAATGCGTACAAAAGTATTAACAACTACCTGTAAGCAGCCCACCGAAAAACTAATGCGCTCCGGGGTTTGGGGGCGGCGCCACGCCCCCAACGGGGGGTTTGGGTAGGGTTGATTCATGAATCAACCCTACTATGAATCAACCCTAGGGGTTTGGGGGGTAGAACCCCCCAAAAGCTTGGATTGAGCGATAAAATCGGAAGTAAAGCCCAATTTTAAAAGAGAGTTTTCCCTTAAAAATCCCAACTTAGTAGATTGACAAAAATGAGATGCACCCTAAATATTCCACATTTGTTGATAAGCAGTTTCTAAATCTCTGGTAAATTGTTTGGCATTCCAGAGGGGAGATGTATGACGAGATTGACGTAATTGATAACGGACTTCTTCCCTTAAATTTTTATTTAATCCTAACTTAATTCCCCACTGCACATATTCCTCATCACTCCAAGCTATACCCTGACTAATGCCGGCATTTTTCATAAAAGTATAGCTATTGCGGGCTGCAAATTGTTCACCAACCCTAGTGACTAAAGGAATCCCCATCCAGAGGGTTTCTAGGGTTGTGGTAGCACCATTATAGGGATAGGTATCGAGAACTATATCAGCAATTCCTAGATTAGCGCGATGGGTTTCCTCATTGAAATCATTGGGCAAAAATCTTAATCTATCTTGACTAATTCCCAATTCTTCGGCACTTTTGAGAAATAATTCTCGAATGGTTTCTTTGTCGGCAAAACCTTTGATTAAAAGATAGCTATTAGGAACCTGTTGGAGAATCTGCAATTGGAGACAAATCGTGTTTAAGGTGCGTTTTAATCCCGATTGCACGGTCAGATAAATAATAGCATCATCGGGAATATTTAAATCAGTTCTTCTCCTAGTGGGAACACCCACTTCAAAACCATCCACGGATAAATAAGAGTTAGGAAGTCGGATGATTTTTTCTGAATAAATTTCTTCAGCATTTTCGGGTAAAACGTAGTTATCGGCAATAAAATAATCAATCGCAGGGATTCCCGACGCATCTAATCCTAACCAAGTTACTTGTATCGGTGCGGGTTTTAATGCCATTACTAGATAAGTTGTATTATTGGTTAAGCTATCAATATCCACTAAAATATCTAATTTGTCTTGACGAATTTGGGCAGTTATTTGTTCAATTTTTGCTGGCAAGTTATAGCTATAATCTGAGTTATTTTTAAACCATTTTTCAGTAATTTCGTCTGCTGCTTGGTTGACAAAATAGGTGTAAATTTCAAATTTATCTCGATTATGATAGTGAAATAACCAGCGACTTAACCAACCCACAGAATGACGACGGAGAGTATGGGCAATATAACCAATTTTTATTTTTCTTGCTGGAGATTTTGGAGAAGAAACAGGAGCAATATAGTGGTAGCGGGTTCTTACATCTGCTTGAAAAATTTCCGCTAGTTTACTTTGTAAATAGCGATTAATTTTCGGATTATCTTGATAGTAGGGAAGACAGCTAGTAACTCCCAAAATAGAGTCGATAATAAAGGGAAGTGCATTAAATTGTTCGGCATTAATTTGTCCCTCGATTAGTTGTATTAATTCATCGATAAATTTAGGTAAATTTCCCCAGTCTCCCTTAGCTTGTAAAATACCAATCACTAGAGAAATTCCCAAGAGCTTTTCAGTAGTTGTCTGGCAATTTTTATAAAAATTTTCGGCAATTTCTAGAGATTTTTTATAGTCAACAGTGGTGGTTTTATAAAGATTAAACAAACTATTTTGTAAGTATAAATCCTCTGGTAGAAAGCGCAAACAAAGTTCTACTAAATTAATAGCAAATACACTTTGTTTTTGTTGATAAGCATAATTGACAATTGCTGAGATAACTTTGGCCGCAATTATTTCTGGATTATTGATATGTAAGGCTGCTAATTCTAAAAAGTGGATGGTATTAGTGCAGGGGTAGATTAAAACTTTTTCCGTCACTCGCAGCAGTAAATCAAGATTAATTGCTGCTGTAGCTGTATTCTCTAACAGTTCAAATACACACCAATCATTGCACTTTTCCATAGCAAAATTTTGGAATTGTATTTCTAATTCCATCAGATGCAGGAGATTATTTAAAAAACTAGGATTAAGATTTTGTAGCTGCCATCGAATTAGATAACTTGTCTCTAGTCTTTGGGAATTTTCTTGTCTGGTTGCCTCTGCATCTAAGATTTGAGTTAAAGTTTCTATCCACCCCGATAATTCTGATTCGGCTGCTTGACTCAACACCAGTAACCAAGTAGCTTGCGCGTCTTCTTCTCTATCTTGTAAAAGATAGGCTAATCCTAGATAAAAATAATCCTCAATGACCGAAGAATTGTTTTCAGTTAATTGTTCATAAAACTGCAATACCAGTTGATAATTGTTGTCGTTTAAATGGGTTTGTATGTCTTGATGCCATTGCATAGTTTTTATCCGCTAAGATTGACAATAAATATTCCACATTTGCCGATAAGCAGTTTCTAAGTCTCTGGTAAATTGTTTGGCATTCCAGAGGGGAGATGTATGACGAGACTTTCGGAGTTTCCAACGGACTTCTTCTCTTACATTTTTATCCAATCCTAACTTAATTCCCCACTGCACATATTCTTCATCACTCCAAGCTATACCCTCAGTTATTCCCGCATTCATCATTAAAGTATAACCGTTGCGTGATGACCATTGTTGCCCCACTTTAACCACCAGAGGAATTCCCATCCAGAGGGTTTCTAGGGTGGTTGTACCACCGTTAAAGGGATAGGTGTCCAAAACCACATCAGCGATGGCTAAATTTGCCCTGTAGGTTTCCGTCTGATAGAGAGGAAGCATCTTAATTCGATTAGTTTCTACCCCAACTTCTGCGGCAATTTGACAGAATAAATCCCAGAGGGAATTATCATCAGCAACTCCTTGAATCAGGAAATAACTATTAGGTACGGATTTGAGGATTTGCATTTGTAAGCGAATCATCGCCGGATTACGCTTAATTGCCGTTTGAGAGCTTAGGTAAATAACCGCATCATTATTAATACCTAAATCTTCTCTTCGCAGGGTAGGAACGGCTATTTCAAAACCATCCACAGCGACAAAAGTATTAGGCAAACGCCAGATTTTTTCCTGATAATATTCTTGGGCATTTTCTGGTAGTACATAAGGATCCGCTAAAAGATAATCTACTGCGGGTAAACCGGAACCATCAAAACCTAACCAGTTAACTTGAATAGGAGCAGGTTTTAAGGCAATAACTTGGACAACCATTGGTCCAGTACCACTATCTAAATCCACAAGAATATCGATGTTATCTTCTTTGATTTTGCGATAGATTGCTAAGGAATCAGCAGTAGCATGATAGATTTTATCTGCGGGATTAGAAAACCATTGTTTCGTTATTTCATCCACAGATTGATTCACCATATAAAGATGGATATCAAACTGTTCACGATTGTGATGATTAATAGTCCAACGACTCAATAAACCGACGGGATGACGTTTTAAGGTTTGGGCAATGTAACCAATTTTCAGTTTTTTATTGGGATTATCTTCTCTAGGTTTGTCAAAACTTTCCTCCTGAAAACCCAGCATTGCTTTGTAGGTTTCTTGGAAAAAACTGCCAATCTGACTTAAAAGCGGTCGATTCTCTTTCGGGTTATCTTCATAGTAAGAAATCGGGTTCATCACTGTTAGTAAAGCTTCCCGCACTAAGGGGTGTATGTCTTGGGGTTTTTCTTTTAGAAATTGTTTAATTAAGTGTTTATACTCTTGACAAATACTAGGGATGTCATTCCATTTTGAGGCTCGTAAAGAACCACTAAAGAGGAGAGATTGACTAAACATTTTTAAATCAATTGTTTGACTTTTATCTTTAAATTCTTTGATAAGATGTATCCCTGTTGGGTAGTTAGGGACAGAGACACAAAACCAAAATAAATTAGCTACTAAGTACAAATTTTCGGGATAAAGGGGAAGAAAAGCTTCCGCTAAGTCAACGGAATAAGTAGGTTGATATTTCTCAAAAGCAAAGTGTCGGGTGACAGTGATGACGTGATTAAGTAATTCTGGAGAATTGTCAAGATAGGGTAAACTTAAGCGAACTAATTCTATGGTATATTTATGAGCGTAAGGTATGACGGCAATTACTACCCGTTCCAATAATTGAGAGTTAACTGAACCCTGAGTAATTAATTCTAGTATTTGCCATTCTTGCAGTTGTTGAGGATGAAATCTATTTAATTTCATTTCAACGAGAGTTAAATGCAGTAAATTATCGAGATAACTGGGATTAATTTCCTGTAGATGTTTACGAATTAACCAACTGATTTCTAGATTTTCTAACTCTAATTGTCGGTTAGCTTCGGCAGCTAAAATATTGCTTAATTCTAGCAGCCATGAATCAGTTTCCTGTTCTTCTCCTTGAGTGAAAACAAATAACCAAGTAGCTTGTGCTTCTTCTTCTTTTGCCTGCAAAAGATAGGATAATCCTAAATACCAATAATAACTAATTTCTAGGGGCTCTCTTTCTATCAGTTCTTCGTAAAACTGACTAACAATATCGTATTGATTGTTTTCTAAAGCGGTTTTAACTTCATTTTGCCAAGACATGATTTAATTCTCTCCTTAATTAACTTTCACAATAGATTTGCCACATTTGACGATAGGCGCTTTCCACATCTTTAGTAAACTGACGTGCATTCCAAATCTGTGCTGTTTGACGAGAAGCTTGCAATTGCATGGCTATTTTTTTTCTTAATTCCTCATCCATTCCTAATTTTATTCCCCACTGAATATACTCCTCATCACTCCAAGCAATACCCTCGCTAATTCCCGCATAAGTCATAAAAGTATAACTGTTACGACTGGCCCATTGTTGACCAACTTTTGTCACTACAGGAATACCCATCCAAAGAGTTTCTAGAGTAGTGGTTGCACCACTGTAGGGATAGGTATCGAGTACCACATCGGCAATTTGGAGATTAGCGCGATGAATTTCCTCCGTAGCAACTCCTGAGAGAAAGCGCAATCTATTTTCATCGATTCCTTCCTCTTTAGCAATGCTGATAAATAAATCTTTGATCAGCTTTTCACTTCCCGCACCTTTGATTAATAAATAACTGTTAGGTACTGCTTTAATAATCTGCATTTGTAAGCGAATTGTGGCAGGATTTCTTTTTAATCCCACTTGCAAAGTTAAATAAGTAATTGCCTCTGCTGGTATGTTTAAATCCTCTCGGGTTAGCGTTGGTGTTCCGATTTCAAATCCATCCACGGCAAGATAACAGTTAGGCAAGCACCAAAGCTTCTCTTGATAAAACTCTTGGGCATTTTTTTCTAGAACTAAATTATCTATAAGGAAGTAATCAATAGCAGGTATTCCTGTGGCATCTAATCCTAACCATGTTATTTGAATTGGTGCGGGTTTAATTGCCATAACTCCACAGGTGGTATCCTTAGTTATACTATCTAAATCTACTAAAATATCGATGTTATCTTGATTAATTTGTTCAGCAATAATTTGGGGATTTGCTGGTAAATTATTATACTTATCCACCTTATTTTTAAACCATTGTTCCGTAATATCGTCCTCGACTTGATTGACTAGGTAGAGATGAATATTAAAGTTATCTCGTTGATGATAATGAATTAACCAGCGACTTAAAAACCCGACGGAATGTCGCCGTAAAGTATGGGCAATATAGCCAATGTTTAGTTTTTTATTGACATCTTTAGGTTTCTGAGACTCGATAGTAACTTGATTAAATCTTTTTCTAACTGCCTCTTGAAATAGTTTAGCTAACTGATTAGTTAACCAGCGATTGCCTACTAAGTCATCTTTTAAATAAGCTAAGGGAGAAGTGATAGAAATAACCTCAGCTTGATTTCTCATAGGACATTGACACCGTTCTAAATTATTTTGAATTGCTTGATAATATTCCTGAGCTTTATTGCCAATATTTAACCAATTACCTGCTAAAAGTTCCGTATAGAGCAGCAGATAAATACTATCCAGTTTTGATACTTTATCATTGGATAAATTCCTGATTTTATTGGCAGTTTCCAAGGCCAACTCAAAGTTACCAGTCTCGATATAGTATTGATGAATTTTATGCAAAAGTAGTAAGCGATCGGGTATAATATCTAGGCAGCTAAGAGTCAAAATAACAGCATTAGTTTTATCGGTATAATAAATTTTTTCAATATGTTGTTCGATAATTTCCAATATTGCCGATTGTTGTGACTCTATTTTTAAAAGGGTTATGATAATATCCAGAACTTCTTGCGCTGGCCAATCTAGAAGTCTATAGATTGTGTCTAGGAGTAAATTTATATCGAAAGTTGTTAACTTGTCCGAACTAATTAAATTAACTATTTGCCAATCTTTAAGTTTTTGGGGATAAAAATATTCTAGCTTAATTTCTAACAGCACTAGATATAATAAATTTTCTAGGTTATCTGGATTTATCTGGTAGATATGCTGACGAATTACCCAGCTTAATTGCCAATTTTTTAGCTTAACTTGTCTTCGCGCTTCCCCATCCAAAATATTGACTAAATCTGCTGTCCACAGCATCACCTCCTGTTCATCCCCTTGACTGAGGACGAATAACCATGTGGTTTGTGCTTCTTCTTCCCTAGCTTCCAAAAGATAGGCTAATCCTAAATACCAATAATGACTAATTTCTAAGGGTTCTCTTTCTATCAATTCTTCGTAAAACTGACTAACAATATCGTATTGATTGTTTTCTAAAGCGGTTTTAACTTCATTTTGCCAAGACATGATTTAATTCTCCCTGATTAACTTTCACAATAGATTTGCCACATTTGACGATAGGCATTTTCCACATTTTTAGTAAACTGACGTGCATTCCAAATCGGTGAAGTTTGTCTAGATTCATCTAATTTAGCGATAACTTTGCGTCTCAGGTTTTCATCCTTACCTAACTTAATCCCCCAGTCGATATACTCCTCATCACTCCAAGCAATACCCTCACTAATTCCCGCATTAACCATTAAAGTATAACTATTTCTCGATGACCATTGTTGACCAACTTTTGTAACTAAAGGAATCCCCATCCACAGCACATCTAAAGTCGTCATTCCTCCCGTAAAAGGATAGGTATCTAAAACCACATCAGCTATTCTTAAATTTGCTCGATAAATTCCTGTGGGATAGAGGGGTAAGATTTTTAATCTCTCATAATTAATTCCTTCTTCCTCGGCAACTTTGAAAAATAATTTTTCCACTGATTTAGCATCACTTAACCCTTGAATACTCAAATAACTATTAGGAACTGCCTTTAAAATTTGTAGCTGAAATCGAATAGTTTCAGGGTTACGTTTAACTCCCGTTTGTACGGTTAAGTAATTAATTGCATCCTCTGGAATCCCTAAATCATCTCTTCGGAGAGAGGGGTAAGCAACCTCGACACCATCCACACAAATATAGGAATTAGGTAAGCGCCAAATTTTTTCTCGGTAATATTCCTGTGCATCTGCTGGTAAAACGTAATTATCAGCAAGATAGTAATCAATTGCGGGAATTCCTGACGCATCAAAACCTAACCAAGTCACTTGTACTGGTGCGGGTTTTAGTGCCATGACTTGGCAAGTTGTGTTATTAGTGATACTGTCTAAATCTACCAAAATATCAATATTATCTTCACTAATTTTTTCAGCAATCATTTGAGGATCAATCGGTAAGTTATAGCAAGCATTTACCTGATTTTTAAAAAAATTTTCAGTGATATAATCTTCTTGTTGAGATACTAAGTATAAAGAGACATGAAACTCATTATAGTCATGATACTTGATTAACCATCTAGAGATTAATCCGATAGAATGATTATATAAAGTATGGGCAATATAGCCAATTTTAAGAACTTTATTGGCATCTTTAATAGTCGATTTTTGCAGAGAATGACAGTTAGAATTATTGCGAACATATTCCTGAAAAAGTTGACCAACACAATTACTAATATAACGGTTTTTTCTTGGGTTATCTTCTAGGTAAGTTAGAGGGGATAAAACTGTTAGGTATGGTTTATCCAATAATCTTGGACATTCTCGATTAGCGATACTTTTTTGCAAGGATTCTGTATATTCTTCAATATCTGCCTTAATATCGACCCAATTACCACTAAATAATTTGACATAAAGAGCAACATAATCAGCTACAACTTGAGAAGGCAAACCTCGACAAATTGTTTTTAATTGACTAGCTACTTGCATAGCATCGGCAAAATCTCGAGTATCAAAATGACATTGATAAAGTTCAGCTAACAGATAAATTTGCCCTGGTTCCACTGCCAAACAAGTATTAATAATATCAATAGCCAATGGTATGCCTAGAGAAGGTAATTTAGCTTCTACTACTTTGATAAAAGTTTGTCGCTCACGGTGAGATTGAAATATTGCCTCTAAGTAGGGGACGGTTTCTGGTATCTGAGAATCGAGAAATTTTTCTAAAACTTCTGCTAATAAACTTAACTCTAGACTCTGGAAATCATTGATTTTTAACACATCAACAAATAACCAGGTTTTTAACTGCTCTTTTTCAAAATAATTCAAATTAATTGCTAATAAAATAAACCGCAGTAAATTATCAATATTATCGGGACTAATCTCGCGAATATGTCCTCGAATTAACCAACTGGTTTCTAAATTGCCTAACTCTAATTGTCTTCGCGCTTCCCCATCCAAAATATTGACTAAATCTGCTGTCCACGCAGTCATTTCCCCTTCATCCCCTTGACTGAGGACGAATAACCATGTGGTTTGTGCTTCTTCTTCCCTAGCTTCCAAAAGATAGGCTAATCCTAAATACCAATAATGACTAATTTCTAAGGGTTCCTTTTCTATCAATTCTTGATAAAACTGGCTAACTTGCCAGAAATCCCCTTGGATAATTGCCGGTTCAACTTGGGAATGCCAAGACATAAGTATTTATCGTTAAGTGTCTCTACTAGCGTACCCAAATATAAGCAAAATTTTTCTATATAAGTAAAATTTATCAGTCGGTCAGGGGTTGGGTTTTGGGGTGGTCACTGCGTGCGCTTTGCGGGGGGTGTTAGGGTTTTAGTTGAAATTCCCCCACTTCCCACGTCCCCACGTCCCCACTTCCCCCGCTTCCCACTCTGCACCCAGTTTCAACGCGTCCTAGCTTACCATCAATGTCAGCCAAGAGTCAGTCCCGATGAAAAAGTTTTCACCACCAGAGACGAAAGAGGTTTCCTTCCCTATACCCCACACCCTACACCCTACACCCTACACCCTACACCCTCTTTCAAGTCAGTTTTTTGAAAGATTTTCTAAATAAACCAATAAATCGGCCATAGCTTGAGTATCGGGCTGAAATTTGGGCATTGGCGGGGTTTTACCGCTAATTACCTGTTCAATCAGACTAATTCTCGATTTGCGACGGGAAACGTCCTCTAAACTCGGTCCGACGATGCCATCAGCAAACTGACCGTGACAAGCAGCACAGTTAATCTGAAAGATTTCGTAACCGCGACTGACATTACCTTGTCGGGATAACACCTCTTTAATGTAGGGATCCGACATCTTAGCCAGATGAAAGGTGATTAAATAGGTGCTAATCAGGAACAAAACCACGATTATAACCATTAAGAATCGATAAAGCCCGAATTTTGGTTTAACTAACTGACTATTCACGAAGGCCGCCGAAGGAAAGGTGAGTTTCTCTTTACATTTTGCAACTTTTTGCCCCAAAATTCCACCGCTCCTGCTAGAGATAGGCAAATGGAGAATAATATAAGACAAAACTGCATCTTTTTCTAACCCTCTAGCAATGAACCTATTAACCAGACTGGAAGATTGGCCCTATATTATCTTACCTATCACCATCATCCTCAGTTTCCTGCTGTTGGGATGGCTCGTAGAACAGCGCGTTGTCAGTCAACTTTTATCGATTGCCAGAGAAAAAAACCTGCGTTTCTCGGAAGGGGTTTTACGTTCCCTTCGTGGATTAAGCATACTTTGGTTCGGACTTTTGGGTTTAAATATTGCCCTCTCCCTTCCCAATCTTCCCCTCTTTCCCTCCCTGATTCTCCTGAGCCAAAAATTGCTGCTAGTGGCTTTTTTAGCTTCGGCTACTTGGGTTGTTGCTCAATTATCCGTGGAAATATTACGAGTTTATACCACGGGAGATGATGGCATTTCTTCCCTAACTTCCCTATTTGAATTTCTCGCCAAAGTTCTGATTTTTAGCTGCGGTTTTTTGCTTATTTTAAGCTCGATTGGTATTTCGATCACTCCCATGCTTACTGCCTTTGGTATTGGGGGTGTTTCCCTCGGTTTAGCTCTCCAAAATACCCTAGCTAATTTAATGTCAGGGATTAATATTATCACTTCTAAAAAAGTTAGACCGGGAGATTATATTGAACTGAGAACGGGAGAAGCTGGTTATGTGCGAGATGTGGATTTAAGATGCACAGTAATCGAAGAAATTACCAATAATCTTTTGGTTATTCCCAATGCTCAGATCATTTCTTCTAGTTTCCGTAACTATAGTTTACCAGATCACTCCCTACTGATTCCCGTGGAAGTGGGCATTAGTTACGATAGTGACTTAGAAAAAGTCGAAAAAGTTACCCTAGAAGTTATGCAAGAAATCGCTCAGTTATTGCAACCTCACCTCGGTAACTATAAACCCTTGATTCTTTATGGTAAACTCGATTACTATAGCATTGTGCTAACAGTTTATCTCAAGGTGGTAGAAGAAGAATTTTTTCAACATCTCACCATTAAACACGAATTTATTAAACTCCTACACCGACGCTATCAGCAAGAAGGAATTAAACTTCCCTATCCAATTCTTTTTCCCTATCCCCCCAGTAATCCCCCTAGTTAACCTCAATTTGCTATCGCAACAAACAATTGAAATGCGCGGAAAACTTACAATTGATAATTCTCCTCAAAAAACTTACGAGTCATCGGTTGGGCAACTTCAATACCGTGGCCTTCTCCTAATAATTCTAGGGGTTTTCCTTCCACTTGAATCCAGACTTTGGCATTGGGATCCTCGGTAGTAGTAGTATAGATGATTTGTGCCAAACGACCGATCAACATATCAGGTCCATCATCATTGCCAAACTCCCGCGAGAGATTAATCTTAATTCCCGTTTTATCTACTTTTAAATCAAGTAATTTAGTCCCGGCGGGAATAGTAGTCATGTCCTGAGGATTACTTGGACCAGCTAATAGAATCTTCAATACTGCTGTTAACTCTCGGTCGTCGCTATCCGCTTTTTGAACGGTAATTTCTTGGGTGACTAATTGATTACCCGTATCGGTCACTTTTAACCAATAAACCTGTCGAGTTTCCCTAACAGGAATAGCTGCAGGAGTTGCTGTTGGACTTGTCTCCACTGGACCGGGAGAAACCGGTTCAACAATTGGTGATTGACTTATCGGCGCTGGAGTGGGAGATTCAATCGGGTTTTCGCTGGTTTTCTGGGAGGAAGATAGGTGATGGACGGCAAACCAAGCAGTGGCCCCACCAGCAGTAAATAAAGCGAGGCCGATACCAATTATCCAAGGCAAAGAGATTTTATCACTAGAGCGAGAACTAGGCATAATTCAGTTATTAGTTATCAGTTATCAGTTATCAGTTTTAAGTTATCAGTTATCAGTTTTAAGTTTTAAGTTTTAAGTGAGCAGTTATCAGTTTTAAGTGAGCAGTCGAACGCTTTTATTCTCCCCCCGCAACGCGCACGAAGTGGTCTCCCCACTTCCCCACTTCCCCACCACCCCACTTCATAATTGATAATTCATAATTCCCACTTCCGATCTCCTGTTTTCCGACCGTTAAATTTAATTGGGGTTCCCCGATCGAGGCTTGATGCTGCCAAAGGCGGCTATACTCAGCTTATCATCGTCGATCTGCAATTGGAGAAGGCGGGCGATAATTCCTTGTTTCTCGAAGTTTTTTAAATCTAACTGGGTGGATATACCCTCGGCAAACCCCTTGAGAAGGCGCGAGGAGATGCGACGACCATTAAGAGTGGCTGTGGGGTCAATAAGCTCGATTTTTCGCCCCTGCACTAGCTTAAATCCCACTTCTAAGCTCAGATTGAGGGTGGCTGCTGGTTCGTCTGGCCGTTGTGTCTCTAGCTGCAGGCTGAGGGTGACTCGATTATTATTAAGAAAATTAAAATTTGCTTGACTAAGTTTATATTTTGTACTGCTCGATTCTTCCCTAGAGGGAATCAGATTATTAATCAGGGTCTGAATTTGTTCTTTGACCGCTGCCGATTGTAAAGCTTGATTAACATTAGTTTCCGTGAGGACAAGATGCAATGCTCCCGCAGCCGGTCGGCGCAGTGCGGCGGCTAAACTGCTGTTTTTTTGCTGTAATTGCCGCAAATCGAGGCTAATTGGCTCAGTTTCTAGCTCGATCTTCTCAATGCGAACATCAGCAAGGGGATAAATTCCCCGTGCAGAAATGCGAACTCGATCGATTTTGCCTTGCAGAGCCTGATAATTGGGAGTATTATCGACCCTGACGGCTAATTGTTCCACTTTTTGGACTTGGGAGCGAAGGGTATGGGCTAAAACCGTATCAATAATTGCCCCTGCGGGAGTTAACAGGGTCAAAACACTAGCGAGAGTGATTGTTAGCCATTCCATCGCTCAATTACACCCATCCAGCTAAATTTTGCCAAGCATTAGTCAAAAGCTGACTTAACCAACGTCGTTGCACTTGATCTAAAATCGGGTCTTCTGCGAGAATTTCTTCAGTCAGATCATCGAGAGATTGACCCTGAGCGCGGGCCATTCTGATAATTCCCGCAATCACGGCAGCGATCATCTCCTCGTCCACGGGGCGCTGTCGGAGGGCGGCAATTTCTTCGGGGGTAGTCGGGATGGGATAATTCATAATCAGATGGTCCTGGCTGTGTATTAATCTAGGTATGTAAAGTTTTTTAAACTTTTTTCAGAAAACTTTTTGTGTAGTCTAGCGTAATCAGACGATTTTTAGGTGTAATAGCTAAATCAAGATGAGAGAGATACTTTACAGAGAAATTCCGACTCCCGACTCGATCGCCGTTTGTCAGTGGTTACAATCCGATTGGCAACCTGCAAGCGGTGTCAAGACAAATACACCTAACGGGGTGAGATTGCGCTTATCGGAGGCGATCGAATTATCGATTTTTGTCTGGACGCTGCAACGGACTACTTATTTAAAAGTTTTCCGCTGGGGTGAGCGATCGCATGATCAAGAAACATCCCTGACTCGGCAGCTCGATCGAGCTTTACAAAAGCGTTTTCCGCCGCAGTTTAGCACGATACCAAACATCGATCAAAAAAATCACTCAATTTTTACAGATTTAGAAGCGGACTATCCCCTAACGGTTCACTACTTCCGCAAAATGCCCCAAGGAGAGGCAGACTTAGAACGTTTGTATTGGTGGGAAAAACGTTGGCGCGACAGTGCCAAAAATCCCCAACAACCGCAGCCAGTAATTTTCTCTAGTAGTGAGGAAAATGATCATCCCATCACCTACGACTTAATTTATATTGGTGGTGCCTTGGGGGCAATTCATGCGGCACAGATGGCCAAATTAGGTTATCGAGTCCTCTTAGTAGAAAGACTACCTTTCGGACGAATGAATCGGGAATGGAATATCTCTCGATCGGAGTTTCAAAGTTTAATTAATTTAGGCTTATTTACTGCCGAAGAATTCGAGGAATTAATCTTCCAAGAATACATCGATGGCTTTAATAAGTTTTTTGATGGCAATAATCCACCCCATCTGAAGGCGGAGATTCTCCATACTCCCACGGTTTTAAATATCGCCATTAATTCCGATAAATTGCTGCAATCCTGCGGTAAAAAAATACAGGATTATGGCGGTAAAATTCTCGATCAAACCGAATTTATTAAGGCTGATATTACTGCTAATAGTGTTACTGTCACCCTTAATCATGGTGGAGAAATTCAACAGATAAAAGGTCGTTTATTGATTGATGCTATGGGTTCCGCTTCTGCCATTGCCTGGCAATTAAACGGAGTGCGTGCCTTTGATAGTGTCTGTCCGACGGTGGGGGCAGTAGTAGAAGGATTCGATCCGGTGGTGTGGGATTCTCACTATGGCGATGTCTTAAATTCCCATGGCGATATTTCTAAAGGTAGGCAATTAATTTGGGAATTATTTCCGGGGGAAGGAAGAGAATTAACTTTCTATCTATTTCACTATCATCAAGTCCATCCCGATAACCCCGGTTCTCTGTTGGAAATGTACGAAGATTTCTTTACTATTTTACCCGAATATCGACAGTGTGACCCAGAAAAATTAACTTGGAAAAAACCAACCTTTGGTTATATACCGGGGCATTTTAGCACAGGAAAAAAAGATCGAATTGTCTCCTTTGATCGCATTTTAGCCATCGGTGATGCCGCCTCCCTGCAATCACCCTTAATTTTTACTGGGTTCGGTTCTTTGGTGCGTAATTTAGAGCGCTTAACCCATCTTTTGGCTCTGGCCTTGAAACACGATTTACTAACAGCTAAAGACCTAGAAAACGTGCGGGCCTATCAAAGTAATGTGGCGGTAACTTGGTTATTTTCTAAAGGAATGATGGTTCCCACGGGAAAAACCTTACCACCCCAAAGAATTAACGCCATGTTAAACACATTTTTCGGTTTATTGGCCGACGAACCGCCGGAGATTTCCGAAACTTTTATTAAGGATAAAACCGATTGGTTGACCTTTAGCCGTTTAGCAATTAAAGCGGCCAGAAAAAACCCCGCTTTACTGTTATGGATAGCAGAAATGGCTGGCAGTCAGGATTTAATTCGTTGGTTGGGTTCCTATCTCGATTTTAGCCTTGATGGAGTCAAAAATCTGCTTTTGGGTCCCTGGTTTTCCCAATGGTTAAAAAACTCCCAAAGCTGGCTAGAAAAAGACAATCCTCGCCTCTGGTTAAAGTTATTGAGTTTTAATTATGGCCTAAGAAATTAATTAGAGTTTGCTGAAAAAGTAGGGGCGAAGCATTCGGGCATAACCTATCGCTGAAACCGTAGATTTCCTATCCGAAATGCTTCGCCCCGAAGATGCAAGGTTTTGAACCACGATTCTCTCAAAATCTTGCACCTGTGGGAGCGAAACAGGCATCTAAAACCCTTACCTCGTCTATATTTCACATTTATTCAGCCAACCCTAAGTAGGAGACTCCCAGACAGCTATCGGGGATCAGATTTGAGTTTTTACACTAAATCCAGTTATTAAAGACTGATTATTTATTTCCACTTTTGCCTTTTGCATGAGTGCATGAGTGCCTGTCTTCATAAGTAGCCTATACTCAACGGATTTAGAACGTAGGTTGGGTTGAAGCATGAAACCCAACGCCCGCATGGGTTACGCTACCGCTAACCCATCCTACAAATAATTGTGCCTACCTACTTAAGTAGCCTATACTCAACGGATTTAGTATTAGTTCACTGTTTGTGGAGTTAAGAAACTGTTGGAAAAGTTCAAGAATGCGCTTACCTAAAGGTTCTAACTGCGATGCTGATGTAAAATAGCCATCATCTTTTGGGCCACCGCTGCTGTTTGTTCCAGCATAGCAAAATGACCACAATCGGATAACTCAATGACGTTGCTGCCAGTTTCAAACAAAGGATGAAAACTGGCCAGATGGTTAACGTACTTAACTTCCATAATCGTATCCTCTTTCCCCGCCAGAAAATAGACCGGTTGCGGGAGACGGGAGACAATCTGGGGTAAAAGATGAACTTCGCTGATAGTGGTGGTTTGCAAAAGTGACCCTAGGGCCGCTTGGTAATCGGCCCGGACAAAATCAATCACGCGCTGTTTGCCCCATTTTTTACCTAGGGTTTGCTTGACCATCATCCGCGAGAATAAAACATCAATAAAGGGAACACGGGGCAACCAAGGCGGTCTTCTCTGTAAAATCTGTCTTCCGGCTTCCCGAAATCGCTCAAATTCCTCCTTTAGATAGATGCCACCGCCGGCATTCATACAGATTACCCCTTTAATCCGTTCAGGACAGCTATCCGCGGCCCACAAAGCAACACTACCACCGAGGGAATGACCAACTAACCAAGCAGCATCGAGGTTTAAGCGGTTAAGAAGGGTAATAACGTCTTGGGAGTAGGATTCAAGGTTATAACTGCTAGGAGGACTGTTAGAGGTGATTTTTTGGGAGTCGCCAAAGCCCCGGAGATCATAGACTAGACAGGGATAATCCGGGGAGAGAATATCTACCAAAGGCTGCCAGTAGTGACGACTCAGCAGCCAACCGTGTATAAAGACTAAAACCGGTTTATCCGCTCGGGGCGAAAATAACTCGTAACTGTGGGATACTCCCGATATGTCGATGGTAGGCATATAATCAATCTCAACCTAAATTAAACCGTTGATAGGGGTTACTAGGGAAACTTCTAGAGAAAAAAAGGTGTATTTAGCCTTGTTTATAGAGCAAAATCGGGGAAGCTTAGGATCTTCCCCCGATAGCTGATCACTCACTGCTATAGACAATTTCAAAAGCTTCTACTCAAGTATAAAACACTGGAGATACTTCCCTAAAATAGGATGAAAACCTTAGACTAGGATTCATCTATGAAATGCGATCGCTTTTTAACTCTTTCCCTCGTCTTCAGTCTGGGATTAGCTTTTCCCCCCTCTCTACCCGCTCAAAATCCCCCCGCTACCACCTTTCAACCCGGTCCTTGGCAGCCTGTTGCTAGGGTGAATACGAGTCGTCCCGTGGAGATTAAAATCATCAATCAAACCGATATTGACCTCAATTATGACCTATCGGCCAATATTAATTCCTCTCCCCAATTATTATCTCCAGGTACGGAGACAAACCTAAGAGGTTTGGTAATTCCAGCATATATTCTGATTAATCGGGCTAATGCCGCCGCAGATCCCTATTCTTCTAGTTTAATCTATGCCGTAGAGGTCAATGATGATAATTTAGTCACGATTACTGTCACCAAAGTTCCGGGGAGTACCCCCGGTTATACCACCTTTAACATCAATCAACAGGGTGCTATTTATATTTACTAGCTCTAGCTTAAGCTGTTATGGAGCCACCTCGATTGTTAATTAAGTTTAGGGTTCTTTCTACCTCCTTTGGCTTCAGGATTTTAAAATTCGTCTTCTTGGGCAAGAATTGTCTTAAGAGTCCCTTATTATGCTCGTTTAATCCCCCTCTCCCAAGAATGATAAGGAGTAGCAAAATAAAAATCTGCCCCGATTTTCTGAGGGGGCATCTCAGTTTTGCAGAAATACTGAAAACAGGATATAAAGGAAGAAGAAATTGATCAACAGAGGCAAGGACAATGACCAGATTAAATGATGCTGACCGAGAAAAAATCGAAATCGAAGGTTAAAATTAGTTTGATTTTTAAATTCTCAGCCGTTACGACTAAAGTCGCATCAGCTAAATCCATTGGGCGATCTTTATATTTTTCCATCAGTGACAGTAATCGAGGATAATCTTTTTCTTCGATCGAGGCTAACCGTACCATTTTCTTCAATAGCAATTTACCGAGTTGAGCTTGCATCGACCATCCCCCACGTTGCAAGCAGAGATACATGGATTCGGTAAAACAAGCCCAAGTTGTTATTAGATAAGAGGACTCATTCTCGATCAAAATTTTAACTGCTTGATGTCGTGGCTGAGATTTATCTACCGAACAGAATAAAGGGGCAGTATCGCACAGGATCATAGGATCAATCCCTGTTGTTTATATTTATCCATCAAAAGATTTTCCTAGTCCTTTTCACTAATTTCAGAGGCGGTCAATTCCATTTCTTCAACTTCTTGAAACCATTTAGCCCATTTTTCTTTTAAGTCCTCTCTTCGGTACGCTTCAATTTCTTCGGCGATCTCTTCTTCGGTAATATCCTGAACGCCGGGTAAGGATTGAGTTTTATCGAAGAGTTCTTTAACTTTTTTGCTTAAAGCCTGACGGTTTTGTTTGTCCGCCAAATTTAACAAAGCGTCTTTCAATAAATCTTCAACGCTATTATATTTCCCTGTCGCTAATTGAGAGTTAATTAATTGTTCTAATTCGGGAGATAAGGTAATATTTATGGTAAAATATGCTCCTTTGTAATTCGGTCGATATTATGATGGTTCGTGAACGATTTCATCGATAAACTCTTCTTTTTCTTCTTCCGTCATGGTATTCCAATCATAGCCGCGTTCTTTGGCTACGATTCGAGCTTTGTCAATGGCGTAATTAGACAAGGATTCCCATCGATCCGACTGACTGAGGATGAGAATTTTATAAACTTCCCGTTGCTGTGCTTCGGGGAGTTGTTTGAATAAGTCGATAACTTGTTCGTTGCTTAAGGTTAAGTTCGGCATAGGTCAATTCTAGACACCAGCATGATTAATCAGTTTAACACCGGTCCTTAATGGAGAAGGTTTTCGGTTCGCCTACACCTTCCGGGCTTCGATCGGTTAGAATCGAGAAATTATCGGCCTAGAAAGTCCTTTCATCTTCGCGCTTGCCGTAAAATTATGATTGTCTCTCTCCAAGAAGCTCAAGCCAAACTGCCCGAACTGATATACAATCTCAAACCCGGGGAAGAATTGTTGATTACCGATAATAATCTCCCACTAGCCAAATTAATCGGGCAAACCCCCACATCTCCCCAACGTCCGGGGCCTGGCCTATGTAAAGGAATGATTACCATCGTGGCCGATGATGAAGAACACTTACAAGACTTTGCGGAGTATCTGCATTGAAATGTCTAATCGATACCCATACTCTGCTTTGGTACACACTCAACGAATCCCCACTAAGTAGCGCCGCCCATCAACTAATTAGGGTTTGCTGAAAAAGTTTGTTGGTGGGGTTAGGAGTCAGGAGTCAGGAGTCAGGAGTCAGTAGCTGGTCGTTTCAGGCTTTGTTGCCCTCTTTTTTTTGTACCAATTTATGAACCAAAATAACGAAATATTAATCAGCCCAGCATCCTATTGGGAAATCGCCATCAAAATCAGTATCGGTAAACTCATTTTACATCAATCTTACAAAGATTTTATCGACGTATGCCTTAATCAATATCAATTTAATATCCTTGCCATCACACCAGAACATACGGATGCGCTGATCACCCTTCCTTTTTATCATAAAGACCCCTTTGATCGCCTTCTGGTAGCTCAAGCCATTGTTGAAAATATTCCGATTATTAGTGTAGATACTATTTTAGATCGGTACGGTATTCAACGTCTTTGGTAGGGCGATCGTTTTTCTCAACCTATCGGAAAACTCGACACTATAACCCCTTTCTAATCCCTCGATTTGATGTTTTTCTACCAATTTCCCACGTCTCCTGCGGATAATCTTGCTTCGCGAATATCTTTTAATAAAATCCCATTGAGTAAAGTTCATAATTCATGGTTATTATTTCGATCTAAAAAGTCCAGAAAGTCTTTTGCTTTCACGATCTGAATATTTTGATATTCAACCAGTGAAAGAAGATGTTTGTCCCCCGTGATAATATGGGTCGCATTGCCAACAATCGCACATTCTATGATCATATCGTCATCGGGATCATTGGGAACGGCTCTAAGTGTTCCACCTATAGAAACAATGCTAGAAGCATCACAAATTTCCTCAATGTATTTTCTAACTTGTTCTTCAGGAAATTTGATTTTTAGTAGAAGTTTTTCGGATAATTCGCCTAAAATCTCTGGACAAGTGACCGATCGAATCAGTTTGCTTTGGGCTAGGGAAAAACAACTATTCGGGCTACCGCTTTTAGAAAGCGCAGCAGATATGAGAATATTTGTGTCGAAGACAACAGTATAAATCACTACTTCTCATGAACGATTTCATCGATAAATTCTTCTCTTTCGTCTTCCGTCATGGTATCCCAATCGTAGCCGCGTTCTGCTGCGACGATTTTTGCCTGTTGGCTTCCGTAATCGGTTATAGCTTCCATATTTCCCCACTGACGCTGGATGAGGAATCTAAATAGTTCCTGTTGCTGTGCTTCGGGGAGTTGTTTGACTAATTCGATTACTTGTTCGTTGCTTAAGGTTAAGTTCGGCATAGGTCGCTTCTAGACAATAGCATGATTAATCAGTTTAACACGAGTCCTTAATGGAGAGGGTTTTCGGTTCGCCTACACCTTCCGGGCTTCGATCGGTTAGAATCGAGAAATTATCGGCCTAGAAAATCCTTTCATCTTCGCGCTTGCCGTAAAATTATATCTTTAACTAAATGGTGATCGCTAATTAATTATCGTAGTAAAGCTTGAAAACCTGCTTGAATAAAATGAACATCTGAAGTTAAAGCGTCGGTAATTTGATTTTCTTCCATAACAATAAAAGAAAAACAATCTACTAATCCCCAGCTTTTATCAGATCTTGATTCGTAGAGCTTTAAGCCTTTTTGAAAAAGAGTAGAAGTGATAGTAACAACGAATAAATTATCGGTTTGATAGCATTGCTTGATAAAGGCAGAAACCTTAGGACGATTGTAATGACTAAGAGCATTACCAACCTCCATAAAAATGGCTTCAGTAACCCAAACTGCTGTTGCATTTTTTACATAGGGGAGGAACTGCATAGCAATTTGATGATATTGATCATGAGGATTGAGAATTGCTTGGATAAAGACCGTATCTAAAAAAAGTTTGGACTTATTCATCGCTTATATTTCTTTTGGGAGTATCATATAAATAATGATCGTGTTCCCTTGACCAATCTTCTGGAGCTTCATAGGTGCCAGCCATTTCTTCTAACAGTTCCCAAGCATTTTTATGGTTATTTTCTAGTGGATCTTCCCGAGAAATAATTTGGATGATGTAATGGGTATTGGGTTCTAATTCAATCTTTTCTTCGGGACGGAAAACCATTCCATCATAACTAACTCGTAGATTTTTTATCATAATGGATTGTTGAGAAGTAATTCGATTACGGCCTACACAGTGCCTTAAGGCTAGTGTAACACACCCTCTCAACTATAACTGCCGTGCGATCGCACCCTCTTCTAGATGCCGATATTCTGCTAAAGATGGGAAAATATCAGTCCTGTAGAGTCAAGGTCGATCCTCGTGGGTGGGGAAACGGAGGGAATTTTCGGGCAGGGTGACAACAGTAATCGTTTTTCCCAACCTATCGAAAAATTCGACACTATACCCGGTTTCTAATCCCTCGATTTGATGTTTTTCTACCAATGTCCCCACGTCTCCTGCGGATAATCTTGCTTCGCGAATATCTTTTAATAAAATCCCATTGAGTAAAGTTCATAATTCATGGTTATTATTTCGATCTAAAAAGTCCAAAAAGTCTTTTGCTTTCACGATCTGAATATTTTGATATTCAACCAGTGAAAGAAGATGTTTGTCTCCCGTGATAATATGGGTAGCCTTGCCAGCGATTGCACATTCTATGATCATATCGTCATCGGGATCGTTGGGAACCGCTCTCAGTTGTCTTGTTATCGGAACAAGGCTAGAAAATTGACGAATTTCCGCGATATATTCTCTAAGTCCCCGTTCAGATATTTGAAATTTCTGCTGAAGTTTTTCGGTTAATTCGTCTAAAATCTCTTGGCAGGTTACTGAAGATACCGATCCCGTCTTCGCTAACGATAAGCAGGAAAATGTAGGGCTGCTTTTAGACAGCCAAGCAGAGATTAATATATTTGTATCAAAAACAACTACATAGGTCACTATTTTTCGTGAACGATTTCATCGATAAATTCTTCTCTCTCGTCTTCGGTCATAGTATCCCAATCACGGCCGCGTTCTTTGGCTACGATTCTAGCTCTTTCTGCTCCTTCGTTAAATACTGGTTCCAACTGTCTCCACTGACTGAGGATGAGAATTTTATAAACTTCCTGTTGCTGTGCTTCGGGGAGTTGTTTGACTAATTCGATTACTTGTTCGTTGCTTAAGGTTAAGTTTGGCATAGGTCGCTTCTAGACACCAGCATGATTAATCAGTTTAACACGAGTCCTTAATGGAGAGGGTTTTCGGTTCGCCTATCCCTTCTCTGCGTCGATCAGTTAGAATCGAGAAATTATAACAAATCTGGTTATTTTTGCATGAGTAGAAAACGGGTTTCTCGGAGAAACCCGTTTTCTGTGCGTTACTCAACGGATTTAGTATTATCGGCCTAGAAAGTCCTTTCATCTTCCCGCTTGCCGTAAAATTATGATTGTCTCTCTCCAAGAAGCTCAAGCCAAACTGCCCGAACTGATATACAATCTCAAACTAGGGGAAGAATTGTTAATTACCGATAATAATTTCCCACTGGCAAAATTAAGCCGATGATAAAGAACACTTACAAGACTTCGCGGAGTATCTGCCTTGAAATGTCTAATCGATAGCCATACTCTGCTGTGTTACACACTCAAGGAATCCCGACTCAGTAGCAGCACCCATCAACTTCCTAAAGGGTGGCATAAATCGACTAAATCCTTATCTTGCAAGAGTTCTATTGATTAGTTCGTTCTAGATCGAAAACAATTGACAAAATCGCATCAATGTCCTTCTCTATAAGGGTTTCATCCCTTATAACTCCGTCCATTGCATAGCACAAACCGAAGAACCCGTCAGATGGTGACTTTCTTAATAGATCCATCAATTTTTCGGATGGTAACTTTCTTAATGCATCCATCAATTTTTCGGTTTTCATTCGTCTTAAGTTTAAGCCAGAAGGAGTGATAAGAGAATGGCATGATGGTAACTTTCCTACTAGATCCATCTTTTTGGATGGTGACTTTCTTAATGGAGCCATCAATTTTTTGGATGGTAACTTTCCTACTATATCCATCAATTTTTCGATGGGATATTGTCTATCTTCTATAGAATTTGCTTCTTCTTGTATTAATCCTACTTCTTCAGTAGTTAATATCAGTCCTTCAAGTTTCTGCTCCGCGTTCTTGATTGTTTGAATTAAGTCTTGGTATATTTTTTGGGCTTCGTCCAACTCCTTTTGGGTAAAAAGATTATTATGAGCTACTTTGTTTCTGGTTTTATACAGTTTCTCCCAATTAGATTGAAAATTTCTGTCTTTAAATGATTCCTTAAAAAACTTATCACCGTTGCTTTTAATTTTTTCTCTTAATTTACGAATTGCTTCGGGAGTTTCTTCAAGCCTATCAATTTCTTTAATTAAATCCTCTTTGGTTGTACAACCAGATGAAAGCTTGTATATAATCGAACCTAAATCATCAAAATCTATCAGATAGAGTTGATTGTCAATATGGCTTGCAAATTCTTTTTCATTATTTTTTCTCTGATCAACTTTCTTTCTAAAATCTTGGGTGGATACCTTTGTCCACCAATCCACTCCTATCTTGGTTGTCATGAATTTCGTTATGTAGTCTCTTAAACGGCGTTCCACACGATTAATACAAGGATAAATTTGATTAGCAATCTGTTCAGAAATTTCGTCTTTTACTATATCCAGTTTTTCTAATTTTTGGTCTTTGAAAAATTTTAAAATTGGAATACGTTGAGGTTCTAAACAACCATATTCTCCCTTTACAACAATTGAAAAACCTGTAATACATTTATCTTTGCTGTCTTGATCAAATTTAATTGGATTTACTGTAATTTCTATAAAATTATCCTTGATTTGGCGACTGTTACAATCTATTTGTGGTGTTCCATTCCAAAATGAATTATTCGAGGCGAGAAGATAGACTAAATTATCAGGAGTTTTGATATGAGATTGATTAGAAGTGTCAAATGCAAAAATTTCAAAGGTGAGAAAATTGTTTTGTGTGTCCATTGGAATGACAGGAGTTAGGTCTATAAACAACATCTACCCTCTATTTTAACTTGTCTATTGAAAAAAAGGGGGCTTATTCAGCCCCCTTAACCTCTAACTACCGCCAATCCTTGCCACATCGCGGGCGTTGGCTTCAAAAGCCGCATCGAGAGCAGAATCGCCGGTTAAACCGGAATCTAACGCCTCTTTAATACACTGCAACATCCGCTTATAATCCTTGGGCATTACTTTAACAAACTGGGGCAACATTTCCGACCAATTTGCTAAAACCAGGGCTGCTTTTTGACTTTGGGTGTAATCAGCATGGCGTTGAATTAACTCGCGTAAATCGTCGATTTCTTCCCCTTCTAGCGCCTCTAAAGCCACCATTTGGGTATTGCAACGAGTGGCGAAATCCCCCGACTCATCGAGGACGTAGGCGACACCACCACTCATTCCGGCGGCGAAATTGCGACCGGTAGGCCCTAAAACAACGACTTTACCCCCCGTCATATACTCGCAGGCGTGGTCGCCAACAGCCTCAACCACCGTAGTCACCCCAGAGTTACGCACCCCAAAACGTTCCCCAGCAACCCCAGAAATATACACCTCACCACTGGTCGCGCCGTATAAAGCCACATTACCGATGATAATATTCTCCTCGGCCACAAAAGTGGAACCTTTGGGCGGATAAACGATGATTTTGCCACCGCTTAAACCCTTACCCACATAATCATTGGCATCCCCTTCTAACTCCAGTGTCACCCCTTTGGGAACAAAAGCACCGAAACTTTGCCCCGCGCTGCCCTGAAAATGGAGATGTACGGTATCTTCGGGTAAACCCTCCCAGTGACGTTTAGTGATTTCGTTGCCTAAAATCGTCCCCACCACGCGGTTAATATTTTTAATCGGTAGTGTCGCCTTGACTTTTTCGCCTTTTTCAATGGCATCCTTGCATAAATCCAGTAAAACGGTTATATCCAAGCACTTATCTAAACCGTGGTCCTGGGGAATCTGGCAATAGCGTCCTACCTCTGGAGCTACCTCCGGTTGATAGAGAATCGGAGTTAGGTCAATTCCTTTCGCTTTCCAATGTTCTACCGCCTGTTTCGGCTCTAATACATCAGTTCGCCCCACCATTTCATTTAAGGTGCGGAATCCCAATTCGGCCATAATTTCCCGCACTTCCTGGGCGATAAATTTCATGAAATTCACCGTATATTCAGGATCCCCGATGAAATTCTTCCGTAATAACGGATCCTGGGTCGCTACCCCCGCCGGACAGGTATTAAGATGACAAACCCGCATCATAATACAGCCTAACGTTACCAGTGGCGCGGTCGAAAAACCGAATTCTTCGGCCCCCAATAGGGTCGCTACCACCACATCGCGGCCGGTTTTCATCTGGCCATCGGTTTCCACCGCAATGCGACTGCGAAGATTATTTAACACCAATGTTTGATGGGTTTCTGCTAGTCCCAACTCCCAGGGTAAACCCGCGTGTTTAATCGAGGTTTGGGGTGACGCGCCGGTCCCACCATCGAAACCAGAGATTAAAACCACGTCGGCGTGAGCTTTAGCGACTCCGGCGGCGATTGTGCCAACTCCCACCTCAGAAACCAGTTTTACGCTCACTCTGGCCGCGCGATTGGCATTTTTTAGGTCATGAATCAACTCCGCTAGGTCTTCAATCGAGTAGATATCGTGGTGGGGTGGGGGAGAGATTAAACCGACTCCGGGGGTGGAGTGACGGACTTTGGCAATCCAAGGATAGACTTTTTTACCCGGTAATTGACCGCCTTCGCCCGGTTTTGCCCCCTGGGCCATCTTTATCTGCAATTCTCGCGCTTGGGAAAGGTAAAGACTGGTGACACCAAAACGGCCGGAAGCCACCTGTTTAATGGCACTATTTTTCGAGTCTCCCTGTTCATTTGTCCAAGTGTAGCGCTCGGAATCTTCGCCCCCTTCCCCGGTGTTCGACTTGCCACCGATACGATTCATGGCAATAGCGAGGGATTCGTGGGCCTCTTTGGAAATGGAACCGTAACTCATGGCCCCGGTTTTAAAGCGTTTCATAATCGCTTCAATCGGTTCCACTTCTTCGATGGGGATACTTTCCCGGTTTTTAAAGGTTAATAATCCCCGCAGGGTGAAGAATTTTTGATTTTGTTGGTTGACCAGTTGGGAATATTTCTTAAAGAGGTCGTATTTGCCCAATTTTACCGCTTGTTGCAGGGTGTGAATGGTTTCTGGGCTAAAAAGATGGGCTTCCCCGTCCTTACGCCATTGATATTCACCGCCAATATCGAGGGTATGCACATTCACGTCCCGGTCGGGGAAAGCGTGGCCGTGTCTGAGTAGGGATTCCCGGGCAATAATTTCTAAATCGGCCCCTTCAATGCGGGAAGCTGTCCAAGTAAAATAGCGATCAACTACCGATCGATTTAAGCCAATAGCCTCGAATATTTGCGCCCCACGGTAGCTTTGCAGGGTAGAAATGCCAATTTTAGAGGCCACTTTAATTACGCCCTTGGTGGCGGCTTTTATGTAGTTTTTACAGGCACTCTGGTGGTCAACTCCTACCAATAAACCTTCCTCGATCATACTGCCGAGGGTGGCAAAGGCTAGATAGGGATTAATCGCACCGCAACCATAACCGAGTAAAAGGGCGTAGTGATGCACTTCCCGGGGTTCGCCGGATTCCAGGACAAGGCCGACTCTGGTGCGGGTTCCCTGCCGGATGAGGTGATGGTGTAAACCGGCAACCGCCAGCAGTGAGGGAATCGGGGCGTGATTTTTATCGATACCTCGATCGCTTAAAATAATAATGCTTGCGCCCGCTAAAATTGCCTCGTCCACCTCTTGACAAATTGCCTCAATTGTGCTACGCATCCCCTCGACTCCCGAAGTGGGATCGAAGAGAATGGGAATAGTCACGGTTTTAAATTCGCTATTGCCCTGTAAACGCGCTAATTGGGCGTTAGTGAGGATGGGAGAGTTAAGTTTAATCAGGTGACAGCTTTCGGGCTGCGGATCCAAGAGATTTCTCTCCGCGCCGATAGTGGTGATGGGAGAGGTGATAATTTCTTCGCGAATCGAGTCAATCGGGGGGTTAGTGACTTGGGCGAATAACTGCTGAAAGTAATCATAAAGCAGTTTTGGGCGATCGGACAAGACGGCTAGGGGTGTATCGGAACCCATGGAACCCACTGCTTCCACTCCATCCCGGCCCATGGGGGCTAATAAAAGACGTAATTCCTCAAAAGTGTAACCGAAAGCGGTTTGCTGTTGAATTAGGGAAACAGCAGTTTCTGGTGGCGCAGTTTCAACGGCTGGTAAATCGTCTAAATTGACTAAATTTTCGTTTAACCACTGGCGATAGGGTTTAGCGTTGGCAATAGCTTCTTTTATCTCCTCATCGGCCACGATACGACCTTCTTTCATATCCACAAGGAACATCCGGCCGGGTTGCAGACGACCTTTAAAAGCGACGCGTTCCGGTTCAATGGGTAAAACTCCCGCTTCCGATGCCATGATTACTAGGTCATCTTTGGTGACGTAGTAACGGGAAGGACGTAAACCATTGCGGTCTAACACTGCTCCCATCATCGTACCATCGGTAAAAGCGATCGAGGCCGGACCATCCCAGGGTTCCATCAAACAGGAATGGTACTCATAAAAGGCTTTTTTCTCATCACTCATCGATTCGTGGGCCGCCCAGGGTTCAGGAATCATCATCATGACAGCGTGAGGGAGAGAACGCCCCGATAAAACCATTAATTCTAGGGCATTATCAAAAATTAAGGAGTCACTACCCTCGATATTAATTACCGGCTGGATTTTTTTGATGTCTTCCCCGAACAAGGGTGAGGCAAACATCGACTGACGGGCGTGCATCCAGTTAATATTACCTCGCAGGGTATTAATTTCGCCATTGTGGGCAATATAACGGTAGGGGTGGGCGCGTTCCCAACTGGGGAAGGTATTGGTACTAAAACGGGAATGGACTAATCCTAAAGCGCTTTGAAAGTCGGGGTCGTGTAAATCGGGGAAATAGTCACCCACCTGTACCGGCATTAATTGCCCTTTATAGACAATGGTACGACTAGAAATACTGCAAGGATACCAGTAACGATTAAAGGATTGACGACTGAGGTGGGAACGTTTGCGAATAACGTATAATTTGCGTTCAAAGGCCAGATCATCGCTTAAATTGGCATCGCGTTCGATGAAAACCTGTTCGATAAAGGGTTCGGTAGATTTGGCCGAATTGCCTAAACTGGAGTTATCCGTGGGAACATCACGCCAACCGAGAACTTTTAACCCCTCTTCGGCGGCGATTTTCTCGAATTCCTGCCGACCTTTCCCGCGAATTTCGGCATCGGGGGCCGTGTAGAGCATTCCTACCCCGTATTGTCCCGCTGCCGGTAAGGTAAAACCTAGATTGCTGGTCACTTTCCGGAAAAATAGGTCAGGGATTTGGCACAAAATACCCGCCCCATCTCCGGTATTTTTTTCCGCACCGCACGCGCCACGGTGATCGAGGTTTAGTAGAATTGTTAAGGCCTGTTCAACAATATCGTGGGACTTTTTACCCGTTTTATGAACGATAAAACCGACACCACAAGCATCATGTTCAAATCGGGGATCGTATAGTCCTTGTTTCCGTGGAGTTTGATTGTTATTCATTTTGTCTGATAGCCTAGCAGTCTGGAAGGGAATGGCCTAGAGGGTGAGCCAGAGTAGCGATTCTAGGTATATCAATTCTGTATCCAGACTGGACCTTCGGTCTTATATCTTAAGGAAATGTTTCGATGTGACAAGGGTTCCTTTATGCCGAAGAGATTATTCACGAATTTTTTAGCAGCGGATCGATTAAGTCGTCGGGAATGCGGTTATGCTCGATATAAGCGTTAATTTCCTCTAGATGGTCGCTGTAATAGGTCAACGCACTGAAGACCTGACTTAACGTCAGATGGGGCATTCCTAGGGGGATTTCTTCGGGAGCGACTCCCAGACGCCAAGTTTCGACGATGGCGCGGACAGGTGTATGCGTTCCTTTGATAATTGGTTCCCCGCGTAAAATCTCGTCGTCTCGAACGATGTAGAGATATTCGGTCGCTTGAACCATCGCGGTTTTCTGGAGTGGATATCGTTTAGTTTATCGTATCGATCGAACCCCTGACTATTCCCAATAAATATCGGTTCGGTTACTTCAGCCACCCGCTCTCACTTGCGGCGATTGTTTCGCTCTCTCCCGCCATTTTTTAGAATTTTCTGTAATTACCTCGCACATTGATCGGGCTTTTTCCGCCGCATCCCGTGCCATTTCCAGAATTTCCTCTAGTTCCCGTTCATTTAGTCCTGTTTCTTTTCTTTCCATCACCGTAAACCCTCCAAGCGATTTTTAACCTGCGTCACCCTTATTCTAGTCTCTAAAATACGTCCTAACTCGATCGAGATATCTTCCCCGGCCTCCTGTAAATTTGCTGGGGTCGGTTCTGATCGATCAACACTTTCCACACGCTCGCGGATTTGATTCCTTGCGCGATCAGCGTAAAATAAGCTAGTATTCACAAAAGCCATCAATTGAATTAATGTAAAATTATCGGGAAAACGATTTAACAGATCTGTACCGATTTTGATCGCTTCTCTCCCGTCACTTTCTAGGCGATCTAGTTCTCGATCAATCCTTTCTACGAGCGCAGTTAATTGGGACGGTAAAGGCATAAATTGAAAAATAACACAGGGGACGATTTTAACCTAGCAAAAACAGGCCGCACGAAGACCGATCGGATCGGTTTGATTGGGAAAATTCGATAACTCGAATAGAAGCGATCGATCACACATAGATAGCCTCTCGAACGCTCATTTTTGTCAATTAGTGCGGCAAATGAAGCAAAGTCTGGTTAAAAGCTGAGAAAATCCCCCTGTCCAGCCGTAAGAATCCCCATCAATCCTATTTACGGTTGGCTGAAAAAATCTAAAAACCTTGTTGGGTAAGACTTTTAGACTTTTTTTCCCTCAAAAAGTGCCGACCATTGGAGGGATCGGGGGTAAAATCCCTGGACTTTTGCCCTGAAAATTAGGTAACTGACTACCTCAAAATCGGTAAAACCCTACACCCCACACCCCACACCCTGCCCCCAGGAAAAACTTTTTGCCGCAGACCCTAATTGGTTAAGCTAAAAGCTTTGATGTGCTTAGTTTCTAACCTTCTTTTGAGGTAGGAGAATTGCCAGATTCTGTCTTTTGCACGAGTGCCTGTTGCCCCTTGCCTTCAGAAGCTGATAACTGAGAAAACGGTAGCAATTTCTACCAAAAGTCAGAATAAAATTCGTTATTGTCATAAGGTCATGACGGAATGTAATTAAAAACAGAAAGAATGCGGATCGAGCAGTTGCAAGCCTTTTTAGCCGTAGCCGATACGGGCAATTTCGGTCAAGCCGCGCGCCAGTGTGGAGTCACCCAATCGACTATCAGCCGCCAGATTCAATCCCTAGAAACCGATTTGGGCTTACCTCTTTTTCATCGTACCGCCCAAGCGAAATTAACCATTGCCGGGGAGAAATTGCTACCCCGGGCGAAACGAATTTGTCAAGAATGGACGAATGTTCACGAGGAAATCACTGACCTACAGGCGGGAAAACAGCCAGAATTGTGCGTGGCGGCGATTCATTCCGTGTGCGCCCATTATTTACCGCCGATTTTGCCGAAATTTTGTGCTGAATACCCAGAAGTTCAGTTAAGAGTTACAGCCCTAGGCAGTGATCGCGCCTTAAAAGTGCTGCGGGATGGTTTAGTAGATCTGGCCTTGGTAATGAATAATCGTTTTCTCACCTCTAGCCCGGAGATGGTGGTAGAAATATTATATGAAGAAGCGATCGAAATTCTCATGGCCGCTAATCATCCCCTTGCCCAATACAAAGAAGTGCCATGGTCGGAATTAATCCCCTATCCGCAAGTGGTTTTCAAAGATGGCTACGGAATGCAAAGATTAGTACAAGAATGGTTTTCCCGTCAGGATGCCCACCTGAAAACTGTCATGGAATTAAACACCCTTGATGCTTTTCGCGGTGTGGTGCGTCAGGGTAATATTATCGCTCTTCTGCCCCAATCTGCCCTGATGGAGGCTCGTGGCGATGCCACCCTCGCCATTCGTCCTCTTGCTTCCCCTAGTGGCGAAAATCCCCATCCTAATAATGGTAAATTTAGTCATCGTCTCACCCGTCAGGTAGTCCTTGTCACCACCAGCGATCGCCTACAGATACCACCGATCGCTCATTTTTGTCAATTAGTGCGGCAAATGAAGCCAAGTCTGGTTAAAAGCTGAGAAAATCCCCCTGTCCAGCCTTAAGAATCCCCATCAATCCTATTTAGGGTTTGCTGAAAAAGCTTTTCCTAGGAGCAGGGTGTGGGGTGTGGGGTGTGGGGTGTGGGGTTTTACCGATTTTCAGGTGGTCAATTACCTAATTTTCAGGGAAAAAGTCCCGGAATTTTCCCCCCAATCACTCCAAAGGTCGGCACTTTTTGAGGGAAAACAAGTCTAAAAGTCTTATCCAACAAGGTTTTTAGATTTATTCAGCAAACCCTATTTACTCTTTATTTTTTTCCTTGAGATGAGTGATACTTTTCGAGAATTATTAAAAGCGATCGGTAGTGGCACCCATACGGGCAAAAATTTAACCCGTCCTGAAGCGGCGATGGCCACCAAGATGATGTTAACCCAAGAGGCAACCCCGGCCCAAATCGGTGCTTTTATGATTGCCCATCGCATTAAACGCCCCACCAGCGATGAATTAGCGGGAATGCTTGATGCCTACGCCGAGCTTGGCCCGCAAATAACCCTAGAATCAGCCTCTTTTCAGCATCCGATCGCTATTTTTGGCAATCCCTACGATGGACGCTCTCGCACTGCCCCAGTTACTCCGATCACCACTTTAATCTTAGCGGCGGCGGGGATTCCTGTAGTCCTGCACGGGGGCGATCGAATGCCGACTAAATACGGTATTTCCCTCAGGGAAATCTGGCAGCAATTAAGAGCAGATTTTAGTCAATTATCCTTAGCAGCAGTGAAAGACTGTTTAATCACCACAGGATTGACTTTTTTCTATATTCCGCGCCATTTCCCTCTAGTACAGAATTTCATCACCTATCGGGAGCAAATCGGTAAACGTCCGCCCATGGCCACGGTAGAGTTAATGTGGTCGCCTTTTGTCGGTAATATTCATCAGATATCGGGTTTTGTTCATCCCCCCACCGAGGAGCGTTTTCGCGAAACTTTTGCCCTGAGAAATATCTCTCATTTCACCACTGTGAAAGGATTAGAGGGCAGTTGTGATTTAGCCTGTAATCGGACGGCGATTATTGGTCTGGGAAATCCCACCGATCCCCCTTCCTTTCAGCGATTTTTCCTAAATCCTCGCGATTATGGCTTCTGTCCCTCAGATTATCCCCTCGAATCTTTAGAGATGCTCACCGCTAAATTAAAGGGTTTATTAGCCGGAGAAAATAACGAATTAACCGATGCGGCAATTTTTAACGGTGGTTTTTATCTTTGGCGCTGTGGAATTGCCCCGGATATCCCCACCGGTTTCCAGCAAGCACAACAATGTTTACAGTCAGGAAAAGCCCTGGCTAAATTAGAACAAATCTGTAATTATCTGGAAAATCAGCAATAGATAGGGTTTGCGGCAAAAAGTTTTTCCTGGGGGTAGGGTGTGGGGTTTTACCGATTTTGAGGGGGTCAATCACCTAATACTAAATCCTGTTTAAAAAGTATAGGATAGTGGGGTGTGGGGTGTGGGGTGTGGGGAGAAACAATTCATAACTTGAGAGTTAATCACACTATTAAAAAGGGATTTAGTATAACTTCTCGGTGTGAACTACTCTCAAGGTCGTTGAGAGCTTCCTGATTCAATGGGATGCGCTTTCTACCTCGAAAGATAGCAAGTCTTACCTTCCGTCCCTAGGCAGCAGTCCTAGTTCCTAAGACCCATACTTTTTCTGGCCACATGACCCGTCGAAGCTCGGTTATCGCTTAAGGAATATTGGTCAAGACCGGTTTATGATAACATAGTTTTTGGGAATTTTCTATATACAAAGTCAGCATTCGTCCCATCGCGCTAAAAGCGAGGGACGAATGCTGACACTAAGTTGGCTCTTCGTTACTTGTTATGGTTCGATAGGGGGGGCATAAATCGACTAAATCCTTATCTGGCAAGAGACTTAATTGATTAGTTCGCTCTAGATAAAAAACAATTGACAACACTAAGTTTTACTAAATCCGTTGAGTATAAGCTACATATCAGGACGGGCAAAAGGCAAGAGGCAAGAGGCAAAAGGGGGAATAAATAATCAGTCTTTAATAACCGGATTTAGTATTAAAGGTCGATACTTTTGAGAAAAAAATTTTCCCAACTGCATCATTTCCTCGCTTAAGTGGGAAAGCTATGACTACGGAAAACGATTTAAAAGTTTCTAATTCCTATCACAGTCGCCGTAGAGAAGCCATCATGTCTGCAATTAATCCCTCGACGCTCGAAACTAAATTTATCTCTCCCTCTTTTTCTGTCCTAAAATTGAAGGAAAACTCGATCGACCTAGATGAAGATTTTCTCGGCAGTGATTTAGAAGATGATTTAGTATCTAGTCCCGAAAAAATCCACAGCAAAGGGACAACTACTGACTTGGTACCTTTGTACCTACAAGACATTGGCAGAGTGCCTCTACTCAAACGGGACGAGGAAGTTGAACAAGCGCAACAGGTACAGCGTCATCTGTCTTTACTGAAATTATGCGCCGCCGCCGTTAAACAAGGTGATGCACAAGTACAGCAATTTGTCAAGTTAATTGCGGTTCGTGATCAGCTAACCGCTCGGTTAGCCCATCGTCCTTCCCTAGAACGTTGGGCAAAAACTGCCCAAATCAGCGTGTCTGAGTTAAAAAATGCTTTAAAAGCAGGAAAACAGCGTTGGGCGCACCTAGCGGGCTTAGAAGTGGGGGAATTAGAAGAAATTATTGCCCTTGGTACCCGTGCCAAAGAACAAATGATCAAGGCCAATTTACGTCTGGTGGTGTCGGTGGCCAAAAAATATCAGAATCGCGGTTTAGAATTATTGGATTTGATTCAAGAGGGAACCCTGGGTTTAGAACGGGCCGTCGAGAAATTTGATCCCACCAAAGGCTATCGTTTTAGTACCTATGCCTACTGGTGGATCCGTCAAGGAATGACGAGAGCGGTCGCAACTCAAAGCCGGATGATTCGCTTACCAGTTCATATTACCGAAAAACTCAACAAAATTAAGAAGGCACAACGGAAAATCTCCCAAATCCGCGGTCGCACTGCGACCGTAGAGGAAATTGCCCAAGAGTTAGCTGTGACTCCTGAAGCTGTGCGGGAAGTGTTGATGACAGTGCCGCGTTCGGTTTCCTTGGAAATTAAGGTAGGTAAGGAAAAAGATACGGAATTAATAGACCTTTTGGAAACCGAAGCAGTGTCTTCAGAAAATCATTTTGTCTATGAATCTTTGCAAAGAGATATCAGAGAATTATTGGCAGATTTAACCACTCGCGAACGAGAAGTGATTGAATTGCGCTATGGTTTTCTCGATGGTAAATCCCATTCTTTGGCTGATATCGGTCGCACTTTGGAATTATCCCGGGAAAGGGTGCGACAAATTGAGTCGAAAGCTTTGCAAAAATTGCGTCAATCCCAGCTACATCATCAAATTTGCGATTATTTTGAAGCGTTGAGTTAAGTAGCTGGTTATAATTAAATTGAAGATAGATTTTGGGTTCGATCCCCCCTTAATCCCCCCTTGATAAGCTATCCATTAGTCACATCTTTCTTAACATAAAATTTGACAAAAAGAGAAAAGTGTGCCAGATGGCTCAAGGGGGTTCTATGGGGGAACTAATTTGATGAG
>VYLH01000036.1_pt1 | contig 59960 bp, 68 predicted proteins | sample 5114361 | NCBI WGS metagenome assembly VYLH01 (sample SAMN12291772, study PRJNA351875) | freshwater metagenome | isolation source: freshwater lake | place: USA: Michigan, Kent Lake | collected 2013-08-15
CAGAACAGAGTAAATCTGTTAAGGCAGGTGCGAAAAATCCTTCGGGAAAGAAGCAGAAACCTAAATCGTGAGGTTTGGGAATCACCGTCCGTTTACGGCGGTGAGGATGTCAACTGGGTACTCTGTAGTTGAGAGCTAAAAAAAGTCAGTGGTTTTCAGGAAAAACGGGGAGGGTTGAAAAGTGAAATCAAAAGAAAAGGGAATACCGTTAAAACTACCGTCGTCCGAGTCAGGTTTCTCGATGTTAGAAGTGATAATTGCCATTTTAACTATTACCGCTTTCTTAACAGGAACCTTACAGTTAATGGCAGTGAATGCCTTATATAAAGTTCGGTCAGAAAGACAAGCTCAAGCTAACTTTTGGATACAAGAAGACTTCGAGGATACCAAATATCAAGCTTCGACTTTAGATTTCGACGAGAAGTGGTGTACAGGAGAAGAGGGTTATGCCACAGCTTTAAGAGTACAACTAAACGCTAATCCCCCCGCCGCCAAACCAAAACTAATTGTCGGTAAAAACTATTCTCTCGCTCGAACTTTTCCTGATGATGACGCAGCCCAGTCCGCTCATCCCCATCGTCTCCGTATAGAGTATGAAGTGAGATTAGCTGATGATCAAACTCCTAAAGATTACCCCAACCAAGAAAATGTTATTGCCGAAAGTTCTGTCGAGGTGATTCCCGATGCGTCGTTTAACTGTCCATAAAAATCAGGGTTTTACCCTGTTAGAAATTTTGGTAGCTTTGGCAATTGCGGGAATTCTTGCCGCCTTAACTGGACCTAATTTATTAGCTTGGTTAAATAGCAATAAAGTCCAAGAAGCCACCGATTCTATACAATCAGCCCTACGGGATGCCCAAAGACAAGCCATCCGTCTAGGGAGAATTTGCACGATTAATTTTACTGAAGGGACTGGCACTGGTCCCACGGTTTACCGGCAAATAACTGCCAATCAACCGGGTTGTTTAGTGGCGACTAATACTAATGCGGGTTCCCTAAGTCTGCCGCAGGAAGTATTTATGGTGGTGGATAATTTTCCAGATGTTCCCCCTGATGGCGACAGTCCGGGGGTACAGTTTTCCTTTCGGGGTCATGTGCCGGGGTTAACCTTTGAGCCGCGGGCAAACCAAGCGATAATCGTATTATATCCCGCCGCCGATGCCGCCAATCCCTATCCCAACCAAGAAAGAAAGTGTATAGTTATCGCTTCTCTGTTGGGAATAGTTAAACAAGGCACTTATAACGGCAATCCTCTAGATACGCTCGATGCCAATAATTGTCAAATCCGTCTGGATGGAACCCAACCCTAATCAGCTTCTCAAGGCAACATACCCCACTGTCCCCTGTGCAGTCAATCACCCGCTGCAGGATCGCAGAATCCAACCCAGTAAGACTCCGATACCACCAAAGCGGACAATTTGCCAAAAAACCTCCCCCAGCAGTCCGCGACGGATTCCTTCCCAGAATAGGCGCTTTAATTCCCCTTCTTTAAGTAAATTGCTTTCTAAAATTACCTCTAATTCTTGAATCTGTTCGCGAATTTGTAACAATTCCTTTTCTAGTTCAGGTAGGGGATTTTCCCGCCATTGGGGTTCTATTTGGCTAAATTGTGCCTCTAGGTCTTTTTTTTGCTGTTCTGCTTCGTTGATCTGTCGATAACGGTCTTTTAGTGTTGCGATCGCCGCTTCGACTTCTTCAATTGCTTCGGTAAATTCTGCCGATTCATCGTTAGGGTACGGGTTTTCTTCTAAGGACATGGACTCAATGGGATTTCCTGCGTCTAAACTATAGTTATAGACGATTTTACGGTTTTACGAAACCTTTTGATTATGATTCCATCCCCTGTCTCCTCCGCATCTCAGACTATTGATGATCTATCTACCCCGGAATTGGCGCGGATTTTGGCGGAACGTTTGGCGATCGCACCGATTGACTGGCATCGTCTGAAGGCTAACCGTAATGCTCGGGCCGCTGAACAATTAGGGACGGCTTTGGTGTTTTTATTAGATAATCAGCCAGAAGAAGCACTTCCTCGGCTACAACAGGCTACAGGCTGGCTCGATCGCTCGATTTCTGCTCCTCCCTGTCCTTCTCACGGTCACGGTCATTAATTAAACCAGCGTTCCTGTTTAATTTGTTTACAAAGTTTCAGTTGGGTTCCTTGTTGATTCCAGTGAACTTGGTCGAAGATTTGATATAACATACACAGTCCTCGGCCATTTTCCGCTTCTTCGGGGGGAAAATTGGGACAATCGCAACTACAGCCATGATGGGGACAACCTGGCGTAAATCCACAACCTTCGTCGGTAATTACCCAAGAATACTCGTCTTTACTGCTGGAAAAGTGAACGACCACGGTTTTGCTGGGATCGAGATGATTGCCGTGTTTAGCGGCATTAACTAAAGCTTCTTGCAATCCTAATCTAATTTCTGGTTCTAATTCTTCGGGAATACTAGCGGTCAATAAATCTAAAATCGGACAAAGATACAAGGTGGAAGCGAAACTCATGGTGTTCCAACTTCGTTTGCTTGTTGGCAGTGAAATAGCAATCACGCACTTTACCTCTAGCTTATATTCAATGACTGTTCTCTTACAGAAAGATTAAGGTCTCTTAACCGTCGATCTAGTTGATTGCCATACCTAATGAGTCATGTTTTATCCCTTTTCTGTCTCTGAGATTGATTAGATATTTTTATGATTGATCTACACACCAATCGAGAATCAAGGCCACTTTGAGCGGGTAATTAATCAAAAAAGTAGTTGACTGGAACGGTCTTTAGTATGCTATTATCCTTACCCATTGACTTTTCGACCATAAACGGCTAAAGTGTCGGGTTTTTCCTCCTATTTCATCCTACCATATTCGCTGTTTTTTGTCTAAGAAAAGCGGCGCATTCGACGTGGGGAGTTTGGGGAAAGAAATCAGCTGTTTGCACTTCTAGCAGTTGATAATCGCCTGTTTTACAGAGATATTGCAAGTCTCTGGCTAAAGTTGCACTTTGACAACTGATATAAACAATGCGTTGACTTTGCAGCCGTAACAGACTATCGAGGACAGATCGATCGCAACCTTTGCGGGGCGGATCGAGTAGAATAATGTCGGGTTTAACTGTCAGTTGCGGTAAAGTTTTTTCTACTGCCCCCAAAATAAAAGTTGTGTTGGTAATATTATTTAATTGGGCGTTAATCTTGGCTCGATCGAGGGAAAAGCTATAGGATTCTAGTCCAATCACCTCTTTAACCCGTTTAGCGAGGGGTAAAGTAAAAGTACCGATGCCACAGTAGGCATCAATAAGAATTTCTTCACCTTTAAGGTCTAATTTCTGACAAATAACCGCAAATAAAGCCTCAGCAGCCTCTGTATTAACCTGAAAAAAGGTATCGGCAGCCAATTGATAGGTTAATCCGGCGAACTTTTCGGTAATATAGTCCCGTCCGGCGATAGTTTGAGTCTGACTGCCAAAAATAGCATTACCTCGCTCGGGGTGATAATTCACGGTTACACCGACTAAATTGGCGTATTTTGCCAGCCATTGCTGCGCCTGTGCCTCAATTCCCTGTAAATTATTATCGGTACTAATCAGGGTTAATAAAATTTCTCCCGTGTGGCGGCCAATTCTTAGGGATAAATGGCGTAATTGTCCTTGGTGGGTCTTTTCATCGTAAATTGACCAGCCTTGACCCTGAATATCCTGTTTTATCTCTGCTAGAAACGGATTTAAAGCCTGATCTTGAATCGGACATTGATTGAGATTAATCAGATGATGGCTGCCGCGACGATAATAACCTGCTTGCACATTGCCGGTGGGGGAAAATCCGAGGGGATAGGTAGCTTTATTGCGATAAGCGAGGGGAGAATTACCGGTGAGGGGAGGATAAACCAAAGGATCGCTAAAACCGCCAATTCTGGTTAATACCTCTTGTACTTGCTCTTTTTTGACTAGGCGCTGAAATTGGTCCTCGATGTGTTGCCATTGACAGCCACCACATTTATCGGCGACGATGCAGCGGGGACGGATACGATGGGGAGAAGCTTGGAGAATAGTTTGTAGTTTGCCGATCGCATGACTTTTTTTGATATAGGTGATGCGAGTTTGAATGCGATCGCCAATGACCGTATCCGGCACAAAAATCACCTGTCCTCGGTATTTTCCCACACCTTCGCCCGTATGGTTGAGGTCGGTAATCTCGATCTCGATTAAATCACCTTGTTGCATAGTTAGGGAAACCAGTTTTCATCCAGGGTTTCTTCTGGGGTAATAATGACTTCTATAGGAATTTCTTGCTTGCTCAATTTCGAGACTATTTGCCTAGCTTTTCCATAACAAGAATCGAAAATTTCGAGGAGATAAGGTTTTAAGCTAGGACTGTCTTCCAGCAGATCGGCAATTTGAACTCGAAAATTAATAATGGCCGCTTCCCATTTATTAGCATTATACTTTCTTTCCGTCTGCCAATAAACTAACTTGAGCAGATGAGCTAATAATTGAATTAACAAACTTTTGAGAGCCTGTCGATTATTTTTTCCCATGCTTGCTAATTCCTCGATCAGATTAGTCCAGTCAACCGAGGCAAAATCCTCCTGTCGTAATTGGTTAACGGTTGTCTCGATCCATAGCTGAAAATCTCGATCGTATAAGCTGATCTTCGAGATCGGTATTTGAGCGGTCATGGGAGGTAAACAGTAAAAACAATCCAACTCTATTCTACAATCAAAAATTAATTTTTCTAAAATCCTAGATCGGCTTTGGCAATTTTGGCCGCCGCTAATACTTCCTCATCGGGTAATTCTCGCCAGTCGGTCGCACCTATTTCAGCATAGAATTTTTGATCGTAGGCGCGAGTACGAATTACTACCGGCATAGGGACCGCATGACCTAAAACTAAAGCTTGTTGTTTTGAGTCTAATTTCGCTAAAACTGATCGCAAACTTCCCCCTCCAGAAACCCCTGTAAATATGGCTTCGATGTCCTTTTCATCGTTTAATAAACAGGTGATTCTTGTCCCTACCTGAGACATGACTTCGTTATCAATTCCTGAAGGTCTTTGATCAACAATTAAGAGAGTAACAAAGTATTTTCGCATCTCCCTAGCGATGGTTCCAAAAATAGTTTGATGCACCACGGCAGAATCTAAAAATCGATGAGCTTCTTCAATAGTAATCACTAACTGTTGCGGCCGATCAACGGGGTTTTTGGTTTGTAAAAAATATTCAGCTTTTTTAACATAATTAGCATGAATCCGACGGGTGATCATATTGGTGGCTAACATATAGGAAAGCATATTACTTTGGGAGCCAAATTCAATGACAACGTGCTTACCTGCATCTAAAGCTTGTAAAACCTGATCGATATAATTGTGGGGACAAGTACTTCTTAAATATTTCAAACTATCTAGACGCATTAATTTTCTCTGGAGGGACATGATTGATCCCGCATGGCCTTGTTTTTCCGTACAGAAGATTTTAATATCCTCGTTACTCATATTTAATAACTGAGTAATCCAAGATTCTCCATACTCGTTATAGAGAATATTGGCATTATCTAAACTAGCTTCCGAGATGCCTAATTCCCGACCGATTAAACGAATATCCTCGATTTCAATTTGATTATAACTTAAGAATAATTCCTGCGCTCCTCGTACTCCCCGGCGTTTGGTAGAATCGGGATCGAGGGTATAAATTTCTACCTGTCCGGGGAATAATTGACATAATCCTTTCACCGTAGAAACCTCCTTCCCCTCTTTCATCGCTTCCCAACCGTATTCCGAGTGCATATCAAACATGAGGTTAACCCCTGCTTGTTTGCGAATAATGCCCGAAATTAGTAATCTGGTTAAAAAGGATTTTCCCGTCCCGGATTTGCCAAAAACACCGTTACTACGTTCCACAAAGCGATCGAGATTAATACATATTGGCACGTCCATGTCAAGGGGTTGACCAATAGCAAAATTCTTTCTGGTGGGATCATCTTCCCAACCGAAAACCATGCGAAAATCCTGCTCACAAGCTTCATAAACTTGGCTAAAATGCGCGGGAATAGTTTTAACTGGCAGTAATTCTAAATCGGCGCTAGTTTGGGGTTGAAAAGAGCCTAAAGAAGTGTCAGAAACTGCGGGAGAATTACCTCCAGTCGGAGTAAACATGAGCATAGGCGATAGTTCAATAGTACCATAAGTACCGCTACCCGCTAAAACATCGCGCATAAAACTATCATCGGGATGGGGAGGATTCGCGATAATCCGGGGACTGGAGTTACCCAGGGAGACATCGGTGAGGAGACAGAAAAAACGCGATCGAGTGCCTTGCACCACCAAAAACTTACCGACGCGCATATCTTCTACCGAAATATCCGGATAAAGACGGATTTCTAAACCTTCACTCAGGGAACCTTGAATAACCGATCCGAGGGGTTGTTCACTCATGCTAACCTTTATTTGTGGCGATCTATCTCCCTATTCTGTCACTTTTCCGTTAATAAGTGCAAACTTGATCGGGTACAGTAAACAGTAATCAGTGATCAGTAAACAGTAAAAAGACAGTAGGAAACTGGAAGATGTACCAGACTAAGGCTGAATCCGCCGTATTAAATACTTCCCACTTAATACATACTGCACACTTAAAACTCAAATCTGATAACTGATAACTGATAACTGATAACTGATAAAGGGGTTTAAGAAAAAAAATCGGGTTGATCAACGGGAAGCAAGGAAATAGCCAAGGGAGAAGAGAATGCCACTAAAAAAGTGAAGATTAACCGCTATAAACTTGCAGTTACTGACTAGCTGAGGTTGGTCGTGATTTTGGTTAACGTGGTTGACTAATTGCCAAGCGAAAGGGAGACTAAGGAAGATTAAAAGAGTGAGAGGGGGATAAACCTGGAGCAGGACAAAAACTACCGTTAAAACGTAAACGAGAACCGTCACTACGGTTAAAACTTTAGAACCCTTTAAAGTACCTAAACGGACAATAGGTGATTTTTTACCCGCTTTGAGATCATCGGCGACTTGATGGAAATGGGAACAAAAAAGGATGATAGAAGTAGTAATCCCGATAATAATTGAAGCCGCTAGACTAGAGAGGGAAAAAGTGCCAGCTTGGGAATAGTAGGCAGCGGCAATCGCCAAGGGTCCAAAAGTAAAGAAACAGATAATTTCACCTAATCCTTGATAACCGAGACGGAAGGGAGGCCCTTGATAGGTATAGCCCAAAAAACAGCAGAGGGCGATTAATTCTAGGAGCATCCAATCGCCTCGCCCATAACTAATAGCAAAAATACCAGCGATGCCTAATAATAGAAAAAGATTACTCAGCCAGAAAATTAAAGATTTGTTACCGGTTAAATTAACAATCGAATGGGCCTTATTGACATCGATCCCGGTATCGGCATCAAAAACATCATTACTGAGATTTAACCAAGCGAGAATTAAAATAGCTGAGAGGATAAAAGTGGCAAAAACCGGGGGAGAAAATAGACCTGTTTCCTGATAAGCGATCGCTGTTCCCAGAATAATCGGTATAATCGCCACACTATACATTGGTGGTTTAATGGCTGCTAACCAGAGTTTTTTGGGCGAGGGAGTGGTGACAGTATCGGTGGTCATAGTTAAATAGGGTTTGCTGAAAAAGTTTTTCCTAGGAGTAGGGTGTAGGGTGTGGGGTTTTACCGATTTTTAGGGGGTCAATTAGCCAATTTTCAGGGAAAAAGTGCCTGAATTTACCCTGACTACTGACGAGCGACTCCTATTTTGATTTTGACCAGAGGTCTGATCATACCTCGGTTTTAAGGATATTTTACTCAAAAATGGAGATAAATAGACTAAAGCCGGGTAAGACATCCTCTCCGCTTAAATTAGCCGGTAGTTCCATAATTTCTACGGGTTGCTGAGGACGATAAATTTCCACTTGTTGTTGTTGAGGATTAACTAGCCAACCTAATCGCAAACCACTGTGGAGATATTCCCGCATTTTAGCTTGAATTTCTGGGAGGGAATCGCTACGGGAGCGCAGTTCAATGACGAAATCGGGACAAATAGGCGGAAATTTCTCCTGTTCTTCTCGACTCAGAGCTTGCCAACGAGTTAAACTCACCCAAGCGGCATCGGGAGCGCGATCTCCGCCCTTCGGTAAACGAAAAATCGTCGCCGAACTAAAGACTTTACCCAATCGGGTTTGACGATTCCAGATACCTAAGTCAATGATAAAATCGGCCTCTCGGTTGCCGCTAATTCCCCCAACAGGTGGCATGACAATTAATTCTCCTTGAACGTTTCTTTCCAATTGCCAATCTGGGTTAACTTGACAGAGACAGTAAAACTGCTCATCGGTGAGATTGACTGTATCTAAGTTTAAAATCACTGCTGCCATAGCTATATTTCGCCCTAGAAAACACTCTAGTCTTAATTATAGTCAATTAGGGCTGGCTGAATAAATCTAAAAACCTTGCTGGATAAGAGTTTTAGACTTTTTTGAAATCCAAAAGTACCAGATATGGGAGTGATCAGGGGGAAATTCAGCTACTTTTTCCCTGAAAATTAGGTAATTGACCCCCTCAAAATCGGTAAAACCCCACACCCCAGTGCGATCGCACCGTCTCGATCTCCAGTGACTAACCAACGACCATCTCGACTGGCAACCATTCTTAAGATGACGTTTCCCTTGAGAGTATTCAAGTGCCGACGGGTATTAACATCCCAAAATTTGACAGTTCCATCCCCAGAAGTGCTGGCCAAAACTTTACCCCCATCGAGCAGGGCCATATCGGTAACAGCGTCGTTATGGGCGAGAATAGTAGTGGTGCCGATGCCGCTTTTTACTTGCCAACCGCGGATCGAACCGTCTTGACTAGCAGTACCGGCGGTATTACCATCTTTGGAAAAAAGCACCCGATAAACGGGGAATAAATTACCCGCATAGGCACGAATAAAGCGACCGGTACTCACTTTCCACAGTTTAACGAAGCCATCGTAATCGGCGCTAACAATTCCTTTACCATCGGGACTAAATGCGATCGCCTGAATCGGATGATTATGGCCGCGCAGGGTTTTTAACAGTGTACCCGTCTGAAAATCCCAGAGTTTAACTGTACGATCCCAGCTACCCGTGGCCAAAATTTCGCCATCGGGAGAAATAGCGGCATCGGTAACGAGAAAAGCATGGCCAGGATAGGTCATTTCTAATTTTCCCGTGCGCGTATTCCAGCGTTGCACTTTTCCCCCGGCATCGGCAGTTACGAAAGTCTCACCATCGGGACTAAATTGGATAGCGTTAACGGTATCACCTAGTTGCCAAGTCCTGAGAGGTTTTTGAGTTTTTAGGTCCCATTCCCTAACCGTGCCGTCAAAACTACCACTCAGCAGCAGGGAGTTATCGGGACTAATGGCTAAAGCATAGATGGGATCCTGATCGGCTTTTAAAATAGTAACCCGTTCGACGGTCTGCCAAGGAACGATTTCTGCTAGGGGAGGTGCTTGCGGAGTGATGGTTTTGCCTTTTTCCTGATTGACTGCACAACCACCGGATAGGAACAGCAGTAATAATAACGATAACGTCGGTTGATAAAGGGTTATTTTCATAGAATTTTGCCGTTGTCAAAATCAACTTAAACTACTTTAAACTTGAATGGGTAAAATTTGAATAGAATAACGACAACTAGGAACAAGATAAATGACAAATTCTTGATTGGTTGTGTTGGCTTCTTCTAGAACATTCTGTAAATTTTCACCGTGAGCAATCACTCCTTTTTCGTTATAAGCAATGTATTGATTTTTATACAAATCAATCACGTTGTCACGATTTTTGTTTAACCAACGTAACATTTCTTGGGCTTGTTCTTGAGAGATTGAGTTGGTCATAATCTTTCTAGGGAGAGACGTTTTTGATGAGAAGGAAAGCATCACTAATCAGTTTATTTTTGTCAATTATAGCTTCTAGTTTCTCCGATTGATAACGACCTGATTCGACTTCTAAAGAAGCGGCATCCAAAGCATTAAGATAAGCATCGTTTAAAGTGTCTGTTAATTCCTCATCACTTAAATAATATCCTGCCGCTTTTCGGCGTTTATTGTGGCGTTGAATTTCTCTAACACTATTGCGAATGGAGACATCCCAAGAACGAGTGGTTCGGTTTTCTGCCTGTTGTTTAATTAAATGAAGTAATAAGATAACAGCATAACCACGAATGGTGCTAATAATCCCATTTTTGCTCATATCTTCAAGGTCTTCTACAATCGCCAGTGAACCTTTAATATCACCTTTTAAGAGTAAAGCCTTTAATTCTAAAAGTTCTTCCATAATCCAATTTCTTCCCCAAATACCCCTTAATTATATCTTGCCACAAGTCTCTCTATCCCAAAGCTCATTTAAGTCCATCTTGAGGAAAAAATTAATCATTTTTTCATTTATTTTAAGCTTTTCTGTGCTATGGTGTGGTTGTTTATCTAAAAATGGAGTTTTTAATTATGACTCAAAAATTAGCAAAACTGATTGATTTGCGGGGGGGGGGTAAGCATAGCTTATTAAAACTCTCAATTGCTTCCTCTGTCTTGGCGGTGAGTGCTTTGATAGTCACCCCTGTACAAGCAGCAAATTTGATTCAAAATGGCAGTTTTGAGACGGCTACCGTCAACCCTAACCCTGGTGATTTTATAAGACTTGATGCTGGTTCCACAGCAATTACAGGATGGACGGTCAGCCAAGGAACAATTGATTATATAGGAACTTATTGGCAAGCTTCTGAGGGTAGTAGAAATCTGGATCTATCTGGAGCGAATGCCGGTGGAATTCAGCAAACCTTTAACACAACTGTCGGTGAGACTTATCGGGTGACTTTTGATCTGGCGGGTAATACAGACTACAGTCCTACTATTAAAGAGATGAGAGTGAGTGCAGGAGGAAATTCTGCTGACTTTTCTTTCGACATAACAGGAAAAAGCCGTTCAAACATGGGATGGGTATCAAAATCTTGGGGTTTTACTGCCACTGGAACAACAACTACCCTTAGTTTTCTAAATTTAGTCGATACACCTTATGGTCCTGCGTTGGATAATGTCTCAGTGATAGCTCTTTCCCCTCCTCCTACTTCTATTCCCGAACCTTCATCAATGCTAGGATTATTGAGTTTAGGAGTATTAGGAATTGGTTCTGCTTTAAAACGTCAATCTTAATCTCTTTTTATCTTTTTAACCCATCTAAACTAGGTGGGTTAAATTTAATATTCAGATAGGCTTAAAATCGGTGAATAATTTTGAATTTTGCGGCACATTTTTAATAATATGCTAGGATAGTATTGATGTTTTAGGAGGTAACAACCTATGCAGTTAGAAGATTATTTTGAATTTGTAGCAGTAGATAATATTCAATTAAAAGGACATCGTATTGGCATTGAGGACGTACTGAAATACTATCGACAAGGTTATAGTCCTCAAGAAATTCTCCAAGAATTACCAACTCTAAATTTAGAAAAAATTTATGCCACTTTGACATATTATTATCACAATCAAGCACAAATCGATCTCTATCTTGTCAAGCTAGAAAGACAACGGGAACAACATTATCAACAGTGGCTAGAAACATCATCTCCTTTAATTGATCGTTTAAGAAAAGCAAAAATTAAAAAGGAGCAGGAGTATTTACAAAAAGCATGAAAATTCGGTTTTTGCTGGATGAAAATTTATCTCCTAAGCTAAAAATAGCGGTTCAACGTATCAATTCTACTATAGATATTTTGCGAGTTGGTGATGCGGATGCACCTCTTTTAGGGACACTTGATCCTAATTTATTGCAATATTTAGAATTATCCCAGAGACTGTTAATCACTGACAATAGAAGTACCATGCCCAATCATTTAAAAGATCATTGGAACACGGGAGGTCACACTTGGGGAATTATTTGGTTACGCCCTAGCGGTACAATTAGTCAATGGGCTGAATCAATGATTTTAATCTGGGAATTAACAGAAGCTGAAGAATGGATTGATCGCTTAGATTGGATTCCTTTATAAGGAACTAAGGTGATTTTTCAAACACATTTAATCATTTATTTCGGGGCTTTTTCTGGGTTTCTTAGGGTCTTTTTCTGGGGTATTAGCGGCGGGATTTGGGGCTATTGTCGCAATTTGGGCGGCCATTCTTGTCATTGCTTGACCTTGGGCGAATTCCTGCTGTAGTTGTTCGCTAGAAGAAACCAAACGACTTAAACCCTGGATTAAACGAATAATTTCCTGTCGCAGTTGCGGATTACCGGTAATTTCATCCACATCCGAGGTGATTTTCTGAAGATTGGCAAAAGCGGCGCGAGAGGAGTCGAGGAGTTGCTGTAGGGTGACAACAGTGGCAGGATCGGAGAGATAGGCGGTAAAGTTGCCCAAATTTTCGCTTAATTTAACAGCGTTTGCCGAAATAGTATTTAAATTCTCGATAATTTGGCTTTTCTGCACTTGCGTCAGGATGGGATCCAAAGCAGCGAGAGTAGTTTGTAGGCGATCGCTAGTAGTTTTGATACTATCGAGAGTAGCAATTAAACGATTTTGATTAGCTGCCAAAAAAACCCGCAGTTCTTCCGTAGTTTGTCCCACCAAAAGCAGCGTTTTTCGGGCCTCCACTAGGGTAGCGTCTAAATTTCTCAGGCCGCCACTTCCCTGTAAACTTTTCAGTAAAGTAGTCGCTTCCTGACTCAATCCCCCGACACCGGAAAGATCACTAGAAAGACGATCGAGGGAACCGGATACTTGGGGTAAGGATTCTAGGGATCTCATCCCCGAATTAACTTTACCTAGAGTACCGCTGCGACGTACCTCACTTAAAGCGGTGGTTGCCTCACCACTAAAGCGATCGAGTCCCCCCAAGGCATTGGCAGCGCGTTGGGTAAAAGAACGAAATCCAGCCACCATATCGGGATCGCTAACTAGATTAGAAATTCTCAGTAAAGATCTGATCAGGGTATTGACATTTAGCGCCGATTGCCCTTGTAAACGGGAACCGTTACAGATAATCACCTCCCCATTACAGTTAGGACTCAAAGGGGGTTCTTTAACACCACCGACGGGTAAAGCTTGCAGGGGAGTAATATCGATCGTGGTTTCACCCACTAAACCGGATTGAATGGCTTCGATGAGGGAATTACTGGGAATTAGGCGATCTGCTGGCGAAATCTCCACTTCTACGGCGACTCCCTCCGGTTCTGGGGTAATTGCCGTCACTTGCCCGATTCTCACTCCCCGATAACCGACGCGGGTTCCCACCATCATGCCACCCACATTAGGAAAAAGGAAGCTGGCGCGATAACTGCGTCCCCCGAAGCTAAAATTACTTAACCAGGCGATAAACCAGATTAATATTCCCCCCGATGTCAGTAACATTAAACCGATACCACTTTGCCGCAGAGTTGGGGAAATCCCCCGTTGTGAACCGCCAGCTTCCATAAATAATTACTCCTCATCTCTACACAGTATCTTACAGGAGAAATCGGAGGATTTCAGCGATCAGTTTCTGAAGGCAAGAGTCAAGGAGTCAGTATTCAGGAGTCAGTATTCAGTATTCAGGAGTCAGGAGTCGGGAGATAGGATTCAGGAGTCAGTATTCAGGAGTTGGGAGTGAGGATTCAGTATTCAGGAGTTGGGAGTGAGGATTCAGTATTCAGGATTCAGGATTCAGGAGTCAGGATTCAGGAGTCAGGAGTCAGGAGATTATTTTTATTTATTCTCCCCACTTCCCCCCGCAACGCGCACGCAGTGACCACCCCACACCCCACACCCCACTTCCCCCCGCAACGCGCACGCAGTGACCACCCCACTTCCCCATCACCCCACTTCCCCATCACCCCACACCCCACTTCCCCATCACCCCATCACCCCATCACCCCATCACCCCACACCCCACACCCCACTTCCCTCAATTGACTGATCACTGAATTGGTCCGTCGATACTGCCGGTAAAAAATTGCTTGAGTACGGGGATTTCGGAGTGATAAGCCTCTTGAGTCGGTCCAACCCATTGAAATTGACCTTTATAGAGAAAAACGATGCGATCGGTGGTATTTTCGATGGTGCTATGGACGTGGGTGACAATGAGATGGGCCCCACAGGCTTTTTTTACCTTGAGAAGTTCCATAATTACCGTCTGGATGCGGGTAGAAGCGACGGGATCCAGTCCAGCAGTGGGTTCATCGTAAAGGAGAATGTTCGGTCGATCGGCGGCGATCGAGGGATCGCTGATAATTGCTCTGGCTAAACTGACCCGTTTTCGCATCCCTCCGGATATTTCAGAGGGATAGAGGTCGTAGGAACCGGACATTCCCACTAAATCGAGTTTTTCTTCCACTAAATCCCGGATTTCGGCTCGTTTTAGCTTTGAGTTGCGATAGAGAGCAAAACCGACATTTTCCCCGACGGTGAGGGAGTCAAAAAGGGCCGATTGCTGGAAAACTAGACCAACACCGAGGGGATCTTCCCCCTGTTCTACGGTTCTCTGCCGTTTTGTGCCGTAGATGTACACTTCTCCTCGATCGGGGGCCAGTAATCCGGCGACTAAGCGCAAAATCGTCGATTTTCCCGTCCCGGACGGACCGATCACGCCGATCGCTTCCCCTTCGTACACTTTCAGATCGACGTTATTTAAGATTACTTTCTTGCCGAAAGCTTTGGTTACTCCCCTTAATTCGACGATCGGTTCGCGCATCACCATCTAGAATATCTTTACAAAAATCCCCTTTTATTGTAGGGCAACGACCCGATCTTTCTTTTTTTTCTTTTCTGGTTTTATGGTTCGCGATTCTATCTGCATTTCGGGAATCTCTCGCAATTCTTCAGCATCTAACCGATATTGTTCGCAGACAAGACTCAGACGAATACCAGAACAGCTAACGGGATTAACTGAATGGGTGAGATCTCCTTGAAAGAGGATCAGGGTGTTAGCACAAGGACGAATCTGGGCCACGGAACGATTGCCTGTTGCTAGTACCAGTTCCCCCCCTTGAATATCTTTAGGAACCTGCACATAAAGGACGCTAACTAGGAGCGGAGGATCGATAGTTTTACAATAGGAGCGCAGGGAGCGATCGATATGGGGATCGACTCGTGAACCGGTTTGTAGGAGTAAGGGGTTAAGATAAAAAGCGTTGCAGTCAGCTTGTAAACTGCGATCGAGATAGGGTTTAAAATAGGGAAACATTCGTTCGACTTCGCTGATTTGTGTGCGTCGAAAAGCGATAGAAAAGCCTTTGGTTTTAACGAAATCTCGATTTAAATTGTTAACTGTGAAGTGGGGACAAGCGAGAATCTGTCCTTGTAGTTCGCTCAGATAACTGGGAGTAAAAGCGTCGGGATATTGGGAATAGTAAGGCACGGATAGAATCGCAACGGGATGGCAATCTTTAGGATAGCTTGTTTTTAGGGGAGATGGGGATAATTTCGATAGCAGCTATTCAATTATCTTTTTTTTCTCAAAGTCCGATAATTTGCTCAAGGAAATTTTTAATAAGCTTGATGCTCTCTAATTCTAGGATTTTCTCATCTAGCCAGCGATTATCTTGTAGGGAAACTTGTAGGGCTTTACCCGGTCTTAATATACTACTAATACTGGATATAATTGCTTTCTTTTCACCTGCTGGTTTTTTAAAATCTTCGAGATCATTTTTAGTTAACTGATTCCTGTCAATACTTTCTATGTAGGTTTGAGAAAGATTGAGTAAATCAGGATAATTTATCTTAGCACATTCGAGGAGAATATCTTCTAAAGTTCCTTGCTCACGATTGTTAGGAGCGATGAAAATACCACAGCGAGGCGAATGATTGTTAACTTGACCAATTTGAGAAGGTGGTAGCAAATTTGGTAAGTCAATATCCGATAACTTAGTAATTAGTTTATTGAACCTTTCTTGAGGTGTTTCCCTGTAATCAGCATCGGCAAAAATCCCCACACTAAAAAGCTGTGAAGGTTGAATAAACTTGAGACTTTCTTCGATGGTTTGCGCTATGCGTGTATCGCCAATAGCACTATGTAAAGCGATTGATAATTGCTCATTTTGAACAAAAGATGGTACTGGTACTCGTTTGGTTAAATCATCATCTACTGGATAACCTTTCGGGATAAGTTTTTCCCAAAATTGATCCAATGAAGATAAATGAATAACTCGCTTTAAGCCATAAAATTTAAGTAAACCAATTAAGAATTCGACATCCTGGGGACCTTCGACAACAATATAGCAGTATCTCACCATCTCTACCTCACATCTAACCCGCGTTCCCAACGCAATCTATGCAATAAATCGCCCGAAAATCTTTGAGGTTTTTCCCTTGGAGAATTTAACCGAAAAGCTACCACGTCTTCTATGGCCTTTTCTGACTGTAGCATGGCATCAACTGCTTCTAAACTATGGGTAGTTACAAAAAGTTGAATTCTTCTTTGATTACAGGTGTTAATTAACCAAGAAAATACACGACTTAAGGCAGAAATATGAATAGATGTCTCGATTTCATCAATTAGAAGTACCCCATCGGTAATTGTCAACAAACTCAGCACCATAACTAAGGTTCTTTTAAATCCGTCACCAAACACATAGAGAGGAGCAAAACCAAGCTGTTTATGTTCTATATAAAGAGTTGGTCTATTGTTGGGTGAAAGTATTTGTAGGTCGGTGATTTCCTCGTCAAATAACCGAATTAAATCTAGGATGTCATCTTTGTTATTTTCTTCCTTTAGGATGATTTTGGATAGTCTATCTAGAATTGGTTCCGAGGACAAATAAGCAGGAAATATGGTGGCATTCTCCACCAGTATTTTTTGTCGTTTCCTTTGAATAAAACGCTCTTTTTCCCAAAACTGAAATACTTGTTCATTATCTATACTAAGGAAACTGCCTTGCTCTAAAATATGGGCGGTAACACTTAATTCTAACCCATTGATAACCAGATCGGTTTCCGAATCGGTGGAATCATCATTGAACTTTTCTGGGTTGTCTTTTTCGTTGCTCGCACCGTAAATATCGGTGAGATTAGCTGCTAGATTTTTAATCGGTGAATTTCCAGTACACTTGATCGAAATTTGTCCTTGATAGGATGGGTTACTAGCAAGATTATTCTGACGAAAGAAAACCCATTTAATTGCTTCCAAATCCGGTCGCATTAAAGATATTCTGCCTAAGTATAATCGACGTTGGGCCACTTCTAGCCACTGAAAGGGATCGAGGGGATTACAAACAATTGAAACAGCTTCGAGAATGCTAGTTTTGCCAGAATTATTATTACCGACAAAAATGTTCACCTGTCCTAGAGAAGACAGTTCTATTTGTTCAAAACCACGATAACCACTGATTCGTAAACTTTCAAAAAGCCGAGTCATTTTTACTGGCTCCTACAATATTGCCGATAATAACTGAAATAGCTAGGATCAAAGATAAAATTTGCAATTTTTACGATAAAACCCTTGTATCATAACTCATTTGTGGCTCTTTTTTTGAGTAGCAATCATTTTCCTGTCAACCCGGTCGCGGTGACTACCCCCCGTTTACAATAGTTAAGAACCAACGGCAAGCAAGAATTAACGATGCGGATTTCGATCAACTGGTTACGAGAATTAGTCAAAGTCGCCCAATCTCCCCAAGAATTAGCCGAATTATTGACAATTGCGGGAATAGAAGTGGAAGAGATCGAGGATCGCCGAGAATGGGCAAAGGGTGTGGTTATTGGTAAAATTATCGATCGCCAACCCCATCCCAACGCAGATAAACTAAGTGTCTGTCAGGTGGATATCGGTCAGGAAAACCCTAGTACAATTGTCTGTGGTGCGCCCAATGCTAGGGCTGATATTCTAGTTCCTGTGGCTACTTTGGGAACTTATTTAGCCAAAATCAATTTAACGATTAAACCGGCTAAATTGCGCGGGGTAAAATCGGAAGGGATGATCTGTTCCCTCGCGGAATTAGGATTAACTAAGGATTCTGAAGGAATCCACATTTTTAGCCAGGAAAATCTCCCTTTAGGTACAGATGTTCGTCCCCTTTTAGGACTCGATGAGGTGATTTTAGATATTTCTCCCACCGCTAACCGTGCCGATGCTTTGAGTATGATCGGAGTTGCGCGAGAAGTAGCGGCTTTGACAGGAGGAGAATTAAGCCTACCAAAAGTGAAATTAGGTGAATTTTCCCCTAAAAAAGATTTATCTCTGGAAATATCAGAAAATAAAGCCTGTCCTGCTTATATTGGTACGGTGATCGAGGGGGTAAAAATTGGCCCATCTCCGCTATGGTTGCAACAGCGTTTACAGGCTGCCGGATTGCGATCGATCAATAATGTGGTCGATATTACTAATTATGTACTTTTGGAGTGGGGACAACCCTTACACGCTTTCGATCGCGATCGTTTACAAAGTTTTGCCGGAGGTAAATCCGTTACTATTGGGGTCCGTTTTGCCGAGGAAGGGGAAAAAATTATTACTCTTGATGGTCAGGAAAGAAGCTTAAAAGAGCTTAATTTATTAATTACTGCCAATAATAAGCCTGTAGCTCTAGCGGGGGTGATGGGAGGTCAAGATACAGAAGTTAACGAGGAAACCGTTAATCTTGTGCTAGAGTCGGCTTTATTCGATCCGATCGCTATCCGTCGTTCCTCAAAAGCGCAGGGTTTACGCAGCGAATCTTCCGGACGCTATGAACGCGGTGTTAATCCCGCCGCTTTAGAATATGCTTGTCAAAGGGCGATCGATTTAATTCTAGAGTTAGCTGGGGGAACTGTCAGCAGTCAGGTTAAAGCTGATTATCGTGCCGATCAGTCCAGTCGTTTGATCGAATTGCGTTTAGAACGTTTGCAGCAGCTACTGGGTCAAGTTACCCTAGATAATGGTGCGATCAGTGAAATTCTCGCCGAAGATGTGGAGCGGATTTTAGGCAATTTAGGCTGTGAATTGCAGTTAACCTCGAAAAATCCTGTTCTGTGGACTGTGACAGTGCCAGACTACCGTTATCGGGATTTAGAACGAGAAATTGACTTAATTGAAGAAGTGGCGCGACTGTACGGATATGATCGCTTTGTCGATACTTTGCCAGCAAAAACCGCAGCCGGAGGATTATCCTTTGAGGAAACTATACAGCGTCGGGTGCGGGAAGCTTTTCGAGCAGTGGGTTTGACGGAATTAGTCCAGTATTCCCTAGTTAAACCGGAATTAGCGGAAGTTGTCCTCGCTAATCCCCTTTTTGTCGAGTATTCTGCTTTGCGGACTAATCTCCTCGACGGTTTAATCGAAGCGTTTGAGTATAATCAGTCTCAGGGTAACGGTTCCTTAAATGGCTTCGAGATCGGGCGAGTTTTCCGCTTAGAATCGGATAATATCAACGAATACGATGCGATTGCCGGTATTTTCGGCGGTGATTTCTTCTCGGCCGGACGTTGGCTGCGATCGGGTAAAGAGGTGGCCATGACTTGGTATGAAGCAAAAGGCATTTTAGAAGCAGTATTCGATCGCCTTTCGCTGACAGTAAGCTACGAAAAAGATGCCGAAGATGCGCGGTTTCATCCCGGACGAACAGCATCTTTATGGATTGGTAAACAACGACTAGGAATTTTTGGTCAACTACACCCGCAATTGCGTCAGCAAAAGGGATTAATTGAGGCAGTTTATGCCTTTGAAATCCAGTTCCCGATCCTGTTAGCAACTCTTAGCGATAGTGCCAAAATTACCCCGCGTTTACAGGTCTATTCTACCTATCCGGGGGCAGCGCGAGATATCGCCTTCTTTGTTTCCACAGATATACCCGTAGATAGATTGACAAAAACTATCAAAAATGCTGGGGGAACTCTTTTAGAAAAAGTCGAATTATTTGATCGCTATCAGGGGCAGAATGTGCCAGAAAATCATTGTAGTTTGGCCTTTAGTTTAGTCTATCGTGCCAGCGATCGAACTTTAACCGATGAAGATGTGGAACCCTTAATGACAAAAGTGCGAGAAGCTTTGGTTAAACAGTTCCAAGTTTCTTTAAGAAGTTAAATTCAGCGATAAATTATCAGTTATCAGACATCGACTTTATATTATCTCAAGAATAATCTCACAGATCGCTATCAATATCGCTGATTGCCTCTAATTGTTACTAATCAGTTTAAGAGGTTGGAAGGGTTCTTTTTCGGACTCGATCTCCTCTAAAAAATATTACAATCAATCGCTTTTGATATACGCTTTAAAAATAGATGATAATTGAAATCGGTTTTGCTCCCTTTGAATTAAATAACGTTGTTGCAAGGATTGTAAACCATTGATTAAATCACTAGCAGATAAATCTAGGTTATTTTTTAACTCCTCTCTAGATAAAGGTTGATCAACTTTACTTAATTCTAAGGCGATTTGTTGAGCAAGGGGAGAACAGCGACCAAAAATTTGTTTTAAATGAGACTGCATTTTTTTAGTAATAACTAAGCTATTTTCTGCCAAGAAATCGTTAACCTTGCCATCAAAAACATCTTTAATCAAAACGGCAATATCAGTTAAATAAAAAGGATTACCTTCGTATAATTGAATTAATTCTAACCATCTTTCCCCATCTTGTAAACCTTTATTTTCAAGAAAATCAATCGCTTCAAATCCTGATAATTCTAAGCATTGAATAGGAGAATTTTCTTGATTAAGATAGTTCATTTCCGCCGATTTTTCTTGACTAATGAGAATAAAATGGCTCTGGTGTTGGATTTCTGCAATCAGTTTTAAAAAATGTTGATAACTACTATATTCAGGTTGATAATTACCCGCCATTTGACCAACAGCAAAAAGATTCTGAAAATCATCTAAGACGATTAAACATTTATGATTGCTTAGAACTTCTAACAATTGCTGGATTTTATTATCGGTGCTTTCCTTCGGTTCTTTTTGGCAAGTATTCAATAAATCATTTAGCCATAAATCTAAAGACTTAGGAAATTTTAAACTTTTCCAAATCACCACTTCAAATTGTTCTAAATTGAGATCAATAAATCGTTTAACTAGGGTGGTTTTTCCTATTCCCCATAATCCCAAAACGGCAATTAAGCGAGTATTTTGCTTAAACACCCAGTTCGAGACTGTTGCGAGTTCATTTTCTCGATCATAAAAGTCAATAATTTGGGGAGCAAGGGTTAGATCATGATATGTCTGAGAATATTGAGAGTTTATCTCTCTATTTTTGTCATCTTTATTGAGTTGATTAAAAATCTGAGAGCAAAAATTAAAATTTTGATTTATTTCAACAATTTGTGATGATTTAATCTTCATTCTTTCTATGGTAGAACGAAAATTAGATTTTCTTATTTCTTCCCCAAAAGCATCCGATAAAAGCTTCCATAATTTAGCACCTTCCTCTCTAATATGAGTCTCACTGCGGTGATATTCGTTACCTATTTCTTGATAACTCTGTCCTTGCCAACTCCCTTCAAAAATAGCCTTCTGGATATTATTTAGCGGCTTTTTATCTCGCTCAATAAGGCGTTCGTCAATCAGTTGTAAGACTTCCGTGATATTCATACAATCGACACAGCAAAAGATTTTTGGGTATTATAGCCCAACTAAATCCCACTTTTTCCAATTTTCAGAAAAATTTACCCGACAAAACTCCCGATAAAATCCGATGTTTAGGGGTTGTCACTTTTTGGAAGCGTTTGGCATGATGGAATCTAGTTAAGCAAAACAGACCTAAAACTAACCATATCTAACTCAGCGACGCTAGTTCTAAGTATTATTGCTTATGTCTCAGTTTAACGTAGGTATTTTATGACGAAGTTCGTTTTAGACAAATATGCGCTCGATTCTAAAAAATCAGAAGCTAAGGCAAAAATCGTCGGTTCATTGGGTTCAAATGCCTCAATTTCAGGGGATCAGATAGAAGTCCCCAGTTATGACGCAACCAAAGTGGTTCAGATTTTAAGTCAAGTTGGTATCAAGTATTCGGGGGGTTAAATGACAGAAATAACTACCCTCTCACAAAGCTCAGAAACTCTGGGCGGTGAAGAGATGACTATTCTGTTCTTTGGGAAATGCGGTGTTGGGAAAAGTAGCACTCTCAATAAGCTGTTTAATTTAAACTGGGCCACAGATGATGCTGTTGCCTGTACCAAAGAACCCCAATGGACTTATCTCGATTTATCTCATCCTGACTATAGCGGCCTATCCTACAAACAAATAAGGGTAGTTGATATGCCCGGAATTGGGGAGAGCTTGTCAGCGGATGAAACCTATCTTCCTTTCTACAAAGAATGGATCCCTAAAACTGATTCCTTGGTTTGGGTTACACAGGCAGATACCAGAGCCTACAAGCGAGATCAAATTTTTTTATTGAAGTTATCTCCGCTCTTCAGACGATCTTTGTCTTTGACTATTGCCCTTAATAAAATAGATTATCTAGGAATCGACGAAGGGCAGAAACCTTTTAATACAGATGAAGGTATTCCATCAGAAGATCAACTGAAGCGACTTCCAGAAAAAATTGACGATATTTACAGTATCTTCAGTTCTGTGGTTTCTCAACACCTAACTTTTGAAAGACATCAAATCATTCCCTACACATCTATTCATGAGTGGGGTTTACAAGATTTAAAAACCAAAATTCTTACCAGGAGCTAAAAGCTATGTTTGGACTCAGAAAAAACAAAGCCCCGATTCGTTTAGTCGTCGGACTTAACCAAGTTGATAAAATAGTCGCTAATGGTTGGAATGAGCGCATGAATATGCCCGAGGAAAGGGCGGCAAAGGAAATTGCTAGAAGATGTAATGATTTAACTCAACGTTTAGCAAAATATGCTGATATTTCAACTGATAACATCGAGTATTATTCGGCATTGAAGCGTTATCGCCTTCTTCCGTTATTAACAAAAATTGTTAGCAATGCCTATGCTGGCTTCAAGCTAGATAATGTGCAACCTGCCGATCCTTTTGAATTAGCTGATCCTGAAGTTAAAGCTTTTGCGGATCAACAGCGTCGGGAACGTGAGGCTAAAAAGTCTAGTAGAACATCAACAGATAAAGATCGAATGTTTGAAGAAATGAAGAAGATTCTTTCAGAAGATGATCTAAATCTAGTCCTAGATAAATTTAGACAAGAACGCTCCCTCCCTCCAAAAGTTGCTATTTTTGGTAAAGCGGGAGTTGGTAAAACAACCACAATTAACAGCTTATTTAATGCTAAATGGAAAACAAGCCATACAATAGTTGGTACTACATCTGCTCAAATGAAAGAATTTGAGTTATCTACAGGAGGTACTCTTAGTGTAGTTGATTTACCCGGATATGGTCGCAGTCTAGCAGAAGATCGCGAATATGAAAAAATCTATCAAGATACAATTCCTTCCTGTGATCTAGTTCTTCTAATCGTACAAGCAGATGCAAAAGATTTAGCAGACGATGAAGAAATGATTGTCAAAGTCGCTGAATGGCTCAAAGACGCACCTACACCACAACGTTAGAAGTTAGAAAAGAGTATTTTATGGCGTTAACACCAGAGGAAAAGCAACGAATTATTGATGAACTTGATCGACTTGACCAAGCAGAATCAAGAAAAGTTTTATCTTCACAATCGTCCTTTATAAATTGGCTAAAGGTTATTTTGTATGCCATCTACTTGATTTTGATACAAGACCCCAATTTTCTGAAGAAACTATTTTCTTTTATAGTTATGACCTGTTTATGAATTTAGTGGAGATCAAATGGCACTAACACCAGAAGAAAAACAATGGGTTCTTGAGGCTCTTGGTAATGCAGATGAACAAGAAAAGAAGAAAGCTTTGAAAAGCCATGAATCGTTTGGCAATTGGCTTAGTAGAAATTTATATGAGATTTATCTCAAAATCAAAGATTTTTTACAAAGCTTATGGCAATCAATTCGTGACTTTTTTTCATAAATCTGAATTCATGGAGACACTATGGCACTAAGTGATCGCGAAAAACAAACTGTAATTGACTATTTAGACAGCTTAGATGATGCACTTAAAGCAATCATTTTAGCTTCTCTTGAAGCTTTTGCCGAATGGCTTTCAAACACTCTATACTCAATCTATTTGAAAATTAAGGATGGTCTTCGTAGTCTGTGGCAATCTATTCGTAACTTTTTTTCATAGTGTGTTAACTGACCAAAAACTTTAGCTGACCTTTTAAAGGAGTAAACAAAATGAATCCTTTCCATCACAGTCAGATGAACAAAGAGAGAAATCCTCTATGCCCGAACTGTCGTCAAGAATTAACTGTCCGAGTTACTTGGTTCGGTGGGACAAAGCTTATCTGTCGAGGTAGTGTACTCAGCGAGTATTTTGATGTTAACGGCAATTGTTATGATGTAAACACAAAAGAGCTTAAAAAAGTTTCATATGATTTGATTTAATAAGGAAAGACTAAAAATTTGTTCTCTCAAAGAAGCGGAAAAGAAAGCTCGCAACCGTGTTAATGCGTGGACATCGGCCGCTGTAGCCGTAGTGCGATCGCTTTTTGATCGGGTGCATTATACTTTGTTAATGCGCCTTATTTGTTGTCTATAATTTAAAAGATTGAGATAAGGGCAGTTTGTTGGGTTGATTTTGCGTTAAAATTAAGTTAGATATGTCTTAATTGATGAAACTTAGCAAGACAATGAATACTTCGATTACTTTTCAAGAAATTGCCGCCGAAATACAATTATTTGATAATATTGAACAAAAAGAACAATTTATTTTTGTGGTGGGTGCTTTAGTTTCTCGCATCATCAGTCTTCATAAAGCCGCAGAAATCATGGAAATAGATACAGAAATGTTCTTGAAAATTTTAGAATTAATGAGAATCGATTTTTCTTATCTTACTACAGAAGACATAGATAGAGAAAAAAAATGGTAATCTCTATGAAAATTGTTTTCAATTCTTCCCCTTTAATCTTTTTGTCTCAGTTAGGATTTTTAGAAAAATTCCTATATTCTAATGATAATTTTTATTTGCCTGCAACCGTACAACAAGAAATTAATGCCAAACAAGATTAATCTTCAGAGACTCTTAATAAGCTGATCAATCAACAGAAATTAATTATCCTAAATATTAAATTAATCTCTCTAGCAAATAGTTTAAATGAACGTTTAGGGAAAGGTGAATCTGATGCCATTACTTTAGGAATAGAATTACAAACTGATTATATCATCCTTGATGACTTTGCAGCAAGAAAAGAAGCACTACACTTAGGCTTAAATGTTAAAGGAACTTTAGCGATTATTCGTAAACTTCTCAAAGAAGGAAAGATAGAAATTGAAAATTTGGAGATTTTTTATCAAAGACTTAGAGAAATTAACTTTAGAGTCAAGCGTGAGATATTTGAGAGCATTTTTGGAGACTGAGTGTGATACTGAAAGCACTGCGTAGCAGCACGCTTATTTTGTCGGGTGCATTAACAGAGTATAATGCGCCTTATTTCTTGTTATTGATAGATTCCCACCATAACCTTAAATCACTTTCATTAATCTTTTTTTGAAGATATTCAATCTGATCTGAATAGCTGAGATTTTTCATGTCTTCAGCAATTTTTTCTTGACTGGTTTGTTTAAAAGCTAAACAGTCAAAACTTTTTTTAATTGTCGTTGGCTTCATCAATTGTTACCTCTAAAGGAGAAATAATAGTCAAAATCCCGTAGCCATTGAGTAAATTAATTTGATTATAGCCTTTCATTTTATCTAGGCGCACAATATGTTTAAAATTCCATGATATGATTGCAGCCGCTCTAGCTATTGTAGCAGCCGCTACATGAGTAGCATCATTAATAGACTTTGATGTAACAACTCCTTCATTGATATAAGCATCCCTTAACTGTAAAACTTCAGCTGTTATCTTAACTACTTCAATAACTCTCTGCGGAATCGATAATAAAATATCTTTAACCGATTGGGAGGCATTAATTAATTCGCTAACAATGATATCACTCATTAACAAAATAAACTTTTCTTGCTTAATGGCTTCCATCAATTGATTGGACTCTAAGGAAAATTCATCATCTAAACAGCCTGCAATGACTGATGTATCGATATAAACTCTAAGTTTTTTCATAAATGATAGAAAAAGTTTTCTGATCTTAGTTTAACATCAAAAGTGCGATCGCCGCTCTTTTAGAGTGGATTAAGGTAGTGTAATGCAGCTTATTGATAATAGAATTTTTGAAACCTAAAAGTCGAGGGTTTTGGTTTTAAGATTTATCAAGCTTAAAGTACAATTAACATTAAGCTATAATAATCATTAGTCAACAACAGTTATTACTATGTCTTTTGCAGCTAAATATCGAGATCGGATTGTGATTAACCCAGACATTCGCAGTGGCAAACCTTGCATTGTCAATACTCGTATTGCAGTAGCAGATATTTTTGATTATCTAGGAGGAGGGATGACTATTGAAGAAATATTAGATGATTTCCCCGATCTTACCTTAGAAGATATACAAGCCTGTTTTGCATTTGCCGCCGAGCGGGATCGTCGTTTAATGGTTATTCCCTATGAAACTGCTATTTGACGAAAACTTATCACCTAAACTACCTCTGTTACTGGTATCACATTTTCCCGATAGCGCTCATGTTAGAGATTGTAGCCTAAAAGGGTTTCCCGATCAAAGGATTTGGCAATATGCGCCTATCAATGGATTGATAATTGTCTCGAAAGATTCTGATTTTTATCAACGGAGTTTGTTGTATGGCCAACCTCCAAAGTTCATCTGGCTGAGGATTGGAAATTGTACCACTCATCATCTAATCAGTCTTATTTTAAAACATAAACAAGCTATTAAGAGATTTAGCGAAATTCTACCGAGTCCGTTTTAGTAATTGCATAATCATATATTATCCTAAGCGATCGCTTTTCTGAGCGGGTGCATTAACAAAGTATAATGCACTTTATTTATTGTCTATTGATGAAATGACCCAAAGACGTTAATTTAAAAGATTGAGTTCAGGGGAGTTTGTTGGGTTGGTCTTGTGTTAAAATTAAGCTGGAGTAAATTCTAATCCCCGATTAAAATTTAAACAGAACAATCACCATGAACTTTTATACCGTTATTCTGAGAAAAAGTGCAGATTATTGGGTTTCATTATGTCTTGAAAATGGATTAGTTGGACAAGGAGAAACTCAGGAAAAAGCTATGGAGAAACTAAAAGAAGCGATTGAATCTTTTTGGGAGATTTATCATGATCAAGCCAATATATATACCAGTCCTATTCCTATAGACGAACTTCATGAATTTTTAACTGTGGGAGATTCTGAAACTCCCGAAACTTACGAACTCAGAAAAGTTTATGCCTAAAAATATTCCTTCTCTTAAACCCAAAGCACTAATCAAAATTCTTGAAAAAGGAGGCTGTCAATTTTATCGATAAGGAAAAGGTGATCATCGTTTATATTGTAGAGTATTGTATAATCAACGTCGAATCGTTCCTATCGATATAGGTGCAAAAGAAATGTCCCCTGCTTATGTTTTACGAATTTTTAGACAATTTGGTTTTACAGATGAAGAAATAGAACATTTATTAAAATAGATGATTGAATACGTTTTTTTCAAACGAAGAAATTATCTATTCTAGTACGCTTTATCTTAATTTTATTTCCAAAAGCTAAAATAAAGTGATAGCTACCTTTTTAAGGTACATTAACGCGATAGTAAAACCCTCGATTGCTTGTTATAAATTGATTTAATGATTAATTTTCACCCAGTCATCGTCGATAAATTAGCCTGCCTTAAAAACAGGTAAAGTGACTATCACCATTTTGCGTAATTTTTCGCTCTGGTAATGAACTTTTGATTATGAAATGATCCAAAGACGTTAATTTAAAAGATTGAGTTCAGGGGAGTTTGTTGGGTTGGTCTTGTGTTAAAATTGGGTTAGGGCTAGTCTGAATCATTTATCCTGTATCATTTAACGGCGGAGAAAACTATGGTAAAAACCTTTAAAGCAATTTTGAAAAATAATACCCTTCAATGGCTTGATGAAACCCCTGAAATCAACTCCGAATATCCTGTTAATGTTTATATTACCTTACTAGAAGAAAATATTATTGGTGAAAATCGATCTAACGGTCAAAAAATGGCCAATGCTTTGAAAAAAATTGCTAATAATAATACTTTTACTGATGTTGATACCCAACAGTGGCAACAACAAAATCGGTGCGATCGCTCTCTTCCTGATCGGGATTAAATCATGTTATTAGATAGTAATATTATTATCTATGCCGCTCAATTGGAAAATGAGTTTCTCCGGGAGTTTATTGCAGAAAATTCTCCTTATGTATCTGCTTTATCCTATCTGGAAGTTTTAGGCTACCATCGGTTAACTCATCAGGATAAAGTCTATTTTGAAGAATTTTTTAATGCTTCTCAAATTTTACCCATCTCTCAACCTGTAATTAACCAAGCAGTAACTTTAAAACAAATCAGAAAGATGTCCTTAGGAGATGCCATTATTGCGGGAACAGCTTTCGTTTATAATTTAACAATTGTAACTCGCAATATTGATGATTTTAATTGGATCAGTAAATTAAATCTAATTAACCCTTTTCAACGGTAAAAACCTTAGGGCAAGCGCATCTTAACAATCCTTGACAAAGTAAACTTTTGATTATGAAATGATCCAAATTTGAGGAGAATTTGCCATCTTAATTGTTAAGATTTCGTAACTATTCTGATTGACTGGTATCACCTGAAATACCCATGCGGATCACAAAATTGACCAATTGTCAATAGCTTTTGAGATACTCTCACCCTGTAGAAAATAAAGAATATTTTATTTAGGTGGAATAGGAAGATGAAATTTATCGATAAACTAATAAATTATCATCACCTAAACCACTTTCTAGCCTAATTAATAGGGCCATTTCCAGTTAGTAATCTCGTCCTTATCGATGCCATTGGTAAAAGCATAATCGAGATTATCGATAATAGCATTTTTCATCCGTTCTTTCACATGACCAGCAGCAGAACCTAATTTCGGCACGCGATCAATCACATCTATTACTAAATGAAAACGATCAACTTGGTTACGAATCGCTAATTCTAGGGGAGTATTAATATTCCCTTCTTCTTTGTAACCGCGCACATGAATACGTTCCTGATTACTGCGACGGTAGGTAAGTTTATGAATCAGCCAAGGATAACCGTGAAAATTAAAGATAATTGGCTTATCAGGGGTAAATAAACTATCAAAATCCCGTTCCGATAAACCATGAGGATGTTCACTTTCCGACTGTAATTTAAACAGATCAACCACATTGATAAAGCGAACTTTTAAGTAAGGGAATTCCTCCCGCAGAATTGCCGTTGCTGCTAAAGATTCTTTAGTGATAATATCCCCACAGCAAGCCATAATTACATCTGGTTCATCGGGATTAGTTCCATCATCATCGTTACTTGCCCAATCCCAAATGCCGATACCTTTGGTGCAGTGTTTAATTGCTTCTTCAATGGTCAAGTATTGCAGGTGTTTCTGTTTATCAGCAACGATAATATTAGTGTAATCCTTGCTCTTGAGACAGTGATTAGCCACACTTAATAAACAATTCCCATCGGGGGGAAGATAAACCCGCACCACGTCGGCACTTTTATTGGTTACTAAATCGATAAAACCGGGGTCTTGGTGACTAAAACCATTGTGATCCTGCCGCCAAACTACCGAGGATAATAACAGATTCCAAGAGGAAACAGAAGCACGCCAAGGCACATGATTTTTGCAGATATCGAGCCATTTAGCGTGTTGGTTGAACATGGAATCAATAACATGGGCAAAAGCCTCGTAGGAGTGAAATAAACCGTGACGACCGGATAATAAATAACCCTCTAACCAACCGACTAAAGTATGTTCACTCAGCATCTCCATCACCCGACCATCGGGAGATAATTGGCTACCATCTAAATCCTCTGGATAGGTATCAGCTAACCAAGCTTTTTTAGTCACTTCATAGAGAGCCGCTAAACGATTAGAAGCAGTTTCATCGGGACCAAAAACGCGAAAATTAGTCATATTATTTCGCATTACATCCCGCAAAAATACCCCCATCACTCCCGTGTTTTCTGCTTCCACTTGGCCCGGGTGGGTGACATCTACGGCATACTGACGAAAATCGGGCATTTTTAGGTCTTTCCGCAGCAATCCGCCGTTAGCGTGCGGATTAGCACTCATGCGACGATGACCCCTAGGAGCGAGTTCTTTAAATTCTGGCTTAAATTTACCCGTGGTATAGTCAAATAATTCCTCCGGGTTATAGCTTTTCATCCACTCCTCTAATTTTCTCAAGTGTTCGGGGTTTTCCTGCATGGCCCCCATGGGGACTTGGTGAGCGCGCCAGAATCCTTCCACTTTATGACCATCAACGTTTTTCGGACCTGTCCAACCCTTGGGAGACCGGAGGATAATCATCGGCCAGGGGTAACGTTTAGCAATACCCGTGCTGCGAGCTTCCTGTTGATAGGAGCGAATCTGATTGATACAGTGTTCTAGGGTAGCGGCCATTTTTTGATGGCAGTGCATGAGGTCTTCATCTTCCTTACATTCGACGATGTAGGGAGTGTAACCGTAACCAACAAAGAGACTTTCTAACTCGTGCGTCGAAATACGGGAGAGAATGGTGGGATTAGCGATTTTATAACCGTTTAAGTTTAAAATTGGCAGTACCGCACCATCGCGAATCGGGTTAAGGAATTTATTCGAGTGCCATGCGGTAGCAAGGGGACCGGTTTCAGCTTCCCCATCACCCACCACCACGGCCGTAATTAGGTCGGGATTGTCAAAAACAGAACCGTAGGCATGGGAAACACTATAACCCAGTTCGCCGCCCTCATGGATAGAACCGGGGGTTTCGGGGGTGACGTGACTACCGATGTGACCGGGAAAAGAAAATTGTTTAAAGAATTTTTGTAATCCTTCCTCGTCTTCACTTTTATCGGGGTAAATTTCCGAATAGGTTCCTTCTAGATAAACCGGACCGAGTACCCCCGGCGCCCCATGGCCGGGACCGGCCATAAAAATCACATCGAGGTCGTATTTTTTGATTAAACGGTTGAGGTGAACGTAGGTAAAACTTAAGGCCGGACTTGCTCCCCAGTGACCAAGTAAACGATACTTAACGTGTTCGGGTTTAAGATGTTCTTTGAGCAGGGGATTATCGCGCAGATAAATCATACCTACAGCTAAATAGTTACAAGCGCGCCAATAGGCATGGGTTTTGTAGAGTTCGTCTTGAGAAAGGGGATTTTGTTCTGTTAAGGGTCTTTCTGGTGCGGATACCATGAATATTTCTCCAATATCTATGAAGGATGAGATTAAGAGAGTTGATAGACAATTTCTCCATCGAGAGGGTTAACCCTCGGTCAGTTTTCAAACTGTAATCAAGAGTCTAACCTTTCGGAGGGTAAAAAACTATTAAAATAAGCTATATTTTGCCAATCCGGCTAGGGGAATTTATGTCAGTCGGGCGGGGTTTTTAAATGGCTTTTAAAGGCATATTAATATGTTCTTAACTTAGGTATCAATCATTCTCAGAAAGCTTTTAATGATTTTTTAATGTCAACTTTTCCCAAAAGGCTATATAATCAGAATCTCGTTGGTCGGCCAAGGCCTAATCAGGTTTTCTCGATGCCGGTGGCGGGGAAGACTAGGGTAGAAAATTTATTATTTTTTATCTTGGAAGCACTGAAACTTAAAATCTTTCTATACTTCATCTAGCGATCAATAAAAGCTGATTAGCATATATAGTGATTCTCTACAGGCTAATCAATTCTCGGATTGTTTTTTCTTGATCGTGCCTAAGCTTATCGCAGCTGCAAAGGAGTTTTTTTCATGACAAAAGTAAGAGTCGCCATCAACGGATTCGGTCGTATCGGTCGCCTCGTTTTTAGGGCGGGTATCCAAAATCCTGATTTCGAGTTTGTTGGTATAAATGATCTGGTTCCCTCCGATAATATTGCCTATCTGCTCAAATACGACTCCACCCACGGACGTTTTCAGGGTACGGTAGAAGCAAAAGAAGATGGCATCGTCGTGGATGGTAAGTTTATCCCCTGTTACTCCATTAAAGACCCCGCTCAACTGCCCTGGGGTGCAACCGGGGCCGATTATGTGGTCGAGTCCACTGGTTTATTTACCACCGCGGAAGGGGCAGGAAAACACCTAGAAGCCGGGGCCAAACGGGTGGTTATCTCCGCACCCACCAAAGATCCCGACAAAATTCGTACTATTGTACTGGGCGTTAACGACAATGAGTACGATCCCGCTAAAGATCTGATCGTCTCTAACGCTAGTTGTACCACCAATTGTTTAGCCCCGATCACCAAAGTTATTAACGATAACTTCGGACTAGCGGAAGGATTAATGACCACGGTACACTCGATGACCGCCACTCAACCCACCGTGGATGGTCCATCGAAAAAAGATTGGCGCGGTGGTCGCGGCGCTGGTCAAAATATTATCCCCTCCTCCACGGGAGCAGCAAAAGCAGTAACCCTAGTTATTCCTTCCCTAAAAGGCAAATTAACCGGGATGGCCTTCCGTGTGCCAACTCCCAACGTTTCGGCGGTGGATTTAACCTTTAAAACCGAAAAAGCCACCAGTTACGAGGAAATCTGCGCCGCTATGAAAGCCGCCAGCGAAGGACCGATGAAAGGCATCCTCGGTTATACCGATGAGGAAGTGGTATCGAGTGACTTTATCACCGACCCCCATTCCAGTATCTTTGATGCTAAAGCTGGCATTCAACTTAATGCCAATTTCTTTAAGGTCGTCTCTTGGTACGATAACGAGTGGGGTTACTCCTGCCGGATGTTAGACCTGATGAAAATGATGGCAGCTAAGGAAGCAACCCTAGTAACAGCCTAAATCAGTTATCAGTTATCAGTAAACAGTAACCAGTGATCAGTAAACAGTAAACAGTAAACAGTAACCAGTGAAAAAACAGCACTGTTAATGCCATTAGACATCTCCAAGAGTTAAACAAAATAGTTCTAGGGCTGAAATGTATGTCTTTGTCTATTTAATATTGCTCACTTAATAAGTAGGTGGGTGTTAAAAATTGTCAGATCCCCCCTTATCAAGGGGGGCAGGGGGGATCCCCCCACTTAATCCTCAAATCTGATAACTGATAACTGATAACTGATAACTGATAAGATGAATCCAAAATTTAAAGATATTACCGCTTGGGAACAGGCACAATTATTAATGCAACCGGCATTTATTCGGGTGCTGGATAATCTGCGTAAACAGTTAGAAAATTCCCTCTGGAAAGGAACTTATACAGAAATTCAAGATCCCTATCCCAGTTATCTGCTCTGTTTGACTTATCTCGATCGCTCCGTTACTGTAAATATTTGGGAACTTTGTTTTCAAGTCTGTTTTCTCGATTATCCCACCGATGAGGGAGAGAGCGTCACCATCGATACCAGTCTCCTCGACCCCACCGGTGAACTAGATTGGCAGAGTTTGGAAACGAAAACCGAGCGCATTATTAAGCAATTATTCGCTAATTTACCCCAATGAAAGCAGATTTAGACACGATCAAGGCAGAGTATGCCGCTAATTTTCTGAAAGATTACCACAATGATCCCCAAAGTTTAGCATCCCAAACAATTTTAATCGATCGCTCCGATTGGGGTTTATTAGAATTAAAAGGCCAGGACCGACTGCGTTTTCTCCACAATCAAACCAGTAACGCTATCGATCGCCTGAAACCGGGTCAGGGTTGTGAGACAATTTTCCTTAACTCTACCGGTCGTACCCTCGATTTTGTCACAGTTTACGCCGGCGATGATTCCCTCCTCATCCTCGTTTCTCCCCAACGTCGTCAATTTTTACTGGAATTGATCGATCGCTATATTTTCCCCTTCGATAAAGTGGAAATTAGCGACTTAACCGATAATTTTGCCATTTTTACCCTAATCGGTACTGAAAGCGGGCAATACCTGCAAAAAATCGCCATTCCAGAGCAGATTTTAACGGGGGTGCAGCATAGTCATTATCTCCTTTCTGAACCCCCCCTGAGACTGGCCGTCGGTACCGGCTTAGACCTACCCGGATATACTTTAATCGTTGCCGCCGCCGAAGCCGGTCCCCTCTGGGAAAATTTAATTAAAAATGGCGTTACTCCCGCCGATGAGCAGGTGTGGGAATACCTGAGAATCCATCAAGGCCGACCGGCAGTCGATCGAGAATTAACCGAAGACTATAACCCTTTAGAGGCCGGTTTATGGCGAGCGATCGTTTTTGATAAGGGTTGTTATATTGGTCAAGAAACTATCGCCCGTCTCAACACCTATAAAGGCGTAAAACAAAGACTTTGGGGCATAAAACTTAGCCAACCCGTCCCCAGCAATACCCCGATTATTTTAGAAGCGCAAAAAGTCGGTTTACTCACCAGTGTGCTGGAGGATTTTGGCTTGGGTTATGTGAAAACAAAAGCGGGAGGAGAGGGTTTGAAAGTACAAATCGGCGAGGCAACAGGAGAATTAATCCCTTTACCCTTCCTCTCTCACGAATACCCCTTTCAGTGAACAGTAATCAGTAAACAGTAAACAGTAATCAGTGAAAAGACAGTGGCAAACGGGTGCATCTCACATTTGCAGAAATACCGACAATCAGCAATTATCAGTGACTCTTAAATTAGTACAAAAATATGAACAATCGCGTGTAAGCATCCCACCGAAAAACTAATGCGCTCCGGGGTTTGGGGGCGGCGCCACGCCCCCAACGGGGGGGTTGGGGGGTAGAACCCCCCAAAAGCTTGGATTGAGTGATAAAATCGAAAGTAACGCCCAATTTTAAAAGAGAGTTTCCCCTTAAAAATCCCAACTTCGTAGATTTACAAAAACGAGATACACCCGTAGAAAACTGCTATTTAATACTGATAACTGATAACTGAAAAACCCCCTAACCCCAACGACTAGCGATGGGCATTCGCCAACCAGTGCCAAAAGCGCGATCGCTAATTTTTAAGACCGGGGGAGCTTGTTTGCGCTTAAATTCGGCATTTTTAACTAATTTAATCACTTTCTGCACAATTTCTGCCTCAAAGCCGGCGGCGATAATTTGTTCGGCGGATTGATGGCGATCGATTAATAGTGCTAAAATAGCATCTAAAATCTCGTAGGGAGGTAAAGAATCTTGATCCTTCTGATTGGGTTTTAATTCAGCACTAGGAGCTTTATTAATCACATTCAGGGGAATAATTTCCCCGTGCCGATTTAACCAGCGACAGAGGGAATAAACCCTCGTTTTCGGCACATCAGCAATCACTGCTAAACCACCATTCATATCACCGTAAAGGGTGCAATATCCCACCGCCATTTCTGATTTATTGCCAGTGGATAATAGTAAATGACCGAATTTATTAGAGAGAGCCATTAATAAATTACCGCGAATGCGTGACTGAAGATTTTCTTCAGCAATACCGAAATCAGTCCCCGCAAAAATACCATCTAAAAGTTGATCATAAGCGTTCATAATTTCTTTAATTGCTAACTTCTCACTTTTGATACCTAAATTATTAACTAAAGCCACTGCATCGCTAATGGAATGGTCGGAACTATAGGGAGAAGGCATCATCACAGCGAGAACATTTTCTTTACCTAATGCGTCGCTGGCAATAGCAGCAACTAAACTGGAATCAATGCCACCACTCAAGCCGAAAATTACCCGTTTAAAACCGCATTTCTGCACATAATCTCGCACTCCTAAGACTAAGGCTCGATAAATTTCCTCATCTTCATTGACAGGTAAAGGATGAATAACTGCGGGTAACAAATCTTGATTAAACTCGATTAATTCTAGGCTAGAAGTAAATGCTTGGGCGCGATAAATCACTTCTCCTTGTCTGTTAAAAGCCACGCTGTCACCATCAAAAATTAAATCATCATTACCTCCCACTTGATTGACATAAACTATCGGTAAATTATATCTAGTGGCACTATGGGATAATAAAGATTCTCGCAATTTTTGCTTACCGACACTATAGGGAGAAGCGGAAAGATTAACGATTAAATCCACTCCTAAATTAGCTAAATCGGCGATGGGATTAACCGCGTATTGACGCTGACCCCAAAATTGTTCATCATTCCAAACATCTTCACAGATAGTTACACCGATTTTTACATTATTTTCTGTTAGTTGAAAATATTGACTTTCTTTCCCAGAAGCAAAGTAACGATCCTCATCAAAAACATCGTAGGTAGGCAATAAACGTTTAGTAAAAATTTGTTTAATCTCTTGACTTTTTAACAAAGCTATGCTATTAAATAACGGCTTTTCTCCTCTGACCGTTGCCGAGGGATTTTTTTCGACAAAACCGACTAAGACGGCTAACTTTTCTGGTAATTGTTGTGACAATAATTGCAATTGTCGAGACATTTTTTCCACAAAACCCAGATTTAATAACAAGTCTCTGGGAGGATAACCACAGAGGGATAATTCCGGGGTTAAAAGTAATTCTGCTCCCTGATTAAATGCCGTTTGAGCAGCCTCTAAAATTCTTTGGGCATTTCCTTCGATATCTCCAACAATGGGATTTAATTGAGCGATAGCAATTCTCATATTTTTTCCTATTTAAACAAAAACTAACGGTTGCTCTTTAAAGGGAGCAAAAGCTTTTTCATCAAAGCGATATAAACTAGCCGGACGACCGGCACCACGAGAGACTTTTAAACCCATATCCTTGAGAAATCCTAATTTCAATAGCCGATTTCTGAAGTTAGAATAATCACTAAAATTTTTACCTAAAATTGTCTCATAAAATTGATAAAGATCATTTAAAGTAAATAATTCTGGTAAAACCTCAAAAGCGACGGGACTATATTCTACTTTATTGCGTAATCTTCGCCAGCCATATTCCAAAATTTGACCGTGATTAAAGGCTAAATCTGGCACTTTATCAATCATATACCAAGTGATATTATGATCCTGTTCAGTGATTAACTTTGCTTCTTCAAACCGCACTAAAGCGAAGTAACTCACCGATAGATAACGTTTCCCAAAACTCTCGGCCGCTGCTGGGGAATCTCCCTCTGGACCGCCAAAAGTATATAACTGTTCCAGATAGAGATTATTGACGCTAATTTTCTCGGCTAAAATTCGATAGGCTGCCGTTTCCAGTGATTCCCCATTTCTAACTAAAGTTCCGGGTAAACTCCAGTAATTACTAAAAGGTTCTTCCCGTCGTTTAATCAGAAGCACCAGCAGCCGATTTAATTGGGTATCAACGGAAAAGATCACGTTATCAACTCCGACTTTAAAATCAGCTAGAGATTTATTAGCTAGGGTATTTGGCGATTTCATGCGTAAAGTTTTTGACCTTCGATATAATCTTTAATCGGTGCAGGAACAGCCTGTTTATCGCCTTTTTCTCGATAATCTGTTGAGGATACAGCCGGAGCAAATACATCGGCAATCAGACAATCACCCCCTAATGTTTGCAGTTGTTCAATATCATCTTGATTAATAGGATAGCCTGGACGAGGAATCACGAGAATTTTGACTTTTTCTAGTAATTCTCGGCTGCGATACCAGTGCCTAATTTGTCCAGCTAAATCAGAACCGATGACTAGGGTATATTCCTCCTGTTCTCCCCAAATTGCTTGCGCTTTTTCCACACTAATTAAGCTACGTCGATCGCTTAATTCTCGTCGCAGTTGTATATTATCTCTTGGGGGTTGAATATCCCGGATGAGCAAATTTAACATCCTCAGACGATGTTCGAGACTGGTTTGATGATTTTTAAAGGGATTATCGGCAGCCCAAACCGCAACGATATCGTACTGTTCCGATAACCATTTTAGTATGGCTTGATGACCGGCAGTAGGAGGATCGGCACTGGTTCCAAAAAGGGCAATTTTAAGCATAGGATTCAATTGCTTGCTCACTGAGGGATTAGTTTAACTCTGCTCAAGCTTGGCAAAGATTAACTTCTCCCCATTATAGTTGATTTTACCAAAATAGGGCAAGAGGATCAGTTATCTCCTGCAAAAGTAAGTTATCGAGCCGCTATCGGGTGAAAATATCTAAAACCCCAGATAAATTTGACATAATCTTAGGTTTTATAAATAGGATAGTTATCTCTTATCTTTTGTCTGCTACTGAAGATTTTTGATTCTTGCAGGAGATATTATTTTTTATAAAATTGGTGAACTAATTCTCAAACGTACTAACCCACAAACAGAAGGAGGCAAACCCATTACGCCGCGCTATGACTCCCGTAGCACTTAGCGGCCCAAACCACTGGCTCGATTTCTCCCTTTTGGAGTTTTTCTAGCGGGGTTGCTCCCTCTAAACGAATATCACCCGTAAGCAGAAAGAGCATTTGTGTCCAAGCACCATCTTCTTTTAGGACGGCTAACACTTGGTCTAAACCTGACAAAACTTTGCCATCAACAAATTGCCAAGCGGGATAAACTAATTCCTCGTTGACAGATAAACCTAAGACCCGATGATTGAGCCTCATAGTTTCTAATTCCAAAGAACTACAGGCTAAAACACGACAAACCTCAGCGCTGGTTAAGGTTCCGCCTTGCTTAGATAGGAACCGCTTCTTCGCTTCTTCGCCTCGTTTAATGGCAGCCTCCAACGCAGGGGCCAAAGCTAAAGGAGATTGTGTTTTTTGTATAGATTCTAACATTTTTAAGCAACCCTACCACCGCGAACGTATTTTAAATCCTTGATTAGTTTTTAGGAAGACCCTATCTACCCCTCATAATAACAGATGGTGGGCATTGCCCACAGGTGGGCGTTATCTACAAAGGCGCAATTGCGGTTCATTCTTTTTTCGGTGATATTTTAAGTTTTGCTGTAAATTTGACTCCAAACTCCATTCCTAACTCTAATTCAGCCTCCCATTCGAGATTCCGTTTTTTGCAAGCATTATTAAACTCATCATGAACTTTATCAATCAACTGGCTTAAGTCATCAATTGCCTGCTCAGGATCGATGAAGAGTGGAGCTAAAATCACGGACTCATCTTCACTTTCGCCAGATTTTTCAGTATTTCGACTCAGATCATCTCGTTGTACAACAACAATTTTAGGTTCTAAGGAAACAATTTTGAGTTTTTGAGTTGGCTGGAGATTATCAGACATTTAATCTTTCCTAAATCTTGATGAATAATAGAGGAAACCACGTTAAAGCGAAATAAATAGCTTTTCTAGTTTAAGAGTTTTTTGAGGATAATCAATGATTACCTTTAATTCTTTGAGAATGTCCCCTCCTAACATCCCATCAATATAGTATTTCGAGAATACTCCCGGAAGAGAGCCAAAAAAAACTTCTGTTTCACTAAACAAAATAGAACCTATTTCCAGTCTATCAAGCCTAGCAGTCCTATACCAAGAACTACCCGTTACACCACTTCCCCGAGCAGATGATTGAGATGTCGGTAAATCTAGAAAGTCTAATAAATCTGGATGAAAGACAGTCACCTGTGACCCCGTATCTAGTAGGACATTAACCGTTCTTCGGTTGTCGTTAAACTCAACAGTGACTGGAATCACCCACATAGACAATCTCTCAAGATTGTGGTCTCCCTCAAATGTATGTTCAACGACAATGACGGCCATGTAGATTAAGGATGATGGAGTAAGGATAAAAGCTGTAGCGTTGATAGCCAAGACTCATTATCAACTTTAAGCAACTTTACTTCCGTCAACAAGACCTGTATAAAACAAATATAAGTCTCCCTTCAAATGTTTAGTCTCTTGTATCAGCTTACTTTTATCGTCTGAATACCCAATAACCTTACCTTTCTCTGGCCAGCCATATTTGTCGCGACCAGTGATCTCTACGACCACCCATTGATCGGGGTAATAGGATGAGACATCGGCTATACTCAAATCTTCTGTTTTGTGGCTAAGTGTCTTCATGGCTAAGGTGGCAGTTGATTTGATCAGGATCTTTATAGATTCATAGATTCGCAATAGTCATCGGATGAATTGCTTCTGGCAACCGTCCTGCATATAACGGTACAGACACTCCAGATTGTTAACCGAGTCTTGAAAGCCCTGTGCTACAAAGGGTTGAAATGTTGAGAAAGATGTGACTAATCGACAGTAGTTGGGAGGATTTTCGATCTTAAGGTAATCAACATAGCTATATTTGTAGTCACCGATACTTGCTTAGAGGGGATTGCAATAACAACCAAAAAGTTATTTTGCTACTAGGATTACATGAGACAAAAGAGAAATCAACCAATAATTATTGGTTATTGCAAAACCCCAAATTTGGTAGGGGTTGGTTTCCCAACTGGGTGCTTGCTTTGGAAATAGAGACAAGATGTCAACCAACAATTGTTGCAATGTTTAACCAACAATTGTTGCTATCATTAAACAATAATTGTTGGTACTCCATTTCAAAATATGCTAACTAGCTCGAAAATACAGCCATGAAGACGCTCTCGTCAATGCCCCAAAACCTATCCGATGCCGAAAGGCAAGCAAGCAACTGTGGTTTGTATATTTCCAAGCTACAAGCTTTGTTGGCAGAAATCGAACCCCCATCTGAAAAATACAAAATGCTCCTGTCACTGTGTGATGCCCAAAAGCAGGCAAGAAACTGTGGTTTGGATATACCCAAGCTAGAAGCTTTGTTGGCAGAAATCGAACCCCTATCTGAAAAATACAAAATTATTTTCTATCTGGCGGCTACAGGTCTTTTTTCTGCGGATGACCTCGCTGAAATGTTCAATCATAGCAGCGGCAAAAATCTAAACGCAGATTTCAACAAAAATCTAGGATCCCATCTTAAACTTTATCTTGATTTAGATGACAGTGATCGTCTGGGAATTACTTCCCTAAGAAGGATTCTCTTTAAAAAGGGCTATCTTGTTGACATTAATGACGATGAATTAGTGAGAGTTTTGCCAACACGCTACGCTGAAAATTCTCAATTAGAGCAGTCTTTTACTGTCAGACACAATTAGTGCGGATGAGAAGACCACCAATCAAGGAGATTGATTTAAAAATGGAAAACACAGAGTTATTGTGCGAGATACCAACATCGGTCACTCCCCGTGCTGACATTATTAATGATTTGTTAGCTCAACTAGACAATGAACAGGATAGCGATATCCGTGCTGAAATCATAAGGAAATTAGGGGAATATCCTGAGCCTCAAGTGATTAAAAAACTTTGGGATTTGAGAAATAATCTCGAAAACGAATCTGATGATTTTGTGCAGTACGAAATCAAGCTTAGTTTGCATAAAGTGACTAATCATCCTAGTATAAATATTGATTTTTTTCTGGATAACTTAGAGGTATTCCCATCAAAAGATAACAATTCTCAAGCTCCAAAAGTCTTAATTGACGCTGCTCTGATTGAAGAGTTTTTATTACGAAATCAGACGACTCTTAACAGTGAAGCTACTAGGGTTATGGGACTTGTTTTAGAGGGAAAAATTAATCCTTACTTTGGAGAAATGGGATTAATCAAAATTTGGCATAATATCAAAAATCTGAAATCTCAAGAATATGCCAATCGTTTGATCATTGAACTTCTGAGTAAAATTAACGTCGGTCAAGTTAACTTGAAAGAAATTGACCTAGAAAAATATCCCAACGTTAATTTAAAAACGGCAATTCAAGTTGAGATTGCCAGAAAGTATAGCCTAGCAGGTATTATCACCATCGCAGATCGAGAATTCATTGCCAGTGGATATCCTTTTGTGGGTTCTCCTTCCTTATTCTTACAGTTTTTAGGGGAAGATACCTCGCCAGCTTCTATCGAAAGAACTCTCAAAAATCTCGGTAAAGCGGCAATGGAAAATGAAAAAGTAAAACTCAATCAGCTTTTAGAAAACGAGCCTCAACAAAACTTATTCTTTGAAGATAATCTTTTCCTTTTTCAAGGCTGGAAAATTGAGAACTTTGAAATTCTCTGTGCCAATAACAATTTAACTTCTGCGACAGTTATCTTATGCAATACAAAAACCCAAGAGCGTTACACTGAATCGGCCTTTAAAAAAAGTTCAGTAGATGCACTTTTTACTGCTTTTAATGAGGCTCTAGCTCATTTAGTTGAGGTTAAACATACCCTTAAATCTATCTATTTAGCCAACTTGACACCGGGTCAACAAGGAGCCACAACTGTCAAGGCGGTGGTTGAGTATGATGGTAAAGAAGTGATTACCATCTACACCCATGAAAATATTCTCAAGGCTTATTTTTTCGCCTACGTCAAAGCGATGATTGCCGTTTATGCACCCAAGGAATATCACCCCGATATTCATCGCACGGAAGAATTGACATATTTGCACAAAATTGGCGAACGAGATTTTCGGGGACTGAATTTCAGCCAAGTCAATTTAATGGATGGTGAGGCCAATCTTTCCGACGCAAAATTAATGGGATGTAACTTCAGTCAGGCTAATCTTTCGAGGGTTAATTTAACTAATGCTGATTTAACAGGAGCCGATTTAAGTCATGCCAATTTGAGCAAAGCTAATCTAACGGGAGCTAACTTGACCGATGTTAAATTAGATGAAAATAATCTAACCCTCCTTGATGGCACAATTTTGACTAACACAATTATGCCTGAAATTAACATTGAAATTAGCGGCGAATCTCGTTTAGAAAAGGTTGCTCAACTACTCAAACACATTGATCCTCAAAGTCAATCTCGAATCTTGGCTATTCACCCCATGACAGATTCCATCTGGTGGGATAATCCCCTTGGTCAAAAATTCTGGGAAGTTAACAAAGAACTAATCAAAAGGTGGATTTCTATTCAACGAGTCTTTATTCTTCCTGAAGTTCCGACTCCAAAGCATTTACAAGTGATTCAGGAACAACTTAACTCTGGCATAGAAGTTGCTTGGATTTGTCAGGAAAAAGCCAAAAATGTTGAAGGCTATCGTTGGGATGATACCAACCTATTGATTAGCGAAAACTTATCTGTTCCCAGAAATTCTTTTACAGCGAGAAGAACTATGAATGGTCAAACAGAATCAGGTTATATTTCCTATCAAACAAGAGTTGTCGAGACAGATAAAAGTATCTTTAACGCTCTATGGGAAAAATCCGAAAAACTCTCTACTCAAGCTAATATTCAGGAACAATTAGCAAACCTGAGTACCTGACCCCGAACTTTATTGTTTTATTAACTGATGCTCACAATGCGATCGCTCTTTCTATTCTATTTTGATAAAAAGCGATCGCTAAAAAGAAATTTCTCGGTCGTTTGTCACACAATCCTGAAGATATAAATCAATTAGTTCCTGATAAGAAATTCCTTTTTCTTTTGCTTTTTTTTCAAAGAAATCAATGACATCAATCCTTAAAGGTAAAGTGACCTGCCGCTTGAGTTGTTGAGCAAAAGGATTAGGACGACTTTTCATATTAGCGAGATCATACTCTGATTTCATAAACAATAACCTCGATGAGGACAGTATAGTATTTTGGTTAAATTTAACGACTCAATTATAATACATACAATCAAATTAACGATAGTTCGCTCTTAAAAAATTTTTCTCTCTCACCTCAGAAAAACTGCGATCGCTCTTTCTATTCTATTTTGATAAAAAGCGATCGCTTCCCCACAATCCCTAAAAAATAACCATAAAATTAATTAATAAGTGGGTAGGCGTTAAAAATTATCAGATGCCCCCCTTATTAAGGGGGATCCCCCCGCCTATCGGCACCCCCCTTATCAAGGGGGGCAGGGGGGATCGAACCTAAAATCCATTATTAATTTAATTATAACCAGCCACTTAGAATATCGGAGAAAGACAAAGATGATTATCGCTCAAGAAAAACCAACTATTGCGACAGTCACCAAAACCCCTGTCACTTTGGAAGCATATCGGGCGATCGCTGAAACTTCTCAGGAACGTTATGAATATTGCCATGGAGAAATGATTCTTATGCCTGGAGGAACCGCAACCCACAGCGCAATTGCGATCAATATCTCGGTTTTTTTGGGATTTTTATTGAGAGATAGGGATTTTCGTCTGTATAACAGCGATCTGCGGTTGTGGATTCCTGAATATCATTGTGGAACCTATACCGATCTCATGGTTGTTAACCATGAACCGGAATTTAACGGCGATCGCAAAGATGAAATTCTTAATCCTTTATTTATTGTAGAGGTGCTTTCCCCCGCCACGGAAGCCTATGATCGAGGTGATAAATTTAGAAAATATCGTTCCCTGCCAAGTTTTTGTGAATATCTGCTCGTTAGCCAAACTGAACCCTACATTGAGCAATATTTTAGACTCGCACAGAGCGATCGCTGGCAACTACAAACCTACGATCAACTTAGTCAAATAATCCCTCTGGAGAGTTTAAACGTTGAACTTCCCTTGCTAGAAATTTATCGTCGTGTTAGTTTTGCCGCAGCCTCATAAATCCCTTAATCCGATTAATAACCTTTCTATTTTGTTTTCATAAAAAGCGATCGCCCCACAGTTTAAACTCAAAAAACCGCCATCGACAAAGAAGCGGTGAGAAGTAGTTCATTGGAACTACTCTGGATAGTTAGGCAGAGAATGATATTGAAAGATGCCAAATATACTGCCGACACTGCCGATACTGAGAATACTGCCAACACTGCCAATACTAAGAATACTGCCGACGCTGCCAATACTGAGCATACTGCCGATACTAACCAGACTTAAAATGCTGCTGGCACTAGCGAGACTTAAAATACTGCCGGCACTGCCTAAACTCAAGATACAGCGATAACTAGCTTTGCTCAGATAATTAAGACCGGAAATCATGTTAAATCGCGGAAAGATTGGGGAATAGTTAGGGAAGTATTTTGCCAAACCTGTTGTAAACGCATAGCCGGCATAGTTAGATAAAGAATATCACCTTGATCGAGAGTGATTTCCAGTAATTGCCAACCGTGGATAGTTTGACCCTGTTTTTCTAGGTAAAGTGGCACAAAATCGGCATTCATCGCCGCTTCCTTGATAATTTGCCCCATAAAAGGATGATTAGGTGTGATTAATGTAGCCAAAGCAACCCAGAGAAGATCATCGGTCATGCCATTACCGAGAATTCTACCGCCCAAAGCGGCCGCAGCGAAGGAATAGGTAGCCAGATCCCGGGGACATAATACCGTATCAAAATCAAAAACCTCTTGAATCGATCGCCCGAATTGTTCCTGAGAGCAGCGTAAAACTAGATTAATTTTAGGAGCGATCGCTTTAGCAGTGAGGGCAATCTCCACATTAATCATATCCTCGTAAGTAACCACGATCAAAGATTCGGCGTTGTTAATATTAGCGGTTTCTAGGGTAGCCACTAGACGCGCATCCTCGATGATAACGGGGATTCCCCAGGAGCGCACGGAATGCAAAAATCGATTATTGGGGTCCGATTCAATCACCACCACTTCACAGCCTTGGTCGTGCAATTGTCGCACGATCCGGGTGCCGATACCTCCTAAACCACAGATAATGTGATGATTGCGGACGGGAATGCGGGTAGCATCCCAAAACTGCTTAAAGCGACTACCGAGGATAAAATCGTTAAGGAGAGCATAACAGATACCGATAACCCCCGCACCGACAATCATCATGACCACGGTAAAAATTTTGATACTATCGGGGGTAGATTCGGCCACTTTTTCGTTACCTCCGGCGCCGGTAATCATCCCGACGGAGAAATAGAGGGAATCGACAAGAGAAATTTTTTGATTAACGCTGAGATAGGTAATGGTAGCAAGGGAAATCATCCCCAGCAGGGAAAGGGTGACAAGAATTACTGGTTGGACATAGTGCTGATAGGGACGGAGATTGAGTAGATTTCTCAGCCACTTTTGCAGTTTAAAACGCTGTTTTGCCTTAATTGTCGGTTTATTGCCGATAATGAGATGATCGCCAGTTTGGAGTTTTTTACCCGAAAGAACTGCGGAAACCAGATCAATTTCGTCGTGGGCTGGGAGATAATAGATTAACATTCGGGCCGGATCGTCCCAAAGCTCGTAGAGGGGTAATCCCCACCAAGGATGATTTTCCTCGATAATTATCTCTTGAATTGGCCAAAGGCGATCGAATAGCTGTAATTGACCGATAGCTTTATTACCAAGGGCAGCAAAGGAAAAGATCGGGGCTGCTAGGGAAGCAACGCTCATGCTAACGTGAGCAGGGAGGGTTTGATCGAGTCTTTCTCCTAAAGTTTCGTTAAATAGTCGGTTAACTATCCGAATTTTCGGGTTAATTATTCTTGCGCGGGTGAGAATTTCTAGATTGAGTGCGTCGTTATCGATGGCCAAAACTAGGGTTTCTGCATCTGGAAGGCCAGCTTGCAGGAGAGTTTTAGGAGAGCAGGGATCGCCGATAATAATATCAGACTGGTATTCGCAGACCATTTGGCGATCGCTAATCGCTACTACTGCCGCAGATTGTTGTTTGAGTAAACAAAAGATTTTATAACCCGTGCGACCTAATCCACAGACGATGATTTGCGGTTTCATTCGTCGAGCGCGTTTTTTGCTGATTAACCTTTCAGTTCTAGCGCAAAAACTAGGAAAAATCTGTAACTAAAGATGCAATGCTGCCAATTTTCCTAATCAGGCTTTGAAGATGATAAAATAACCCTGATCATCGATTGAATCACTTCAGCCTTGACTCGCTTTCTCTGGGATAAATTTAGTAAAGATTACCTCGAAACTTTTCTTGCTTCTTCCGGTGACGTGAAAACTAGCCTTGATGTGACGGCAGAAACTCAAGAAATCGATGTGTATTTTCGACCGACTTCCCCCAAAATACCGCCCGAATTAGGCTTATTGGGCAAATTAGCTCAAACCCCTTGTCTATTGGAACCCTATCGCAATCCTGTCACGATTGAGGGAATTCTCGCTTGTTTATCTAAACTGTTGACTGTGCGGGAACAATTACTTTTACCTCCAGCATTAAATACATCCCTTATTGTCCTGCATCAATTACCCGAAACCCCTGAAACCCTTTGGTTAAGATTATTAGGCAGAGGAGGAACCAGAAGCAGAGCGATTGATGAATTAGAGGCCTTGTCTTCTAGTCATCCCTTTAAATCAGCTTCCTTAAAATTATTATACAATTTGAGTAGGAACTTGCAAGCCTTACCCAAAAGAACCCAGGAGGAGAGTAAATTTATTATGCGTTTAGCCCCTTTATACGAACAAGATAGAGAAGCAGCGATTCAACAAGGAGAAGCTATCGGACTTCAAAAAGGCAGAATCGAAGGCATTCAAGAAGGAGAAGCTATCGGACTTCAAAAAGGAGAAGCCAACCTAGTGCTACGCTTGCTTAACCGACGTTTTGGTGAACTGCCCCCGCATATTACCGAAACTATCCAAAAACTAGCCGTTGAACAATTAGAAGACTTAGGAGAAGCATTGCTAGACTTTGAGACTCAAGCTGACTTAATTAATTGGCTGAACTAATAAATAGGCTTTGAAGATGATAAAATAATCATCATCATTGATTTAATAACTTAGGTCTTGACTCGCTTTCTTTGGGATAAATTTAGTGAAAGACTACCTCGAAACCTTTCTTTCTTCTTCTGGTGACGTGAAAACTAGCCTTGATGTGACGGCAGAAACTCAAGAAATCGATGTGTATTTTCGACCGACTTCCCCAGAAATGCCGCCCGAATTAGGCCTATTGGGCAAATTAGCTCAAACCCCTTGTCTATTGGAACCCTATCGCAATCCTGTCACGATTGAGGGAATTCTCGCTTGTTTATCTAAACTGTTGACTGTGCGGGAACAATTACGAATTTATTTTTTACCTCCAGCATTAAATACATCCCTTATTGTCCTGCATCAATTACCTGAAACCCCTGAAACCCTTTGGTTAAGATTATTAGGCAGAGGAGGAACTAGAACCAGAGCGATTGATGAATTAGAGGCCTTGTCTCCTCATCATCCCTTTAAATCAGCTTCCTTAAAATTATTATACAATTTGAGTAGAAACTTGCAAGCCTTACCCAAAAGAACCCAGGAGGAGAGGAAATTTATTATGCGTTTAGCCCCTTTATACGAACAAGATAGAGAAAAAGCTATTCAACAAGGAGAAGCTATCGGAATTCAAAAAGGTAGAATCGAAGGGATTCAACAAGGAGAAGCCAACCTAGTGCTACGCTTACTTAAACGACGTTTTGGTGAACTTCCCCCGCATATCACTGAAACTATCCAAAAACTCTCAGTAGAAAAATTAGAAGACTTAGGAGAAGCATTGCTAGACTTTGAGACTCAAGCTGACTTAATCAATTGGCTTAATCAAGCCTAAAATCTTCGGGAAAGGCCATTTAAAACTCCTCTAATTGTTTTCTTTATCTATCGGGAAATTGAGAGCTTTATTGAATAGGGCAAGGTCTTGGAAATTAATCACGCCATCTCCATTAAAATCTGGCGTTGCTGATTTGAGTTCTGAACATTCTTTTGTGATATTTTTAAAACCTAGACCAAAACTAATACTAAATCCGTTGAGTATAGGCTACATATCAGGAGAGGCAATAGGCAACAGGCAAGAGGCAAAAGGGTAAATAAATAAGTGGGTGGGTGGAATTAAATATAAGATGAACGTAGGTTGGGTTGAAGCATGAAACCCAACGCCCGATTATGTTACGCTACCGCTAACCCATCCTACAAATAATTGTGCCTTCATAGCTTGATTCAGCAACGCCGAATAATCTTATACTACTCCTAATCACTTCTTATCTCTTGACAATGACCTTAAAAACCGATCACGGTAAAAGCCATCCCGTCGGTGCGACTGTCTTGGCCGATGGTGTCAACTTCTCACTATTTTCTAAGTATGCCACTGCCATAGAATTATTATTATTTGATGATGCCAATTCCCCGCAACCTAGTCAAATTATTCGTCTGAATCCCCAAGAAAATCGCACTTTTTTCTATTGGCATATTTTCGTTCACGGCATTGGAGTCGGTCAAGTGTATGCTTATCGAGTCTATGGTCCGGATAATCCGGACCAGGGTCATCGCTTCGATCCTGATAAAGTAGTTCTCGATCCCTATGCGAAAGCGATTGTCGGTGCGGAAATTTATGATCGACAAGCTGCCAGCGAAAAAGGCGATAATTGTCATCGAGCTTTGCGGGGTCTGGTAGTGGATCCAGGCCGCTACGATTGGGAAGATGACGCACCGCTACGCACTCCCTACTCTGCCAGTTTGATCTACGAAATGCACGTCGGTGGTTTTACTCGTAACCCGAATTCCGGCGTTAGCGAGGAAAAAAGAGGTACTTTTGCGGGATTAATCGAAAAAATACCCTATTTGACCAACCTAGGCATTACTGCCGTGGAATTGTTACCGATTCATTACTTTGATCCCGCTGCCGCTATGCCGGGGTTAACTAACTATTGGGGTTATAGCACGATCGGCTTTTTTGCGCCCCATGCCGGTTACAGTAGCGATCGCTCACCCCTGGGTCCTTTGAATGAATTTCGGGATCTGGTGAAAGCTTTACACAAAGCGGGGATCGAAGTGATTCTCGATGTGGTTTTCAATCATACCGCCGAGGGGGACGAAACCGGGCCGACTCTTTCCTTGAAAGGTATCGATAATCGCACCTACTACATCCTCGACGGGGAAGATAAAAGCCTCTATAGCAACTATACCGGCTGTGGTAACACCCTCAAGGGCAGTCATCCCATTGTTGGCAAAATGATTCTCGATTGTTTGCGCTATTGGGTGTCGGAAATGCACGTCGATGGTTTTCGCTTTGACCTGGCGGCCGTATTATCGCGCAATGTGGACGGGGAACCGATTCTGCAAAAAGGTTATAACATGATCTGGGCGATCGAATCGGATCCGGTCTTAGCCGGCACAAAATTAATCGCCGAAGCTTGGGATGCAGCAGGATTGTATAGTGTCGGTCAATTTGTTGAATTTGCCGATTGGTTTTCCGAGTGGAATGGTCCTTTTCGCGATGATGTGCGCGCTTTTGTCCGGGGAGATACCGGCATAGTCAGCAAATTAGCGGCGCGGATTTTAGGAAGCCCCGACATATACCACAGACCCGATACCGATGTCAATAGAAGTATAAATTTTGTTACCTGTCACGACGGCTTTACCCTTAACGATCTAGTTTCCTACGACGAGAAACACAACGAGGCTAACGGCGAGGAGAATCGGGACGGTTGCAACGATAATTTTAGCTGGAATTGTGGGGTAGAAGGGGAAACCAATAACGAGAGGATTAAAACCCTGCGACTGCAACAAATAAAAAATCTCTTAACGATCCTGTTTATTTCCCAAGGAACACCTATGCTGTTGATGGGGGACGAAGTGCGACGCACCCAAAAGGGCAACAATAACGCCTATTGTCAGGATAACCAGTTAAGTTGGTTCGATTGGAGTGCGGTAGAGCAAGAGTTCGATCTTTGGTGTTTCGTAAGGAGACTGATCGATTTTAATCAAAAATTAGCTCTTTTCCGTCAGGAAAAATTGCTAGAAGTCACCTATACCAGTCTTGAACCCCATCTCAGTTGGCATGGCGTACAGTTGAGTAAACCCGATTGGTCGGAAGATTCCCACAGTTTAGCTTTTTCCCTGCGTCATCCCAAGGCGAACGAGTATTTACACATTATGCTGAACGCTTACTGGGAATCTCTCAACTTCCAGTTACCCCCCTTGGGACAAGGGGAAAAATGGCATCGCGTCATCGATACTGCTTGGCAATTGTCCGAGGCAGCCTGTGATTTAGATGCCGCAGCCGCTATTGAATCGGAAACCTATCGGGTGCAAGCGCGTTCGGCGGTAGTCTTAATCGTTAAACCAGTATAACAAGAGGAGAGATATTGCTCGATCGACCGATGTTGAATGCTTTAACTAATGAACAATGGCATCAATTCAATCGTCAAGTGGAAAAACGTTATTTATTTGCGGAGCAATAGCTGAAATGATGCGGCTTTCATTAGCGAAACGGGTATCGATTCTCTCTTTGTGTTTAATTGGTTTTTCCCTGCCTTGGACCGCGTTCAGCGTTTCACCGGTACAGGCGAACCTAGAACCAACTGCGATCGCTATTGGTGATCCCGTCCGAGAAGAAAAGCAAGCTCGGCAGTTAGTAGAATGGTTGGGAACTAAACAATACGACAAAGTTATTGCAGCTTTGTCACCCCAACTAAAACCCCTCTGGACTGCCGAAAAACTGCAAAAGGTCTGGGAAAGCCAAGTCACTGACAATACTGGACCGTTTAAGCGCATTGTCAAAAGCAAGCTACTCGATGCTATCAATGCCAATTTGGTGATTGTCACCGTTGAATTTGAGAAACTCACTGAAGATGTGGTAATTACCTTTAACCGGTCTGGTCAGGTAATTGCCGCCGATTTTCCCGAATTTCGTAGTATTTCTGAGATTGGCGATGCTTTTGTCACGTCCTTGGCCAATAAAGACTACGGCCTGGCCCGAGGTTTTTTACACCCTTTCCTGAAAGCTGAGGTTTTCCCCACCAGAGTACAAGGTGCTTGGGAGAATTTACTTAAGCGTACCGGCCCCGTGCGTCGGATCGTGGGAACTCAGGTCAGAAAAGGCTCGGATACGGACGGTGTGGATCTGGTGTTGGTGACGATTCAATTTGAAAAACTGACGGATACCTTAATCCTCGTTTTTGATGATCAAAAGCAGATTGTCAACGTGGATTTCCCTTTAGGCAATTAGTAATCAGCCGAAATTACCCCGTAAATTGAGTTGGAGACGATAAGTTATGTTAGATAAAATCGAAGTTCCCATCGAAGCGATCGCAGCTAGGGAGATTCTAGATTCCCGCGGCCGTCCCACGATCGAAGCCGAAGTGCTGTTAGAATCGGGGGCGCTCGGTTTGGCCCAGGTTCCCAGTGGCGCTTCTACGGGTAGTTTTGAAGCCCACGAATTGCGCGATGATGATCCCCAGCGTTACGGTGGTAAGGGAGTCCTGAAAGCGGTTCGCAATGTCCACGAAAAAATCGTCCCGGTTTTGCAGGGGATGAATGCTTTCGACCAAGCTAGTATCGATTTAGCTATGATCGATCGCGATGGCACGGCCAATAAACGAGAATTAGGGGCTAATGCTATCCTAGCCGTCTCTCTGGCTACGGCCAAAGCGGCGGCGGCAGATCTGGGATTACCTCTCTATCGTTATCTCGCAGGTCCGATGGCCAATGTGCTACCCGTCCCAATGATGAACGTGATTAATGGTGGTTCTCACGCTGATAATAACGTCGATTTTCAGGAGTTTATGATCTTCCCCATCGGGGCCGATTCTTTTAAGGAAGGTTTGCGTTGGGGGGCGGAAGTATTCGCCGCTTTGGGTAAGGCCTTGCACGAACGCAAATTACTGACCGGTGTGGGCGATGAGGGCGGTTATGCTCCGAATTTGGCTTCAAATCAGGAAGCTTTGGATATTTTGATCGAATCGATCGAACGTGCTGGTTATAAACCGGGGTCGCAGGTGGCTTTAGCTATGGATGTGGCCGCCAGTGAATTCTATCGGGATGGTCAATACATCTACGATGGTTCTGCCCATTCTCCCGCCGAAATGGTGGATTTTTTGGCTAGTTTAGTTGATCGCTATCCGATTATTTCTATTGAAGACGGTTTACACGAGGAAGATTGGGATAACTGGAAATTATTGACCGATAAACTGGGGGCGCGGATTCAGTTGGTGGGCGATGATTTGATGGTGACTAATCCCATCCGTCTGCAAAAAGCGATCGATCTGGGTATTGCTAACTCGATCCTGATTAAACTCAATCAGATCGGTTCTTTGACGGAAACCCTACAAACGATCGCCCTGGCTACCCGTCACGGTTATCGTTCTGTCATCAGTCATCGTTCCGGAGAAACGGAAGACACCACGATCGCAGATCTGGCGGTGGCTACTAATGCCGGACAGATTAAAACTGGTTCTCTCAGTCGCAGTGAACGGGTGGCTAAGTATAATCGCTTATTACGCATCGAAGCAGAATTGGGCGATCGGGCGGTGTACGCGCCGAAAGTCGGTTTGGGTCCAAAATTCTTGGCCTAAAATTTGAAAAAAGTTTGCAGTGATCGAAAAAGGGTGTTATACTAAAGGTACTGATAACTGATAACTGGTCACTGACTATTGTGGTACTTCGCTGAAACCCTTTTCGGCGAAGTGTTTATTTTTGGCCTTTTTCTGCCCAAAGGTATGATTTTTGGATCAAAGGTGTTACACTAGGGGTACTGATAACTGATAACTGGTCACTGACTATTGTGGTACTTCGCTGGAACCTTTTTCAGCGAAGTATTTATTTAGGGTTTGCTGAATAATGGTAAAACCCTTTTAAAATAAAGCTTTTGACCTGTTAAAGTCCGATGTTCATGCTGCGAAAATAGGATTGGGACGTTCAAAAACCTTGCATTTACCCCCAGGAAAAACTTTTTCAGCAGACCCTATGTAAGAAATCAGTGCGAGTGTCTTTAATCTTTGCGTGGATTTTAGCCACTTGTTTTCTGGCTTTTTCCCGTCGGTTACTTCCTTTCTGTTTTCTAGAAAGGTTTCGTTGTGCCTTTTTAAGCCGTTTTAGTCGTTTCTTTAACGGTTTTGGTGCGTTGAACTTTTCCCCTGTTGAAAGAGTCGCAAAGGTAGCAATCCCTAGATCGATCCCTACGGTTTGCTTGTTATCTGGCAAAGTTTCAGGACGAATCTCGACAACGAAACTGAGAAAGTATCGATCCGCTGCGTCTTTAATCACGGTGACGCTAGAAGGTTTAGAGGGTAATGGACGGCTCCAAACGACTTTTAAATCACCGATTTTTGCCAAAGTAACGTGGTGTTGATTAACGGTAAAACCATTGTCAGTAAATCTTGCCGATTGTTGAGATTTACGTTTTTTAAACTTGGGAGGTTTTACTTTTTTTCCCTTCCTTTCTGCCTGACAAAATGCAAAAAAGTTAGAATAGGCTGTCTCTAAATCTCTCAAAGACTGTTGTAAAGGAATAGAAGAAACCTCAGTTAACCACTTTCTTTATTCTGTTTTTTTAGTCTGAGTTAGTCTTTTGGAAAACTCGGTATATTTTGGCTTTTTTTCTCCTTGTTGATAGAGTTCTTGGCAAATAAACTCAGGGCAGTGGCAAGAATATTTAAAAGAATGCCGATCATGAATTTCTCCTTAATTTTTCTGGGATCACTGCCATTTTATGGCAAATTTCAGGAGAGCAAGCTTAATATAGAATTAAGATTCACTAAAGTCTTTTTGAGGTACTGACAATGTTTCTTCGCCTAGTTTGTGCGTTTTTTTTGCCGCCCTTAGCCGTATTTTTGACCACGGGACTGAGTTTAGCCTTTGTTATCAACATCATCTTAACTTTAATTGGTTATGTCCCCGGCATTATCCACGCTTTCTGGATTGTCTCCAAAGAAGCGGAGAATTCCTAGTTAGGGTCTGCTGAAAAAGTTTTTCCTGGGGGCAAGGTGTGGGGTGTAGGGTGTAGGGTGTAGGGTTTTACCGATCTTCAGGTGGTCAATTACCCAATTTTCAGGGAAAAAGTCCAGGAATTTTCCCCCTGCTCACTCCCATGCCCGGCACTTTTGGATGTCAAAAAAGTCTAAAAGTCTTACCCAACAAGGTTTTTAGATTTATTCAGCCAACCCTATCTAGATGCTTAAAGACCGATTGAGGATAAAATACCTAGTTTCAAGAGACAAGAGCTTATCTCATCTGATAAGTACCTAAGCAAAATTAATTACACATCCAAGCCGTCAGCCGTCAGCCAAACGCTTTTTGTTGTGATCAGTAAACAGTGAACTAAAAATTCAAATCTGATCCCTGATAGCTGTCTCGGAGTCCCCCGTCTCGGAGTCTCCTGTCTCGGAGTCTCCTGTCTCGGAGTCTCGACTAGGAAATTAATTTTGCACGACTACTTAGCAAGGAGAGAGTGAAAAGGCTCTCTCCTTAATTATGGCTATTCGTCGTCGTCGCTGGCGCCAACTTGCTTGAGATGAATATGTTTTCTCCCCAAAGTAATTTCAAATTCATCTCCCGGTTTGAGTCCCATTTTTTTGGTGTAGGCCGAACCGATCAGAAGATTATTATTTGATTGGACACTGATCCGGTAGCTGGCCGAGCGCCCACCTCGTCCGTGACCATTGGCACTGCTATCTAAGTCAATTCCCTCGGCATCGATTAGAGCATTGAGAAATTTCATCATATTAACGCGTTCAATACCATTTTTTGTCATGGTATAGTAGCCGCATTCCCGGGCTTTTTCCTCTTTGCTGAGGTTGCCTAGCTGTTTAACTTTCTCAATTAGTTCGAGGCCAGTCAGGGGTTCTGGATTGGTAGTTGTGTTCATTTAAGTTCGCAGTAGATAAGTAACGGTTAGGGTCATCAAGGCTAGTCGAGGAGAATTGCTCCCCCTGACCAGAAACAATCGGGTTACGATTGATCTCTACACTTATCTTACACGGTATAAACTAAAAATTATCACTTGCTTGGGGAAATTGATTGTAATGGATTAGACTCTATCTCTCGATCGAAATCTTAAGAGAATTTATCAATGTTGATCGAGATGCCGGGGTAAGGGAGGTTAGCCTTTCTCTCATCAATGAGAGCCGGGGTAGGATAGAGATCAAGAGGTAAAAATGAGGGATAATGAAGCTAACAACTAGGGGTCACTATAGTGTTAAAGCCTTGCTGGATCTTAGTTTACAACCGAGGGGAACTCCCGTATCGGTAAAATCGATCGCCCTGCGTCAAGATATCCCGGCTGCTTATCTAGAGAAATTGCTGATAGAAATGCGACGAGCGGGGTTAGTTCGTTCCTTTCGGGGATCGCAAGGGGGTTATCAATTGGCTAGGCCGGCAAATCGGATCTCGTTGGGGCAAATTTTGGAGGCAGTGGGAGAGACGATCGAGCCATTATCAGGCTATCATCCCAGGGACGAACAGGCAGAAGATTGGGTGACATTTACTATCTGGAAACACCTACACGAGAAATTAAAAGAGGCCCTAGGGAAGATTACCTTAGCCGATTTATACTACGATGCCCGTAGCTGGATCGCCTCTAGGGGAGAGGAAACCAGCTTTATTGTTTAGTAGTTTAGAAGTTATGACAGCAACAACACAAGCAAAGATTTATGGGGGGGGTTGTCACTGTGGAGCGATCCGTTTTCAAGTGGCGATCGAGCATGATCAAGCTCTAGACTGTAATTGTTCGATTTGTCAGAAAAAAGGCTTTCTGCATCTGATTGTTCCTTCAGCACAATTTACCCTCCTAAGCGGTGAAGATTTTTTAAGTACCTATACATTTAATACCCACACAGCCCAACATTATTTTTGTCGTGTTTGTGGTATTCATCCTTTCTATCGTCCCCGCTCCCATCCTGACGCTATAGATATAAACCTGCGCTGTTTGGAGGGCAATGTCTTAGGCGATTTTCAGATCCAGTTCTTTGATGGGGCTAACTGGGAAGACAATATTGAGAAAATTCGGGATATCGATGGTAAAAGGGAGTAATTGTGAAGGAAACGGCAACGGCGATCATTTTAGTATTAGGGGCGGTTTTAGATTATCTGGTGGGCGATCCTTGGGGATGGATTCATCCAGTGCAGGTGATGGGGGCGATTATTGCTGTTGCCACAAAAGTTATCCTTAATTGGACGCGGGAAAAAATTCGCCAACGTTTAGCGGGCATAATTCTGGGACTAGGTTTAATTATCTTGGCCGGGGTCTTAACTTGGCTAGGAATCCAATGGTTAGGTCAGGTCAATTTGCTGCTGAGTTGCCTAGTACAAATGATTCTCTTGGCTAGTTGTTTAGCCGGTAGAAGTTTACGCAGGGCTGCCGAAACAGTCATCGCACCTTTACAAGCTGAAAATATCACCTTAGCTCGTTGCCAACTAAGTTTATACGTTGGTCGCGACACAGATAATCTCGGCCGGGAAGAAATCCTCCGCGCCCTATTAGAAACCGTCAGTGAAAATGGTGTGGATGGAGTTACCGCGCCGCTTTTTTATGCCCTTCTCGGTGCTTTTCTGGGTGTGGGGCCAGTTCCCCTCGCTTGCGCTTATAAAGCCGCTAGTACCCTCGATTCGATGATTGGCTATCGTCGGCCACCCTACACCCATATTGGTTGGTTTAGTGCCAAAAGCGAGGATGTTTTGACATGGCTACCCTGTCGTTTGACGGTCTTAACTCTCGCCCTAATTTCGGGCCGGCCGGGGCGGGTTTTAAGCATTTGTTGGCGCGATGCCCGTCGGGATCCTAGTCCTAATTCTGGTTGGAGTGAATGCGTCTATGGGGCGATTTTGGGGGTGCAATTGGGGGGTAAAAATCAATATCGAGGCCAGATTGTGGAAAAACCTTTATTGGGCGATAACCTCAACCCGATTACCGTCAAAACCGTCGAACAGGCTTTGAATTTAACTCGTACTTGTGTATTACTTTGGCTGGCGATCGCTGTCAGCTGCTTGATTGCTAGAGATTTTGCTCAATTGTAGCGACCAGAGGCGACGGCGTTGACGGGATTGACGCTGCCAGTAACGGATAATCAGGGAGAAGGTCAAGAATAGGGATTGCAGTATCTGTATCTGTCCGCAGAGACGTTGATAGTTTTGTCGGAGATAATAGGTTTTCGCCCCGGCGATGACAATATATTCGGGGGCGGGGTAAAAAATGTGGTGTAAACGTCGTTCCACCCGGTTTAAAATTTTGGTCACTCGCCCTAAAATCCGCCGCAATTGCCACAATTTCCAGACTAGAAAGCAATTAAATAAAGTTAAGCCTAGATTGAAGCCGAGGACAAAAAAGAACATGGTCGAGGCGATGGTCGAGTTATGCCAATTTTAGCCTAGATTCCCCACTTCAAAGTGTCGGGGAAAGAAATCCCATCAGCTGCCCGGGTATTTAGGGTTTGCTTAATAAATCTAAAAACCTTGTTGGATAAGCTGTTGGTCATTTAAATTGCTTGTTGAGATCAGGCGGTCGGCAGGAGTCAGTATTCAGGAGATAGGAGACAGGTTTTGGAGGTTGGGGTTTTGGGGTTTTGGGGTTTTAGTTCAATTTCCCCACTTCCCCACCTCCCCAATTCATAATTCATAATTCATAATTCCCACTCCCCCTATACCCCACACCCCACACCCTACACCCCACACCCTGCCCCCAGGAAGAGCTTTTTGCCGCAAACCCTAGTTAGCGTCCGAGGGCGTGTAATCCGTTAATAATTTCGGCACAGCGCTCGGTAACTGTCTGTAAAGCTTCTCTTTTGCTAGAAATCGGTGGCGGCAGCACTTCGCCGATGCGAATAGTTAAGGGGATACTATGGGGAAAAGAAGAACCTTTTTGAAAAATCTTTTCTGTCCCCCACAAACTGACGGGTAACAGGGGAACTCCCGCTTTAGCGGCAATCATCGCCGCGCCTAGTTTTGGTTGATGGATCAATCCGTCCTCGGTGCGGGTTCCCTCCAGAAACACTCCTACTGCCCAGCCCGCTGCTAAGGCTGCCATCGCCGCCCGAATTGCCCCGCGATCACCACTGCTGCGTTTGACGGGATAGGCCCCGTAAAGAGCGATCGCCTGTTTTAAAATCGGGATGGTGAATAATTCTTCTTTAGCCATATAAGCTACGGGACGACGCACAGCACAGGATAATAGAGGTGGATCGAAGTAACTGGCGTGATTGCAGACGATAATCAGAGGATGACGCCGGGGGACATTTTCCACTCCGTAAACGCGACCGCGAAAATAGCCGTGTAGGGTTGGGCTAACGATCGACCATTTAAAGAGATGATATAAAACTAAACTGGCAAAAGGTTCTCGCTCTTGAGGCTGGTTCATGACTGACAATTGTTCCCTAGACATGGAAAAGCCCTCGGGAGTCTTGCCGTGTTTCGACCCCAAGGACTTTGCTTTCTTCTCACTCCTCACACAATTGAAATATATAACAATTTATGGGTTAGGGAAAGGTTAAGCGTGCCGCTTTCTTAACTGGCATAATTACTTACCTAGGGTTTGCGGCAAAAAGTTTTTCCTAGGGGTAGGGTGTGGGGTGTGGGGTGTGGGGTGTCGGGTTTTACCGATTTTCAGGTGGTCAATTACCTCATTTTCGATGGTAATTAGGGTTTGCTGAAAAAGTTTGTTGGTGGGGTTAGGAGTCAGTGGCCGGTCGTTTCAGGCTTTGTTGCCCTTCTTTTTTTTATACCAGTCTATGTACTACAAGAAGAATAATGCAAAGTTTTTGAATGTCCCAATCCTATATTCTTGCACTAACATCGGATTTTAACAGGTCAAAAGCCTTATTTTAAAAGGGTTTTACCATTATTCAGCCAGCCCTAATTAATTTTGCTTAGGTACTTAAAAAAAGTTGGGTTAAAATATAAAGGCCAAATCTAGTCAGAAAAAGAGAATTTTTATGGAAAAACAGGTAAATTGTGCTGTAGATTGCCTAAATGGTTGTATTTTAGGCGATAAATGCCCCAATCAAGCCCATGCCGCCGAAGCAGCCAAATTTATTGCCGAAACTTCTTTGGAAAAGATGTTAGAAATGGCAGAAGCCGCTAGACTGAAAAAACTGACGCAACCGACCCAATGGATTATTCCCGATGATTTCTAGGGTTTGGCCGGGGAACGGGGAACGGGGGTTAGTTCGCACCTTGCCGACAAAATTGGCTACAGTTCCCCTGGGGTGCGGGGTAATACGGCTCGGTTAAGCCTAAAACTCTGGTTGAGACTGCATGGGAGCGGGGAGCGGCTATGGCCAGAAATCTTAAGAAAATCTTTAATTAGAGCTTGCTGAATAAATCTAATACTAAATCCGGTTATTAAAGACTGATTATTTATTCCCCCTTTTGCATGAGTGCCTGTCCTCATCAGTAGCTTATACTCAACGGATTTAGTATCAAAACCTTGTTGGATAAGACTTTTAGACTTTTTGTCAATCAAAAAGTACTGGCCCTGGGAGTGAGCGGGGGGAAAATTCAGGTACTTTTTCCCTGAAAATTAGGTAGGGTTTGCTGAATAAATCTAAAAACCTTGTTGGGTAAGACTTTTAGACTTTTTGTCAATCAAAAAGTACCCGGCATGGGAGTGATCAGGGGGAAAATTCAGGTACTTTTTCCCTGAAAAT